>JGI25382J43887_10001254_pt1 | contig 10076 bp, 8 predicted proteins | sample GraSoi013_1_40cm_3_FD_43887 | JGI IMG/M metagenome (IMG submission 43887) | reverse complement strand
ATGTGGGATCCGATCATGGCCGAGAAGGGCGGCTACCGGCACTTCATGCTCAAGGAGATCTACGAGCAGCCGCGGGCCATCACCGATACCTTCCGCGGCCGGATCTCGCCCGAGACCGGTGCGATCGTCCTGCCCGACCTGAACATCGACCCCGCGACGGTGCGCGCCATCCAGCGCGTGGTGTTCGTCGCCTGCGGCACCGCGTACCACGCCTCGATGCTGGGCAGGACGATGGTCGAGCGCCTGGCCGGCCTGCCGGCCGAGGCCGACCTCGCCTCGGAGTACCGCTACCGCGACGCCATCGCGGGGCCGGAGACGCTCGTGGTCGCCGTCTCCCAGTCCGGCGAGACGGCCGACACCATCGGCGCGGTCAAGGCCGCCCGGCTCAAGGGTTGCCCGATCATCACGATCACCAACGCCGTCGGCTCCGCGCTCGCCCGCGAGGCGACCGGGACCATATATATGCACGCCGGCCCGGAGATCGGCGTGGCGTCGACGAAGGCGTTCTCCACGATGATCGTGGCCGTGTACCTGCTTGGCCTGTGGCTCGGCCGGCAGCGCGATGCGATCACCGCCGAGGACGTGCGCAAGCGCATCCGTGACCTGGTGGAGATCCCGCGCCTGGTCGAGCAGACGCTGGAGCTCGACACCAAGATCGCCGCCCTGGCCCGCCATCTCAGCCACGCCACCGACTTCCTCTATCTCGGCCGCGGCGTCCAGTACCCCATCGCCCTCGAGGGCGCGCTGAAGCTGAAGGAGATCTCGTACATCCACGCCGAGGGCTACGCCGGCGGCGAGATGAAGCACGGGCCCATCGCGCTGATCGCCGACGGCCTCCCCGTCGTCGCCATCGCCCCGCGCGACGCCTCGTACGAGCGGATGCTGGGAAACATCGAAGAGGTGAGGGCCCGCGATGGCCAGGTGATCGCGATCGTCCACCAGGGCGACAAGCTCATCGCGTCGAAGGCCCAGCACGTGATCGAGGTCCCACCGGCAGCTGAATTACTGGCGCCGCTCATCACGGTGATCCCGCTCCAGCTGCTGGCCTATCACGTCTCCGTCCGCCGGGGCTGCGACGTGGACCAGCCACGCAACCTCGCGAAGTCGGTGACGGTGGAGTAGCGACGGACCGGGTCTTCTTCGGCATCGGCTCGCTCTCCGCCTTCATCGCCGTCGCGCTCGGCGCTTTCGCCGCCCACGGCCTTCGCAGCCGCCTCACGCCCGACATGCTCGCCACCTTCGAGACGGGCGTGCGCTATCACATGTTCCACGCGCTGGCGCTCTTCGCGGTGGCCTGGGAATGCACGCGCGGGCCGGGCAACGGCGCGCTCGTCGCAGGCTGGCTGTTCGTGGCCGGCACGCTGATCTTCTCCGGCAGCCTCTATCTCCTGGCGATCACCGGCTGGCGCTGGTTCGGCGCCATCACCCCGCTCGGTGGCCTGTGCTTCCTGGCTGGGTGGGCCGTGCTCGGGTGGAGGGCGTTCAGCACAGGATAATTCCCGGTACAATGTCGTGGTGCCGGCAGGTCTGGAACGCCTCCTCGATGATCTGAATCCCGCGCAGCGCGAAGCCGTCACTTACGGAGAAGGGCCCCTGCTCGTGCTCGCCGGCGCCGGCAGCGGCAAGACACGCGTCATCGCCTATCGCATCGCGTGGCTGACCGCGTCCCAGGGCATGTCCCCGCGGAATCTCCTCGCCGTCACCTTCACGAACAAGGCGGCCGGCGAGATGGCGCGACGGGTGGAAGCCCTGCTCCAGCCCGTCGGCGTGGGCGCGCCGCTGATCGCCACGTTTCACTCGGCGTGCGTGCGCATCCTCCGCCAGCACGGCAAGCACATCGGGCTGCCGTCGCACTTCACGATCTACGACGAGGACGACCGTCTCGCGCTCGTGAAGGAGTGCATGAAGGAAGGCGAGCTGGCCGAGCGGTCGTTCACGCCGAGCGGCGCCGTTCACCGGATCTCCTACATGAAGAATCAGATGATCACCGTGGCCGATGCCCTCCGGGATGCGGGGGGGCCGTGGGAGAAGAAGGCCGCGCTCGTGTACTCGCGCTACGAGAAGCGCTTGAAAGAGGTCGGTGCCGTCGACTTCGACGACCTGCTGTTGTCCACCGTGCGCCTCCTCGACACGGTGCCCGAGGTGCTCGCGTGGTATCGCGGCCTGTGGCGCCACATGCTGGTGGACGAGTATCAGGACACGAACCGCGTCCAGTACAAGATGATTCGCCTGCTCACCAGCGAGCATCGGAACATCTGCGTCGTCGGCGATCCCGACCAATCGATCTACAAGTTCCGCGGCGCCGACATCCGCAATGTGCTCGAGTTCGAGCACGACTATCCCGGCACCAAGGTCGTCCGGCTCGAGCAGAACTACCGCTCGACGCAGCGCATCCTCTCGCTGGCCTCGGGTGTGATCGCCCACAACGTCCAGCGCAAGGACAAGACGCTGTGGACCGAGAACGGCGAAGGAGACAAGGCCAAGCTCTACCGGGCCTGGGACGAGCACGAGGAGTCGAACTTCGTCGCCCAGACGATCCTCACCGTGCGGGGCGAGGGCGTGCCGTGGAACGGCGTCGCCGTTTTCTACCGGACCAACGCCCAGTCGCGCGTGCTCGAAGACGCGCTGCGCCGGGCGCGCATTCCCTACGTCATCGTCGGAGGCGTGCGGTTCTACGAGCGCCGGGAGATCAAGGACACGCTCGCCTACCTGCGGCTGCTCGTGAATCCGGCCGACGACGTGGCGTTCCGCCGCGCGGTGGCGGCGCCCGCACGTGGAATTGGCGCCACGACACTGGCACGGCTCGACGAGGTCGCGTCGCGGGACAGCAAGCCGCTGCTCGCGCTCGCCGCCGAGCCTCCGCTCGACATCCGGGGCAAGGCCTCCCGGGGGCTCGAAGAGTTCGCCGGGCTCATCCGCAAGCTCGCGGCCGATCGGGCGGCGCTGCCGCCTCCCGCGCTGATCGACGTCCTCCTCAACGCTTCCGGCTACCGCAAGAGCCTGGAAGAGGATCGCGCGCCCGAGGCCGAGGCACGGCTGGAGAACCTCGAGGAGCTGATCGCGGCCGCCGAGGAGTACACGCACGCCACGGAGGGCGCCACGCTCGAGGGCTTTCTCGACTCGGTCGCGCTGATGAGCGACATCGACGAGCTCAAGGACGCCGACTCGCGCGTCACGCTCATGACGCTGCACTCGGCCAAGGGTCTGGAGTTTCCCGCCGTCTTCCTCACTGGCCTCGAGGAGGGAGTGTTCCCCCATGCGCGGTCGCTGGAGGATCCCGAGGAGATCGAGGAAGAGCGGCGGCTCTGCTATGTTGGCGTCACCCGCGCCCGCGAGCGGCTCTACCTCACGTACGCGCTGCACCGGCGTATCCACGGCTACGGCGTGGGGGAGCCGTCCCGCTTCCTGCGCGAGATGCCGGAGGAGCACCTGACGTCGCTCAACGCGCGGTCCGAGCCGCGCGGCGGGGTCGTGAGTGAGCCGGACCCGACCTTCGGCGAGCCGCTCGGAGACGATCTGCCGTTCCGCGTGGGCGCGCGCGTTCGCCACGCGCGCTGGGGCGAAGGGATGGTCGTCGGGCTCGAGAAGGAAGGCGGCGACACGATCGTCACCGTCCGCTTCGCCAGTGTCGGCCGCAAGCGACTGTCGCTCCAGTACGCGCACCTCGAGGAGATGGACTGATGATCAGCGACAAGGACGTCGAGCACGTCGCGCGGCTGGCCCGCCTCGCGCTCACCGAGAGCGAGCGCGCTCGGATGCGGGAGCAGCTCTCGGCGATCCTCCAGTACATCGACAAGCTGAAGGCGATCGACGTGGAGGGCGTGGAGCCGACCTCTCACGCCGTGCCGCTCGTCAACGTCATGCGCGACGACGAGCCGGGGCCCTGTCTGCCCCAGTCCGATGCGCTCGCTCACGCTCCCGACCGTGCGGGTGAGTTCTTCCGGGTACCGCGCATCATTGAAGACTGAAGCGAAGACCGAGCCGACCCGGCTCACGATCCACGAGCTCGTCGACGCCTATCGGGCGGGGGACACGACGCCCACGGCGGCGACCGAAGCCTATCTCGCGCGTATCGCCGCCCACGACGAGAAGATCGGCGCCTTTCTCACCGTCACACGCGACGAGGCGCTGAGCGAGGCCAGAGTATCGGACGAGCGCTATCGGAAGGGCATGCCGCGTGGCCCGCTCGACGGCGTCCCGGTGGCCCTGAAGGACGTGTTCTGCACGCGCCGCGTCCGCACGACGTGCGGCTCGAAGATCCTGAGCACCTTCGTTCCTCCGTATGACGCGACGGTCGTGACAAGGCTCAGAGATGCCGGCGCCGTCGTCCTCGGCAAGACCAACATGGACGAGTTCGCCATGGGCTCGTCCACCGAGCACTCGGCGTTCAAGCCCACGCACAATCCGTGGGACCTCGCCCGCGTGCCCGGCGGGTCATCGGGAGGCTCGGCGGCTGCCGTCGCCGGCGATCTCGCCGCCGCGGCCCTGGGCACGGATACTGGAGGTTCGGTTCGCCAGCCAGCGGCGTTTTGCGGCGTCGTCGGTCTTAAACCAACCTACGGCCGCGTCTCTCGCTACGGCCTGATCGCGTTCGCGTCGTCGCTCGATCAGGTCGGCCCGTTCACGCGCGACGTCCAGGACTGCGCGCTGGTACTGGAGGCGATCGCCGGTCGCGACACCAACGACTCCACGTCGGTGGACGAGCCCGTCCCGCACTACGCGGCCGCGCTCACCGGCAACGTGCGGGGACTCAAGATCGGCGTGCCCAAGGAGTACTTCACCCCCGGCATGGACACCGACGTCGAGCGCTCGGTGCGCGACGCGATCGGCGTGCTGGAGAAGCTCGGCGCCACCACCCAGGAAATCTCACTGCCCATGACCGACTACGGCATCGCGGTCTACTACATCATCGCGCCGGCCGAGGCGTCGTCGAACCTGGCCCGCTACGACGGCGTGAAGTACGGACTGCGCACGCCCGGGGCCAGGGATCTCATCGACATGATGAGCCGAACGCGGGCTGCGGGCTTCGGCGCCGAGGTGAAGCGGCGGATCATGCTCGGCACCTACGCGTTGTCGGCCGGTTACTATGACGCCTACTACGGCCGCGCCCAGAAGGTTCGCACGCTGGTGCGGCGCGACTTCGAGCGGGCGTTCGCCCGCGTCGACGTCATCGTGGCCCCGACGACGCCGGGCGTTTCGTTCAAGCACGGCGAGAAGGAAGACCCGATCGCGATGTACCTCAATGACGTCTTCACCGTGGGCGGCAACCTGGCCGGGCTCCCGGCAGTCTCCGTTCGCTGCGGGTTCAGCGCGGCCGGGCTGCCCGTCGGGCTGCAGGTGATCGGGCGCGCCTTCGACGAGTCGCGCGTGCTGCGCGTCGCCCACGCCTACGAGCAGGCGACGTCGTGGCTCGACAGGCGGCCGCAGCTCCGATGAGCGGACGGAGCCACTCCGCACCTCGAACAGGCCAATTCACGCAGGCTTGCCTCGCGCGTCGAACGCGCTGCGGCTTCGCACTCCCATGGTGAAACCCGGGCTCGCGGACGCCGCTACAATGAACTACGAGGTCGTCATCGGCCTGGAGGTCCACGCCCAGCTCCTGACGCGCTCGAAGATGTTCTGCGGCTGTCCGACGACGTTCGGCGCGGCCCCCAACACCCAGACTTGTCCGGTGTGCCTCGGGATGCCCGGTGTCCTGCCTGTCATCAACCGGAGGGCGATCGAGTTCGGCGTGAAGACCGCGCTCGCNTTCGGGTGCCGCGTGAACGCGGCGTGCCGGTTCGCGCGAAAGCATTACTACTATCCCGACATGCCGAAGAACTTCCAGATCAGCCAGTACGAGGAGCCGCTGGCCGAGGAGGGCTGGCTCGACATCGACGTCGCCGGCCGCATGAAGCGCATCGGGATTCAGCGCCTGCACCTGGAGGAGGACGTCGGCAAGCTCGTCCACGAGGGAACGCTGGAGACGGCGCAAGCGAGCCTGGTCGACTACAACCGCGCCGGCGTGCCGCTGATGGAGACGGTCTCGAAGCCCGAGATCGGATCGCCAGAGGAGGCGGCCATCTACCTGAAGGCCTTCAGAGCAGTCCTCGTGTATCTCGGTGTCTGCGACGGCGATATGGAGAAAGGCTCGCTCCGTTGCGACGCCAACATCTCGCTGCGCGAACGTGGCGCCAAAGAGCTCGGGACCAAGGTCGAGATCAAGAACCTGAACTCGTTCCGGAACGTCCAGCACGCGCTCGAGTTCGAGGTCCGGCGCCAGGCCCGGGCGCTCGACGCCGGCGAGCCGATCGTGCAGGAGACGCGGCTGTGGGATGCCGACCACGGCTCGACGCGCTCCATGCGCTCGAAGGAGTTCGCCCACGACTACCGCTACTTCCCCGAGCCCGACCTGGTGCCGCTGGAGCTCGAGCAGAGCTTCATCGCCGAGGCCCGCGCCGGCCTGCCCGAGCTGCCACGCGCGCAGCGCCAGCGTTTCGTGAGCCAGTACGGCCTGCCCCCGTACGACGCCGACGTCCTGACGCAGAGCCGCGCGCTCGCCGAGTACTTCGAGGCGGCGGTGCGCGCCTTTCCGAACGCCAAGGTCGTCTCGAACTGGGTGATGTCCGAACTTCTCCGCGTGCTGCCCGGCGATGACGAGACGGCGATCCGCGAAACCAGGATCACGCCTTCGCGTCTGGCCGGGCTGCTGAAGCTCGTCGACGACGGCACGATCAGCGGCAAGATCGCCAAGGACGTCTTCGAGAAGATGCTCCGCAGCGGTGACGATGCGGCGTCCATCGTGGAGCGTGAGGGGCTCACTCAGGTCGCCGACACGGGCGCCCTCGAGCGAATCGTGGACGAAGTGCTCGCCGCCAATCCCAAGCCGGTCGATGACTTCAAGAAGGGCAAGGACGCCGCCAAAGGCGCGCTCGTCGGCCTCGTGATGAAGGCCACGCAGGGCAAAGCCAACCCCGGCCTCGTGAATCGCATCCTGGAGCAGAAGCTCTCGAAACGCTGACGCGGGCGGCTATAATCGTCCCGCCCGCAATGATTGAGCTTCACCGGGTCTCGAAGATCTATGAAGTCGGTCCGGTGAAGGTGCCTGCGCTCACCGACGTCTCCTTCACCATCGACAAGGGGGAGTTTGTCGTCCTCAACGGCCCCAGTGGCGCGGGCAAGACGACATTGATGCGTTTGCTCTACCGCGAAGAAGAGCCGACCGAGGGCGAGGTGATGGTCCTCGGTCAGCCGCTAGCCGAGCTGTCACAACGTGAAGTCTCCGCCTTCCGGCGTTCGATCGGCGTCGTCTTCCAGGACGCAAAGCTGCTGCCTGGACGGACGATCTACGAGAACATCGCCTTCGTGCTTCGGGTCACCGGCGTGCCCCGCCGTGAGATCACCGCCCGCGCCTTCGAGGCCCTCCGCGCCGTCGGCCTGTCTGCCCGCGCCCAGGCCTATCCAGCGCAGCTCAGCCAGGGCGAAGCGCAGCGCGCCGCGCTCGCACGCGCCATCGTCCGCGAGCAGGCCCTGCTCATCGCGGATGAGCCGACGGGTAACCTCGACGACGGAATGGCCGCCGAGGTCATCAGCGTCATCAAGGACATCTGGGCCGGGGGTACGACGGTGATCCTGGCCACGCATCAGTCCCGCCTGGCCGCGGCCCTCCGCCGACGGACGCTCGTGCTCGAGGGCGGGCGCCTGGTGAAGGACGAGGAGTAGATGCTGGGCTTCCTCCTCGGCGAGGCGTTGCGCGACCTGCGCCGGGCCGGGCGCGTCGCCATCACCGCGATCGTCCTCATCACGCTCTCGCTCGTCGCCCTCGGGGGCTTCTGGCTGCTCTCGGCCAACCTCGGGCGCGCCGTCGCGGAATGGAAGGACCGTGTCCGGGTCATCCTCTATCTGCGGCGCGAGCCGACGTCGCTGGAGCAGGTCGTGCTGCTCGAGCGAGTGAAGGCGGTGCCCAACGTCGCCGGTGCGCGTTACATCAGCAAGGCCGAGGCGCTGACCTCGCTCAAGCGCGTGCTCGGCAAGGACGCGACGGTCGCCGACAACCTGCCGTCCAATCCGTTGCCAGCCTCCATCGAGGTGACGCCGACAGCTGGCGCAGCAACGCCGGAGGGCGCGCGCCAGCTGATCACGCGGCTCGCCACGCTGCCCGAGGTCGAAGAGGTGGAAGGCAGCGTCGAGTGGGTGGAGCGGCTGTCGGACTGGCAGCGCTTGCTCGTGTTGATCGGCCTCGGCCTCGGTGCCACGCTGGCCCTCGCCGCGATTCTCACGGTCACCACGGCCACGACGCTGGTGCTGCACGCGCGGCGCGACGAGACGGAGATCATGCGGCTGGTCGGCGCCCCCGAAGCCGCCATTCGCCTGCCGCTGCTGCTGCAGGGCCTCATCCAGGGACTTCTGGGGGCGACGCTCGCGCTGCTCGCGCTCGTGGTGTTCTACCGGCTGGCGGCACCGAAGCTCGAGCCGCTGATGAGCCTGACGGTGGGATTGCCGAGCCTCGAGTTCCTTCCCGCCTCCGCGGTCCTCCGCCTTCTGGCCGCCGGCGCCGCGCTCGGAGCGTTCGGCGGCTGGCTGGCGCGCGGACGGAGCGCGATGTGAACGGGCGCGGCGGGCTGCTGCTTGCCATCGTCGTCGCGGTCACCGCGCTCCCTGTCGGCGCCCAGCCCAAGCGTGACGACCCGGTGCAGGCCGAGCAGCGCAAGCTGCAGGAGACCCAGAACCAGCTCAAGCAGGAGCGTGAAAAAGCCGCGGAGGCCCGGCGGCGGGAGACGTCGCTGCTCGCCGAGATCGAGGACACGGAGCGTCGGCTCGCCCAGAAGCAGCGCGATGTGGCACGGCTCGACGACCGCATCAAGCGTGCCCAGACCGAGGTCGCGGCACTTCGCGGCGACATCACGCGACTCGAGAGCTATCGCTCTGAACAGGAAGAGTTTTTGGCCCGCCGACTCCGCACGATTTACAAGATTCACGCCCAGGGCGCGGTGTTGCCGGTCATCCTCAGCGGGGAGGACCCCGTTCAGCGGGCCGCAATGATCAAGCATCTCGGGAGCTTAGCGGCTCTGGACGCCAGGATGATTCAAGAGTATCGTGTAACCTCCGACAGGCTCGCAGATCGGAAAGAGCGGGAGGAAGCGCGTCGGAACGAGCTGGCGAGCCTTCGGGCCGAGGCCAAGCAGGAACAGGCCGAGGTGGACCGGGAGGCGGCTAAACGTCGACAGTTGCTGGCTAAAGTTCGCGACGAGCGCGTCTACCACGAGCGTGTGGTGGGCGAGCTCAGCGAGGCAGCGCGGCGGCTCGAAGCCTTCATCCGGGATCTCCAGGCCAAGCAACGGAGGGTCGCGAAGGCGCCACCGTCGACCGACGGTGCCCCGCCGCGGGTGGGATTCGGTACCCTCCGTGGCCGCTTGCCCTGGCCCACCGAGGGACGGATCGTCGCGGCGTTCGGGCCGCAGGTGCATCCCCGCTTCGGAACGCGAACGTTCCGGAACGGGGTCGATATCGAAGCGCAGGAAGGCACGGAGGTCAGCGCGGTCTATGCCGGCAACGTGGTCTACACGGGATGGTTCAAAGGGTACGGGAACTTGATCATCCTCGACCACGGCAACGACTACTTCACGCTCTACGCGCATATCGCCGATATCCTGGTCAAGGAAGCCGACGAGGTGCGACAGGGCCACCGTATCGGGACCGTGGGCGACACGGGCTCGCTGACGGGACCGAGTCTCTATTTCGAAGTGCGCTATCAGAGCAAGCCGCAGGATCCCGCCGAGTGGCTGCGGCAGCGAGGCTAAGCGGAGGAACCTCATGAAGAAGGCGTTCGTGATCAGCTCATTGCTCGTGGTGCTCACTCTCTCGCTCGGGGGCACCGTGGCCAGCAAGAGCACTGACGGTAGCCCGACTTACGAGCAGCTCCGGCTGTTCACGGAGGTGCTCTCGATCGTGCAGAACCAGTATGTCGACGAGATTCCCCCCAAGGAGTTGATCTACAGCGCCATCAAGGGCACGCTCCGCGGGCTCGATCCGCACTCGTCCTTCCTCGATCCGGAGAGCTACCGCGAGATGCAGGTGGAGACCTCCGGAAGCTTCGG
>JGI25382J43887_10001248_pt1 | contig 10112 bp, 8 predicted proteins | sample GraSoi013_1_40cm_3_FD_43887 | JGI IMG/M metagenome (IMG submission 43887) | reverse complement strand
TGGACTTGCCCGTGTCGGTGTCGCCCGCAAGCATTACTGTAACTTTCTTGTCAGCTGCCAAGGAAGTAACCTGTTTGGCTATGTCGCGCCAAAGTGAGGTTCCGGCTTTAGTAGGATCAGCCAGCCACCTCCTGCCGCCGCGGCCTAGCCTAACACGCAGTCTGCATCTTCCCCTGGGCTCGAATGGAAGAGCCTTACCGGTTCTAATCCTAATTGTCTGTCCTGACACGTCGCTTCCAAGCACATGGCACGCACCCTCGACACTCACAGTTGAAGGGCCCTTTACCATGCGGACCTTGAAAACCGCTGACACACCGTTATAACACATTGTATGTCAGATAATTCTTCTGGGTGGTTATTTGACCAGAAAAGCAATGCTAAAGGTTTATTTCTCTATTAGAGAACTCTACGCTAAATTTGTCGGCCTCTACAGGCCCTGAGTCTCAGCGTCCGCCAGTTGAACATCCTCATCAGCACCAACTTGTGCGCACGTTGAGCCTTACGGACATCATAATGGTGGGAATTGCCGGCATGATAGGCGGTGCCATATTCGTGCTTACTGGCCCGGCCATAGGTCTGGCAGGTAGCGCTGTCATTGTTGCGTTCATTATCAATGCCATAATCACGCTCTTTACGGCCATGGGATATGCAGAGCTCGGCTCTGCAATGCCTGAAGCTGGAGGCGGATACCTTTGGGTTAGAGAAGGGTTGCCGCGGCCAAACGCCTTTATCAGCGGTTGGATGGCATGGTTTGCGCACACAATAGCCGGCAGCTTATATGCGGTAGGATTTGGCTCATTTTTCGCCGGTTTGCTGCAATACACTCAAGTTATCAATGGTGACCCATTGTTGGGGATTATTCCAATTGACAAGCTGGTAGCTGTTGCTTCCGTACTAGTCTTCATTTATATCAATGTCAAAGGAACATCCGAGACAGGCAAGACCGGTACAATAGTGACTATTGTCCAACTGGGTGCCGTTTTCGCGCTGATAGCTGCTGGATTTTGGACGATGTATAATAACCCAAACTGGACCGCCAACTTTTCTGATTTCATGCCGATGGGTGTAGGCGGCATTGTCGCTGCGATGGGCCTCACTTTCATACAATTTGAAGGATATGAAATTATAGTTCAAACCGGTGAAGAAGTGAAGAATCCAAAGAGAAACATACCGCGGGCGATTTTCATATCTCTCGCGATGGTAGTTACCTTATACTGTATTGTAGCTTTCGTCTCAATTGGTTCTATCTTTCCTGAAGGGATGGCGTCATGGAAATTCATTGGGGACAATCGGGAACTTGGCATCATGAAAGCTGCTGAAATGTTTCTACCTTATGGCGCCTTGATAGTGCTAGCCGGTGGCATGGTATCGACTTTGGCCGCGCTGAACGCAACTACATTTTCTTCCGCCAGAGTCGCATTTGCGATGGGCAGACATTACAACTTACCGCACAAACTAAGTTCAATTCATCCTAGAAACAAAACGCCGCACGTTGCAATAGTAGTATCTGGAATTATCATGGCCTTTATTGCATATACTCTCCCACTAGCAGACATAGCTGTGGCAGCAGGCGTAATTTTCTTGCTCTTGTTTACACAGGTCAACATTGCAGTAATTAGTATACGTAGAATATATGGAGACAAGATGTCGTACGGTTTCAAAACCCCCTTATTCCCAGCGATCCAGATCACTGGCATCTTTCTAAATATTGGCCTTGCGCTCTATTTGCTTGTCACGCAGCCGCTCAGCTGGGGCATAACGATTCTCTGGATCCTAGTAGGCTTTGTGATATACCGCATGTACACATTCAAGCAGGAGATACAACACTACGCCCCGATAGTGACGTCTGAAGGAGACCTGAAAAGACAAGACTACAGAATCCTGATTCCCTATACGCCCGAAAACCCTGATAGGCTAATCAAATACGCCATTAGAATTGCCAAAGAGACGGCTGGTGAGGTAAACATTCTCCGCGTAATCACAGTGCCACATCAGACACCACTTTCTGCTGGCGTGGCATTTGCTGATACTGCTAAGAGGTCGTTTGAGCCGCTGGAAAAGATGCTTGACAGTGAGACCGTACCAAACCATTACCTAGTCAGGGTTTCGCACGACACGACAGAGGCCATTCTAGCAACAATAGAGGAGCAAAAGATCGACCTGCTTGTAACCGATTTTGAAACGCTCCGGCACGATAAGAAGTTGCTAACCCTGACGACTTGCAAAGTGCTGGCGATAAACGCTGAGGATGATGCGCTTCAGCTCGAGCCTGACCATGAGCGCATTGATATCGATCTAAAGTCGCGCGCGATACCTGCTGTAGACAAGAAGAACATGGTTGTAGTTTATGACGGCAGAGAGCATTCAGAACTGGTGCTCAAGGCCACGAGCTGGCTGGAGCATTCTGGGCGTTTCAAAGTGAACTTGCTTTCAATCAGCAAGGGCGGAGGCGAAAAGAACAGTGTTGCTATGCAGCAGGACTTCCTGAGCCAGCTTGGAGTCGAGTTGAAAGAAACACAGCTAACCGCGAGCAGCTCGAGATCGGCCGATATCGTGTTGTCGGCAATAAGCTCATTCCAGCCCGACCTTGTGGTGATGGGGGCAACGTTGGGCGGCTTTTCTGTATTTAACAATCCAGACTTTCTAGCGCTCTTGGATCAGCTTAATTGCCCAGTGATAATCGCAAGGGGCTTTACGATCCCTGGCATGCATAGGGCCAAGTCTTTGCTCATGAGAGTCCTCCGAAAATAGCTAGTAGTCAGTCATCTTCCTTATGGTGTTTTTTCGCTCGTAACGCTCTCGTCTGGCCTTGACTTTCTTCTGAGCGTCAGTTATCTCTCCTCTCATTTCCAGCAGTTGTAGCAAGTTGGTAGGTGCATCGGCGCGATAGTGGTTGTTAAAGTAGGCATAGACCACTGGGACCTTTTCTTCCATGATCTGCAGCTTGGCAAGCCACGGGCGCAATTCTTGTTCCGAGTAGGTATAATCGTACCATAGCGACTTGCCACGCCCATGCCATCTAACGTACGAGTGGGTTGTGGCAGTAACGACTGACCTTGCTAGAAATTCTATGGGTGAATCTGTAACAGTGTTTGCAACGCCATATTTTTCCAAAAGATCCCACGTCTGTTTTCTATTCCACGACTCGTGACGGAACTCTACTGCAACATGAATGTCTTTTGGAAGCAGATTGAAGAATGATTCAAGGCTATCTCTTTCCTTGAACATGAAGTCTGGAGGAAGCTGCAGCAGCAGGCAGCCCAATTTTCCTGTCCTTGCAATGGGTTCCACCAGATCCACAAAGTCAAGAAATTCCTTTTCCACCCCTTCCAGCCGCTTGTCATGTGTTACAGTCTTGGGGATCTTGAGCGAGAACTTGAAATCGGCGCCTGTCGCTCTTATCCACCCGGCAACCATCGACTTTGAAGGCGCCCTGTAAAATGACGAGTCGACTTCTACGGAATTGAAGACGCGGGAATAAAATGGAAGTTTGGCAACCCTGTTGTTTGGATAGAATGCACCAACCCACTCTTGGTAGCTCCACCCGCATGTGCCCGATATGATCGTCAATCAAACGCTGTTGATATCAAGGAGATAATAACTGGATCAATTCTTGCAACTAATGGAGGAGAGAATCTCACAGTCTTGACATGCTTGCGGAGATACAGCTTGGCCACCTCCGGGAATGCCGAACCATAATCGATGCCAAAAATGCCATACTCCCTCTCCCTGTCGTGCTAGCTTCATTATAGCATGCTTTCCTGAGCTCAATATTATGCCACCTTGTAGGAACCTGTGTGAAAACCTTGCATATCCCTGCTTTCCATCACCGAGCCCATATGAACTAGGCCTTAGGTATTGTACCCAATGTGCAAAATATTTCGATATTGAAGGATCGCGCTGTCCTTGCTGCAATAGCCGATTAAGGTACAGAAGACATGGAAGGAAAGGAGCCAGGAAATGTTAGACATTTGGTTTGGCGATTTTGCGAATAGAGGTGAAGCCAAGCAAGTAGTAATAGTCTGTGATAGTTGTGATGAGGAGGCATTCATATTTCAGGACGAAGGAAACTTTTGCCTTGGGTGTTGGCAGGTGAGAACAGAACCACATGTCCAGTCTGGGTAGCTCTATTTCTAAATGAGAGACATGCTCCAATTCTTTAGAGCGGTCGAGAAAATCAACATTTTTGCCTGCTATGGAGCAAGACGAATCCTCAAGATGCAGCCTTCAGTGGCTGTTGTCGAATACCATCTTCCTAATTTTTCCAAGCTACTTTTATTAATACAAACGAAATCCTGTCCAGATAATGCTCGATAAGGTCGAGAGAAAGGTAATAAAGCTGCTTGACGGGCGCGACTCTGCTCACGACTTCCAACACATCAAGCGCGTCTACAAGAACGCTGAAGTCATAGGGCGGCGCGAAGGCGCAGACATGAAAATACTATTGCCCGCTGCTCTGTTGCACGATTTGGTGGTTTACCCAAAAGGAAGCGCCAAAACATCTAAATCGGCAGACGACAGCGCAGACATGGCAGAAAAGTTGCTGAAGAGCTTCAGGTATCCCCAGGACAAAATAGACAAAATATGCTACTGCATACGCACTCACAGCTACTCAAAAAGGCTTGTTCCTGCAACCTTGGAAGCAAAAATACTACAGGACGCCGACAGGCTGGATGCGCTTGGTGCAATAGGAATTGCGCGGACATTTAGTGTTGGAGGCTCTGAAAGAAGGTCTTTCTACAACCCTGACGATCCATTCTGGAAGTCTAGCAGGGAGCTAGATGACAGAGAGTGGACGCTTGATCATTTCCGGACAAAACTTCTCAAGCTAAAGGATTCGATGCACACAAAGACTGCCAGAGAAATGGCCCAAGAGCGAGCGAGATTCATGGAACTGTTTATCAAGCAGTTGCAAAAAGAGCTCTAGCCGTAGTCGACGTAATACTTGTAGCGCTTTTCCACCTCCTTATTCTCGCCGGCAAGCACTTGAGCAATTTCATTATCAAGACTCTTTTTTGCATGTTCCTTGAATTGATCAGCTGCTGGTGTCTGTGGAAAAGAAGCAAGTGTGTATTCAAAATGCTTCATGAACTCTACCACTTTGTTTCTGAATTCTTCCTTTGGGGGGCGCTTGTTGCCCATTATCTTGAACCATGAAGTCGCGCATGCAGTGGAATACAGTTTGGCAAGATCCTCGACCAATCGGTCTAGTTCAAAATAGTCGGGCATCACTGATATTTACCAATTATGAACTCGAAATATATGAATCTGCTATAATTACCCACCTCTTCACAAAGTTTGCTTCCAAATCTCAGAGTGGCACGGGCCTCGGGCTATTTATATCAAAAAGCATTGTTGAGGCTCATGGTGGAAAGATATGGGGACAGAACAATGAGGATAAAGGTGCGACATTTACCTTTACTATACCTTGAACAGCTTTACTAATTCCTATTTTAAAAATAAAAAGAGAGGTTCTGTCCTCGGCTTAGAACATTCCGAGGAAACGCTTCTTCTTTTCTTCTTGCACTGGCGCCTGAGCAATCTTTGTTTCACCAAAGGTGCTTTCCACGCCTGTCAGAACGACCATCACGCGCGCCTTGCCCTTCATTGCTGGATCGACTCTTGCGCCCCACACGATTCTGACGTCCTGTGGTAAGGATCTTGTGACTAGCTCTCCTGCTCTCGTGACTTCTTCAAGGGTGATGTCGTCGCCACCTGTTACGTGCACGAGTGCACCGTGGGCCATAGACATATCCTTGACGTCCAAGAGTTGTGTGTCAAGAGCCATCCTTGTCGACTGCTCAATCCTGTCGATGCCGTCATTGTAGCCGACGCCAATCGCTGCCAATCCTCGACCTTCCATGATCGCTGTCAGATCTGCGAAGTCGATGTTGATAAGTGACGCTGTAGTTATTGTTTCTGTCGTTCCCTTAATGAACTGCCCGACAAGCTCGTTTGCAACGCCGAGAGCTTGCTGTAGTGGGAGGTTACCTGCTACCCTTGTCAGTCTGTTGTTGTCGATTGCGACAACAGTGTCACACGACTTCTGAAGTCCGAGCAAGGCTTCCTTGGCCATTGTGTATCTGAAGCGCTCAACTGCGAACGGCAAAGTGACAACACCTACAACCAGCGCGCCTGTTGCTCTCTTTAGCTCGTCTGCGAGTATCTGAATTGCTCCTGTACCTGTTCCGCCTCCGAGGCCTGCGCACAGGAATATGATATTTGATCCCTGTACTTCTCTTACTATTTCCGACAAGCTTTCACGAGTTGCCTGCATACCTTTCTCAGCATAACCGCCGCAGCCCCTGCCCTGCGTAAGTTTTGGACCTATCAGGATTCTCCTGTCAGCCTTGCTGATACCCAGATGTGCCGCGTCTGTGTTAACAGCAATCAGTTTGCCCCCTGAGATACCCTTAGTCTTGATCCATGAGACAATGTTGCTGCCTGCGCCCCCTGCTCCGATTACGCAAACTGTTGGTTTGGCCATTTCCATTGCTGCGCGAATAGTTTCTTGTTCCATCACCGATTCCGGTGTTATGTTGTTTGGCATTAAGTGACTCATAAACCGAATTACATGGTAATACAAGTATAAACAGTAGCCAGTCGTCCAAATTAATGCATAATAGTTAAATACATCCAATATTGCTTTGTGTTTTTACGAATCTCATCGTATCTCGTTAAATACTGTAGACATGCAGTGTGAATGTCGGCAAAACGATTCGCCGCATGCAGAATATTATTTCCTCAACAACTTGAAGGAATGTCTCCGTGTATGGATCCGGCTGAATTTCAGTAAAGTTGGGCTGGTTACCAGTAGTTTGCTCTTATCTTTTCAATGACCCGCTCGTGCTCGGCGCCCTTTCTCCTCGCAAACTTTTCCATCGCCGACAGGGGCACCCCTCCAAGAGTTGAAGCCAGCTGAGTAAAGAACCAATTCTTTATCGGGTTGTCGTGGCCTACCTTACCCATGAACTTCTGGATGCCGTATTTGAAGTTGTGCTGCCAGGTCTTGTACATGACGCCCAGCTTGGCGGCGTCCATCGTATTGCCAATATCGTAAAAGTCTGATTTCTCAAGTAGGCCTATTGGCACGAATGTGAGAGGCGTCGTAGTGAACTTGCTGTCTGGCTGCTCCGTCTCAATCTCATGGATAAGTTGGATTGTCTCCCAGCTGTCCTCCGGGGTCTCGTCATTGTCAAGACCCATGATGAGCGTGAACGCAGGCACCCAGTAATTCTCATTGAGCGTCTTGATGCCGTTCTTGACTACCCAATGCCACTCGTCTGGTCTGTACGGCGAGAGCTTCCTATCCGCATACTTGCCGATGAGCCTGATGCTGCCGGTCTCAAAGCCACACTGGATTCCAATGTGGTTGTCCGGGCTGGATCTGATTATCTTTGAGACATTGGGGATGAGCCTTTCGTCTGCTATCGCGCCTGCGAGGGTTCCGTGTGTAGGGTTTGTGTGCTCGATGCCCGTGGCCATTATGCCGTTGAACAGCTCCTCGATCGCTTCCCTATTTGGTTGCATGTTCTTGGTGGTCCTCGGGTTTAGGCCATAGACAAAAATGTCGTCGCTCTGGACCCAGGCGTTCTTCAAACCCCCGTACTTCATGTTAATCTCTATTTCCTTCTGCACCTTCTCGACAGGATAGTACCTCAGCGGCCTCAATGTCACGTCGCAGAACTTGCATCCACGGCCGCAGCCGCGCATGACCTCGATCATTCCATGCATGCTCGGGTTGACGATATTAGGGATCTCGTCCACTGAAGGCTCATTCCAGTAATGAATGAATCTACCGTGGTGTGTCTTGTCGTTTCTTACAAACTCTTTGATTTCAACTTTGAACTGGCTCTTCTTAAATGGGTTGACGGTGTCAAACTCACCTGCAGCTAGGGCGTCAAAGAACGGTCCTGCCGCGCCGTCGAGCTCTGGACCAATCCCGCCGAGTTCGCCCTCTACCACGCCGTAGAGGCCATATTCTTCGATCTTGGCAGGATCATAATTGTACTGCCATGTGCCGGAAGCACCGGCGATGACCTTGGCTTTGCTTCCAGTCCTAGCCTTGGCAGCATTTATCCTGTAATGAAGGTCGCGGTTATAAAACTCGTCGTAGGACATATGCTTACGACCATATGTGAACGTCATGGTAACCGGGCCCATGCCAAGGGGATCCATTTCGTACGTCCCGACCACGTCTGTTTCCGGCCCGATGAACTTCTCAACATGATCAGGGTGGGCCACGACGACATCTTCGCGCCTGTAGCCATCCCTTAAAAGTGCGGCCTCGACCTTTCTTAGGCCGTAAGGGGCGTAATTGGCATAGCCGTTTGTGTGGTCTATCGGGTTGCAAATAAAGTCGAATAGCACCCTTGGTGTGACCTGGTTGCCCAGGACATGGTACCAGAAGGAGGTATGGTCCCTGTTAAAGTCGAGAGCAGGAGCACATCCAAAGAACGAAGCAAGCGAGATCCCTCGATAGGGAGACATCAATGTACGATCTGCGGTAAGAACGACTTTAGGAAACCTACCCAACGCTCCAAATCCCTTTTTAAATCAACATGATTAGGCATGCATTAAAAGGTTTCCAATATGTCAAGAGAGTTTGTATTAGGAGTTACCGGACTCGGGCACGCCGTTTTTCCACAAAACTCTGCAGGGTTTCCTTGCCTAGCTTCCTCTTCAGAACGTCCTGGATATCCCTGACGACGCCAAATCCATGGAATGTCAGGACAGTGTAGAGCGATACTAATGTCGCTCCTTTTTCGTATGCCTTCCAGGCGTCTTCTCCGGAGAAAATGCCTCCACATGCAACGATGGCAAGGTCCGGAAACGCCTTGTGCACGTCTTCTACAAGCCTTAGCATGTAGGGAAATAGCGGCCTGCCACTTTCGCCGGCGACTCCGCTTGCAAAATTCTTTGTGATCTTTGCAGACTTGGTGTCAATCGGCCTTGTGTTTCCCAGCGTGACAACCTGGCCACCGTTTTCATAAAACACCCTAATCGATTCGAGTTTGTCTTGTCTTTCTTCATCAGACGGCGGCAGCTTGCTGTACGGCGATATCTTGGACGCCTTTACCTTTCCCGGCACATGTGCGTTCATAAGGTCAATTATTTTTTCCGTAAACTCTGGCGTCTGCAAAACCTTATTGAAATCGGTGTTTGGCGAAGTTCTGTTTTCTTCAAAACCTAGGTCAATGTAAGGCGCAGTTCTTGTCAGGATTTCCTTGCATGAATCGAGCACTGCATCTTCGGTGTAGGTATCGGTAATGCCTGAAAAATTTAGCAGAATATTTGCATTGCCCCTCTGACCCTCGCTGAACTTTTTCAAGTTTTTGATCGTGTAGTCGAGTCCCTTCTGAGGGTACCCTTGCGCGTTGATAATCGCCTCTCTTTCGTCGTCCACGACAATCCTGACCGTGCCTTCGCTTTTGGGGCGCTGTGGGATTCCGGCGCGCGGGTTTTTCAGCACACTGCCGGGATTCAGAAAGCCAAAGATGTATGATGTTGGTTCTAGAACGTCGCAGTTCTTGTCAAAGCCGGCGGCAAGACCAACGGGGCCATTCAATTTGCAGTTGCCAATTTTAATCGCCAACTGGTCTCCAGGATCAAAATAAGATGAGTTTTGCCTGAGTTTGTTCGTCATCTTGAGCAATCGTTCTTTAGCCTTTTCGTGCACCACTTCCGCCTGAGCAAGCTCATCAGTGGCTTTGTGACGCGAATAAAGATATTTGCGGTAAAGCTTGAAGAGAGAGGGATCCAAACTCGCCTTAAAGGTATCTACGAGTTCCACTTTCTCTCAGACCTTCCTTCTCAACTTCTGAATCTTCCTATATATGGCTAGTGTTGGTTGTCCTTGACGAATTGCGAAAGGCCTGCAAGCAGGCTGTCAAAGCGGTAGGCGTTTGAAATTTCGTACCTGACAGAGTTGCCGTACTCGTTAGTGACTTCGAGCGCAGACACGCCGTCTTCCGTCTATCGTTGTGCTCTTTTTCTCCAGATAACGGACAACCCATCGCTCTTTTTGCTCTCTAATATTTTGGGCCGTACCAAGTGGATTATGGTTCCGTGCGATTGAATATCAGCCTAGCAGCCGCTGCCCTGGTCTTGGC
>JGI25382J43887_10001247_pt1 | contig 10116 bp, 10 predicted proteins | sample GraSoi013_1_40cm_3_FD_43887 | JGI IMG/M metagenome (IMG submission 43887) | reverse complement strand
AGCTTGTAGACCTCGGGCTTGTCCATCAGGAGGAAGAACGCGTTGAGCCCGCCGTACACCTTCTCGTCGCGGCCGTAGAGCTGCGCCTTCTGATAGCCGGCCGCCTTGAGCGTCGCGAGGCGCTGGTCGGCGACGGCGTGCAGNTCCTCGACGTACCCGAACTTGATCGACTCGGTCGGGCAGGCCTTCGCACAAGCGGGCTGCAACCCGCCCTGCAGACGGTCGTAGCAGAGCGTGCACTTCTGGGCGATGCCCTTGTCCTCGTTGAAGCCGATGACCCCGTACGGGCACGCCGAGATGCAGTTGCGGCACCCATTGCAGACGTCGTTCTGNATGTAGACCGTGTCGAACTCGGTCCGGATGAGCGCGTTCGTCGGGCAGACCTCGAGGCAGCTGGCGTTCTTACAGTGCTTGCAGACGTCGCTCATCATCAGCCAGGCCTGGCCGCCGGCGACCGGGGTCGGCGTCATCACCACGCCGTTGTTGTCCGGGATCTGCTCGATGAACTGCACGTGCCGCCAGTTCTGAGCGTCGAGCTGGCCGGTGTTGTCGTACGAGTCCGCGGTGAACTTCGCCGGGTCGCCCTGGAGCTGGTTCCACTCCTTGCACGCGACCTCGCACGCCTTGCAGCCNATGCAGATCGACGTGTCGGTGAAGAAACCGAGTGGCTTCTCTTGCCAGNCCATATCTAAAACCCCATCAGGTTCCGCGCGATCTTGGTGTAGCCGCGCTCCGCGGCGGCCAGATCGAGCGGCAGCGCGACGAGCTCGTCCACGAGCGGAACGGCGCGAGGCTCGCGGTGCTGATCGACGGTGATGAGATAGCGGCGGCAGATCTCGCAGGCGTCGATCCGCAGGTGCGGGAGACCATCCGTGTCGGCCAGGATCGGAAGCTTCGCTCCGGCGTTCTCGCCACAGCTCGCGCATGTCATGCGGGCATATGCCCATGAGGTCGCGCAACGCGAGCAGACCAGGCGCCGCTGCGCGGTCACGAGGGCCTCGCCGCTGTCGCCGAAGAAGGCGAGCTGCGGCAGCCCGCCGCAGCGCGGGCAGTGCCGGTCATCGCTCTCGGCCGGGCGAAGAGTCGCGGCGAGCTCCGGAAGCGCCTCGAGCACGGGCGCAGCGCTCGCTCGCGCGAGAAACGCGTCCGCGCCCGACTGGTCGTCGCCCCCCAGCCACGATTCGACGACCCCCTCGAGGTCGCCGTCGTGGAATCGGAGGAGCACCGCCTCGCGCAGCGTCTCCGTCCCCGCCGCGACGGACGCCTCCATCACGCCAGGAAGTGCGACGCGTACCACGTATGCGGCGAGTTCGTCGGCGGCGGGGCGGTCCTGCTGTGCACGCTCGAAGGCGCGCTCCTGCGCGTCGACCAGCGCGAGGTAGAGCCGGAGTGGATCCTGGGCGAAGTCGAACCGCGCGCCGAGCTCACGCGCACGCTCGCGGCGCTCGGAGTAGACNGTTGTGGCGTCCGCGACCAGCGTCATCAGAGCTTCTCGATATTCACGAGGAACGCCTTGAATTCGGGCGTCCTCGCTCCGACGTCGCCGACGAACGGGGTGAGCGCGTTGGCGAGCCAGTAGCGCGACTGGTCCTTGTACTTCTCCGCGGCGATGCCGACGAAGCCCCAGTGGATCGGGATGCCGATGTGGTAGACGGGCTTGTCGCTTCCGGCGAGCTTGATCGGGCCGAGCCGCTTGGTGACNAGCGCCGAGACCTCGAGCTTGCCGCGCTCGCTGAACACCCGCACGCGGTCACCGTTCTGAATGCCCTTCTCCTTCGCGAGCTCCACGGGAATCTCGACGAACGCCTGCGGCTGAAGTCCCACCAGCAGAGGCACGTGTTGCGTCACGTAGTGCTCGTGCTCCGTCAGGCGGTAGCTCGTCGCGATGTACGGGTACTTGTCGGCCTTGCCGAACCGGTTCGGCCGGCCTGCCGCCTGGTCGTACAGGAACGCGACCGGATCCGCGGACTGGTTCGGATGAAGCGGATTCGGGATCGGCGCCTCGACCGGCTCGTAGTGCTCGGGGATGGGACCGTCACCCATCGCGCTCGAGAACAGTCTGCCGGTGCCTTCGCCGTTCATGATGAACGGGAGCCACGCCGCGGGGTCCTTCGGATTCATGGTCGCCGGGTAGTCGGGAACGTCGCCGACCCACCGCTGCCCATTCCACTGGATCCCCGGACGCTTGGCGTCCCAGGGCTTGCCCTCGACGTCAGCTGAGGCTCGGTTGTAGAGGACGCGCCGGTTCAGCGGCCAGCTCCAGGCCCACTCGGGGAAGAAGCCCATCCCCGTCGGGTCGTTCGTCTTCGGGTCCTGGATCCCCTTGCGCCGCTTGGTGAGATTCCCTTCGTCCGGGTACATGCTCGTGTAGATCCAGTTGCCCGCGGTGGTCGTGCCGTCGGCCTTGAGATTCGCGAAGCTCGTCATCTGCTTGCCGGTGGCGAGGTCCTTGCCGTTGATCTCCTTCGCGATCTCGTCGAGCTCGGGCTTCTNCGGATCCTTGTACCAATCCGTCGTCATGGCCATGATCGGGTCGGGGAACTTCCCGCCCTGCTGCTTATANAGCGTCTTCACGCGGTCGAAGAGCTCGGCCGTGATCCAGTGGTCGTGGCGAGCCTCGCCNTCCGGCGGGATGACCTGCTCTTTCCATTGCGCCCAGCGGCCGCTGTTGGTGAAGGAGCCGTCCTTCTCGATCCAGTGCGTCGTCGGGAGCATGAACACTTCGGTCTTGATCTTCGACGGGTCCTGGTCGGGCGCGTGCCAGAACTCAGAGCTCGTCGTGGGCAGCGGGTCCATGACCACGAGCCACTTGAGGTTGGANAGCGCTTGCATGATCTGGTTCGAGTCCGGCCCGATGCTCGTCGCGGTCATCCCCGAGAGGAACACGCCTTCCATCTTTCCCCGAAGCGCCTGGTCGAAGATCGACATCCANGAGGAATTCGTCGCCGGNTTCGGGATGAAGNTGAAGGCGTACTCGTTGTCCTTGGTCGCGGCGCTCCCGTACCAGCCCTTGAGGAGGCTGACCATGAAGTTGCGNTAGTTGATGCCGAAGAAGTTCCAGGAGTTCGGGTCGCTCTTCACCGGCGCGCTCTGGCGCACGTAGTCGTCGAGGTTCTTCTGACCCGGNGCGGGAATNCGGAGGTAGCCGGGAAGGATCTCCCAGGAGATCGCGTTGTCGGTGTTCCCCTGGATGTTCGCGTGGCCGCGCTCGGCGTTCATGCCACCGCCGGGCCGCCCGATGTTGCCGAGGAGCAGCTGGAGCACCGCGCCCGAGCGGATGAGCTGGCCGCCCGTCGTGTGGTGAGTTAGGCCGACCGCGTAGACGATGGTCATGACCTTGTCCGGCCGGCCCATCTCCCCGACGATCTTCGCGACCTCGAGGAACTGCTCCTTCGGGATACCAGTGATGCTCGACACCATCTCGGGCGTGTAGCGGCTGTAATGCTTCTGGAGGAGCTGGAAGACCGAGCGCGGGTGCTGGAGTGTCATATCGCGCTGAGCAAAGCCCGCCTGACTCGTCTGTACGCCGTCCACCGGCGGGCCGACCTGCGCCGGGGGCGCCGTCTGCTCGTAGGCCCAGGTCGCGATGTCGTAGGAGCGGGTCTGGGCGTTATACCCCGAGAAGAGGCCGTCCTTGAAGTCGAAGCCTTCCTTCACGATCCATGAGGCGTTCGTGTAGTTCTTGACGTACTCCTCGTGATACATCTTGTTATCGAGGACGTACTTGATGAGGCCGCCGAAGTAGGCGACGTCCGTGCCCACGCGCATGCGGAGGTAGATGTCCGCGAGCGCCGATGTTCGCGTGTAGCGCGGGTCGGCGTGGATGATCTTCGCGCCGCCGCCGGATCCCGGGCCCTTGGTCGGATCGAGCTTCGCCTTGACGAACCACTGGAAGCCGACCGGGTGCGCCTCGGCCGGATTCGCTCCGTTGATGAGGATGACGTCGGCGTGCTTGATGTCACGCCAGTGGTTCGTCATCGCTCCTCGTCCGAATGTGGCGGCCAAACTGGTCACCGTTGGGCCGTGTCAGACCCGGGCTTGCTGTTCTATGTGCACGACGCCGAGCGTCCGCATCAGCTTGGTGGCCAAGTAGCCCTCTTCAGTGCTGAATGCGGCGCCGCCGGCGAAGGCGACCCCCTCGGTGCGATTCACNGTGTTGCCGTTCGCGTCCTGCGCGACGAAGGTGTTGTCGCGCGAGGCCTTGAGGTTCTGGGCGAGCTTGTCGAGCATGAAGTCCCAGCTCTTCTCTTCCCATTTGTNGCTGCCCGGCGCGCGGTAGAGCGGCTTCTCTACGCGGCGCGAGCTCGTCGCGAGCTGCATGGCGGTCGCGCCCTTCGGGCAGAGTCGTCCCTCGTTGATCGGACTGTCGGGGTCGCCCTCGATCTGGAGGAGCTGGGTCTTGCCATTGACCTGCTTCGTGTAAGCGATGAGGCCGCAGCCCACCGCGCAGTAGGGACAGACCGAGTGGACTTCCTTCGCGCCGGCGATGCGCATCTCGAACGCCCGCTTCTTCGCGGCGCGAATGTCGAAACCGAGGGGGTTGGCAATTGGAACGAGCGCCATTCCGGCCGTGCCGGCGGCTCCGAGCTTCAGGAATTCACGCCGAGTGACTTCCTTCATCGGAATCGGTTATTCGTTCTACTCCGAGCGTTTTCCCGACGCAAGTTCGGCGCTAAGGTTCTCGCCTGGTGAATGAATTCTTCGAGTCCCTTGGCAAGCGCTGGCGGAAGGCGGCGGAGCGCCGTGGCGCGAAGATCGACGAGCCGGAGCTCGACGCGAAGGTCGCGCTCGAGCTCCTCGAGCTCGCTCGCGTGGCCGCCCACACCAAGGAGCGGCGCTTCGCCCCCCTCGCGAGCTACACGGCGGGCGTCGCGGCGGAGCGACTGCGTGCGGCGAAGGGCGCCGACGCGGACGCGATCGCTGCGTACGTGCGCGAGGTCCGAGAAGAGCTGGAGCGCGAGCCGCCCATCTAACTGAGAGCCGCCCGAAGCGCGACGCCGGCGTCCTCGAACGCTTGCGCGGCTTCCGGGAGCTTCGCCGGGAAGCCCAGAAATCCGTGGAACATGCCTGGGTAGCGCTTGGAGGACGCCTCGATCCCCAGGTCTCGCAGGCGCTTCGCGTACGCCTCGCCGTCATCGCGGAGGGGATCGCATTCCGCGGTGATGACGAACGCGGGAGGAAGACCGCGCAGATCGGCTCGCAGCACGGANGCGTATGGGTTGTCGGCGTCGGCGCGGCTCGTGACGTAATGCGTGCCGAACCACTCCATGTCCGCGGCGGTGAGGCCATAGCCTTCTGCGAACTCGCGGTGCGATGGGGCCCGCGAGCTCAGCTCGGTGACCGGAACGGTGAGCAGCTGGAACGCGATCCTCGGTCCGCCGCGATCCCGCGCGACGAGCGAAGCGGCTGCCGCGAGGTTTCCTCCGGCGCTCGAGCCACCAACCGCCACCTTCGCCGGATCGATGCCGAGCTCGGACGCGTGATCTGCGACCCAGACCACCGCGGCGTAGGCGTCCTCGACCGGTCCGGGGAACTTCGTCTCCGGCGCGAGCCGGTAGGCGACCGATACGACGACGACGCGGCCGCGATTCGCCAGCATTCGGCAGGATTCGTCGGCACCGTCGAGCGAGCCGATGACGAAGCCACCGCCATGGAAGTACACCAACGCTGCAGGTAAGGCATCCATGGGGCGGTAGATGCGGACTGACATCGCACCCCCCGGCCCTGGAATGGTGCGGGCGATGAGGCTCGCCACCGGCTCGGGCGCGGCGGCGAGGGGCGTGGGAGCGCCGCGCGCTTCTTCGGGTGTCATTTGCGAAAGGGGCCGAAAGCGTGCGATCTCCTCGACGATCGCGCGCGCTGCCGGATGCAGGCGGTCCTGAACGACGGCCATCGCTACCTCCCGATGCGCTCGGGTGACGTGTACACGTTGAACCGATCGTCGCGCAGGAACCCGACGAGCGTCATGCCGAAGCGCTCCGCCGTCGCGACGGCGAGACTTGACGGGGCCCCGACGGCGGCGAGGATCGGGATGCCGGCGGCGACCGCCTTCTGCACGACCTCGTACCCGGCGCGACCGCTCACCGCCAGCACGCCGTCACTGAGCGGCAGCAGCCCATCGAGGAACGCGCGGCCGACGACCTTGTCGACGGCGTTGTGCCTGCCGATGTCCTCGCGCAGGAGCTGGAGCTCGCCGACGGTGTCGAAGAGACCCGCAGCGTGAAGGCCGCCGGTCGACTCGAAGATGCGCTGTTGCTCGCGCAACCGTTCGGCGAGCCCAGGCAGGATCGCAGCGTCGACCGTTGGCCCGGGCTCGAGCGTCGGGAAATCCAGCGCGAGCGATTCCACGGTCGTCGCGCCGCAGACGCCGCACGCCGAGCTCGACAGGAAAGACCGTTCGGGGCGCCTTCCCGCCGCCGACCGTAAATGCACGTCTATCTGATTCGACTCCACGAGATCCGAGGCGATGGCGACCGTTGCGTCGTTCTCGGCGGCTTCCGCGCTGATGCGGATGCTCACGACGTCGTCACGCGAACTGATGACGCGCTCCGCCCAGAGCAGCCCGAGCGCGAGCTCGAGGTCGTTGCCCGGTGTGCGCATCACGATGCTGAGCGGAGCGCCGTCGAGCGAGATCTGGAGGGGCTCCTCGGCCGCGACCTGGTCGCGCTCCTCGCGCCAGGCGCCCGAGCGCCAGCGTGCGATCGGCACCGGCGGCGCCTGCGGTCGCGGCACAAGGACGATGCTACGGGGGTCCGAGGGGGCAGCGCCCCCTCGACGGTAGCATCCATCCAGTGAAGATCGGGGTCGAGCTTCGCCTCTCCGGCGATCCGGGCGAGCTCTTCGCCGACGCCCGAGCGTTCGAAGCGGCGGGCGCCGAGTCGTTCTGGCCGGCCGGCGACGCGGATAGGCTCGTGCTCCTCGCGGCGATCGCGGCGATCACCTGGCGCGCCCGGCTCGTCGCGGTCGGCGCGGTCGACGCGCAAGCCGCCCGTGCTCTGGAGCGGCTATCGCGCGGACGGTTCGTGGTGGCTTCCCGTGAGGGCGAGGAGTTTCTCCTGCCCGGCGCGGAAGGCGAGCGCGAACGTTGGAAGTTCCTCCCGTTCCCCGAAAGCCGCGAGGCATGGAGCGAGCTGCGTGCGAAGCACGAGGCCGATGGCGTGGCTGGGCTCGTGCTGCCCAACGATCCGCGGCTCCTCGATCTCATCCGGAACCCCGACGTCCAGGACGATCGCGCGGACCTGAAGCTCGCGTTCGGCTAGTCGTCAGGCCGCGTCGCGTAGCGCCCGCTGCACGCGCCACGAGTTAGCGTCGGGCGCGATGAAGAGCGTGATCATGATCCCGTAGAACGGCAGATGGCCGACGAACTCCGGCATCCCGAACACGATGAGCGTCACGCTGAAGAGACCGAACCCAACGGCCATCACCGGCCGGGTGATCTGCCCGGACAGGATCACCAGTCCGATGACGAGCTCCGTGACACCGGCAAGCCAGATGAAGACCGGGTCGCCGACGCCGAGCGGTCGCAGCACGTTCAGGAAAGGGCTCTGATCGATGAGCGCTTGCGCGAGCGGCGGGTTNAGCAGCTTCTCGGTGAGCGCCCCGTACGCGATGCCGAAGCCCATCGCGATCCGCAGCAGGTTGAGCGCGGCGGCGGGCGCGAGCTTGTGCTCGAGAGAACCGTGCGCCTTGCGGCGCGCGTCCAGAGAGACCCGGCCGGGTCCGGCGATGAAGAGGAAGACCGCGATGCCGAGGATGTGGACCTGCTCGAGGATGCTTTCGACGTTGAACGGGAACATCGCCACGACGCCCAGAACCGCAAGGAGCACCGCGGCATAGCGAGTGCCGAGCCCGAACAGGATCAGAAGGCCGCAGACCGCCTCGACGCCCAGGAGCGCATAACCGCCGGCATCGCGCAACACCGGCAGCGATGGGACGAAGAGCCACCCTGCGGCGACGGCCGCGAGGAGCGATACACCGAGCGCGATCCGGAGCGCGAGCGGCCCGGTCGTGGCGTATCTCTCGAGCGCCCGAATAGCTCGGGGCTCGGGAACGCGATGCTGGATCACGAACGCCACGCCGACCGCGGCAAGCGCAATGAGAAACCCGGCGATGACCGGCCAGCTCAGAAGCAGCTCGTATCGCGTCGGATGCGGCCGAGGATCGGTGAACCATTTCACGTGGGGAAGGATGGCGAGCAGGACGCCGGTCACCGGTACGTCTCCGGCGCGTGCCGCCAGCGCGGCCAGCTCAGGGCGTCGTGGCTCACAAAGACGCGCTCGAGATCATCCTTCACGAGCGAGCGGATCAGCGCGAGCGACTCCTTGGCGCTCGCCTCGTCGGGCGCGCGGATCTCACCCTTCTCGAGATTCTCGCGCGTGTAGGCGGCGTCGCCGCAGAGCACGACGCGTCCGGTCTCAGGAAGATCCACCACCAGCGACTGATGGCCCGGAGCGTGGCCTGGCGTCGGGACCACCTCGACCCCCGGCGCGACCCGGGCCCGTCCGCTGGTAGGCAGGTAGGTGAGCTCGGGGATGTCCCAGTACACGGCCGGGAAGTTCGGCTTGCCTTTCGCGAACGCGAGATGNTCGGCCTGCACGACGAACGTCGCCTTCGGAAACGCGCCGTTGTTGCCGGCGTGATCGAAGTGGAGGTGGCTGTTCACGACGACAGCGATCGCATCGGGGCGCAGGCCGAGCGACGCGAGCCGTGCCACGATCGCGTCCTCCTTTGCCATGACCACCTTGAGGCTCCCCGGTCCGAACGTCGCGTCGGGCCGCTCGACGTGCACGGGATGAAGGCCGGTGTCGAAGAGGATGTTCCCCTCGGGCGTCCGCAGCAGCGCCGACCAGACCGGCGCAAAAGCCTTGACCTCGCTTCCGCCGGGCAGGAACGAGGACTGTCCGATCTCGACGCCGCCGGTGCGAAAGATCGTGAGCTCGATCACGAGTGATGGCCGTGCACGATCGCGTGGCCGAGTCCACGCGCCACGAGCCATCGATTGACCGGGTAGGCGGCAACGAAGGCCAGCGCGAGCGATATGGCGAGGCTGGCCCAGAACAGAATTTCGCCCAGGCCCGCATCCATCGATCCGGGGATCACAATCACGACGGCGTTGTCGACGATCTCCATCGTGGTGATCGACAGCGTCTCGGCGGCGAGCGTGATGCCGCTCGCGCGCGCCAGCGGCATGCCTGCGCGAAGCAGTGGCACCAGCGTGAGCCCATAGCCGAACGCGTACGCCAGCACGATGCCGAGCACCAGGCTCACGAGGTTCCCGAGACCCAGAAGGGTCGCGCCGCCGAGACCGAGCACTTCTCCGATGCCGCACCCGGTGAGGCAGTGGATCGTCGCCTGGAACGCGAGGCGGGAGGTCCCGGCATCCGCGTCGTGGGGCGCGTGGGTCATCGCCGCAACAATTCCTCGACCGCGGAATATGGATCGATCAAGCGCTCCGCGACGCGGGCGACGGCCGCGTCCAGGCGCGACGCGCCGACGCGTCCTTCGAGGTCGCGGAGAAGCGCCTCGCGAAGCAGCGTTTCCACTTCGGCACGAGCGGCTGCCCGCCGGCGCTCCGCGCGCTCGCCGCTCGAGAGCGACCAGGTGCGATGCTTCGCGATCGCGTCGAGCAGCAGCGGGAGGCCATCGCCGGTCTGCGCCGAGGTGCGGATGATCGGCGTCTTCCACGGCCGGTCCCNCGCCAGCGACAGCATCTGCGCGAGGTCGCGCGCCGTCTCGTCCGCTCCGGGCCGATCGGCCTTGTTTACGACGAGGACATCCGCGATCTCGAGGATGCCCGCCTTGATCGCCTGGATGTCGTCGCCGAGGCCTGGGACGGTCACGAGGCACACCGTATCGGCGACCCGGATCACGTCGACCTCCTCCTGTCCGACCCCCACGGTCTCGACGATCACGACATCCGTGCCAAGCGCGTCGAGAACGTTCACGACGCGAACGGTGGCGCGCGCGAGCCCGCCCGCGTGCCCACGGCTCGCCATCGAGCGGATGAAGATCCCCTCGTCGAGGAAGCGCTCGCGCATGCGGATGCGGTCGCCGAGGATCGCGCCTCCGCTGAAGGGACTCGATGGATCGACCGCGACGATGGCGACGTGCGACGCG
>JGI25382J43887_10001246_pt1 | contig 10122 bp, 7 predicted proteins | sample GraSoi013_1_40cm_3_FD_43887 | JGI IMG/M metagenome (IMG submission 43887) | reverse complement strand
CACCGGGGAGACGGACCCTGACACCGGGACGGCCACGACCGACACCAACAATATCCTGATTCTGACTTCCACCGGCACGTTCCAGGGTGCCCAGAAGAAGATCCAGGTGGTGATCCGCCGACATCTCCCGCCTGGACTGAACCTCCCGGCGGCGGTCAACGAGCCCGGCTTCCAGTCGGATACGTACATCGTGTGCACTGCGCAGGAAGGCCCGTGCGCGAACTTCGAGATCGACGGGCGTGATTATTCGTGCAGCGCCTGCCCGCCCGAGGCCGATGCCGCCTGGTACAAGACCGCGAACTGGTCAGCGGCGTCCGGCCCCGCCCTGAAGCTGGGGATCGCGACGCAGCCGGGTGATCAACAGGACCTCAGCCCAGCGACGACGTACCAGCAAAACGTCGAAAATGCCTTCAAGAGCGTCTGTCCCAACTGCACATCCGCCCAGGCGATGCAGAAGGAGGGCGCGATCACGGGCAAGGATCAAGCGATTCCCGATCCCTCCGCCACGGCAACCGGTCTCGCTGCCATCGGGGCGACGAATGCGCTCAACCCCACCATCATGCAGAATCTCCTCAAGACCCTGACGAGCAATCCGAAGACGCAAGTTTTACAGTCCACGCTCGCGTGCCCGATGCAAATCAACGGCGATGTGGGCGGTCCGACGTCGACGCCGACCCTCACCAACGGATGCGGCATGAACCAGACGATCGATCTTGGAACACCCAGCAACCCCCAGCTCGTATATTTCCGAGGTGATCTCGATCCGACTTCGAACTTCGCCGGTCTCACCATCAACAACCAGATTCAGGGGGCGGGCATCCTGATCGTGGAGGACGGCGATATCAAGGTGCTCGGAAACCTCAACTGGCAAGGGCTNGTCATCGTCACGGGTCAGTACGTCGGCGCGGGATTCATGGATGGGAGCACGACGAACATCAACGGTGCGCTGGTCAGTAATGAGACCGTCTGGAACGAGCAGCCGGGCTTCTCTGAGTTACACCTCGGCACGATGTTGGGATCTGCGACGTTCCACTATAGCCAGCAAGCACTCGACTTGATGAACGGGATCCGGAAGATCCACACGCTCTATGGGTGGCGCACCGTCTCGAATTAGAGCGGTCCCACCGTCCTCGACCTGACCCAGGCCACAGCCCCGGCGCGTCTGCCGTCCCGGGCGACGGCCGCTGACACTACCGTACAGCCGGTTTCCGTCCGATTGCCGCTTTCCGTCACCCGCCTGACAAATTGTGACCGTCCTGACGGCCTCGTGACTACGGTGGTGGCCTGAACCTCCCAATTTCACAGGCGATGTTCCGGTCTTCGAACGCTTGGCANCGTCGCTGCAGTAGCGGTGTCGCGTGATGAAATCAACGCGATGGAACGCGCGAGGCTTCACGCTGATCGAGCTGATGATCGTCGTGGCGATCATCGGCGTCCTGGCCTCGATTGCCGTTCCGCTGTACGCCAACGTCACGGCGCGATCGCGTATCGCCAAGGCCCAGGCCGACATCCGCTCGCTGGTGAGCGCCGTGTCGATATACCAGTCGCACATGAGCGTGTACCCCGTCGCGCTCACGGATCTCACCGGGGTGGTCACGAACCCGTCGGGACTCACGGGCGGGCCGTTCATGGGCTCGATTCCGACACCGCCGTCGACGTCGTGGGGCTCCGCGTACGCCTACGTCACCAACGCCAACGGGACCTTCGTGATCTCGGCGGCCGGTGACGGCGCCACCGTNACGGCGCCCTGACGCCTCGCCTCAGCTGAAGCGTCGGAGGTAAGTTGCGAGCGCGTCGCCCTCGCGCTCGCGCAGCGCGACGGCCACCCGCAGCTGCTCCAGATACTGCTCGAGCGTCTTGCCGCCCAGGTCGATCTTCCGTGCGGTGAAGAACGCGTGGACGTCACGCTCGAGCTCCGGCGTGGCCAGCCCGATGACGCCCTCGCACATGCGGCGCAGGCCATGCTTGGGGAAGAGCCGGTCCATCCGGTCCCAGTGCCGCTTGACGAAATCCCACGCCAGCTCCCGGGCATAGACGCTCATGAGCAACGTACGGATGACGAAGGGCGCGTCCTGGGTCCGGATCTCGCCGTTGACCGTTCGCTCCAGCGTCTGTGCGAGGAGCTCGGGCCGCTGGAAGCCGGCAAGGGCGTAGAGATAGCGCTGCTCCTCCTGNGGNGTGGTGGCCGCGCGGAAGCGACGNAGGAATTCCTCGTAGCGATCGGCGTCGCCGACGTGGGCNAGGATGGCGATCAGGGCGGGCAGGACGTTGGGATCGACGGCGGCCGCATCGGTGAGGGANGCTGCGTAACGACGGGCGGCCTCGGCCTGCACGGTCGGATCGTTGCCGAGCGTGCCGAGGGCGCGCAGCAGATCGCCGCGGAGCTGACGCATCAGCTCGTCCTCACCCGGTCGTGGATTCCAGCCGAGATCCGCCACCGCCGGCGCGACCAGGCGTCGCGTGAATCCCTCCAGGCCCGTCCGGTCGGCGGGGGCGATGACGCGATTGAGCGCGCCCAGCGCGGACAGGAGGCTCGTCCACACGTTGCGGTCGCGCTCGGCGGTGAAGCGCGCCGACAGCTCGAGGTACTCGGTGACGGGCGTGAGCCCGGCCAGCACGGTGGCCCACGCGTCGCTGACGAGATTGAAGCGCTCGATCGGCNNCAGCCCATCGCGCAGCCGGCCCAGGAGCGTGTCGCGTAGATCGGCCGCGTAGCGCACGCGGTAGAAGCCGTGGCCGCCCTCGTTCACGAGCGCGTAGTCGCTGCCCGCGGGAACGGGCACCCGCGCTTCGGCTCCGTCGAGGACGAGGCGCACGACGCGATCGCCCGCGCGCGTGCCGAAGCGCACCTGGATCGGCACCTCCCAGCGCTGGTCGCGGCTCCCGCTCGGCGTCACGAACGGCGGCGGCTCCGGCCGGTAGGTGAAGCGCTGCTGGCTGAGCACGAGATCACCCCCGTCGCGCCGCACCGAGACGAGCGGGAAGCCGGGCTTCAAGATCCACCCATCCATCATGGCGTTGATCGGCGTGTGGGCGGCGTGGCCGAGCGCGGCCCACAGGTCGCCGGTGTCGGCGTTGGCGTAGGCATGGTCACGGAGATAGCCGCGCACGCCGGCACGGAAGAGGTCGGCGCCCAGATACTGCTCGAGCATGCGCAGCACCGAGGCGCCCTTCTCGTAGGTCAGCACGTCGAACATCGCGTCGGCATCACGCGGCGCCCGCACCTCGAATTCGATGGGACGCGTCGACCAGAGCCCGTCCACCGCGAAGGCGGCGGCGCGGGAGACGCCGAACGTGGTCCACCGCCTCCACTCCGGCTTCCAGGCGTCCACGGCCAGCATCTCCATGAACGTGGCGAACGCCTCGTTCAGCCAGATGCCGTTCCACCACGACATGGTGACGAGGTCGCCGAACCACATGTGGGCGTTCTCGTGGGCGACGACGTCGGCCACGCGCTCCTGCTCNGCGTGCGTCGCCTGGTGCTCATCGACCAGCAGCGCCGTCTCCCGGAACGTGATGGCGCCGAGGTTCTCCATGGCGCCGGCCGCGAAGTCCGGAATGGCGAGCAGATCGAGCTTGTCGCCGGGATAGGGCAGGCCGTAGTACTCCTCGAAGAAGCGGAGTGAGGCGGCGGCCACCTCCTGGCCGAAGGCGGCCAGCTTGACCTTGCTGGGCACGCACCAGACGCGGAGCGGCGTGCGGCCCACGGACACGGGCATGGTCGACTCGAGCTCGCCGACCACGAAGGCCACGAGATAGGTGGACATCTTGATGGTGTCGGCGAACGTGATGACCTTGCGATGTCCNTCGCGGCGCTCGGCCACGATGCGCGTGTTGGAGACGGCGGTGAGGGCGGAATCGATGGCCAGGGTGCTGGCGAAGACGGCCTTGAATCCCGGCTCATCCCAGCACGGGAAGGCGCGACGGGCGTCGGTCGCCTCGAACTGCGTGGCCGCCAGCGTGCGGCTCATGCCGGCCGCGTCCTTGTACGTGCTGCGGTAGAAGCCGCGCAGCTTGTCGTTGAGGATGCCGCTGAAGACCAGGTGGAGCCGCCAGTGGCCCGGCGCGATGGAAGCCGGGAACGTGAGCCGGCAGCGCTCGAGGCTTTCCTCGAGCGCCACCGTGGCCCGCCGTCGCTCGCCCCGCTCGTTCTCGAGCGCCGCGTCCGTGACCGAGAGCTCGGCGGCGTTGAGGACGATCTCCGTGGTCGGCTCCGTCACGGTGACGGCGATCGTCTCGGCGCCGGTGAACGACGCCGTCACCAGATCCGGCTCCAGCCGGATCTCGTAGCGTGTGGGTACGACGTGACGCGGGAGCCGGTAGGGATCCACGGAGTGGTTGCCTCCTTTAGCAGTGGATGGCCAGTCCGTACTCTACCTCATGCCGACGGTCACGTCGTCTCGTTGCTCACCAGCTCACGGCATCGGCAAGGGCACCGCGCTCCATCGCGGTCTTGAACGAGGCGAGATCGTCGTCGATCTTCTGGCGCGCGTCGTGACCGAAGAGCGCGGCCAGCGCGTGACCGAGCTCACCGCCCGGCGGGTCGTACTGCAGCGTGACGCGGACGATGGTCCCGCCGGCCGCGGTCGGCTCGAAGCGCACCGAGCCCGCGTGGGTAACGTCGGCGTTCGCCACCGAACGCCACGCGATCAGCTCGTTCGGCACGTCGTTGATGATCTCGGCGTCCCACTCGAGCCGAGCTCCTGCCGGCGCCTTCACGACCCAGTGCGAGCGCGTCGGCCCGGCCACACGGACGGATTCCAGGTGCGACATGACGTGAGGAAGGTTCTCGAAGTTTCGCCAGAACCGGTAGAGGCGTTCCGGCGATTCCTTGATCGTGATCGAGGTCTCGACGTTGATGCCGAGGTTTCCGCGATGTCGGCTGACGAAGCTTCGTCGCAGCGCGCGGTAGACCCACGGTACGCCGAACACGGCCAGGCCGACTCCCGCGATTGCTCCGATTGNCTTGAGCATGGGACGTCCTCCTGATGAATACAAGAATTTGCGCGGCGTNGGCGAACGACGCCGTCAGGAATGGATGCACCCCTTGTGCCAGGACNCCGGCGGAACGAGCGCAGCGAGGAGCCCCGCGAGCATGTCCCAGCCAGAGGAGTGCCCGATCCGAACCAGCCGGCGCGCAGCGTCGACCAGAGCCGCGGCAGATGCACCGAGAGCGAGTCCGCGCGCCAGGTCGTGCAGCGGAGCGTGGCCGCGGCCGGCGACGAGGTCAGTGAGGAGAACCGCGCTGATCGGATGAGTCGCCTGACGTGCGCGCGCGCAGACGATCTCGCCAGCTGCGCGCCAGCGCGTGCGTGAACCAACAGGACCGAAAATTTCTCGGGCAAAGAAAAGGCCGCCGACGAAATCGTCGCCCGCCGGTGTGAGCCCGGGCCCGAGGCCGATCAGCTCATCGGCGGCGCGCGTCGCCGCGTCGGTGTCCTCGCCATGACTCGCCAGCGCGAGCGCGCGGGCCGCCGGCGCGGCGCTGTCGAAGGGAAAGCGCAGCGCCTGTCCCGTCAGCAGGATCGCGAACCCCTCGGGCGTCCCGACCTCGCCGAGCCGGGGNNGCAACGAGTGCGCGGCCNCGGCGACGGCCCGCGGATCGATCACGGTCGCGCGGTCCTCCGGCTTCCACATCGCGGCGTCGGCAAAGTCGAGCGTGACCTCATCGGCGAGCGACGTCGGGACCGCTGAGCCGGCGACGACGGCGCGGCCGTGGAGCGGCGATCCGGCCGCACCGATCCAGATGAGCGTGGCGCCGGCCTGAAGGTACGCAGAACGCGCGAGGGGCGCCACGACACGCGCACGACCGCGCGTCTCGATGAGCGCGTCGCGGGCCAGCCATCCGAGCGCGGCCACCTCGATCGGTTCGTCGGGCACGGCGGTCACCCTATCACGTGATGATGGGCCTGGTTGCCGGTGTTCCTGCTAAGGTGAGGCGCATGTCATCGCGCGCCGTGCGACGGCTCTCGACGAGTCTCGCCGTGGTCCTCGTCGCGACGGCCGCCGGCGGGGCCGAAACCGTCGAGGACTTCGTGCGACGACACTGGCGCGCGCCGCTGGCCGCGCAGGGCACGGCGCCCGCACGCTTCTCGACGCTCGAGGCGTCGCTCCGTCCGGAATCGTGCGGCACGTGCCATCCCGCGCAGTATGCCGATTGGCGGACGAGCTGGCACGCGGCGGCGACGGGGCCCGGCGTCGCCGGACAGCTCGTCGAGATGCTCGAGAGCGATCCCGGTTCGGCGCTCGGATGTCTCGGCTGTCACGCGCCGCTCGCCGAGCAGTCGCCGCTGGCGCGCAACGCGGGCCGCCTCGTTCCCAATCCCGTCTTCGACCCTGCGCTGCATCGTGAGGGCTTGCCCTGTGCCGGCTGCCACGTGCGCGGCCATCAGCGGTTCGGACCGCCACGGCGGGACGGCTCGCTCGCGAGCGTCGCGCCGCGAGAGACCCTCCCGCACGGCGGCGTCACCCGCACGCCGGCGTTCCTGTCCGCCTCGTTCTGCCGCGGCTGCCACCAGTTCGGCACGGACGGCACGACGCTCAATGGCAAGCCTCTCGAGAACACCTACCGAGAGTGGGAGGTGAGCCGCTTCGCGCGCGAGGGCGTGCAATGCCAGGACTGTCACATGCCCGACCGCCGGCACCTCTGGCGCGGGATTCATGACAGCGAGATGGTGCGCTCGGGGTTATCGATCGAGGTCGCAAGTCCCAGGGGCCGCGTCGGCGCCGGTGATGTTGTCAGCGTGACCCTGACCGTGCGCAGCGTGCGGGTGGGACATGCGTTCCCGACGTACGTCACGCCCAAGGTTGTGCTGAGAGCCGAGCTGGTCGCCGCCACCGGCGAGCTCATCGAAGGCAGCCGCGAGGAGCGCGTGATCGCACGAGAAATCGCGCTCGATCTCTCCCGGGAGATCTCCGACACGCGGCTGTTGCCCGGCCAGTCCGCGACGCTGCGTTTCCGCCGCCGGCTGCCCGCTGCCGGCATCTCCGCACGCCTGACCGTCGTCGTCTATCCCGACGCGTTCTACACGAGCTTCTACGAAGCGCTGCTTCAGCAGGGTGCCGGACGAGGCGCCGCCCAGATCCGCGAGGCGCTCGAGGCCACGCGGCGCTCGCCCTTCGAAATCTTCCGCCGCGTCCTGCCGCTGTCCTAGCCTGGCTTGCCGAGCGCCATGGTGATCGCCTGATCACTCGGCTCGTGAGCGAGGACGTGAAGGCCGGCGGCCCTGGCCTCCGCCTCCACCTCGCCGGGCTGGAAGAAGTGCTGGAACGTCACCGAGCTCATCGTGGGGCCGGCGATGGCGAGGCTGTCACCTGCTTCCGGGCGCCAGCTCGCGCCCATCAGCCGCGCGACTGCGCGCGTGAGGCGGAGCGTGCGGCGAGGCCCGGCCTGTTGGGCCGGCGCGTAGCTGAGCAGGATCCGGCCTCGCCGGGCCAGGTGTGCCGAGAGCTTCTCGAGCACCCGAACGCGCCGCGCGGACTCCGGGATGTACGCGTAGCAGAACCAGGAGAAGACGAACACGTCGTAGCGCTGGCCCAGCTCGACCGTTTCAATGTCGCCAACGCGTACCAGCGCCTCGAGCNTTCGCTCGGTCAGGCGTTGCCGGGCGCGCTCGACGGCCTCGGGCACGAGGTCCAGACCGTCGGGGCGGTACCCCCGGTCCAGCAAGGCCAAGAGATCGCGGCCAGTGCCGCAGCCGATGAGGAGAACCCTGTCGTCTCGGTCGATGAAGCGCGCGTCCTCCCACGCGAACAGGGAGACGTCGTCAGAGGNTTCCTGCGCGATCCCGAACTGGCGCCACTCCTCGATGATGGCCGCCTGGAGAGTGGCACGATCGAGCAGTCCGGCGGCCGCGTAGCGCAGCGCGGTGGCTGCGGATTCCAGCCCGCGGCCGAGAAGGTACAGCGCGGCGAACGCTCGGCGGCGCGCCCACGACATTTCGCTAGTAGCCCAGCGCGGCGCCGTCGGCGCGTGGATCGGAGCCCCCGAGCAGGAGTCCGTCGGCGAGCGCGATGCACTGGGCGTGACCCATGAGATCGCTCCACGCCTCGACGATGCGGACGTCGTGGCCGCGCTCGCTCAAGGNCGTCGCCACGGTGTCGCCGAAGCGCGCTTCGAGGCNCAGCGCCTTCGACGGCTCGCCCCACGTCCGGCCGTAGAGCCAGCGCGGGGCTTCCACGGCGGCCTGTGGACCGAGCCCGCGGTCCACCAGCCGCGTCACCAGCGCGGCCTGGGTCTGGGGTTGCCCTTCGCCCCCCATCGTCCCGTACACGAAACGCGGCCGGCCGCCGACCATATATATGGATGGGATCAGAGTGTGGGCCGTGCGCTTGCGCGGGGCCAGCGCATTGGGGTGGCGGGGGTCGAGCGAGAAGAAGGCGCCCCGATTCTGCAAGAGCACGCCGGTGTCGCCGGCCACGACCGCGGCACCGAACTCGTGATACGTGCTCTGGATCACGGACACGGCATTGCCGTCCGCGTCGGCCGTCACGATAGCGATCGTGTCGCCGTCGGCTGGCGGCCCCCCGACCGGCATCGCGGCACGGCGCGAGATGCGACCGCGGCGACGGGCCAGCCGGGCCGCATCGAGGCAGCGCTCCACGGGCACCGCGACGACCGCCGGATCGGCGAGGTAGCGGTCGCGATCCTCGANNGCGAGCTTGGTGGCCTCGACGACGACGTGGACATAGTCGGCGTCGTCGAGGTCGGCCATGTCGAAGCCTTCGAGCAGGGCGAGGATGGCGAGGGCGGCAAAGCCCTGGGTCGGAGGCGGGAAGCTCGTCGCCTCGCCGTCGCGATAACGCACGCGGAGCGGCTCGACCCAGTCGGCGCGGTGCTCGGCGAGGTCGGCAAGCGCGAGCGGACTGCCGACGGCGCTGGCGCCGGCCACGATGCGGCGGGCGAGGTCACCGCGATAGAACGCCTCGCTGCCGCCGTCGGCCACCGCGGCCAGCGTGGCGGCGAGATCGGTCTGCACGAACCGCCCGTCGGCGAAGCGATCCGGGTGGTACACGGGCCAGAACGAGCGCCGGATCTCGATCGGCGCCGTGGCGCCGAAGAGCGCGCTGGCGTCGGCGGTGACGCGGCGCTGACCCGGCGAGACGGCGAACCCGTCGCCTGCGTGACGCATGGCGTCCTCGAGGAGTCTCTTCCACGGAATCGGTGAGCCGAGCGCCTCGCGGCTCATCCGATGGGCGTCCCACCAGCCCGAGACGACACCGGGCACCATGATGGCGGCAGCGCCGCCGCGGACCGGCATCGCCTCGCCGTAGCGGGTGCGATAAGCGTCGGCGTCCACCTGCGCCGCCGAGCGCCCGCAGGCGTTCAGCGCGCGCAACCGTCGGGCGCGTGCATCGTAGATCAGCCAGAAGTTGTCGCCGCCGATCGAGTTCATGTGCGGGTAGACGACGGCGATCGTCGCGGCGGCGGCGATGGCGGCGTCGACGGCGTTACCTCCGGCAGCGAAGACGGCGCGTCCGGCCTCGGTGGCCAGGGCGTGGGGCGCCGCCACCATCCCGCGCGTCGCTCGCGCCTCGGGCCAGCGGGTCCCCGAAATCACGCGCGCCATCATAGCAGCCGCGGCGACGGCACCCGCTCCGGCGGCGTGGCGTGGGAATCGCCGGTGCTGGGTGACNCGATCGGCGCNCGGGTGACGGTGCAATACCGCGNCGCCGCCGACGCGACCTTCCAGACGCAGTTCACGGGNGACCTGGTGATCGTGGGGACGAAGAACGCGAGCGCGACGAACAACAAGGTGTATGGGCTGGACGCCGCCACCGGGACGGTGCAGTGGACGTTCAACCCCACGGGCGCGACGGCGGTGGACGTGGTGACGGGCTGGCCGCAGGTCGTCTACGAGACGAACCGCGTGATCGTGACGACGAAGTCCAACGGCGGCACCCAGGCGAGCCTGTGGGTGCTGTCGACGATCACGGGGAGTCTGGTCCAGAGCTGGAGCTACGGGGACATCACGATGGGGCTCGGCGGGGCGACCAACGGCACGCTCTACGTGGGGACGGCCAGCGGCAAGCTCTACGAGTTCGATCCGGTGACGNTCGGGATGGTGTGGAGCGGGCCCTACGACACGGGGACGAACAACGTGATCGTCGGCTGGGTCTGGG
>JGI25382J43887_10001243_pt1 | contig 10125 bp, 10 predicted proteins | sample GraSoi013_1_40cm_3_FD_43887 | JGI IMG/M metagenome (IMG submission 43887) | reverse complement strand
AGGAGAGAACTTTATGAAGCTGAAACTTTCATCAATGATCGTGTCAGCCGCTTTTCTGGGTCTCATTCTCAATTGCATCTCCGCGTTTGGGCAGCTGGCGGAGCCGGCCAACGACTTGGGCGTGCGGCTGGGGCACATTCATTTGGTGGTGAAAAACGTCGAGGCTCAAACAAAGTTCTGGACCGAGATGATGGGAGGCGCGGTCGTCAAAAACGGCCCGCTCACCCTCATCCAATTTCCCGGAGTCTTTATCATGTTGCGTCAGGGCGATCCGACGGCTCCGCCGGCGGGTTCGATCGTCGATCATTTCGGATTCGTCCTGAAAGACATTAACGGCGCGCGCGCGAAATGGAAGGCTGCCGATGTCAAGTACACGATTGGAGCGACGAACCCCAATCAGGGCTACGTCGAGGCTCCGGATGGGGTTCGCGTGGAAGTGTTTGGCGATCCATCATTGCCGGGCCCGGTCGGGATGGATCACATTCACATGCTTCTTCCCCCGACGGATATTCCTGCAATCCAGGCCTGGTACGATAAAAACCTCGGCGGCCTGACAGGCAAGCGCAAGACGGTGGCCACGTCAGGAGTAACGGATTGTGTTTACTTTCACCGGTTCAACGTGTCCTTCTCGCGCAGTGACACGAAGCGTGAACCCACCAAAGGCCGTTCGCTCGACCATATTGGTTTCGAAGTGAAGAACCTCGACGCGCTGGTGAAAAACCTGGAAACGTCGGGAACCAAGTTGGAGGCGCCGCCTCGGATGGTTCCGAATTCGAACGTCAAAATCGCGTTTCTGACCGATCCGTGGGGAACATATATCGAATTAACCGAAAACCTCGCACCGGCTGCAAATTAGCAAATTCACGTCCCCACGAAAAGGGGAATGGACCACAAAAGGCACAATGGAGATCACAAAAAGGCANAAGAGAAGTAGTTTTTGTGCTTTTTGGCCTCCTTTTGTGCATTTTGTGTAACGTTCCCGATTTTTTGGCAAAGCNCCCGTGACGGGCAGACGCCGGCCCTCATCGTGNCCTCCCGAAACTCTTGACAGAAACTCATACGTAACCAAAATTTNACTTACCTTTCGAAGTCAACCATTAACCAAGGAGGTGAANCGTAAACAACCAACCGCGGCTCGGAGCTCCTGCCTANAAAAGGACTTGATTAAGAACCTAGCCAACCAAGCTCCGAGTCGCAAATCAAGCAACTCGGAAGGTGTACCCGCTCCTTATTAGAAAACTTTTGAAAAGTACTTATTATCGGTCTAGAATTCCCGTGCTGGGTGCGACAAAATTTATTCGCGCAGGCGCGTGTTATTATGGGTCGTCCTGAACGAGTTCGTCCCTCCTGGAAAAACACGATACCTGTCCTGATTGACCAGAACACTATACGGGCAGCGGAACAACAGATCGATTCTTGTGAGGCGTGCGAGCCCGACAAAGCCGAAATTCCTTTCGACTACGTCCTCGACTGCATCACTGGTTCTGATCCGGAATTGACGGATTACATTTTGGAGCAACCTGCTCGATGTCCCCGCTGTTCGGGCGAGGTCCTGACAGGATACTGGCGCTGGTACGACTCCGAAACTGAAGGGCGAAAGGCCTTTGTTCTGCCCGGCACTCTGGTAACGTTGAAGGCCGGGTAACCCTTCCAAATATTGTTCGCACAAAATTGGATTTTCCTCAGAGGGTCTAATGGCTACTAGACCGCAGACGCCAAGTGAACGGTCGATGTTTATGCTGTCGGCAATGAGCACGGCCACGTTGTCGCTGGTGTTCGTTGGATCGATCTTAGCCGTACAAACTAACGGTTTCAGCGGTTCGCCGGGACCGCTGGCGGATTCCTGCGGCGTGTCCGCTCAGCCTAGTGCTCAAGGTCAGGGGGCCCGTGGCACGCCCGTGTTTCCTCCTGGACAGACTCATGCACTGAAGTTCGACGGTCCATTTCCAAATTCAAACACGTTCAAGCGAGCAGCATTTGGGCATTCGTCCGAGACAATGGCGAATTGAATTACGAAGAACATAACCATCTCAGGCGCTGCAAGCACTGCGACGCGATCTTCAAATACTTTGCAATCTACGCCGAAAAATAGCCGCTTTTCCGAAGCTCTCGAAGATCACGCGAAGGCCGCTTGACCGCATTTGGCTGCGTTTGATGAGCGAATCTCTCTTACCAGATTAACGTGAGGTGATGTCGGCTTATAATCGCCCTTTAATGTAATAACAAAGGGGTCCTTTATGAGTAGAGTATTGTCGAAGACGATCGTTCTCCTAACAACCGTACTGTTAGCAGCACGAGCAGCCAATGCAGTGGACCTGACGTCGCCCTCGTTCAAGTCGAATGAAAAAATTCCCGCTAAATTTACCTGCGAAGGGCAGAACCTCAACCCGTCTCTCAATTTCGGAAATGTTCCAGCCGGCACGAAGCAGCTTGTCCTAACGATGCACGATCCCGATGTTCCAAAGGACCTGGTCCCCAGCGGCAATTTCGATCACTGGTTCGTCTGGGATCTGCCCGCAAACAGCACAGGGATTGCAGAAGGCGCCGGCTCAACGATGGGACTGAACGGTACAGGTAACCCCGGCTATCTCGGACCTTGTCCTCCTGACCGTGAACACCGCTATTTCTTTCGGCTCTACGCCATTAACATCACGTTGCAGGGAAAGACATTCAAAGACCGCGCGGCCGTGGAAGCTGCAATTAGAGGGCATATCCTCGCACAGTCGGAACTCGTTGGGCGTTACGATAAGGCTTTCAAAGGGGACTAAGGCGCTTGATAGCTGCGGCGTTGTACATTTCCGGTGGGAAACAGCTCGAGAAAATTCTCCTGCGCGCGCACAGCGGACGCGGACAGATCGAGTGCGCTTTCGCTCCGAGTCACCTGGACCTAATCTGGCCGTCCACTTCGCCATATTTCACGCATGTCAGCATTGAATGCGGTCATTTGGGTTTGAACGAACTACAAGCCGTCCATTGGATCGGGCGCGGCGCTTCGCCTTTCCGGTGAGACTCCTTCGGGCGGGATAGCAAGCTTGCTTTCCAGGCTAGATCGGATTCCATCACCCCTGTCGGCCATTTAGTCTCTTCTGGACTGCTGAGAATTCCGTTAATGAAGAATCTCGCCGGCTGTATAATTGGCCGATTTTCTTGAGCCATAAAGGAGAACGTTGGAGACGCCAGACGTCCCGCCCCACCTGCTCGAGATAGTGAGAACACACTAATCCAGTGAGGAAACGAGGAGTGAGTATGAATCTGAAACTGTTTGCCATTTGTGGAGTGCTGCTGGCTGTGCTTGTAACCCAGACAGGCGAGGCCCAGGCACCGAAGCCCGACTATAAGGCGCTTGCTGCGACCGGCATTCTGGAGCGGCTTGCCGAGCGGTCCGGCGTGTACGGTGTGCCGCCGACCGCTAAAGTGCCGGGCTTCATCGCTGACGCCGGCTGGCCCCAGAAGCTTCCCAACAACTGGATCATCGGACAAGTCGGAGGCCTGTATGTCGCGCCAGACGACCACGTCTGGATCTACCAGCGACCACGCACGTTGACCAGCGACGAGGCGGCGCTGACCACGGCGACCCATAAATCGAAGGACGGAAAACCCGTCGACGCGATGGGTTTTTCGCGTCCATACGGAGCGCTCGGTGATTGCTGCCTGCCCGCGCCGTCGGTCATGGAATTCGATTCAAACGGCAAGCTGTTGCGCGCATGGGGCGGCCCGGCCGATCCCGATAAGTGCAAGGNGGGGGAAGGCTGCGTTTGGCCGGCCACCGAGCACGGCATCTTTGTCGACCACAACGGCTTTGTCTATCTCGGCGGCAACAACCCCAATGGCAATCCGAACGGTTCAGCCTGGGCATCGACGAACGGTGCCGACGGGATGATCCTGAAGTTCACCAAGGACGGCAAGTTTGTGATGATGATCGGCGGTCCCGGAGGAAAGGGGCCGGACAGCAACAACAAGGATGGCGGCCGCAACGGCACGCCCCTGTTCTATCTTCCCGCCGACATCACCGTCGATCCGGCGACCAATCGTATGTATGTGTCGGATGGCTACGGCAATAGGCGGGTGGTCATCGCTGATGCGGCCACGGGCAAATATATCGGCCATTTCGGCGCGTACGGCAACAACCCGGTCGACGACAAGGCCTCGGCCGCAGCCGGCGACTGGATGGCCGACTTCGCCAAGGGNAANATGAAGCCGGCCTTCTTCCGCAATCCGGTGCATTGCGTCAAGATCAGCAAGGAAGGGCTTATTTATGTCTGCGACCGCGGCAACAACCGCATCCAGGTCTTCAACGGTCGCGATCCTATCCTAGGTAAGGAATGCCTGAACCCGGCCGGCGAAGCGGGCAAGTGCGGCTTCGTCAAGGAGCAGTCCGTGGCGCTAAAGACGAACGGTCTCCCCGGCTCGGCAGTATCGATGAATTTCTCGACTGATGCCAAGCAGTCCTGCCTCTACGTCGGCGATAACTCCAACATGACGATGTACGTCCTGAAGAGAGACACACTGGAGGAATTAGGCCGGCTCGGGCGGAGCGGGCGCGAAACCGGTGAGTTCCATTGGCTCCACCAGGTCAGCATCGACTCCCACGGCAACCTATACACAGCCGAGGTCGATACCGGGAAGCGGATCCAGAAGTTTATCCGATTCGGTGACGAGGGCTGCAGCGGCACCGGCCGCAAAATCGTCGGCGGGGTGTTGCCATAGTTCCAGAAAAGAGCCGACGAAGTGCCAGCAACCGCGGATGCTGGACAGCAAAATCAGATGCTGTCTAGGAACCGCGGATGCTGGACAGCAAAAACCGTTTCGTGCACAGCAATCGCCGCTGCTATGCAGCAGATTCACTTCCCGCGCAGCAACATCGGTATAGGCACTTCCTAAAGCAGCGCGTCAATCTTGGCGATACGGCGCCGATGGCGCTCCTCGGTCAACTCTGTTGAGAGCCAGACTGGCACGATTTCACGCATCTCCTTGTCGGAAATCACCGTACTGCCCAGCGTCAGAACATTTGCGCCATTGTGCTCGCGGCTGTTTCGTGCAGAAGTTGCGTCGTAGCACATGGCCGCACGCACGCCAGGAACTTTGTTGGCAACCATGCAAGACCCAATACCCGCGCCATCGATCATGATCCCAAGATCACATGCCTTTCGGGACACGGCTAGCGCGACGGCATGAGCGATATCGGGGTAATCGACTGTCTCTGTAGAGTTCGTCCCGAAATCCTGACACGTATAGCCAAGCTCGGCCAGCAAGCCTTTAATTGCCTCTTTCATTTCATATCCGCGATGGTCGGCACCAATGGCAATTTTGCGGTGGATTTGGCGGTCTGTCGTGGCTATACGCTCCAAACGGATATGGCGCTCGCCCGCGAGATCCGCGGCGAGCGGCGTAACGAGCGCCGTTTCATTGATCCGTAGAGTCGTACCAATCATGGCGCCTCGAACATCCGCCTCGGTGATGAGCGTCTTGTCAGTGAGATCGGACATGGCTTAGTTTACGCCGGACAGAGCGCGATTCGAAGACCCTGCGCACAATCCGTTCTTAGTGTGACAAAACTCGGGTCCGTTTTTGATGCTGTATAATATGCGCAGGTACGATATTACACAGACTGTCGGCACAGTCAGGCGAGCAGGAGGGAGTCCTCGTGCAGAAAATCGCAATCACCGCGGCGTTATTGCTTCTCCCGGTTTCGCTGTACGCTCAGTGGCTCGACTTTCCAACGCCGGGAATTCCCCGTACAGCCGATGGTAAACCGAACCTGACGGCTCCCGTGCCTCGTACGCCTGAGGGCAAGCCGGATTTGTCCGGCATCTGGCAGCCCGAAATAAACCCCTACCGCTTTGACCTCATACAAGATCTGAAGGATGAAGCCATCTTCCGGCCGGCGGCGAAAGCCATTCTCATGGAGCGCGTCAAGGACTTCCACCGGGACGATCCCGTTACGAACTGCCTGCCTACGGGTCCTTCGGAAATACTTAATGCGATGTACCGTATCATCCAGACGCCCACGATCGTGGCGCTGCTTTATGAAAGCGGCACCGGGCGTTTCCGGCAGATCTATATGGATGGACGGAAGCTGCCGAAAGATCCAAACCCGACGTGGTTAGGATATTCGGTCGGCCACTGGGAGGGCGACACGCTTGTGGTCGAGTCGGCGGGATTCAATGACCGGACTTGGCTCGATAGGGTAGGTCACCCTCATTCCGAAAAGCTGCGCGTAACCGAGAGATTCCGGCGTGTCGATTTCGGACACCTGCAGTTTCAGATCACTTACGACGATCCCGAGACATTGACCAAACCTTTAAGCCTGTCGCTGGTGATGAACTACGCAGCGGATACGGACATGCTCGAGAATGTCTGCAATGAAGGCAACATCGATAAGGTTCACATGGTGGGAACCGGGAAGACAGGTGTGCAACTCAACCCGGCCGTTCTCGCAAAGTACGTCGGAAGGTATGAGTGGCGTGAAGGGTCGCGAAATGTCGCAGCCTTCGTGGGCGCGACCCAAAATGTCACGCTCGTGAACGGCGAACTATACCTAAATGCTATTCCTCTAATTCCGCGATCGGAGACGAAGTTTGACTCGACAGGTGCCGCCGCGGAGTTCGTTCTGGACGCCAACGGCACCGTGACGCGTTTGGTTCTAAGTCAGCCCGAAGGCGACGGCATATACATTCCCAAACGCTGACTGCTAATATGCCGCACCCAATGCCGTCGTGTCTCTCCGAGGCGGCGGTGGCTCCCCCCAAAACACTGACAAGAACGCATTTTCGATGGCTTATCAGGCGAACTGGATTACCACTCGGAGCAAAATGGATTTCACCCAGCCGGCTGTTTGGAAGAGTAAGCGCTTTATTGCGGCGGTCTAAGAGCGCGGTCGTGATCGAACTTCATTCGATACACAGGCTGATTCACAATTGGCAAGCTGATGTCGACTTTATAGTGCACAGCCGCTCTCAACGCCAATCCCTTGCCGGTGATCTGAATTTCGTCTTCCTGGACCGGCAGGAAAAGATCTCCCGCCTTAATAAGGATTAGGGCGCGAACTTCTTTGGCGGGACGCTGTTCGTTGGCAGCAACTTGAATCACGTGGTCAATGTACTCGGTGAACAGTTTGTCGCGGTTGCTGACAGTGAGCCACTCGCCAATCAAAAAAACATAGAGGAAGCCGAGGAATATCCACAAGAACATCGCGACATAGCGTTGAGCGTGACTTGCGCGTTCCCCAGCGACAATGTCTTTCGAATGCATTAAAGTTCCCTCCATCAGCTGATTCAACGCTGTGAACTAACTTTTGCACGAGACGGGCCGTTGAGAGGACAGCAAACAAAGGACTTACGCTTTCCAGCTTCGATTAGGACGGATTTTGGATTCAAAATTAGATTCAAAAGTGCTCGCAGCGCACAGGCCAACAGCGCCTTGAAGATACAAACCAATCCAAGAAAGAGGTCCTTTGGCCGAAACTCACCGTCGTAGCCCGCGGTACCGCGCTTCGTCACACCTGAGCAGGGAACTGGAAAGTGGGATGAGTCCGCACGGCGCGACCGGCGTTCAGCAGCTGCCGCCGGGCATAATCATTCGGCTTCCGAACGGACAGTTCATTCAGAAGTAGATCGCCGGATGGGCCGGCGGATTCTATCGCGAAGCGTACATCTCAGGAAATTCCTCGAGCGTCATCTTGCCGGTGGCTCCATGGCACTCTTGCGCAACAGGGCGGCCGCTTCCGGCGATGTCATGAACTTGATCAGGTCACGCGCTACAGTCTCGTTCTTCGAAACGTTGCGCACTGCGACGCCGAAGTGGCCGTATTCGATCAGCTCGGGTGGCAAGGTGCCGAGATAAGTGGTGCCGGCGACCGGCTGGATTACATTGGTTTGCTGGATACCGATCTCGACCTCGCCCTCGGCGACAGCAACCGCCACCGGTTTGCCCGTGACGATTTTGATCTTATCCTTGATCTGATCGTAGATGCCGAGCTTCTGGAACAGCCGCGTGTTGTAGGGGCCGGTTCCTGCGTTGCTATGGCCGATGGATTTGGCGTTGAGGATTGCCCGTTTGAAACCCTCCACGGTGCTGATATCTGGTCTTGGTGCGCCCGCCTTCACGGCAACGCCATTGCCTGCGCGGGCAAACTCGACCACAGGGCCGATCACCTTGCCGGCCTTGATGATCTCGTCAAATGCGGGCATGAAGTTGACCACCAGGTCACCTGGCGCATCGGTTTTGACCTTCTCCTCCTGCTGCGCAACGCCGACGAAATCGATCACGACCTTGTGGCCAGTCGCTTTTTCGTAGCCGGCTGCGAGATCGCGNACGCCGGACAGCGCCCCCTGATTGACTAAAATGGTGATTTCGGCTGCCTGCGCCGGCGTGTTGCTCCATGCGGCTAGCGCGACAACGAACGTAATCATGACGACAAGCGTGCGTTTCATGACATCCTCCGAGGTTTGTCGGATTCTATCGCGAACGGCACGTCTGGAGAAGTTTTTCGATCCGGGTACGTTGCTGTTCGCTCATCGCTTCCGCCTGTTTCGATCGATGTCTAACGGCACGCGGTCGTCGGTTCGAAACGGCTGTACGACGCCCATGCCAGGACCGCGGAGCGGGATTTGGCCGACGCGCTTGGCGGTGGACGGTTTAAGGAGTTTCAGGATACGCTCCTCCAGATCTCAGAACTGAACGGTCACGCGGCAGAACCCAACGCCTGGTTAACTGCCGTCACCGTCCGATCATGAGATAAACGACATTAAAAAACGCGACTACAAATCACTGGGGTGGGTGAATGATTGTGAGAACTCTGGGGTCAAAGTTCTTGAAAATCGAAAAATTGTTTTAAGGAGCATACGATGAAAAGACTCGGTTTGACTCTCTTATGGGTTTTTGCTGCGAGTGTGATTTGCTCGGCCCAAACTCTCTACTACCCGCAGATTGCGAACGGTCAAAACGCGGGCGTTATAGTGGTCACATGGCTCTTTGTTACCAATCCAAATGGAAGCGAAACGGCGACTGGCTCGATTCAGTTTACGCAGGACAATGGAACGCCGTTCAACATAACGTTTATCGACGTCGATACCGGACAGCTTGCCACAACGCGAAACATACTTACGTTCCAGAACCTGAGCCCGGGGCAAACCCGAATATACCTTTCAACCGGAACGGGCCCGCTACAACAGGGTTTCGGCACATTGAACTCAGGCGTTCGTGTTACCAGCACCGCCTTATTTTCAACATACGGCTCCGGCGGCGGCCCCGGTAATCCCGGCGGAATAGGCGCGGTATACGCGGAGGCCGGCGTTGCGGCAGTCACGAGCTCATTACGGCAGGGTGTCTTCTTTTATGCAGCCAACAATTTTGATACCGGAATTGCCCTTGCCAATCCGGACCCCACTAATGCAGCCACCATTACGCTTAACATTTTTGATCGGAATGCTATCGCCTTGTCGCCTCCTAAGGTCATAACTCTTGCGCCGAGTAACCACCTGGCGATTTACGTGAGCCAGCTTTACCCAAACGCCGTGGGTTTGAATGGAACCGTGCAGATTATCAGCTCGATCCCGCTTGCCGCAGCTTGCCTGCGGTTCGCGCCGAGCGGCGCATTCACAACATTGCCGGTGATCCCGCTGGCGTCTTTTTTATATCCCGCCTGGCGGTGGCCGGAATGGCACCAGGGGCTGATGCCGTTCAATGTATTGGCAAAATATATCAACGGGCGCAGTTCAGGATTGGTTAGCAGGCCGACACCTGAGGAAAATGTTTTACCAGTTTTGAGGCTGACCAACACGAGCGCTGATGTCCTTCCGCTGGATAACGGCCATCTTATAGTCTTTACGACTGCTACAAGCAATTTACCGATCTCCCCGGCTATTCGGCGAGCCTTTATCCGGGTTTGACCTGGGCTGAAGGAAGATTCTGCGAGAAGCTGGTGACGGCAACGGGGGCGAACTCAGGCGGGCAAGAACCGGGGGATGCCTATGTCGCGCACACCCCGAAACCGTAGCTCAAAAGAAGGATTCCGCGTGGACGGGACGGCCGGTGATTCTGCGATCGGCGAGAGGAGGACTTCGAAATTGCACGAATCCTGCATCTCAGATGCAGGATTCGTCGTCCGATTTTAAAATTCTTCGC
>JGI25382J43887_10001240_pt1 | contig 10142 bp, 9 predicted proteins | sample GraSoi013_1_40cm_3_FD_43887 | JGI IMG/M metagenome (IMG submission 43887) | reverse complement strand
ACGGCGCGCTCCACCGGCAGGACCGGATCCAGATGGAACGCTCCGTCAGGGCAGAAAAGGCCCTGCTCGGAATCGACGATCACTCCGTGAGACTACTCCAGCGGCGCGGCCGGCCCCGTCTCCGCCGGCACCGACTCGCGCGGAGCGCCCTCCGCCTTGAGGTCCTCCGCCATGTCCTCCATCGCCACCCCGAGGTCTTCGAGCTCGTCCGCCTTGAACATCCTCCGGACTTCAGGGAACAGCTCCTGCTCCTCTTCCTCGATGTGGTGCTCGACNTGTTCCTTGAGCACGGCGATCTTCGCGTCGAACTGCGGATCGTCCGGGGTCATCTCCAGCAGGTCGGCGATGAGGCGCTTCGCGGCGAGATGCTCCACCACCGCCTCCTGCAACATTTCCTCGGTGCGCGCGTTGCGGGTCGCGGGATAGAATTGCTTTTCTTCGATGGTCGCGTGCACCGCCAGCGCATCCGCAACCCGTTCGAACAGGTCCTGCTTCTCGTCGTCCTCCGCCCTCTCGATCTTCTTGAACAGCGCCTTCGCCTCTTCGTGCTGGATCATCAGGAGATCGATCGCGTCCACGGGCTTCCTCCTCGTTGATCGCTCGCCGCGAAAAGTTGACGACTGGACGCGCCATCCGCAAAGTCCCGCACGACTGAACGCTTCCTCGCCGCCTTGCTCGTCCGGGCGGCGCCGAATGTCTACGTTCGCACCATGAAACGAGCCGTGTGCATCCATGGGCATTTCTACCAACCGCCCCGGGAGAACCCGTGGATCGAGGAGGTCGAGGTCCAGGACTCCGCGGCTCCGTTCCACGACTGGAACGAACGCATCACCGCGGAATGCTACGGCCCCAACGGCGCGGCCCGGCTGAAGTCCGGCGAAGGGCGCATCCGCGACATCGTCAACAATTACGTCCATCTGTCGTTCAACTTCGGTCCCACGCTGCTCGGCTGGCTCGAACGGCAGGCGCCCGAGGTCTATCGCAGAGTGCTCGATGCCGACGCCCGCAGCGTGCAGGAACGCGGCCACGGCAACGCCCTCGCCCAGGCGTACAACCACGCCATCCTGCCGCTCTGCAACGAGCGCGATCTGCGCACGCAGATCCGCTGGGGCATCGGCGACTTCCGCCACCGGTTTCGACGCGACCCGGAAGGGATGTGGCTGCCGGAGACGGCCGCCGACCTGCGCACGCTGCAGGCGCTGCACGAGGAAGGGATCCGCTTCACCGTGCTCTCCCCGTATCAGTGCCGGCGGGTCCGCACCCCTGGCGGCGAGTGGCTGGACGTGGTCGGCGCGCGCTTCGATCCGACGCGACCGTACCTCGTTCGCCTGGCCTCCGGCGCCGCCTTTCCCGTCTTCTTCTACGACGGCCCGATCGCGCGCGCGGTCGCCTTCGGCGAGGCCCTGGGCAACGGCGACGATCTGCTGCGCCGCCTCGAGGCCGGCTTCTCGGAGGGGCGCAAGCACGATGAAGTGCTGACGGTAGCGGTGGACGGCGAGACCTTCGGGCACCATCGCAAGGGCGGCGACGAGGTGGTGGCGGCGGCCATCCGCAAGCTCTCCCAACACCGCGACGTGCAGCTGGTCAACCTGGCCCAGGCGCTCGAGATGTTTCCCCCGGTGGACGAGGCGGAGATCTTTGAGGGCTCGTCCTGGAGCTGCGCGCACGGGATCGAGCGCTGGCGCAGCGACTGCGGTTGCTCGACGAGCGGTCAGCCGGGATGGCGGCAGCACTGGCGCGCGCCGCTGCGGGCCGCACTCGACGGATTGCGCGATCAGCTCGTGGCGCTCTACGAGCTGGAGGCGGGAAAGCTCTTGCGCGAGCCCTGGCGCGCGCGCGACGAATTCATCGAGGTGGTGCTGGACCCGGAGCGCCGCAACTCCTCCGCGTTCGTGGCGCGCCATGCGCTGCGCGAGCTCGACGCCAATGAGCGGGTGAAAGCGCTGCAGCTGCTCGAGATGCAGCGGCAGGCGATGCTCATGTACACGAGCTGCGGCTGGTTCTTCTCCGAGGTGTCCGGCCTGGAGACGGTGCAGATCCTCAAGTACGCCGCGCGCGCCCTTCAGCTCGCGCGCGAAGGATGCGGCGCAGACCTCGAGGCGCCCTTCAAGGCGGCGCTGGAGCGGGCGCCCTCGAACATTCCCGCGCGCACCGACGCGCGCCGCGTCTACGAGCAGGAGGTGCAGCCCTCCATCGCCTCGCTCGACACGGTCGCCGCGCACTACGCNATCGCGGGGCTGGTGGAGGACTTCCCCAGGCGCACACGCATCTTCTGCCACGAGGTCCAGACCAGCTTCCGCCGGCGCGAGGACGTCGGCACCGCGGCCCTCTCGCTCGCCCGCATCGAGGTCCGAAGCCTGATCACGCAGGAGCAGATCGATCTGGCCACTTGCGTTCTCCATTTTTCCGGGGCCGATTTCCGCTGCGGCGTCAGGCCGTACGAGGCGGAACGGTTCGGANGCAGCGAGGACCGCCTCTTCGAGTCGTTCAACCGGCTGTCGCTCGCGCAGGTGGTCCGCGAGATCGACCGCGAATTCCCCGGGCGGGAGTACACCTTGCGCGACCTCTTCCTCGACGAGCGCCGCGAGGTTGCCGGGCGGCTCCTGCGGGAGACGATGGCTCGGTACGAGAGCGACTACCTGCAGATCTACGACGTCAACCGGCGGCTGATCGACTTCTTGCGCGAGATCGATTCCCCGGTGCCACGCCCGTTACAAGTAGCGGCGGACGTGGCGGTGACACACGAGGCGGTGGAGGCGGCGCGGCGACTCGCCACGGGCAAGCTCGACCCCGGGCTGGCGCAGGGAGAGCTGGATGCGCTCGCGCAGCTCGCGCGGCGGCTCGGAGCGCGCATCGATTTCGAGGCCGTGCGGCCGACCTTCGTGGCCGCCGTCCGTGGCCTCTTCGAGAAGGCACTCGCCGGGCGGCGCGAGGCCGCGCTGCAGGTCGCGGATCTGATCACGCTCGCCATGCGCCTCGGCATGCACCTCGATCTGTGGACGATGCAGAACACGCTCTGGGGGGTGGTCCGCAGCGATACCTGGCCTCACGACGTCGAGGCGCTCGCCCGGCTCGCCCACGCGCTCTGGTTCGACGAGTCGGTCCTGCTCGGCCGCGCGGAGGCGGCGCGCCGCACGCGGGCCTCGGCATGACGGCGGCGATCGCCGACCATGCCATCGTCGGCGACTGCCGGTCCGCAGCGTTGATCTCCCGCGACGGGTCGCTCGACTGGCTCTGCTGGCCGCGGTTCGACAGCCCGTCCGTGTTTGCCGCCATCCTCGACGAGGACCGGGGCGGACGATTCGGCATTGCCCCCGCTGGCCCGTTCCGCTCGGAGCGCGGCTACCTCGGCGAGACCAACGTGCTGCAGACGCGCTTTTTCGCGGCTTCGGGCGAGCTCACGCTCACCGACTTGATGCCCGCGCTTTCCCTGGTACGGCTACTGTCCGGCGGATGCCCCGCGCATGCGTTCGACCTGGCGGCGGATCCGCGAGCGGCTCGAGATCCGCCCCGGGCTGCTGCGGCGTTACTACGGTAGCCTCACCGCCGGCGAGGGCGCCTTCGGGATCTGCAGCTTCTGGGCGGTGGAGTACCTCGCGCTCGGCGGCGGCAGCATCGGCGAGGCGCAGGACCAATTCGAGGCCCTGCTCGCATACGCCAACGACGTCGGGCTCTACGCGGAGGAGATCGATCCAGAGACCGGCGCTGCCCTGGGGAACTTCCCCCAGGCGTAGGGAAGCAACGGTTGTCGGAAAGCGCTCGCCCGCTTGCCGCGCTCGCTTCTCATGCCCATGCATTGCCGGCTACGCGAAAGATGCGCAGATGAACGGAGCATCCATGCCGGCCGTCCAGAACAGATCTCGTAACCCATGCTGACAAGGGTTCGCGCTCAAGCGTAGCCGCTGAGGCGCCTTCGGCGGCGGCGGCTAGCCTGGAGCGAGAGGTGAAGGGCAACACCGCCTTCTACAGGGTGTCCGGCAAGTTCGACGGGCTGCGGGAGCGCGGTGAGATCCGCCGCCAGCCCGAGCACCGCGCCGCGGCCAGGACTGCCACGGCGAGGACGCGCCGGCAAAAGGGTGCCCATCCGGGCGGCCGGAAGAGGAAGAGCGGGTGACCTCCTCGCAGGAGGTCACGATCCACGGCAAGCGCCTCACGCTCAGCAATCTCGACAAGGTCTTCTACCCGAAGGCAGGGTTCACCAAGGCTCAGGTGATCGACTTCTACCTGCGCATCGCGCCGGTGCTGCTGCCCCACCTGCGCGATCGGCCGCTCACGCTCAAGCGCTACCCGAACGGCGTGGACGGCGAGTTCTTCTACGAGAAGAATTGCCCGGCGCACCGCCCTTCCTGGGTGAAGACGGCGCCGATCTGGAGCAATCAGAACCAGCGCGTGATGCAGTTCTGCCTGGTGCAGGACGTCGCCTCCCTGGCCTGGGCGACGAATCTGGCGGACCTGGAGATGCACGTGCCGCTGCATCGCGCGCGCTCCATCGATCGGCCGGACAGCGTGGTGTTCGATCTCGATCCCGGGGCGCCGGCGGACCTCCTCCAGTGCTGCGAGGTGGGCCTGATCCTGCGCGAGATGTTCGCGCAACTCGGGCTCGAGACGTTCGCAAAGACTTCCGGATCGAAGGGGCTGCAGATCTACCTGCCGCTCAACGCGCGCGCGACGTACGAGCAGACCAAGCCGTTCGCGCGCGCAGTGGCGGATGCCCTGGCGGCGAAATGGCCGCAGCTGGTGGTCTCGAACATGAAGAAGTCGCTGCGCTCCGCGAAGGTCCTGGTGGACTGGAGCCAGAACGATCCGCACAAGACGACCGTCTGCGTGTACTCGCTGCGCGCGCGGGAGCGGCCGACGGTCTCGCTTCCGATCACCTGGGATGAAGTGCGGGAGTGCATGCGGGCAAAGGATCCTTCGCTGCTCTCCTTCGAAGCGGACGCCGCCTTGCGTCGGGTGGAACGCCTCGGCGACCTCTTTGCCCCGCTGCTCTCCCTGAAGCAGAAGCTCCCCCACCTGAACGTCCGCTGATTCTTCCTCTCCGCCGACCTGAAGCAGCGGATTTCGTTCCGGGAAAAAGAAGGGGGCGGCCCTGGTCGAGGCCGCCCCGGAAACCTGCTCACGCCCCCCGGAAAACGATCGTCAGACGGCCGCTCCGCGGCGCAGGACCGCGAAGATCAAGCTGATGATGGCGAGAACNAGCAGGATGTGGACCCATGCGCCCATCGTGGATCCCGACACGAGGCCGAGAACCCAGAGCACAAGCAGGATCACGGTGATGGTCCAGAGCATGCCCTACCTCCTTTACCGGGAAGGTAGGTCCCGCACTGTCGGGAGGCGAGCGTACCGCCGGGCTGGCGCCCGAGCAGGCGCACGGCCAGGTCGCCACCGGGCGCACAACGGCGTCCTTGCGCAGCACACGGGCGAGCGTGGCACGGTACTTATGCCGTGCTGCGCAAATCGCTGCGTACATCCATGCTCGAGGGTGCGCTCGCCGAGGTGGTGGGCGCTTGCACGTCCGGTGGCGCGCTGACCGCGTGGGCGCTCTATCTCGAGCTGCCGCCCCTTCTGATCGGCGTGCTCGGCGCGCTTCCGTTCACCGCGCAGCTCGTCCAATTGCCCGCGGCCTGGTGCACGCGCCGGTTCGGAAGCCGCAGGGCGGCGCTCTGGACGATCGGGATCTCGCGGCAGTGCGTCCTGCCGCTCGCCTGCCTTCCTTTCCTTCCCATGCCCGTCGGCTCGAAGCAGGAAATCTTTCTCGGCTGCGCGTTCACCAGCGCCGCACTCGGCGTAGCGGGCAACAACGCCTGGACCTCCTGGATGGGCGACCTCGTTCCCGGCATCGTGCGCGGCCGGTATTTCGGCCGCCGGTCGGCTCTCTGCGCGCTGGCGGCGACTTGCGCTTCGCTGACCGCCGGTCTCGTGCTCGACGGCGGCCACAACCACCGTGAAGCTGGCGCCGCGCTGTGCGCGCTCACGATCGCCGCCTCACTTGCGGGCGCCGTCACCACCTGGCTGTTGTCGCAGCAGCACGAGTCCCGCCGGGCCATCCCTCCCCACGCGGCGCCGCTGCAGGACGCCCTGGCCCCGCTCCACGACGTTCGCGCGCGCAGCCTGCTCGCGTTCCANNTCGCCTGGAGCGCCGCCGGCGGGATCGCGGCGGCGTTCTACCCGTTGCACATGATCGGCAACCTCCGGATGGGCTTCGCCCGGATGGCCATCTACACCGCCGCCGTGGCCGCGTTCCGCATGCTGGCGGCACCGCTGTGGGGACGCGTTCTCGACCGCGGAGGCGCGCGTCCCGTCCTGTTCACGAGCGCGTTCGCGCTCGGCCTCTCTCCGTTGTTCTGGATCTTCGCCGCGGANGGACGGCTCTGGCCCCTCGCGATCGATGCCGCCGTGAGCGGCGCAGCCAACGCGGGCCTGTCGCTGGCCACGTTCTCGCTGCCGCTGGCGTTGTCGCGGCCTGCCACCCGGTCGTTCTATGTGGGCGCGCTTGCCGCGGCGGGTGGACTGGCGGCTGGGTTCGGCTCGGCCGCGGGCGGCGCCGTCGTGAAGGTGCTGCCCGACGCGTGGTCGCTCCTGGGAGAGCCTCTGGTCGCCGCGCAGGCCCTCTTCCTGGTGGGCGCGGGCGCGCGCCTTTGCGCCGCCGCCCTCGCGTTGCGCGTCAACGAACGCGCGCCAGCGGAAGTTGTCCACATGCCACGCCGCGCCCAGCCTGGTCGTGCGAAGCTGTCGGCGTGACGTTCGATTGCCGTTCCTGCGGCGCCTGCTGCTGCAACACCGACGAGAACCGGACCGAGAAGTACGTCGACTACGTCGAGGTCACGCCGCGGGCCGCGCTTTCCCGGCACCCGGCGCTGCTGCGCAGGTTGACGGTGCTCAACGGGGACGGCGAGCGGCACATGAAGCTGCGCGGGCGGGAGCAGCGGTGCATCGCGCTCGAGGGGACGCTCGGAATCGAGGTCTCCTGCGCGATCTACCAGCTGCGCCCCGCCGCCTGCCGGCGCGTGCAGCCCGGCTCCCGGGAGTGCCGCCGCGATCGCCACGAGCGCCTGATCGAATAGGATCCCCGGCGGAGGTCCCATCATGCGCAAGCTCTTTCCGCTGCTGTTCGCGGCCGCGGCGCTGGCAGACGCGGCCCCGCCGTCCACGGAGGACGCGCTCGTCGCCCACGTGACGACGGCGAAATTCACCGNATCGAAAACCCCGAACTCGCCCAAGGGCTCGCAGGGCGCGGTGATCGGCGTGGACCCGAATACGAAAGGCACGACCACNTATGCCAGGACGCCCGCCGGAAACGGTCTACCCGCGCATTGGCACTCCTTTGCGGAGTACACCGTTTTTCTTGCCGGCAACGGCAGGCTGATGCTGGATGGAAAGCAGCACGAGATTTCGCCGGGAAGCTACGCCGTCATTCCGGCGAAGATGGTCCACCAGTTTACTTGTGGACCAGCAGCGGACTGCCTGCTGCTCACCCGCCGCGCCGGGCCGACCGACTACAATTTCATCAAGTAGCCGTACCCGACTGGACGCACACCGTGCCCAGCACGGTTAGAAGATGGGTTCCAGCTGGAAAGGACGCCGCATGAAACGGATCGCCATTCTCCTCGCCTGTGCAGCAGGCTGCGCATCGGCACCCAGGCAACCCTCGCAAAACGAGAAGTTGGATCAGCTCGCCGCGCGCGTCGTCGATTCNCCCGATCGCAGCGAGGCGGACCGCAAGCTCGATCCCGGGCGGCACCCGAAGGAGATGTTGCACTTCCTGCGCGTGCAAGACGGAATCAAGGTGCTCGACGTGGGCGCGGGTCCCGGATACACGACGGAGCTGATCGCGCGCGCCGTGGCGCCGGGCGGCGTGGTCTACATGCAGAACGATCCGCGCTGGCTTCCCTTCCTCAAGGATGCGCTGGCCGACCGCTTCACCCATCCGGCGATGAAGGGTGTGGTGCGCGCCGACGTGCCGTTCGACGACCCCGTGCCGCCGGATGCCAAGGACCTCGATCTGGTGGTGATGAACGTGATCTACCACGACGTCGTCAACATGCCGGTCGACCGCGCGCACATGAACAAGGCGATCTTCGACGCGCTCCGGCCGGGAGGCTCCTACATCGTCATCGACTCGAGCGCCAAGGACGGCACGGGGCTCGCGGAGACGAAGACGCTGCATCGGATCGACGAGAGCGTGGTCAGGGACGAGGTGCAGAAGGCCGGCTTCCGCCTCGACGCCGAGAGCGACTTCCTGCGCAATCCTGCCGACGCGCGCGATTGGAACGCCTCTCCGAACGCCGCGGAGAAAGCCGGAAAGCGCGGGACCAGCGACCGGTTCGCGCTGCGCTTCCTCAAGCCTGGGGCGTGATCGCGGCCGCCCGAAGGCGGCTTGGCGACTATGTTTTTACGCCGTGTGCGCAGCTGCGCACACGGCGCCGTCAATAAGTTTGCCACGGGCTCGCCGCCCAAGGAACATGGCCTGCGGAGGTCAGCTTGCGCGTCTTCATCCTCTCGATTTTCCTCGCTTCTGCCGCCGCGGCGCAGAACCGGGTGGCCGTGCTCCCCGTGCAGCCGCGGTCCGGCGCGCTCACGCCTGCGGACGCAGCGGCATTCACCCAGGAGGTGCGCGCCGCCGCCCGCGACTCCTTGGCGGATCGCGGCTACGAAGTGCTCGCCGCCGAAGGATCCGATCCATCCGACGCGCTCGAGAGGACGGGCGCTTCGCTCGTCGTGCTCGGTCGCGCGGCGCAGATGGAAGGAGCGACGGTCGTCGGGATCGGCTTCTACAAACCAGGATCCAGCTCACCGGTGTCGCTCATCCGGGTGATGGGAATCGGGATTGCGCAACTCAAGACCGACGTCCGCGCGAAGTTGCCCGGGCAGCTCGCCACCGCGCTCGGTCTGGCACCGCCCGCCGTGGAGGCGAAGCTTCCGCGGGGAACGCTGAGGATTCCCGGCGGCACGAAGCAGCAGCCGCCGGAGGCGCCGGCTTCCGCTGCTCCTCCACCTGCTGCCCCTCCTCCCCCTACCCTGGTGAGCCCGCCGCCTCCGGCCGACGAGGATCCCCTGGTCACGATCATCCGCGAGACCACCAGGGCGGTCGAACAGGTGCGGGGCTTGCGGCGCAAGCAGAATCTCAAGGTGCAGATCCTCGACGACAAGCTGTTCTCCGCCGCGGTCCGCGAGAAGGCGAAGAAGGAGTTGACGCCTGCGGTGGTCGCCGCGGAGCGGGCGCGCTGGCTCGCCTTCAANCTCGCGCCCCCGGCCGTCGATCCCGCTCANGCCCTGCTCGACGTGCTCGACGAGCAGGTGGCGGGCTTCTACGATCCGTTCACCAAGCAGCTCGTCGTGCGCAAGGATCCCCCCGCCTCGGCCGGCGCGATGGGGCCGGACGGGCTGCGCGTCATCCTCGCCCACGAGATCGAGCACGCGCTGCAGGACCAGAATTTCGGAATTCCGGACATGTCGTCCTTGCCCGACGATGACGTCCGCCTCGCGCGCAGCGCGCTGTACGAAGGCGACGCGATGGCCGTGATGACCGCNTTCGGCGCGCTTCGTGCGCACAAGCCGGTGNGGGCGTCGATCGCGACCGGCGCGGCGACGTTGCGGGGGCTCGACGCGCAGACNCTGTTGCGGGTGAGCGGCAANTCTCCCCAGCTCCTGCANGCGCCTCCCGTCCTGCGCGAGGAGCTGGTGCTTCCCTANGCGGCTGGGTTCGCGCTGGTGGCCGAAGCGTATCGGCGCGGCGGGTTCCCGCTGGTCGACCGCATGTTCAGGAGCCCGCCCTCGTCGGTCCATCAGATCCTCCACCCGGAGGCGTACTTCGCGGGAGAGCTGCCCGCCGCGGTCCCGGCTCCGCTTCCTCCCGCCGGCACGCGCGCGATCGCGATCGGTCGCATGGGCGAGCTCGGGACNCGCCTCGCGCTGGAAGCGTGCGTGGAGAAGGAGGTGGTGAAGGAGATCGCGCCTCACTGGTCGGGCGATGCATANACGNTCGTCGAAGGGCCCNAGGGCGTCCTCTCCCTCCTCTGGACGACCGCCTGGAGCGGCGGNGTGGCGCCGAACGTCTCCAACGTGATGAAGCTCGTCCAGCCCTGCTGGCAGGACCAGGCGGCCAGCGGGCCGAACCCGCTCGGCTGGTCGATGGGGCCGGA
>JGI25382J43887_10001239_pt1 | contig 10144 bp, 8 predicted proteins | sample GraSoi013_1_40cm_3_FD_43887 | JGI IMG/M metagenome (IMG submission 43887) | reverse complement strand
GTCGGAACCGCCCACAAGAACCGCAGAGTTCAACTCCTCGTCGCCGGGCCCGACGTCCGCATCCTCACCGACGACGGCGAGTTGATCCGTGCGTTGACTCTCGACCCCACTCGCAACTACCAGCCGCTCGGCGGACGTTGGCCAGCGCACAATGTCTTGCCACAGGCGAGAACTATGTCCTGAGAGAGGACAGGAGCGGGAAGGGAGGGATTCGAACCCTCGAGGGAGCTTTACACCCCCTACCCGCTTAGCAGGCGGGTGCTTTCGACCACTCAGCCACCTCCCCGGGGAGTCCGGGCCGTCGCTCGATTCTATCCGTCACGAGCCCCTTTCATACTTAGCGTCCGATGGAGGCACCAGGAGGTCCAGGCGCGCCCCCGATGTGGGGTCCCGGCCGCAAGATGGCATTCGGAACAGCGCCCGGTCCGAGGAGCAAGCTCTGGTACACGCTCGCCGACGGAAGCCTCAGCGAGGTCTTCTTCCCGACCATCGATCACGTTGCGCTGCACGAGCTTCGCTTCTTCGCATCCGCCGCCGGCGCGCCTCCGGTTGATGACGCTAGCGACGGCCAGCACCGCGTCACGTGGCTGGCTCCGGGCATCCCAGCGTTCACGGTCGACAGCACCCACCACGAGTACCGCCTGAGCAAGGAGTTCTTCACCGACCCCGAAGAGAACGCGCTGCTGATCAGCGCCACATTCACGCCCGAGCTCCCTGACGTGCGCCTCTACATGCAGGCCTCGGCTCACTGGCAGCCGGGTAGCGAAGGCAACTTCGGCCAGGTGCTCGAGACGCATCCGCCGGCGCTGCTGTTGCGCCAGCAGGACCTGTGGATGTGCCTCGTCGGACCATTCAGCAAAGCCACGGTCGGATATTTCCGGAGCTCGGACCTACAGATCGACCTGCACGACGGCGACGGATATCTGACCACCACCTACGAGCGAGCGGGTCCCGGCAACGTCGCTGTGGGCGCGGAGATCGGTATCAGGGCGGGTGCGTTCACGATCGCGATTGGATTCGCGCACACGCGCGCTGACGCGGAAGAGGTTGCCCGCGCGACTCTTCAGAAAGGTTCCGGCAACGTGCGCCACGCATTCGAACGCGCGTGGCGATCCTTGCCCGACCTNCCGCCCGCCCTCAGCAAAGTGAGTGGCGATGAAGGGATGCTCGCCCAGGCATCGCTGGCGGTGCTCCGCTGCCTCGAGGACAAGTCGTACGCGGGCGCATTCGTTGCATCCCCGGCGGCACCGTGGGGCGAGTCCAATCACAACGGCAACCAGATCTACCACCTGGTGTGGCCACGCGACCTCTGCCGTATCGCCACCGCCCTGCTGGATGCGGGGGACCAGGCGGCGGCGCTGCGCGCTTTCCGGCATCTGCAATCGCGCCAGCGCGCGGACGGAGCATGGTTCCAGAACTGGTTCACGGACGGCACGCCACACTGGACTTCGACCGAGCTCGACCAGGTCGCTCTGCCCATCCTGCTGGCGTGGCGTTTGGGCGTGGCGGGCTGCCTCGACCACGACCCGTATCCGGTGATGGTCAGGCCCGCCGCGCAGTTCATCATCCGAGAAGGTCCCCTCACACAACTAGATCGCTGGGAGGACCTCGGCGGTTTGTCGCCGTCGACGCTGGCGGCGTGCATCGCAGCCTTGATCGTCGCGGGAGAATTTGCGCACGAGGCGGGCGAGCACGTGGCCGCCAGTCACCTGCGCTCGGTTGCCGACTACTGGAACGATCGGGTCGAGCCCTGGTGCTCGACCCAGGCCGGTCAGTACGTGCGCCTTGCCGCCGATCCGGACCACCGACCCTCCGCGGGTGCGATCGCGCCAGAGTTCTTGGAGCTGGTGAGGTATGGCCTGCGAAGGCCGAAGGACGAACGCATACTCCGCAGCCTGCAGGGCGTCGACTCGACGCTCAAGGTCAGCCTCCCACCCGGACCTTCGTGGCGCCGCTACGTCGGCGATCTATACGGTGAACACGACGATGGCTCGCCTTGGGACGGCACCGGCAAGGGGCGGCCGTGGCCGGTGCTCACCGGCGAGCGGGCTCGCCANTTCTTCGCCATGGGNTTGCCGGCAGCCGAGCTGGTACGAACGCTGGAAGGTTTCGCCGGTCCGGGGTTGATGCTGCCCGAGCAGGTTTGGGATGGGCAGGACATCCCGAGCCGCGGACTGTANNTCGGCAAGGCGACCGGNTCGGTNTCGCCGCTCGGCTGGGCGCACGCCGAGTACCTCGAGCTGCTNGTGACGATCGCGCTCGCCGGCTTTCCGGACATCGTNGTGCCCGCGCGGCGCCGCTACACCGAAGGTCCGCAGCAGGAGCCCGCATTCGTCTGGTCGCACAAGCACCAGATCACGCGGATCACAGCCGGTCGCCGCCTGCGCATCCAGCTGCAGAGGCCTGGCGCGGTGCACTACACGTTCGACGATTGGAAGACCTTCGCCGAAGCTGACGCCGTCGACACCACGCTCGGGGTTTGGGTCGCTGAGATCCCCACCAACAAGCTGGCGCCAGGCTCGGAGCTCGCCTGGACCGCCCACTACGTCACAGGCTGGGAGGGCAAGAACTACTCGATGACCGTCGTGTGACCCCACCGGGGGGGGAGGGATTAGCGCTCCTCGGGGGGCTCCAGGTCGTCCAACCGAAGTTCGCTGCCGGCGTCCTCGTCGAACTGGCTGTGCAGCTCGCCGCAGTCTGCGCAGCGGTAGTACTCGCCGACGAATCCCTTGTGCCACACGGCGTAGCTCACGACGCCCGGCTCCTCGACCAGGATCTCCTGCTCGAGTCGATAGATGACCTGCTCCCAGCCGCCGGCGTCGATGGCGTCGTCGAGGATCACCAGGCAATAAGGATGGGGCTCGCCCCAGATCACGGTCACCTCACCACGCCGCTCATCGTCCGAGTTGACGATCGACCACGCTTCGGCCGCCTGACCCCTGGTGCTTCGTACCAGCCGCAGCGCGGCCCAGAACCGCTCGGCCGACTCCCGTTCCGCCTTGTCATGCTCCGCCTGCGCCTCCTGGAACGCGCTCCACATTCGCAGCAGGTGGTTCCGGAACCGGTGATAGGTCGGCAGCATCTTCGGCTGCTGCTTGGGCGAGCCGATCAGCTGCTCGAAGGCGTGCTCGAAAGCCGACTCCACCCGCTCCTGGCGGTCCGAGACGTCGGGCGCCCAGGCCTCGTCCTCTGACAGCCGCATGCTCTCGTTGAGCACGATCTCGAAGTCGAGCCAGTCGTCGCCGAACTCGGGCACGAAAACGCTCTCGACCAGGTCTGCGAGGCGGTGCTCCTCGAGCAGGGCGGGCGTCACCTTGCCGCGCGCTTCGGGCCAACTCTTCCAGCCCATGACGTTGTGGATCCAGTAGTCGAAGATCGTCACGGCGTACTGCAGCGCCGCTGGGGAGCTCCAGATGCCCATCGGCCAGGTCCGTTTCCCAGTGCGGACCTTGTTGTAGAGGGCGATCACCTGTTCTTCGTCGAGGTATTCAGTTTCCACGGGCTCTCCACTATAGGAATAAGGGGCAAGCGACCCTGGGTATAGTGAGTTGCAGATGGCCCCAGCCAAGGGTTTCACGCCCGATCAAGTCGCCCGCTACGCGCGGCATCTCATTCTGCCGGAGGTTGGCGGAGCCGGCCAGCGCAAGCTGCTGTCCTCCAGCGTCCTGCTCCTGGGCGCCGGCGGCCTCGGCTCGCCCGCCGGCATGTATCTGGCCGCGGCCGGGGTGGGCAAGATCGGCATCGTCGACTTCGACCGCGTAGACGCCTCCAACCTTCAGCGCCAGCTGCTCCACGGGACCGACGACATCGGCCGCCTGAAAGTCGAGTCGGCCGCGGAGACCCTTCGCAGCCTCAACCCAGACGTCGAGGTGGTCCCCATCAACGAGCACCTCAACTCGCAGACCGCGATGCGGATCTTCGAGCCGTACGACATCATCGTCGACGGCACCGACAACTTCCCCACGCGCTACCTGGCCAATGACGCNGCCCANTTCCTCGGCAAGCCGCTGGNGCATGGGAGCATCTTGCGGTTCGAGGGCCGGCTCGCTCTCTTCGACTCCGCCAAGGGCACCGGCTGCTATCGCTGCCTGTTCCCGGAACCGCCGCCCCCCGGCGAGGTGCAGAGCTGCGCCGAGGCCGGCGTTTTCGGAGTCCTGCCCGGAATCATCGGCAGCATGATGGCCTTCGAAACCATCAAGTACCTGCTGAGCATCGGCCGCCCGATGATCGGCCGGTACCTCCTGTTCGAGGGCGAGGACATGTCATTCCGCGAGCTCAAGCTGCCCCACAGCAAGAGCTGCCCGCTTTGCGGCGACAACCCCACCGTCCACGAGCTCATCGACTACGAGGCGTGGTGTGGCACGGCAGCTATGGAGCCCTCGGAGGCTCGCGCCAGCTAATCTCTGAGCTGGTCAAATGATCCAGCTCGACCGGCACGACGCAAGCAAGCTCGAAGACGCCCGCTCGATCGTGCGCGGTCTTTCGTCCGTCCTGGTCGCNTACTCGGGCGGCGTCGATTCCNCGCTGCTTTTGAGGCTCGCGCTCGACGAGCTCCGCGAGCGGGCGGTGGCGGTGCTGGCGAGCTCGCCCGCTTATCCGGAGGCGGAGCAGCAGGAGGCACGCTCGTTGGCCGCACTGATGGGGGCTCGGCTGGTCGAAGTTTCCACCAACGAGGTGGAGCTCGACGCCTACCGAAGGAACAATCCGGATCGCTGTTTCCACTGCAAGGAAGAGCTCTTCGAAACGCTGGAGCCGGTTCGACACGACCTCGGCCTCCGCCACATCGCGTACGGCGCCACCGCTGACGATGCGGGCGACCACCGGCCCGGCCACGGCTCCGCCGTTCGACGCGGCGTTCGCTTCCCGCTGCTCGAGGTCGGCATGGGCAAAGCGGAGATTCGTGCCGCCGCACGCCGGCTCGGACTCCCCAACTGGAACAAGCCCTCGTTCGCCTGCCTGTCGTCGCGAATCCCGCACGGCACCGAGGTCACAGTCGAGGCCCTGCGTCAGATCGAATCCGCCGAGGCGGCGATCAAGGCCCTCGGCTTCGCACAGGTGCGCGTACGTCATCACGGCGANGTCGCGCGAATCGAGGTCGAGCCTGCCGAGCTCGCGCGNCTGGTGGCGGAGCGCGATCGCGTCGTCGNGGCGCTGCGGTCGGCCGGCTACAGGTTCGTNTCGGTCGACCTCGAGGGCTATGCGACCGGCAGCCTGAACCGCACCTGGAAGCCCGGCAGCTAGCGCCAATGGACGCGGCNGGGGCCGAGATCGGAGTCTTCGGCGGTTCGGGCCTTTATCGCCTGCTGGACGACGTTTCGTATCTCGCGATCGAAACCCCNTATGGAGTGCCCAGCGACGATGTAGCGATCGGCAGGGTCGGCGATCGCCAGGTCGCTTTCATGCCTCGACATGGGCGCAAGCACACGATCCCGCCGGCCGCCATCAATTACCGCGCCAATCTCTGGGCGATGCATTCGATCGGGGTCACCCGCGTAATCGCCCCGACGGCTGTCGGCAGCCTGCAGCCGCAGGTGAAGCCGGGCGAGCTCGTGATCACCGATCAGTTCATCGATCGCACTCACGGTCGGGCGGACACCTACTTCGATCAAGGACCCAAGGTCGTTCACATCAGCGCCGCCGAGCCTTATTGCCCGGAGCTGCGCGAGCTGGCGCGCGAGGCGGCCTCAGGCAGCGATGACACCGTCCATGACCACGGCACCGTGGTCGTCGTCCAGGGGCCTCGGTTTTCCACTCACGCCGAGAGCCGCGCGTTCACGTCGATGGGGTGGGACATCATCAACATGACGCAGTATCCCGAGGTCGTGCTCGCGCGCGAGCTCGAGATGTGCTACCTCAACCTCTCGCTCGTCACCGATTACGACGCAGGCCTCGAAGGGAGCCCTGACGTCCAACCGGTCTCGGTGGCGGACGTCGAGCGATTCTTTGCGGCCAACACTGAGAAGGTGCGCGAGCTCATCCTTCGTCTCATCGCAAAGATTCCCGCGGAGCGAACCTGCCCGTGCGCCTCCGCGATGAAAGGCGCTGTGGTCGGTGGGTGATAGTCGAGTAGTTCTCAGCCTCGACGAAGGGACGACCGGCGCCACGTCGGTGGCGGTCGGCATGGACGGGCTGGTGCGCGGCAAGGGCTACGCGGAGATCACGCAGCATTTCCCGCAGCCGGGTTGGGTCGAGCACGACGCCGAGGAGATCTGGACAGCCGTGCAGGAGAGCGCACGCCAGGCGCTGGCGGCAGCAGGCGCTGGTCCTCGCGACGTGGTCGCGATCGGGATCACGAATCAGCGAGAGACGCTGGTCCTATGGGACAAAAGAACATTGAAGCCGCTCGCACCCGCGATCGTCTGGCAGGACCGCCGCACTGCGTCCGAGTGCGATCGCCTGCGGAAGGCCGGCCACGAGGACCGCGTGCGAGAAGTGACCGGGCTGATCATCGATCCTTATTTCACGGCCACGAAGCTGGCCTGGGCTATCAAGCACGTCGAGGGCGCGGCCGATGCCGCCGTGGGGACTGTTGACAGCTGGCTGGTCGCTCGCCTCTCGGGAGGTCGCGATCACGTCACAGACGCGTCGAACGCCTCCCGCACCTTGCTGTTCGACATCGGAAAGGGCGCGTGGAGCGAGGAGATGGCCGGTGTCTTCGGCGCTCCGCTCACCAACCTTCCCGAGGTGCGCGACTCCAGCGGGCCGATCTCCAGGAGCGTCGCGGACGCTTTCGGCGGGATCGAAGCGCCCGTCGCCGGAATCGCGGGCGACCAGCAGGCCGCGCTTTTCGGCCAGGCGTGCACAAGCGTCGGCATGGCGAAGAACACCTACGGAACAGGCTCGTTCGTGCTCATGCAGACGGGATTGGAGCGCGTGCCCTCGAAGTCCGGAATGCTCACAACCGTCGCCTGGCGGCGAGATGGGCGCCTCAGCTACGCGCTGGAGGGCGCGATCTTCATCACCGGCGCCGCCCTGCAGTGGCTGCGGGACGGCCTGGGGATTATTTCTGACGCAGCCGAAGCCGGTCCGCTCGCCGCGTCGGTTCCCGATGCCGGCGGCGTATTCATGGTCCCCGCGTTTGTCGGCCTGGGCGCGCCCTACTGGGATCCCTTCGCCCGGGGCACGATCGTCGGCCTCACTCGCGGGAGTGGACGGGGGCAGCTTGTGCGCGCCGCGGTCGAGGCGATGGCGTACCAGACCCGCGACGTCGTGCAGGCGATGGAAGGGGACAGCGGCCGGCCGCTCGCCGAGCTGCGGGTCGACGGTGGCGCCGCGGTCATGGACGTGCTGTGCCAGTTCCAGGCCGACCTGCTCGGCATCCCGGTCAGGCGCCCGCGCCAGACCGAGACGACGGCGCTGGGCGCTGCCTTTCTGGCGGGCCTGGGCGCCGGCATTTGGTCCGACGCCGACCTGGAGAGCCTTTGGAAGCTCGACNGCGCGTTCGAGCCGTCGATCTCGCGGGATCAGGCGGAAACCCTCCAGGCGCAGTGGCGGCGGGCCGTGGAACGGAGCCAGGCCTGGGCGCTACCGGATAATCAATAGCTTGAGCACCGACGGAAACCGCCCGATCCGTGGACGGCAGCGAATCCTCTACGCCGAAGAGTTGTGGCGCTGGCAGCGCTTTTACGCGGGCCTGCTGGTCGTGGTGGGGATCCTCGCCATCGGGGTCGTGGTCTATTCCCGCCAGCCGATCAACTCCGGAAACATCATCTGGCTTTTTTACGCCCCGGTCGGGCTTCTGCTCGGCGCGGCCTTCCTGGTCTATCGATGGCGGAGCTTCGTCGAACCGCTAGAGAACGGCCTCAAGGTCTCCACTCTCTTCTCCAATGTCCTGATCGACTATGAGGACATTCGTATGGTCAAGGTGCAGCCGCTCAAGGTCGCCTTCCAGGACGCCCGGCGCACGAAGGTGGCTCGGATCATGAGGCCGCTCCTCGACAAGCCGGCCCTGTTCGTCCGCGTGAGGGGCGATGAGGAGCAGCTGGCCGCGATCAGGAAGCGGCTGGGCTCGCGCCTTTTCTACGAAGACACGATTGCCATGCCGGTCCCCGACGCCGACGCAGCCTCGTGGGAGATCGCCGCGAAACTGCCCTACAGGATGGGCCAGAACCTTGGTGGAGGCCGGCGTCGAAAGCGGCGACGGTGAGTGAGGGTCAGGCTGAGCTCTTAGAAGGAGCGCGAGCGTGGTCTTCGGAAGCGGTGAGTCCGGCAGAGCCCGCGTACTTCGATCGCTGGGATGCACTCGCGATCCTCGCGTTCACCGTGGTCGCGTTCGTCCTTCGTTTCTACAGCCCGATCATGCCCGACTTCTTTCTTCATCCCTTCGAGGGCCCGCTCGTCTCGAACTGCGTGTCCAGCACTCCTATCGATGCCCAGGGCGACGCTGGGACGTTGTGCGGCCTCGCGTATCCCTTCAACCGCGGCTACGCCGACAACAACGGTGTCCTTTCGCCCCCGAACGGACAGGTCTTCGACGAGGTCTATTTCCCGGTCTTTGCCCACTACGACTTCAAGAACACGCAGTGCCACCCCCGGAGCATTTTTTGCCCTTACTTCGACCCNGAACCGCCCCTATCGAAGCTGTTCATAGGAGCCGGCGAATGGGGTTATGGGTGGTACCGAGCCCACTTCCAGGGCGCGACGGGCGACTACNTCGACCTCGGTTTCAACACGTTCGGCTGGCGGATCGCGGTGTGCATCTTCGGCACCCTGTGCGTGCCGCTGATGTACCTGCTGGCGCGACGTNTGTGGCCAAACCGCCTGTTTGCCCTCGCCGCGGGGACCTTCGTCTGCTTCGATGGCATGTTCTTTCTGCAATCGCGCATCGGGATGATCGACATCATCCCGATCTTCTTCATCCTGCTCACGTATTTGCTTTTCCTGGTCCACATCCAGAGNCGCACTCATGCTGCGTCGCTCGTGAGCCTGTTCNTGCTCGGCCTCACNCTTGGTTTGGGCATCGCCTCCAAGTGGATCGTGCTGGCCGCNTGGGCGAGCATCGTCTTGCTGCTTGTCATGCGCGTAATTCGGCGATACGTGCCTGTNGATATCGGACCCGCTGAGAAGCCGATCTGGTCGTGGGGCAGAGGCGAGGGCCCGGCGATCCCGGGCGGCGTTCGATGGGACCTCTACATCCCGCTCGCGATCGTCGCGTTGCTTGTGATCCCGGTCGTGATCTACGGCGCCTCTTGGTACCCGTTCTTCGCCCGCGGGCAGTTCCAGAGCCTGGCCGACCTGATCGAGTACCAGAAGCAGTCGTACATCTACCATGCGACATTGACCGCGACTCACCCCTACGGGTCGCCGTGGTGGTCGTGGCCGTTCGTATCACGGCCGGTGCTGTACTACGCCGAGTACACGAACCTGGGCATAGACCACTGGACCGGCCAGGCGCTCATCGCGCGGATCGAGAACCTCGGCAATCCATGGATCTGGTGGACGAGCCTCCTCTGCGTCGTCTCGCTGCCGTATTTCATCATCCGGCACCGCAGCTTCCCTGCCACCGTGATCCTGCTCGGGTTCATCACCCAGTACCTGCCGTGGTCGCACATCAGCAGGGTCCTGTTCATGTACCACATGTTCGGTGGCTTGATTTTCATGATCCTGGCGCTGGCATTCGTACTTGCCTGGATCGCGACGCATTTCCCACCCGTCGGCCGCAAGCTGCTCGCCGCGCACCTTGGATTGACTGTGGCGTTTTTCTTCTACTTCTATCCGATCTGGACAGCGCTCCCGATCTCCGGCTCCGCGATGGATCCCGGCCCGGGAACGCCCGTATGGGGTCCGAAGATCTGGCTGGTCAACTGCAAGGCCAATCTGCCGGCGTCCGAGCCGCAGCTCTGGTGCTGGAGCTGATGGCGGAGGGCGCGGCGCGGCCCGTCGCCGTGCCATCGCTCGGACGGCCGGCTGCGTGGTTGAGCTTGAGCGCGGGCATTCTGCTCGTGCTGCTGGGTTGGCTTCTCGGCGGGGCGGCGATCCTGCTCGGGGGCTGCGTTGTCGCCGGCTTCGGAATCACATATTTGAGTGGAGTCAAGCTCAGCCTCGAGGAGCGGCTGGCCTTCGGCACTGTGCTGGGCGCGATGGCCGTCTCGGCCACGACCTTTGTGCTGTCGATGGTGGTCCGCGACGTCACGCTGGCCACGGT
>JGI25382J43887_10001236_pt1 | contig 10149 bp, 7 predicted proteins | sample GraSoi013_1_40cm_3_FD_43887 | JGI IMG/M metagenome (IMG submission 43887) | reverse complement strand
CGGTGTTGCCGGATCTGAGCCGGCGGCTCGGCGCGTCCCCGACGACGATCGGGTTGCTGTTCGCGTCGTTCGGCGTGACGCTGCTCACGGTCTCCATCCCGATGGGCGCGATGTCCGATCGCACCGGCCGCCGCGCGCCGCTCGTCGGCGGCATGATCGCGCTGGCCGCGGCATCGGTGCTCTTCGCGTTCGGCCGCTCGCTGCCGTGGCTGTTCACGGCGCGACTGATCCAGGGCGCGGCGGACGCGATTACCTGGGTCGCGGGCTTCGCGCTGATTGCGGATCTCTACCGTCCTGAAGAGCGCGGCCGCGTCAGCGGCTATGTGATGGCCGGCACGAGCTTCTCGTTCATGATCGGACCGTCGATTGGCGGCTGGCTGTACGAAGTCGGCGGCATGCAGCTGCCGTTTCTCTCGGTCGCGGTGCTCGCGGTGATCGTCGCGATCGCGTTTCTCTGGATCGATCTCCCACGCGAGCACGCGGCTCGCGAGCCGGTGCCGATTGCCGCCGTCATCCGCACGCCCGCCGTTGCCGCGTGCGCGATTGCGGTCGTCACCGCGTCGGCGACCATCTCGATGGTCGAGCCTGTGCTCGCACTCCACCTCGCGGCGAACCTCGGCGTCGGACCGGCGCGCATGGGCCTCATCTTCGGCGTCGCCGCGGTGGCGACGACGGCGCTGCATCCGTTGTTCGGACGGATGTCGGATCGCTGGGGCGCGAGGCGGCTGACGCTGACCGGCCTCGTCGCGATGGCGCCGGGNCTCGCCCTCCTCGGCCAGACGTGGAGCTTCGAGTCGACGATTGGGCTGTACGTCCTCGCGGCGGCGACCGTCGCGCTCGTCATCACGCCGTCGCTCGTGTACATGGCTGAAGCAACCTCAGAGGCGGGCATCGGGTCGTTCGGCGTCGCCTACGGCTTGTACAACGTCGCGTGGGGCGCGGGACTCCTCGGCGGGCCTGCGGTCGGCGGCTTTCTCTACGAACGGATGGGGTTCTCGAAACTCTCGCTACTGTGGGCGCCGCTTCCGATCGTCGTCACGTGGCTGCTGGCGAGAGCGCAATCGCAGCGCTCCCGCCTACCCAGCCCCTCCTGACCGTTCGGCCATCTTTTCGATCCGTGCCCACTCAGCATCAGTCACCGGCATGACCGAGAGCCGCGAGATTCGGACGAGCGGAAACGTCTTGAACGACGGATCCGCTTTGATCTCCTTGAGCGTCACGGGCCGCGCCAATTTCTTCACTGGCGCGACATCCACCACCGCCGCCTTGCCGGTCGCGTCGTCGGGGTCGGGATAGGCATTGCCGAGCGCCTTCGCCATCCCGACGACCGCCTTCTCGTCGCCGGTGTGATAGTAGAAAATGCGGTCGCCTTTCTTGACGGCATGGAGATGCTTCTGCGCGACTGGATTTTTCACGCCGCTCCACGTCGTCGACTTGTCGTTCACGAGCGCGTCGAAGTTGTAGTGGGTCGGCTCTTCCTTGAACAGCCAATTCATGCCCCGCATTCTACCGCCGCTCTGTGATCGCGTTCGGCCGCCCGTGCGCGTGCTCTTCGTCGGCATCAATCCGGGCATCCGCTCGGCGGAAACCGGCCATCATTTCGCTGGCTACTCGAATCGGTTCTGGAAGCTGCTGTACGACTCGCGGCTCGTACCCGAGCCGATCAGTACGAAGGATGACGCGCGCCTGCCGGAGTGGGGCTTCGGGATCACCAACCTGATTCCGCGCGCGACGCCCGGCATCGACACGCTGCGGCCTGACGAGTACGCCGCCGGCGCGCGCGTGCTGCGGCGGAAGGTGCGCCGCTGGCGCCCCGACGTCGTCGCGTTTGTGGGCGTGACGCTGTACCGCGTCGTGTTCGCGAAGCGGCCGTCCGAGTCGATTGGCCTTGGGCTGCAGATCGAGGAGCTCGAAGGGGCGCGCGTCTTCGTCCTGCCGAATCCAAGTGGCCGGAACGCGAATTATTCCTACCAGGAAATGCTCGCCGCCTTCCGCGGTCTCCGGACGTGGCTCAAACATGTCTGAGGTGTCAGACACGTGTCTGACACGTGTCTGACACCGGTCGAATCCAAGCAGCTGAACTGCGCCGCGCAGAGACGCCTCGCCCGATCGATTTTCACGCTTGACAACATCTGAATAGTGACTACCGTAGCCACGCTGTCATTGCACGTTGGGAGGGTGATGATGAGACGTGGATTCCTGGCGACCCTGGCAACGCTCTCGCTCGCGCTCGTCCCGGCGATCGCGGCCGCGCAAACCGGCAGCATCGCCGGCGTGGTCAAGGACACGACGGGCGCCGTGCTGCCCGGCGTCACGGTTGAAGCCAGCAGCCCAGCGCTCATCGAGGGAACGCGCAGCGTCACGACTGATGACAAGGGTCAGTACAAGATCGTCGACCTCAGGCCCGGCGTCTACACCGTGACCTTCACGCTCGCCGGATTCAACATCATCAAGCGCGAAGGCATCGAGCTCACCACGGGCTTCACCGCGCCGGTCAACGCGGATTTGAAGGTCGGCGCGATCACCGAAACCGTGACGGTGACCGGCGAGTCGCCGATCGTCGACACGCAGCGCGTGACACAACAGAACGTGATGACACGCGACATCATCGACGCCGTGCCGACGGGCAAGAACTTCCAGAACATCGGCGTCCTCGTGCCGGGAGTCGTGCTCGGCGCCGGCGGGACCGGCGCGACGCCGTACGACGTCGGCGGATCGTCGGGCGAGCAGCAGGTGCAGATGGGCATCCACGGCGGCGCCACCGCCGACATGCAGATGCAGATTGACGGCATGCGCTTCAACAACCTGTGCGGCAGCGGGTCGTACGCCGGCATCTCGGGCAACGACGCGCTCGTCGAGCAGATCAGCTACGAGTTCGGCGCGATTTCGGCCGAAACCGGCACCGGCGGCATCCGCGTGAACATGATCCCGAAGGAAGGCGGCAACGCGTTCAAAGGCACGTTCTTCCTGAACGGCGCGAACAACAACTTTCAAAGCAACAACCTCACGCAGGCGCTGATGGACCAGGGGCTGCGCGCGGTGAACAAAACCAAGCGCGTGTGGGACGTCAGCGGATCGCTCGGCGGTCCGATTCTGAAGAACAAGCTGTGGTTCCTCGTCGCGAGCCGGTACTGGGGCCTCGACAAATATCCGGCCGATTCGTTCTACGACACCAGCACGCGCGATTTCTCGTTCGTGCCGGACAGCTCGCGTCTCGGCGTCGACGACAGCTGGAACTTGAGCAACGCGGTCCGCGTCACGTGGCAGGCGACGGCGCGCAACAAGTTCACAGGCTACGTCGACCTCCAGGATCGGCTCACCGGTCACTGGTTCGTCGGGCAGGGCGGCATCTTCGGCCTCACCGCGCCGGAAGCCTCGTGGCAGCAGAAGACGCCGATCGGTCACCTCTGGCAGACCAAATGGACGTCGACTGTGTCGAGCAAGATGCTGCTCGAGGCTGGCGTGAGTCAGTACGTGCAGCAGTACACGCGCTATCCACAGCCCGACGTGACGCCGACGACCTTCTCGATCGTGGACAACTCGACGGGCCGCCGCATCAATTCCGCCCCGTACTTCTCCGATCACTGGTCCACGGTCCGCGCCATCTCGGCGTCGATGTCCTACGTCACCGGATCGCACGCCATGAAGGTCGGCATGAACATGAGCGGCGGGCCGCGGCATGAGATCGCGTGGGTGAACAACGACATGACGCTCGTGTTCAACGCAGGGAATCCCGTTCAGGCCGTACTCACGGGCTCGCCGCGCGACGCGAAGGAGCGGCTGAACGCCGACCTTGGCATCTACGGGCAAGATCAGTGGACCATCAACCGGATCACGCTGAACCTCGGTCTTCGGTTCGACTACTTGAACTCGAAGCTGGAGACGCAGGATTTCCCGGCGGGCACGTTCGTGCCGGCCCGACACCTCGACGAGCAGTCCGATCTTCCGAGCTGGAAGGATCTCGGGCCGCGGATCGGGATTGCGTACGATCTCTTCGGCAACGGCAAGACGGCCGTCAAAACGAGCCTGAGCCGCTACGTCGCGAGCCAGACCGTCGGCTTCGCCAGCCAGTTCAATCCGCTCGGCGGCACCATCACCGGCGGCGCGTTCTCGGGCACCGGCGCCGACACGCGCACCTGGACCGATCCAAACGGCGACCGCATCGTGCAATTCAGCGAGCTGGGCCCGACGAGCAATCCCAACTTCGGTCTGGCGTTCCTCTCCACGCTGCCGTCGGCGGACGTGCAGAAAGGGTGGTTCAAGCGGGGGAACAATTGGGAGTACTCCGCGAACGTGCAGCACGAGCTGATGCCGCGCGTCTCGGTCAGCGCGGCGTACTACCGGCGCTGGTTTGGCAACTTCACGCACACCGACGCGCTGGGCGTCGGCCCGGGCGATTACAAGCCGTTCTGCATCACAGCGCCCAACGACGCGCGGTTGCCCAACAGCGGCCAGGCGGTGTGCGGCTTATTCGATGTCGCGCCGACGGCCCGGCCGCTGCTGTCGGTGAACCGCGTCGTCGACTTTGCCGACACCAGCAAGCGGTCGCAGGTGTTCAACGGCTTCGATGTCACCATCAGCGCACGCATTCGCGACAAGCTGCTGCTCGCCGGCGGCACCGGCACCGGCCGGACCGCGACGACCAACTGCGAGATCTTCGACAGCCCCGACGTGCGATTCTGCGAGAACACGCCGCCGTTCCTCACTCAGTTGAAAATGCTCGCGTCGTACTCGCTGCCGTGGGATCTGCAGGCGAGCGGCACCGTCCAGAGCATTCCGGGGCCGGCGCTGCAGGCGACCTGGCGCATCACCAACGCGATCGCCAACGCCGGACCGACGCCGCTCGGCCGCAACCTGTCGGCCGGCAGCGCCAACGTCACGCTCGTCGAGCCGAACACGCTGTACGGCCAGCGGCTCAATCAGGTCGACCTGCGCCTGGCGCGCATCTTCAAGATGAACAGCAACAAGTACCGCCTGCAGTTGATGCTGGACGTGTACAACGCGCTGAACAAGTCGGCCGTCATCGCCTACAACAACACGTTCGGTCCCGAGTGGCAGCGTCCGACCGACGTGCTGCAGGGACGCTTGGTAAAAATCGGCGGACAACTCACGTTCTGAGCCATGAGACGCCTTATCACGAAGCCTCGAAGGAACACGACGACCACGACAACCCTTTTGTACAAACCGTGCTTCGTGACCCTTCGCGCTCTTCGTGTCTTCGTGATAAACCGTTGCCGGCTGGTGTTGATGATTGGGCTCGCGATCGGCGTCACCGTCGCGGGCCAGAGCCAGTCGCGCGCGCCGCGCAACGCCGCGGAGTTCGACGAGTTGTTCCAGCGGATCAAGAACTGGGGCCGCTGGGGACAAGACGATCAGCTCGGCTCCGCGAATCTTGTGACGGTCGCCAAGCGCAAGCAGGCGGTCGGGCTCGTGAAGAACGGCGTCACCGTGTCGCTCGCGCACAATCCGCTCACCGAACGCGCCGAGGACAACTCGAATCCGTTCGAGCACACGATGCTGCGCGGGTTCTCGATGGATCGCTACGCCGTGTCGTATCACGGCTACGCGCACAGCCACATCGACGCGCTGTGCCACATTCTGTACAAGGATCAAACCTACAACGGCTACGCGCGCGCCGACGTCAACACCGAGAAGGGCTGCACGAAGCTCGGCATCGACAATCTGAAGAACGGCATCGTCACGCGCGGCATCCTCATCGACATCCCGCGGCTGAAGGGCGTCGAGTACCTCGAGCCGGGCACGGCGGTGTACGTCGAGGATCTCGAGGCGTGGGAGAAAAAGGCGGGCGTGAAGATCTCGTCGGGCGACGCCATCCTGCTGCGCACGGGCCGCTGGGCGCGGCGCGCGAAGGTCGGGCCGTGGAACGTCGGGCAGAGCGCGGCCGGCCTGCACGCGTCGGTCGCGCCGTGGATCAAGGCGCGCGGCGTCGCATTTGCCGGCAGCGACGATGCGCTGGACGTGACGCCGTCGATGGTCGAGGGCGTCACGCTGCCGATCCACACGCTGTTCATCACCGCGCTGGGGATCAACCTGCTCGACAATCAGGATCTGGAAGCGCTCGGCGAGACGGCGGCGAGACTGAATCGGTGGGAGTTCATGCTCACCATCAATCCGGTGCCGGTCACCGGCGGTACAGGATTTCCGCTCAACGCGATCGCGATGTTCTGAGAGCAACCGCGGAGCACGCAGAGCACGCAGAGAAAAGCCTTCTCGGCGATTTCAGCGAGCTCTGCGGTTGCTTTCGGTGCTTTTCGTGACGCCGCGCGCGATCGCGAACACTGCGTATAACAACGACGCCGCGCCGATTGGGACGAGCGCGATCCCGATTCCAGGATCGCCGGCGTAGAACGCGACTCCTCCGAGAAAGAATCCGCCCGGCAGNAGCACGCTCGCGGCGATGAGCGACGTCGAGATCGTCGGCACGCTCCGCGCGGTCGTGTCGGGTGCGACGCGCAGCATCAGTCCGAACACGACGTGGATGATGGCGAGCGCGGTGCCGTGCGCATGCGCGAGCGTCCACATCAGCCGGCGCGTGTCGTTCGACGCGTCGAGGTACGCGCGGACCTTGAAGCCGTGCAGCGCTTCGAGGGTCAGCCCGAGGGTTGCGAAGACGAGCAGCGACCACCAGCCGAACGTGAGATGACGTCGCGAGTAGTCCACGTGATCCGCCAACTTTTTGCACTTGCGCTGGGGCCCCACCCCCAGCGCGAACTGACGCTGACGCTTCGCCGCGGCGTTCCGTGGCCGCGGCTCAGCGTGGCCGCAGGCGCCTGTCCAGTTGCGTTACTCTCGATAGATGACCCGGCGATTGTTGCGCGCGCGAACGAGCCGATTCACGACGGCCGCGTCGAAGGTCCCGTCGGCATTGATCAAGAGCTGCGGGCTGCCTCGCGGCAGCTGCGCGCGGCGGAACTCCGGCAGCGTCTTCAGCGACCGCGAAGCGATGTAGCGGACTGCGTCGTACGAATCGTTTTCCAGCAGCGCGAGGTACGGCGTCAGCCATCCTGTGCCGGATGCCTGCTGTGCCGGCGTCCATCCCATGCTCTGCGCGATGATCGCGCGCTGACCGGCGTCGCCCCGCAGCAGCCATACCAACGAGGCGGCGACACCGCGGTCGTCGTCGGTGAGCACCGGTTTCGGGATCGCGTACCACTCGTTCAGCGTGTCGGCCGTCCACGCCAGCGTTTTGTCGAGATGACAGAGGTTGCACGCGTTCGGTCGTCCCGTGTCGAGACTCGCCTGCACCGACGGACTGCCGATCTGATGACTGCGGATCGTCTTCAGCAGGCCGTACGTGGTGTACGGCATGTGGCAGTTGTCGCAGGAACTGCCGGGCGAATCCGGGCGATGGTGCGTATGCGCCGTGACGCCTGTGGGTGGCGTCCGGCTTGAGCCGGACGCCGCCAGCGTATGACATGCAACGCAGACGCGATTGTCGGTGGCCGTTGGTGCCAACTGATCGTCCGCCCACTCGTCGAGCGATCGCCTATCGTCCGGCGTCTTGTGCATCGTGTGGCAGGAGAAGCAGGACAACGTCCGCTTCGCGTCGGTCGCGTGCTTGAAGCACGGCGATTCGATCAAGCCGTTGTACTCGCGGCCGGTGGCGCGGACCATGCCGTCGGACCAGAAGATGTCGCGTACGAATCCCGCGTCGGCTGCGACGAGCTCCTGCATCCGCGGCGAGTCGAGGTTGGTCGTCGGCTGAACGATCAACCGATCGGCGGCGAGATCGTCGCCGGGGCGATAGGGGAGTCCGCGCGAGTTTGCGCGACGCTCGCCTTCTGCGTCGGAGAACTCCCAGAAGGCATGGCACTGACCGCAGACCTGCGATCCACGGGTCGCGTCCAGACGCTGCGGTTGGACGATGGTCGTGTCAGGCGCGCCGGTGAAGTGCAGCGAGTATCGCCGCCACGGATTCCGATTGCGCGCCGCGTGCTCCGCCGCGGGACCGTGACACGATTCGCACGCGATCCCGAACTCCGTCGCGTTGGTGTCCGCGGTCTGCGTCAGGATCGATTGCGATCCGAACGGCGTGTCGAATGCGGGGCGACCGTCGGTCGTATGACACGCGACGCACACGCCGTTCCACGCGCCGGTTTCCGGCATCGCGTGCGCCGATGGCGGCGCCATCAACGCCGCGCGCCGCGGGATCCATTTCTGGTCGGCGATCAGCCAAATCATCGGAAGCTGACCCAGGATCCGGCTCTTGCCGGTCGCGTACCAGTAGATCTGCTGATGGTGCGACCCCGTCGTCATCACCACCTGCCGCCGAATCCGATTTGTCTCCACTTGTCTCAAGTCGGGCTGCAGCCGGACTTGAGCCTGACTCGAGTCAGGCTGCAGCCCGACTTCAGTACGACTTCGATCGGGGTCGGCGAAGTCGGCCCAGATTTCGCGACCGCGTTGTTCGAGGACGCCTTCCAACCGCGCACCGATGGTGTCCGGCGTCGCGATCCGCGTCATCGTCCGGTGATACGACCGGTGCCAGCTCGCGTACTGACTGGGGTGGCACGCCTGACACGTCTGCGACGACACGTAGCCGTCGCCCGCGATCTGGATGGGCCGGCTCGTCACCTGTGCCTCGGGCACCACACGATCGCGCACCGCGATCGCCGACAGGCCGGCAACCAGCGACACGGCGAGAATCCCGAGAAAAAACGCGCGATCCCGCGTCACAAGTGCGGCCGACTATAGCGCATCGGTGCTAGACTGACGGCGATCTCGTCCGGTTTGTTGAGGAGGATCTATGCTCCGCGTGCTCAGAACGGCCGGTGTGCTCGTTGTCGCTCTCGCCGCTGCCGCGATCGTGACGCAAGTGGCCATGAACGGCCAGGCGCCGACGCGCACCGCGACGACAACGTCGCCAGGCGTCACCTTCACAAAAGACATCGCCCCGATTTTTCAGAAATCGTGTCAGAACTGCCATCGACCCGGTCAGATGGCGCCGATGTCGCTGCTCACCTATCAGGACGTCCGGCCCTGGGCCCGATCGATCAAGCAGCGCGTCGTCGATCGCGACATGCCGCCATGGGGCGTCGATCCGCACGTCGGCATCCAGAGCTTCAAGAACGATCCGTCGCTCCGCGACGACGAGATCGAGACGATCGTGAAGTGGGTCGACGCCGGCGCGCCGATGGGCAACGCCGCCGACATGCCGAAGCCGCGCGCGTTCGATGACTCCGCCAAGTGGCATATCGGCCAGCCGGATCTCGTCGTCACCTCGCCACCGCACAAAGTGCCGGCCGAGGCCTCCGACTGGTGGGGCAGCTATGTCGTGCCGACGGGGCTGACTGAAGATCGCTACATCAAAGCGATCGAAAGCAAGGCGGGCAAGACCGCCGTCGTCCATCACCTGCTGACGTACGCGGTTGAAGGCGACGACGACGCCGACAGCAACGGCGACGACAGCAGCGCGGAAGCGGGCGAGTTCCTCAACGAGTTCGCCGTCGGCAAGAACGGCGACGTGTTCCCGGAGGGCGCCGGGCGGCTGCTGAAAGCCGGATCGAAAATCCGTTTCGACTTCCACTATCACTCCGTCGGCGAGGAGATCACCGATCGATCGCAGCTCGGTATCGTGTTCTATCCGAAGGGCTACACGCCGAAGCACATCGAGTACTCGAAACAGCTCGGTCAGCCCACCGAGCCGATCGATGTTCCGGGCGGCTCCAGCATGGTTCGAAGTGACGGCTATCAGCGCTTCCACACGGCGGGCAGGATCACGGCGTTTCAGCCGCACATGCACACGCGCGGCAAGCGGCAATGCATCGAGTTGATCTATCCGGACAACAAGACCGAGCTGCTCAGTTGTTCGAACTTCACCTTCAACTGGCACATCGTCCACGTCTACGCCGACGATGTCGCGCCGATTTATCCGGCGGGCACAGTGCTGCACGTCATCAGCTGGCACGACAACTCCGCGCGCAAGGGCAATCCGGATCCGCGCAACTGGGTCGGCCAGGGCAACCGCACGATCGACGAGATGGGTTTCGCGTGGATTAGCTGGTACGACATGACCGACGACGAATACAAGGCGCAGCTCGACGTGCGCAAAGGCGCGAAGAGAACAACGACCACCGCCGGACAACAGTAGGGGCCGACCCATGTGTCGGCCCGGGGCGGACACGCGGG
>JGI25382J43887_10001234_pt1 | contig 10154 bp, 8 predicted proteins | sample GraSoi013_1_40cm_3_FD_43887 | JGI IMG/M metagenome (IMG submission 43887) | reverse complement strand
GGTTCTCCTATCTCAGTGTCGACGGCAGGGGCGACGGCCATGCGCCATGGCGCGCGGGCCGAAGCCTTGTGGTCCCGCTGGAGCTGCGTCCGGGCCGCGGTGCGATGGTCATCGTCTCCGGACGCCTCAGCCCACTGTTCGGCGACGACGAGCTGGCCCGCCTGCGCNAGTACGCGGTGAGCATCACGGCCGGCATCGACCGAGTGACCCTCAGCTCGAAGATCGCGGCGCTGGAGCGCGCCAAGACCGACTTCTTGAACGTCGCCTCGCATGAGCTGCGCGGCCCGATGACAGTGATCAAGGGCTACCTGACGATGCTCGAAGCGGGAGCACTCGGCGAGCTCTCCCCGAAAGCACGCTCGGTCCTCCCGCTGCTGATCTCCAAATCCGACGAGGTGAACTGGATGGTCGAGCAGATGATCGAGGCTTCGCGTCTCGAGGAAGGACGCCTGGCACTGAAGCGGCAACACGTCGACATCGTCGAGCTCACGGATTCGGCGATCGACGGCGTCAGGATGCTGCTCAGCGACCACGACCTGAAGGTCGACGCACCCGTCGAAGCGATCGAGGCGGAGGTCGACCCCGATCGATTCCAGATCGTGGTTCGCAACCTGCTGAGCAACGCAGCCAAGTACTCGCCCGCGGGAACAGACATCAGCGTCGACGTCCGGCGCGTTGACAGCCAAGCGCTGGTCTCTGTCACCGACCGTGGAGTGGGCATCGCCGAAAGTGACCAGGAGCAGCTGTTCTCGCGATTCGGGCGCATCGAGAGCTCGGTCCACGTGCAGGGAACGGGGCTCGGTTTGTGGCTTTCTCGNGAGATCGCGCGCATGCACGACGGCGACCTGACCGTCACGTCAACCCTGGGAGAGGGGAGCACCTTCAGGTTCACGGTGCCGGTCAGCAAGTAAAGTCCCGGATCGTGACCCCGGATGCCCAGGNGCGGTTTGAGCCGCGCCGCCCGCTCGACCTCCACCTGACCCTGGCGCCGCTCGGCAGCGGTCCATGGCTGCGCCACCAAGGCGGCGCGATCTGGCGGGCNACCCGGACCCCCGCCGGCCCTGCGACCGTCAGGCTCGAGCGCACCAACGGATCGGTCGANGTNCGCGCGTGGGGTCCCGGTGCGGAATGGGCGGCCGCCAATGCGCCGCCCTCATGCGGAGAGGGCGATGACGACAGCGAATTCATGCCCGCGCATCCAGTGGTCGCACGCCTGCACCAGGAGATTCGCGGCNTTCGCATGCCGCGCACACTTGCGGTGTTCGAAGCCCTNGTGCCGACTGTGCTGGGCCAGCAGGTAACGAGCGAGGAGGCCCGCGACTCGTATCGACACCTGGTGAATGCGCTCGGCGAGCAAGCGCCCGGCCCCTTTCCGCTGAGGTTGCCGCCTTCGCCCCAGGTTTTGGCGCGCATGCCGTACTGGAGCTTTCATCGCTTCGGCATCGAGCGGCGCCGGGCCGATGTGATCATCCGCGCCGCCCGGAGCGCCAAGCGGCTCGAGCAGGTCACACAGATGGACATGCCCGGCGCGTATCGCAGGATGCAGGCGTTTCCGGGAATAGGGGTGTGGACCGCCGCCAAGGTCGCGATGGTCGCGCTGGGTGACCCCGACGCGGTTCCGGTGGGCGACTACCACCTGCCGCATTCGATCGGCTTCGCGCTCGAAGGCACGCCGCGTTCAACCGACGCGCGCATGCTCGAGCTCCTCGAGCCGTACCGCGGGCACCGGGCACGTGTCATCCGCTTGATCATGGCGGCGGGAATCGGGGCTCCCCGATTCGGGCCGCGCAAGCCCCTCAGGAACATCACCAACAGGTAGCCAATCCTCCCTCTCCCNGCNGGGAGCGGATTGGGGTGAGGGGTGTTGCCCGCCGCAGCNGTCGGGCGAGCCTAGGCGTCTAAGCCGGCGAGCTCCTCCTCGGCCAGGTCGATCAGCTCGCGCATCCCATCGCCGTCGAAGATCAGTCGCGCGCCCGCGGCCTTGTAGAGCTCGGGCAGTGGCTTGGTTCCCCCGAGCGCGAGCGCCTCCCGATATTTGCGAACCGCCCCGCGCCGGTCGGACAGGCTGTTACGCCACACCTGCAAGGCTCCCAGCTGCGCGATGCCGTACTCGATGTAATAGAACGGGTAATCGAAGAAGTGAGGCTGGAAGTACCAGCGCGCGATACGCTGGGCGTCCAGATCGCTCCAGTCGACCGAATCGCCCTCAAAGCGGTCGCGCAGCTCGAGCCACTTGCGATCACGCGCATCGCGGTCGCGGCCGTCGGGCGTCGTGTACATCCACTGCTGAAATGCGTCCACCGACGCGCAGTGGGTGAAGAAAAGGACGGTCCGCTCCAGCAATCCACGCCGTGAGCGCAGCGCCTCCGCCTCGTCGTAGTAGCCACCGTGGTCGCGATCGATGTACGGCGACGACAGGAGTTCCATCGACATCGATGCGACCTCTGCCATCTCCGCGCCAGGGTGGCGCTGGAAGAGATAAGGAAGGTTGGCCGCTTCGAACACGTGAAACGAGTGACCCGCTTCGTGGAGCAGCGTGCGCACGTCCTCGTCGATGTTGACCGCGTTCATGAAGATGAGCGGCAGCTTGTGATACGGCAGAGAGTCGCAGTAGCCGCCGGGGGCTTTGCCCTTGCGATTGTCGAGGTCGAGCAGCCCTGCCTCGGCCATGCGCTCGAAGTAGCCTTTGAAATCGGGTTCGACGTTGGCGAAGATGTCTTTTGACTTGTCGACGAACTCGCGCACGTCGCGGTACGGGTGAAGCACCGGCCTCGCCTTGGGATCCACCCACAGATCCCACGGTCGTAGCCGGTCCACCTTGAGGTGGGCGCGGCGGCGCCTCAGGAGGCGTTTGGCCGCGGGGCGAACCACCTCCTCGACGGCTTCGTGAAACCGAAAGCAGTCGTCAGGGGTGTAGTCGAAGCGATTTTTCTCGCGGTGAGCGTAGTCGCGGAAGTTGGCGAATCCAGAGTTCTTGGCGATCTGCTGCCTCAGGTCGTACATGCGGTCGAAAAAGTCGGCGAGCGTGTCGCGTTGTTCGACGTAGGGCTGGAACTGCTTGCGAAATGCACGTTCCCTGACAGTCCGGTCGTTTTCTTCGAGATACGGCCACATCTGCAGCGGCGTCATCTCCTGGCCATCCCAGTCGACCGTCATCGCTCCGATGGCCTTAGCCCAGCCGGTTGAAAGCCTTGACAGCTCAGCGAAAAGGGGCACGTTGGCCTCGCTGAACAGTTCCATCTGGTTGCGGAATCGACGGATCGTCGTCTCCATGTCGGGTCTCGCGTAGCCAAGGTCGACCAGCCGGCGCTGCAGCCTTGTCCGCTGCTCGTCGGCCTTGGGATCGATCTCGCTTCCAAACCTCAGCTGCGCCCGCTCGCTCTCCGCGTCGGCGGTGTTGCACGCGTACGCGAAGTGGGCGAGGGCGGCCGCTTCCGCGAGCATCGACTCGAAATCGGACCAATCTCTCAGCCACGTCTCGACATTGGTCTTGTCCAGGGGCCGCGTCGCCAGGTCTTCGTAGTACGGCGCCACGTCTTCCCACGTCGCGGTCTTGAATGCATCAGGNGACTCAGGCAGAGCAATCACCACACCACCCCGCGCACATGCTACAGAGAGGAATGATGTGAAATCGTCNTCGCCCTCCCTGCCCGCCGCGGTGCGCGAAGCGGTTGTGTCGGCGCTCGGTGCATCCCCAGTGGCGGAGGAGTTCGCGTGGATGAGCTGGGCCGGCACTGTCTGGCGCCTGGCCGTTGCAGATCGCACGGTCTTCGTCAAGCGCGCGGCCGACCTGGCCGGAGAGCGTGATCGCCTGGCGTGGCTCGAGGGAAGTTGGCCCGTGCCGGAAGTCATCGGCTTTTTCCACGAAGCCGACGACGACTGGCTCGTCACGCACGCGGTCNTGGGAGTGCCGATGTTCCACGAATCCGTGGGNTGGGATCCGGTCCAGGTCGCAAACAAGCTGGGTCAGATCCTGCGCAAGCTCCACGCGACNGAAGCGANCGACTGCCCCTTCGGCGTCAAGAAGCCAGGCCACGTGCTCATCCACGGTGACTACTGCCTGCCGAACGTCCTGGTTCACCGGGGCGAGCTCAGCGGCCTGGTCGACGTCGGCGGCGCCGGCCTAGGGAATCCCGAGGCCGACCTCGCGGCCGGCGTCTGGACACTGCAGCACAACTACGGCAAAGGTTTCGGCAGCGCCTTCCTCGACGCGTACGGGTGGCCGCCGATGACCGAGCAGGCGCTCGAGAAGCTGCGCCGGAAGTACGCCCGCTAGGCGCCGGGCGCGCGCAGGGCGCACCTCAAGTTGGTAGGACGATGTTCTCGACCGCGCGCCAGCAGTACCACGCGGCGATCGTCCGGTAGGGCCGGAACGTCTCGCCCTCGCCTGCAGCGCCTTCGGCGTGATGATCTCCCGCTTGCGGTGGGCAAGGGTCCATCCCTTACGGACGCCGTAGTCGTCCACGGGCCAGACGTCGAGCCGCCGCAGCTGGAAGATCAGGAACATCTCCGCCGTCCAGCGCCCGATCCCGCGCACCTGGACCAGTCGCGCCACGAGCTCGTCGTCGGTCAGCGCATCCACGTCTCCGAGCGGTACCGTGCCGTCCGCCACCTTCCGCGCGAGGTCTGTGATCGCGGCCTCCTTGGGCCCGCTGACACCCGCTCCGCGCATCACGCCCACGGGCAGCGCGAGGACGGCGGTGGGGGAGAGCGCTTCGGCGAAGAGCTTCAGGAACCGGCCGTGGATCGCGGTCGCCGCGGCACCCGCGAGCTGCTGGTACATGATCGAGCGGACCAGCGCCGNGAAGCTGTCGTCCAGCGGGTCGCGCAGCTCCATCGCACCGGTGCGCTTGATGAGGGCGGCCATCGCCGGGTCACGTCGTCCAACGAGTCGCGTCCCCTTGGCAATCTCCTCNCCATTCATGGGGAGGGCGCCGGAGNGGGCGTTGCGCCCCGCACGACCGCGNGTAGGAGCCTTCAGGCGAACTCGGACATGAATTGNGCGAACTGTTCGCGGCTCAACCGGAGCTCGTCCTCACCCAGGTCCTTCAAGGGCCGCTGCGGGATCTCCTCGGTCGAGGCGAAATCGGCCATCGCGGTGTCGACGTAGAGCAGGCCCGTCACCAGGTGACCCTCGGCGCGGGCCTCCTCGATCACCCGAATCGCCGCCTGGCGGTTGGTCGGATCGTGGTCCTCGCCGAGCTTCTTCAGCACGATATGCGACCCGTCGTGCAGCCGCACGTCCCGCACGGTGCCGGGCTCGTAGTCGACGTGAACCTCTTCGAAGAAAGGAATGAACGAGACGTCCGCGATCGACTCCTCGTGGTCCTTCACCCAGCTGTAGCTCTTGGTCGAGCCGTCATGGTCGTTGAAGGTCACGCACGGCGAGACGATGTCGAGGATCGCGGTCCCGCGGTGGGCGATCGCCGCCTTGATCAACGGCACGACCTGCTTGCCGTCGCCGCTGAACGAGCGCGCGACGAACGAGCAACCGAGCGCCAGCGCGACCGCGCAAGGGTCGATCGGCTGGAACGTGTTGACCGCGCCNTTCTTCTGCATCGANCCGAGGTCGGCCGTCGCCGAGAACTGGCCCTTCGTCAGGCCGTAGGTCCCGTTGTCCTCGATGATGTACGTGCAGTCGACGTTGCGGCGGATCAGGTGCATGAACTGGCCGAGGCCGATCGACGCGGTGTCTCCGTCGCCGGACACCCCGAGCATGATCAGCTGGCGGTTCGCCAGGTGGGCCCCGGTCGTGAGCGCCGGCATGCGCCCGTGGACGCCGTTGAAGCCGTGCGCCGTCTCGACGAAGTACGCGGGTGTCTTCGACGAGCAGCCGATGCCCGACATCTTCGCCAGCAGGTGCGGCTCGACACCGAGCTCGTAGAGCGCCTTGATCATGTGGTTGGTGATCGAGTTGTGCCCACACCCCGCGCACAGCGTGGTCGCGGCGCCCTTGTAGGCATCGCGCGGAAGCCCGACGTGGTTGACCGTCGCGCTCATGCGGGCACCGCCTCGCGGTCCATTAGTGGCTCGATGATCGCAGCAGCGGGGATCGGCTGCCCGTTGTAGTGGCGGATCGAACGCACCCGGTCGACCAGCGCGGGGGGGAGGGCGAGGCGAACGATGTCGAAGAGCTGGCCGTCGCGGTTCTGCTCCGCCACGTACACGCGTTCATGGCGCTCCACGAACGCGGCCACATCATCCGACAGAGGCAGGGCTCGCACACGCAGGTAGTCGATCGCCTTACCGGCGGAAACCAGCGTCTCACGGGCTTCGACCACGGCCGCGTGGGTCGACCCGAACGCGATCAGGCCTACGGATGAGCCGGCCTCATCGATCACAGGCGCCGGAAGCGCGTGCCGTGCGGTCTCCAGCTTGCGCACGAGGCGGTCCATGTTGTTTGCGTATGCGTCCGCGCCCTCGGTGTAGCGGGCGTTCTCGTCATGGCCTGAGCCGCGCGTGAAGTAGCCCGCCGCCGGATGGTCGGTCCCGGGCAGGGTGCGGTAGGTGACGCCGTCCTTGTCGACGTCGCGGTAGCGTGCCCACTCGCCGGCCACCTTCTCGAGGTCGTCCTTCGACAGCACCTTGCCGCGGTCGAATGGTTTCTCCGGGTACTTGAACTCCGGAGTCATCCACAGGTTCATGCCGAGGTCGAGGTCGGAGAGCACAAAGATTGGCGTTTGGAATCGGTCCGCGTAGTCGAACGCGTCGCGCGCGAACTCGTAGCATTCCTCGACCGTCCCAGGCAGCAGGACGATGTGCTTGGTGTCGCCGTGCGACAGCGTGTAGACGAACCCGATGTCGGCCTGCGACGTGCGCGTCGGAAGACCAGTCGACGGGCCGATGCGCTGGATGTCGAAGATCACGACCGGGACTTCGGCGTAGTAGGCGAGACCGGAGAACTCGGCCATCAGCGAGATGCCGGGTCCGGAGGTGGANGTGAATGCCCGTGCGCCCGCCCAGCCGGCGCCGATCGCCATCCCAACCGCCGCCAGCTCGTCCTCGGCCTGGACCACCGAGACCAGCTTCTCGCCGGTCTTCGGGTCGACGCGGAATCGGTCCGAGTAAGCGATGAAGTACTCGCACAGAGAGGACGACGGTGTGATGGGGTACCACGCGACGACGCTGGCGCCGCCCATCAAGGCCCCGAGCGCGGCCGCCTGGTTGCCCTCGACGAGGACCTTTCCTTCAACCCTGCCGGTCATCGCCTCGAGGCGGTAGGGATCGTGCTTGGAAAAGTTGTCCTGCCAGTAGTCGTACCCGACCTTGATCGCGTCGAGGTTGATCGGTACCGCCTTGGGCTTGGCGAGGAACTGGCGCCTGACCCCGTGCTCGAGCGCCTCCCACGGGATGCCGAGCACGCCGGCCACCACGCCGACATAGATCATGTTGGCCAGCTGCTTGCGGAGCGTGTCGCTCTGGATCTTCGCCTTGGCCAGCTTGGAGAAGGGCACCGCGTAGTAGGTGACGTCGGTGCGCGCCTCGGCGGTCGAAAACGCCTCCTCGTGGATGACGACGCCGCCGCCGCGTACCGTCGTCAGGTCTTGGCGCCACGTGGCAACGTTGAACGCGACCAGGACGTCGACCTTGTCCGAGCGCGCCATGTGTCCTTCCGGCGTGATCCGCAGCTGGTACCACGTGGGGAGGCCTTCGATGTTGGACGGAAAGACGTTTTTAGGCGCTACCGGGATTCCCATATGGAAGATCGCTCTGGTCAAAACCAGGTTTGCGGTCTGGCTGCCAGAACCGTTGACGGTGGCGGCCTGGATGGTGAGGTCGTTGACGATTGGTTCGGTCACTTCGATTTTGGGTTGGCGGACTACGGATTCTACGCGGGTGCAGGAGGGACCCTCGATTCCTTAGAGTCGTCGAGTCGTGAAGGTGGCGGTTCCCAGGGAGATCGAGCAGGGCGAGCGCCGNGTGGCGATTGTCCCNGACACCGCCAAGATGCTCACCGCGGCCGGCCTCGAGGTGAGCGTCGAGGCCGGAGCCGGGGCGGCCGCCTTCCTCACCGACAAGCAATACGAGGACGCCGGGGCTAAGGTCGAAAGCCGCGCCGGCACGATGCTTCATTACGCGGACGCGGTACTCAAGGTGCAGGCGCCGAGGGAAAGCGAGATCGCTCTTTTGAAAAAGGGTGCGGTGCTCATCAGCTTCCTGCAGCCGGCGACCCAGGGCGACACCGTGAAGTCGCTGGCCCAACACGCGATCACCGCCTTCAGCCTCGAGCTGTTGCCGCGCATCTCGCGAGCGCAGTCGATGGACGCGCTCTCCTCACAGGCTTCCGCGTCGGGTTACAAGGCCGTGCTGATCGCCGCGGAGCGCCTGGGCAAGCTCTTTCCGATGATGATGACCGCGGCGGGCACGGTAGCTCCAACACGAGTCCTGGTGATGGGGGCGGGGGTCGCGGGGCTGCAGGCGATCGCGACCGCGCGCCGGCTCGGCGCCGTCGTCTCCGCCTACGACGTGCGCCCGGCGGTCAAAGAAGAGGTGCAGTCGCTCGGCGCCACGTTCATCGAGCTTCCCCTCGAGGCTCAGGAGGGTCAGGGCGGTTACGCACGAGAGCAGTCCGAAGAGTTCCTGAGCAAGCAGAGGCAGCTCATCGGCGAGCACGTCGCAAAGGCGGACGTGGTCATCACCACGGCCGCGGTGCCAGGGCGAAAGGCACCGCTACTCGTCACCGCCGAAATGGTTAAAGGAATGCGCGCGGGCTCGGTGATCGTAGACCTGGCCGCCGAGACGGGCGGCAACGTCGAGCTGACCCAGGCCGGCAAGGAGATCGGCGTTGATGGCGTGACCATCATCGGCACTCGCAACGTGCCTTCGACCATGCCGCAGACCACGAGCCAGCTCTACGCGCGCAACGTCGCCAACCTGCTCCTGCACCTCGTCAAGAACGGGGCCCTTGCCTTGGATTTCGAGGACGAGATCACCAAGGCCGCGTGCGTGACGCATGGCGGCGAGATCGTCAACGAGCGCGCGAAACAGATGGTTTCCGCGGCGTGACCAACGAGCTCCTCAACGAGCTGACCTTCTTCGTGCTGGCGATTTTTGTCGGCTTCGAGGTCATCTCCAAGGTGCCGACCATCCTGCATACGCCGCTGATGTCGGGCACGAACGCGATCCACGGCATCATCCTGGTAGGCGCGATTCTCATCGCAGCTGGCGCCGACTCACCGGTGACGATCATCCTCGGTTTGGTCGCGGTGACCCTCGCCACGACCAACGTCGTCGGCGGGTTCGTGGTCACCGACCGCATGCTCGAGATGTTCAAGGGCCGCCAGCCACCGAAGGCACCGACTCCGGCCGAGGCCAAGAAATGACTCGACAGTCCCGGCCAGAGACCGTCGACGGATCTTCGGCGCCCATGCAGCCCATCTGCGTTGTTGCGAGCTCCGCTCCTCATCCCCCCCGCGCAACCACGGCGCGGGGAGCCCGGGAGGTGCGCGCTCGCTCCGGTGCTCGGCCGCGCCTAGCATCTGGGCCGCCTGGCCACCGAATCTCTCGTCGAAGGCTCGGGCCGTGACTGTTGCGATCACGCTGGCCTACCTGCTGGCGGCGGTTCTTTTCATCCTCGGCCTGAAGCAGCTCAGCTCGCCCAAAGGCGCGCGGAACGGCAACTTCACGGCCGCCGCCGGCATGGTCGTCGCGCTCGGTGCGACGGTTCCACTGCTCCATTTCACGAGCGCAGGTTTGATCATCACCGGGATCGGGATCGCGATCGGCGGCCTGGTCGGGACGGTCGGGGCGCGCATGGTGCGGATGACCGCGATTCCCCAAATGGTCGCCCTGTTCAACGGCGTGGGAGGCGGCGCCGCGGCGCTGGTCGCGGTCGCCGAGCTGCTGAAGTTCGGCGTCCATCCGCAGTTTGCCGTGCTCTTTCCGAGCGTCTTCAGCATCGTGATCGGCTCGATCTCCTTCGCGGGCAGCGCCGTCGCGTTCGCGAAACTGCAGGAGCTGATGACCGGGACTCCGATCACGTATCCGGGCCAGCAGATCGTCAACGGCGTCCTCGCGGCGGCGATCGTGGGCTTGGCCATCGCGATCCTCGCTCTCGCGTCGGTACCGCTCACCTTCCTTCCCCTGATGGTGCTCGCGCTGATCCTCGGTGTGGCGTTCGTGCTTCCGATCGGCGGCGCCGACATGCCGGTCGT
>JGI25382J43887_10001233_pt1 | contig 10157 bp, 8 predicted proteins | sample GraSoi013_1_40cm_3_FD_43887 | JGI IMG/M metagenome (IMG submission 43887) | reverse complement strand
CCCTGACCCCGGCGTTGATCTGGGTCAGGAGCGCGGTGCCGACCGCGCGCCTTTCGGCGTTGTGAAGCTCGGTCGTCGCGGTGGCGCCGATCGTCCGTCCCGTTGGCAGGACGGCGCACCCGGCGACAGCCACGACCACGGCCACTAAAGCTCCGATCCTCACGAGCTTCATCGCCGGCGAATCCCTGCCCCCATCTCATCCTCCCTTGATGAAGTCCGCCTTCGCCTCCTGCAACGCCTGGGGTGACGCAAGAAGGTCGAGGGCAGTGAGCGCCAGCGCCTTGGCGCCCGCCACCATGCCGGCCCGCGCCATCGGCGAGCGCGCCCACTCCGCGAACGCGCGCGAGTGGCCGGGCACGCCGTCGGGCGAGATGCGAATGTACGGATGAATCGTGGGCAGGGCCTGGCTCACGTTGCCGCAGTCGGTCGAGCCGTAGCCGGCTTCGGCGTCCTCGGGATCTTCCGGGAAGCCGATGCGCNCGAGGTTCGCTTCGAACAACCGCGCCATCGTCGCATTGGGCTTGAGCGGCTCGTGAACGGTCGGCTCCGCCGTGACGGCGACGCGGCATCCGGTGGCGGTGGCGGCGCCCTCGGCGGCGGCCTGGAACCGCCGCAGCAACTCACCGCAGTAGTCGCGGTCGAGGGCGCGGAGATAGAAGTCCGCCCGCGTGTACTCGGGGATGATGTTCGGCTGCTCGCCGCCCTTGACGATGATGCCGTGCAGCCGCGCATCCGGGCGCACGTGCTGGCGCATGGCGTCGAGCGCCACGAAGAGCTGGATGACGGCATTGAGCGCGTTCACGCCTCGCCACGGCCAGCTCGACGCGTGAGCGGCGGTGCCGAAGAATTCCGCCTTCACCTTGATGATGCCGAGGCTCGGCCGCCACACGCGCGTCCCGCCGCGGCCGTGAATCATCATGGCCGCATCCACGTCTCGGAAGACGCCAGCTTCCATCAGCCGGACCTTGCCGGCGCCGCCTTCCTCGGCCGGTGTACCGATCACCTGGATCTCGCCGGCGAACGGCAGCGTGCCCAGCGCCACGGCCAGCGCCGCTCCGGCGCCCGTCCCGGCGGTGGCGATGACGTTGTGGCCGCACGCGTGGCCGATGCCGGGTAAGGCATCGTATTCGGCCAGGATGGCGATTCGCGGTCCGGCCCCCGAGCCGGGGATGGTGGCCCGAAACGCCGTCGGCAGCCCGCCGACGCCGCGCTCGACGCGGAGGCCTCGTTTCTCGAGGAACTCGGTGAGCCAGCCGTGGGCTTTCTCTTCCTTGAAGCAGAGCTCGGGATTGGCGTGGATCTGCAGCGACAGCCCCTCGAGCTCGTCGGCGAGAGCCTCGACGGCCGCGACGACGCGCGCCTTCGTCTCGTCCAGGCCGCTCACGAGCTCACCGCTGGAAGTCCTGCTTCACGCGAGCGAGCAGGCCGGCATCGCCAAGCAGGTCGACGGCGGTCATGGCCATGGCCTTGGCCGCGGCCAGGAGACCTTCACGCGCCAGCGGAGTGACCGCCGCCGCTTCGAAGGCGCGCGAGTGGATCGCAGTGCCGTCGGGGGCGATCTTCACCAGCGGCTGGATCGTCGGTACCACCTGGCTGACATTGCCAACGTCCGACGAGCCAAGGCGGTCCTTCACCTCGGGCNATTCTCCGACGCCCAGCGTGGTGAGATTGGCCCGCCAGACGGACAGCAACGCCTCGTTGCGCTTCATCGGCTCGTACGCGTTCTCGTAGTCGATGACCTTCAGGACGCATTCGGTGGCGCGGGCGGCGCCCTCGGCGCAGGCGACGACGCGCGCGTGGAGCTTCCACATCTCGTCGATCTTCGGCGCCCGCACGTAGAACGTCGCGGCGGCGAACTCGGGGACGATGTTGGGAGCGGCGCCGCCGTTCGTGACGATGCCGTGGATCCGGCACTCCGGCCGTACCTGCTGGCGCAACATGCTGATCGAGTTGAACGTCTGGATGACGGCGTCCAGCGCGTTGATGCCCTCCCACGGATCGGCCGACGCGTGCGCGGCCTTGCCGGCGAACTCGAAACCGACGCGCACGATGCCGAGCAGATCCTGGTGGGCGATCCACCGATCCCAGCCGTGTACCATCATCGCCGCGTCGACGCCCTGGAAGACACCGCCGCGAATCAGCTTCACCTTGCCGCCGCCACCCTCCTCGGCCGGCGTGCCGATGACGTGGATCCGGCCCCTGGGAAGCCGCTCGCGCACGGCGGCCAGGCCCAGGCCGGCGCCGGCGCCGGCCGCGGCGATCACGTTGTGACCGCAAGCGTGGCCGATGCCGGGCAGTGCGTCGTACTCACACATGATGGCGACCGTCGGCCCATCGCCCGTGTCCAGCGTGGCCCGGAACGCGGTGTCGACGCCAGCGACGCCGCGCTCGACCTTGAAGCCCTTGGCGCTGAGGAACTCGACGAGCCAGCCGGACGCCTTGACTTCCTGGTAGCCGAGCTCGGGATGGTCGTGGATCTTGCGGGAGAGCTGCTCCAGCTCATCGCCCGCCCGGTCCAGCGCGCGGGCGATCTCATCCTTGACGGCGCTCATGCTCGCACCTCGGTGGGAGTGTCGGGGCCGGCTCACTATACACCGTCGGTCGTGTGGTACCTTCCGCCTCGTGAGCCCTGGAGTCGAGCCGGCGATCGCGATTCCTCAGACCTTCGTGAGCGGACGGGTCGAGCCCGCACGCATCCGTGACTTCCTCGCCCGCGCCGAGGCTCTCGGCTTCCACAGCGCGTGGGTGGTCGAGCAGATCCTCGGCCGGATGGCCAGCCTCGAGCCGGTCGCCCTCCTCGCTCACGCCGCAGCCCACACGACACGGCTCCGCCTGGGCTCGGCCGTGCTGCTCACTGCGCTCCGCAGCCCAATCCATCTCGCCAAGATGCTCGCGACCATCGATCAATTGAGCGGCGGGCGGCTGATCGTTGGCGTGGGGCTCGGCGGCAATCCGGGCGTGTATCCGGCCTTCGGGCTGACCGCTCACCGTCGCGCGGCGCGATTCACCGAGGGATTGCGGGTGATGAAGGCGCTGTGGACCGAGCCCACAGTGACGTTCGCGGGAGAATTTTTCCGGCTCGATGGCATCAGCATGGAGCCCAAGCCCGTGCAGCGGCCTCACCCGCCGCTGTGGTTCGGCGGTCACCATCCGAACGCCCTCCGGCGCGCCGTCGCGCTCGGCGACGGTTTCATCGGCGCCGGCTCGGCCTCGACCGCAGCGTTCGCCGAGCAGGTGAAGACACTGCGCCGGGCGCTCGGTGAGGCCGGGCGCGATCCCGCCACGTTTCCAATCGGCAAGCGCGTCTACATCGCGCTCGACGCTGACCGGCGCCGCGCCGGCACTCGCCTGGCCGAGTGGTTCGGCGCCTTCTACGGGAAGCCCGAGTTGGCGGCGCAAGTCTCTGTCTGGGGCGACGCTGCGGCCTGCATCGATGGGCTCGCCGAGGTCGTGGCTGCCGGCGCGCGCCTGCTTTTGCTCAACCCCGTCTTCGACGAGGCCGACCAGCTCGAGCGCCTGGCAACGACCGTCGTGCCAAAGCTCCCGGCGTAAGAATTACAGCGTCAGATTTCGCGCCAGCAGGGCAGCCAACTTGCAAGGTTCACTACGCGTGGAGTATCAGTTCCCACATCAGACGGCGGAGGCGCTCACCGATCTCGGGCGCTTCCTCGCGCAGACGCTCGATCGCAACCTGGTCGCCCGACGCATCGCCGACGGCGCCCGCGTACTCCTCGATGCGCAGGCTGCATGGGTCTTCCGTCTCGACACCGACGCCGGCGCGCCGACCGTCCTCGGAGCCGCCGGTGAAGCAGAGCCGCTCGGGGTTGCCGCCGCCCTGGCCGAGGGCGAGGGCCTGGTCGCGCTGGCGGCGCGGGAATGCCGCCCCGTCGTCACCGGAGACTTCCTCGCCGACGAGCGGATCGCGGTCACGAGCGAAACGCGTCGGAAACTGACCGGCGTCGGCTCCCGTGCGATCCTCACCGTTCCGATGGTCGCTCACGGCCGCGTCATCGGCGTGCTCGTGGTCGGTGACCGCGCCGGCCGGTCGTTCACCGCCGACGAGACGCGACTGGCGCAGGCCTTCGCGGACCACGCCGCCATGGCGTTCGAGAATGCGCGTCTCTTCGCAGAGGCCGAGCGACGACAACATCAGGCCGAGGACGCCCAGCGGCGTTCGACGTTCCTCGCCGAGGCCAGCCGCGTGCTGGCCTCGTCACTCGACTACGAGACCACGCTGGCCCAGGTTGCCCGTCTGGTCGTGCCCGGGCTGGCCGATCTGTGCACGGTGGATGTGCTCGAGGAAAACGGTGGAATCCGCCGGCTCGCCGCCGCCTACGTCGACCCCGCCAACGTCGAGCTCGCCAGCGAGCTGCCCGACCACGAGTCGATCGACCTCGGCACTCACGGCCTCGCGAAGGTCTTGCGGACCGGGCAGTCGGAGTTCCATTCCCAGGTCACGGATGAGGTGCTCGACACGATCGCAACCGATGCCGAGCACCGCGCCGCCCTTCGCGCTTTGGGTCTGCGCTCGATCATGGTGGTGCCGCTGAACGCGCGGGGCCGCCGGCTGGGCGGCATCACGTTCTGCTCGGCCGAATCGGGACGCCGTTACGGCAGCGCTGACCTCGCCTTCGCCGAGGACCTGGCCGGTCGTGCCGCCCAGGCCATCGACAATGCGCGGCTCTATCGCACGGCTCAGGAGGCCAGCCGGGCCAAGGACGAGTTCCTGGCCACGGTCTCTCACGAGTTGCGCACACCGCTGACGGCGATCGTCGGATGGGCCCGCGTGCTGCGATCGCGGCCGCTTGACGCGGCGACCATCGGCAATGCGCTGGAGACGATCGAGCGCAATGCGCGGGCTCAGGCCCAGATCATCAACGACCTCCTCGATGTCTCCCGCATCATCACCGGCATGCTGCGCCTGAACGTCCGGCCGATCGACCTCGTCGTCGTCATCGGCGAAGCCGTGGCGGCGCTGCGACCGGCCATCGAGGCCAAGGCGCTGGAGCTCGCGACCGATCTCCATCCGACGGCGGCTCCCTTCGTAGGGGATCCCGACCGCCTGCAGCAGGTCGTCTGGAACCTCCTCTCCAACGCCGTGAAGTTCACGCCGGCCGGCGGTCGCATCGTGCTGCAGCTGACGCGCGCGAAGGGCCAGGCGCAGATCACCGTGACCGACACGGGCCAGGGCATCACGGCCGAGTTCCTGCCCTACGTCTTCGATCGATTCCGTCAGGCCGAGAGCGTCTCCTCACGGTCGCACAGCGGGCTCGGGCTCGGCCTCGCCATCGTCCGCCACATCGTCGAGCTCCACGGCGGGACCGTGCGCGCCGAGAGCGCCGGGGCAGGACGGGGCGCGACGTTCGTCATCGAGATGCCCGTGGCGGCAGCCCTGCTGGCACCGGACACCGGCGAGCGCAGAGAAAGCCCGCCGGCCGCCGGTGACCCTCGATTGCCGGCGGTGCAGGTGCTGGTAGTCGAAGACGACTCGGACGCACGCGAGCTCCTGGCGATGATCCTTCGTGGGGCCGGCGCCACCGTGACCACGGCTTCGTCGGTCGCCGAGGCGCTGCAGGTGCTGCAACGCAAGCCTCCCCATGTGCTCGTCTGTGATATTGCGATGCCGGGCGAGGACGGCTACACGCTGATTCGCCGGATCCGGGCCGGAGAGGGCGATCCGGCCTTGCCGGCGGTCGCGGTGACGGCCTTCGCCCGGCGCGAGGACCGCGACCGCGCCCTCGACGCCGGCTTCGATCTGCACATGCCCAAGCCGGTCGAGCCGGCCGAGCTGGTGAGCGCGGTCGCCTCCCTCGCGCGTCACCAGGCGGCCTGAGCCCGGCTACTCCACCGCGTACTGCTGCGCGAGAGCGAGCTGCGCGTTCACACCGATCAGGTCGTTGAACTCGCGGAACGCGACATACCGGTCGGCGAGCGACAGGACGTCGTCGCGTGTCTTGACCTCGCGCAGGAAGTCGGCCATCGCTTTCACCGCGACCAGCAGGGTGTCCACGGGCAGCAGGATGATGGCGAAGCCGAGCGAGCGCAGTCGGGCGAACGGGAGCAAAGGCGAGCGGCCGCCGGGAGCGTAGTTGTACAGCAGCGGCGTGCCGAGCTCGCGGGCGATGCGCTCGACCTGCGCTTCGTCGCGCGGCGCCTCGATGAAGAGCACGTCGGCGCCGGCCTTGGCCGCCGCCTCACCTCGGCGGAGGGCCTCGTCGACGTCCATGGCCGAGATGGCATCCGTGCGGGCGATGATGAGCAGATCGGGATCGGTGCGCGCCTCGGCGGCGGCCCGGATCTTGCCGGCGAACTCGCCGCGCGGAATGACCTGATGGCCGGAGAGATGCCCGCACCGCTTGGGCGCCACCTGGTCCTCGATGTGGAGGGCGGCCACGCCGGCCGCCTCGTAGGCCGCGACGGTGCGCCGCACGCTCAGCGCGTTGCCGTAGCCCGTGTCGGCGTCGGCGATGAGGGGAACGTCGACGGCGGCGGCCATGTTTCGCGCGTGGTCCGCCATCTCGGCGAGCCCGGCGAAGCCGAGATCGGGAAGTCCGAGCCGCGAGGCCGACGTGCCGTAGCCGGTCATGTAGACGGCGGGGAAGCCGGCGCGCTCGACGAGCTTGGCCGAGACACCGTCGTACGCTCCGGGAATTACGACTCCGGCTTTCTGATCGACGAGACGACGCAGAGCGCGGCGACGACTCATGGCCGGCTTCCTCCTCGTGGGATGACGTATTGTACGCCAGCGGGGCGCCTGCCCGGTGCAGGCGACGCGCCGGGTACGCTACAATGGCCGGAATTCGGTCGTGCATCTCGCCACACGGGGAGCTTCAATGTTCCAATCGGTCGAGGATGTCCAGCAGCGGTTCCGCGCCGCCCGCTACATCGCGGGCCGGCGCATTGCCACCGTGGTGTACCTTGCCGCGCGGATGAACCGTCCGGTGCTCATCGAAGGCCCGGCCGGCGTGGGCAAGACCGAGCTGGCCAAGACGCTGGCCGAGCTCACTGGCCGTCCTCTCATTCGCTTGCAGTGCTACGAGGGGCTCGACGAAGGCAAGGCGCTGTACGAATGGAAATATGCGAAGCAGCTCCTCTATACCCAGCTGCTCCGGGAGCGCATCGGCGAGCTGATCGCGGATGCGCCGTCATTACCCGACGCCGTCAGCAAGATTGCCGGTCAGGAAGACGCGTTCTTCTCCTTTCGGTTCCTGTCGCCGCGCCCGCTCCTGCAGGCCATCCAGGCCGAAGCGCCCGTCGTGTTGCTGGTGGACGAGATCGACAAGGCGGAGCCGGAGTTCGAAGCGTTCCTGCTGGAGGTGCTCTCCGACTTCCAGGTGTCGGTGCCCGAGCTGGGAACGATCCGGGCCCGGCATCTCCCGCTCGTCGTGCTGACGTCGAACAACGCGCGTGAGCTGTCCGACGGGCTCAAGCGGCGCTGCCTGCACCTCTTCATCGACTTTCCGGCTCCGGCCGAAGAGCTGGAGATCATCCGGCTCAAGGTGCCCGAGATCCCGGCCGAGCTGGCGCGCAAGGTCGTGGGCGCCGTCCAGAAGATCCGCGGGCTCGACCTCCGCAAGCCCCCGTCGGTCTCGGAGTCGCTCGACTGGGCGCGCTCACTCGTCATCCTCAATGCGCAGACGCTCGACGCCGAGCTGGTGGAGTCGACGCTGACCATCCTCGTGAAGTACGAGAAGGACCTCGAGCGCGTGCGCGGCTCGCTCGACAAGGTGCTCGCGGAGTAGTCCCTGGACCAGCGCATCCTGGAGTTCATCGGCGATCTCCGGCGCGCCGAGCTCCGCGTCTCGCCGTCGGAGGCGCTGGACGCGCTGGCGGCGACCGCCGAGGTCGGTCTCGAGGATCGCGAGACGTTCAAGACCGCGCTGGCCTCCACGCTGGTCAAGGAGGGGCGCGACCNCGAGACCTTCGACCGCATCTTCAATCTCTACTTCCTCGATCTCCAGGCCCTCGGTGAAGGACTGCGCAAGGCGCTCGGGCCCGAGGACCCTCGCGTGCAGGAGCTGGTCGACCGGCTGGTCGCCGAGGACGGACTCGACCTCGACGACCTGAGTGAGCTGCTCCTGCGCGGCGGTGGCGCCGAGATGGAGATGGCCATCCGGGCCGGCAGCGGCCAGGTCGGGCTCGAGCGACTGATGTACTTCCTGCAGGTCGGGTACTTCTCGCGGCGCATCCAGGACGGCTTCGACGTCGGCGCCATCGAGCGCGATTTCGCGGAGATCATGCGGCGCCTGGAGGCCCGCGGCCTGGATCCCGGTCAGCTCGCGCGCATCCGGAACTACCTCGAGCTGCGGCTGGAGGCGTTTCGCCGCATGATCCGCCAGCACGTCGAGCGCGAGCTGGAGCGCCGGGCCTGGCGCCAGGGTGAGAAGCTTCAGCGCGAGGTCCTCAGCGACAAGCCGCTCTTCGCGTTGACGGCCGACGAAGTCGCCCAGATGAAGACCGTGGTGGCGCGCCTGGCCCGCAAGATCAAGGACGCCCTCGCCCTGCGGCAGCGTCAGGAACAGCGCGGCCGCATCGACACGCGGCGGACCATCCGCAAGAGCCTGCAGTACGACGGCATCCCGATGGAGATCCGCCTGCGCCGGCGCCACCGTGACAAGCCCAAGCTCATCACCGTGTGCGACGTGTCGGACTCGGTGCGCAACGCCTCACGGTTCATGCTGCAGCTGGTCTGGAGCCTGCAGGAATGCTTCAGCCGCGTGCGTTCGTTCGTCTTCGTGTCGGAGATCGCCGAGGTCACGCAGGCCTTCAACACCTACCCGGTCGAGCGGGCCATCGAATGGGCGCTGAAGGCGGCGCCGGTGGACTACCACTGCCGCTCCGACTTCGGATACGCGTTCAGCCAGTTCGTGCGCAAGGACCTGGATACGCTGGACCGCCGCACGACGATCCTCGTCCTGGGCGATGCCCGCAACAACTACAACGATGCCCAGGCGTGGGCGCTCCGGATGATGCGTGAGCGCGTGAAGGGTATCATCTGGCTGAATCCCGAAGGGCAATGGGGCTGGGGCGTCGGCGACAGCGTGATGCCGCTCTACGCGCCGGCCTGCAACCTCGTGCGCGAGTGCCGGACCATCGGCCAGCTCGGCGAGGTCGTCGACACTCTCGTGCATCACTGGTGGAGGCGCGGTCGATGAAGAGTGAGGTGGCTCGGCTGGCCGTCGTCGTGGTCGTCAGCGCCGTGCTTTCGGGCGGGGTGGCGACGGTGGGCGCGCAGGCGCCGGCCGACTGCCGCGCGATCGACGACTTCAGCAAGGCGGCCATCGGCGAGTTCCCGTCGGACTGGAAGGTGCGCAAGGACGCCGGCAAGGAGGTGTACCTCGTCAAGGAGGACGGCGGCAAGCGCTTCCTCCACGCCCACGCGAAGAATCTCGGGATCCAGGCGGCCAAGGAGTACGAATGGGATCCCAACACCTACCCGGTGCTCGCCTGGTCGTGGCGCCCCGTGGAGTTTCCGCGCGGGGCCGACGAGAAGGACGGCAAGAACGACAGCGCGCTCGCCGTGTACATGCTGGTGCCCTATTCACGCATCCGGGGTCCCAAGGCCGTGAAGTACATCTGGAGCGAGAAGGTCCCGGTGGGCACCCGGCTCGAATCCAACGGCGGCTTGACGCAGGTGCGCGTGCTCGAGAGCGGGACGGACAGGCGGGAACAGTGGGTCGACGAGCGCGTCAACGTCCGCGACGACTACATGAAGTCCTTCGACGAGAAGGAAGTCCCGAAGGCCGCTGGGATCGCGGTGCTCACCGATTCCGACGACACCAAGTCGAGCGCCCAGGGAGACTACGCCAACTTCCGGGTCTGCAAGGAGTAACCCCATCGGAGGGAACCACGTGGCTCTTGATGCTCTATGGACTGCCGAGTTTGAGGTCGTAGGCGGATGGACCAACGGAGGGGTTGTCGTCCTCGAAAAGGGCCGGATCTTCGGAGGCGATGGCCAGTATTACTATTNGGGACGGCTCTCGCTGAACCCACAGGACGAGACCTCGGTCGCCGGCCACCTCAAGGTCGTTCACTATCACGGTGAGAGAATGACGGCGTTCGGTGATGCCGGTCCGGTGTTCAGCCTCGAGATCCAGGGGACCGTGCTGTCCCCGACGGCCATCTCGGGCATCCTGAAGCGGCCGGGCTTTGGCGCG
>JGI25382J43887_10001229_pt1 | contig 10171 bp, 8 predicted proteins | sample GraSoi013_1_40cm_3_FD_43887 | JGI IMG/M metagenome (IMG submission 43887) | reverse complement strand
GTTGAGCCGGGCCAGCGATAGCATGAGCACCGGGGCGTGCTGCGCCCAGACGACGTTGCCCTCCACTAGGACACTGAGGAGGCGAGCAAATTCGACCGGTTGCTCCCGCGTGGCCAGCAGATACGCCCACGGCTGCTCATTGTAAGACGAGGGCGCCCAGCGGGCTGCTTCGAGCAGGCTGCATAGTTTCTCCGGCTCAACCGGCCGGTTGGCAAATGCACGAGGGCTCCAGCGGCGTCTCAACAGGTCGTGAATCGGACAGCTCGTGTTCGCCAGCTTTTCCACAATCCCCTCCCCGCACATCAAATCGTCCAATGGAACGGCCGCCATGCCAAGGTAAGCATCCTCGTGCCCCATCAATCCGCTCTGAGCTCCTGCCGCCGGATGGCAGACAGCCTGTAGTGAGATTCAGAACCTCCGGGACAACCCTTGTCAGGGCAAGGAGTTACGCCCTCAATTTCCGCTTTTCCCTGGCGCGGGAGCAGCCTTCTTCACCAGCTCGACGTCAACCGTAATTGTCACATCGTCGCCGACTACAACTCCGCCAGATTCCAGCGGAGCATTCCAAGTCAGGCCAAAGTCCTTGCGGCTGATCTTCGCGGTGGCCGAGGCGCCGACCCTCACATTGCCGTGAGGATCCTTGATCGCTGGGGTTGGGCCTTCGACATCGAAGGTGACCTCGCGAGTAACGCCGTGGATGGTCAGATCCCCGGTAAGCTTGTACCTGCCGGGATCGACCGCGACGATGCGCTTAGAGCGGAAAGTCATCGTTGGGTACTTCTCGACATCGAGGAAGTTAGCACCGCGCAGGTCTGCATCGCGCTTCGGCACGCGGGTATTGATCGTCGTGGTATCGATGCTGACCTCGACCGTAGAGCGGGTAGGATCCTTTTCATCGAGGTTGACGACGCCAGCCAACTTGCTGAACTCGCCCTTGATGTTGGAGATCATCATATGGCGCACGGAAAATTGTGCGACGGAATGCGCTGGGTCAATCTGCCAAGGTGTGCTCTGGGCCCACGACGGCACCGCGAGCGCGGCGAGCAGAGACGCCGCAACAACGAAACGAGTGGTTGCTTTGGACATGGCTTTTCCCCTCCTGTCCTTCGATGATAAGAGGTCGACATTCGTCACAACAACTATTGGCCGAAAAAACTGCTTCACCGCTGGCCCCCGGGTGGTGTTCCCTCCCGCACCTGCTCGAGCAATTCGGCCAGCACCCGCAGGCGCCGGGGCTCGATGTGCCGCAACTGACGCCGGTGCAGCGCGCTGATGGGTTCGTCCAACTCTCTTAGGATGCGTAAGCCGGCCGGGGTGATACGCGTTTCCACGACGCGCCGGTCGGCGCGCCCCCGCGCCCGGCTCACTAAGGCCCGTGCCTCCAGGCGGTCGAGCAGCCGGGTAATATCCGGGTCGCGCGTGAGCATCCGTTCGCCGATCTCCTGGCAGGCTAGCCCCTGCCGGCCGGCCCCGCGGAGAATGCGCAGAACGTTATACTGCGTGTGAGAGAGTTCGACTGCCTTGAGGATCTGCTCGACATCGCGCAGCAGGGCATCGGCAGTCCGCAGCAGGTTCAGGAAAACTTCGTTTTCCAGGCCGCNGGCGGGCCGCCTGGNTCTCGTTACGCCGTTGGGCCGCGCTGGCATTGGCCGATAATACTCGTTTCAACGACTATTGTCAACACAGAGTTGGGGGCTTCTTTGAGATTTTCCGCTCCGTTTACCATATGGCAGAGGACGCCTGGGAATGGCGCGGCAAGGACGTGGAGGCAGGAAAGAGCCGGCCTAAGGTTTCTGCGTGGGGCGAATTAGCACCTCGCTGATGAAGCTCTGCGCCGATTGAGTGACCAGCGCCGCCACTACATGCGCCACGTCCTCGGCTTCCAGCATTTTGGCCACATCCTTGCCGGTGTGTGGCGAAAACTCCGTCGCCACCGTGCCGGGACAAATCACGCTGACGCGGATGCCGTAGCCACGCAAGTCTTCGGCCATGCAGTAAGTTAGCCCCTGCAAACCCCACTTTGAAGCACAATAGACGCCGCCCCCGGCGAAGGCGTTTTTGCCTGCCAGCGAACTGATGTTGATGATGTGGCCGGTTCGTCGTTGGATCATCTCCGGCGCCACTGCCCGACTTGCAAGAAACGCCCCCTTCAAATTGGTGTCTAATACAGCGTCCCAGTTCGCTTCACTGGTCTCGTGAACGGGACCGAAGACGCCGATGCCGGCATTGTTCACCAGAATGTCGATCGGGCCGAAGGTCTTGCGAGTGCGCTCGACCAGCGCCGCGACGTCGCCCGGGCGCGTAACGTCGGCAGGGACGCCCAGGGTCTCCACCCCGGCCCGGCGTAACTGCTCGGCAGCTCCCTCCAGCGCTCTGACGTTCCGTGCGCAGATGGCCACCCGGGCCTGCAGGCGGCCCAGGCGCCCGGCGATCGCTAGGCCAATGCCGCGGCTCGCGCCGGTTACCAACGCCACTTGTCCGCTGAGGGGCTGTGCCGGATCCACGGGGACTTCCCTTGGCCTGATTTGGTCTAGTATTGGCTGGGGCGACCTTTTGCCTCAGCCAGACATCTTATCATTGAGGTCGCCCTAGGAGCAGGCATGCACCGAGAACGAACGCGTAGCCGCTAGCGAACTGGAACAGCGATACCCGCTTGCACCACCCCGAGGGATTCCCTATAATCCGTAGGTTTTGTTCCCCGTTAGCGGCCATACCGAACGAAGTGCGTAAACGTGCCGTTCCGAAGAACTGTAATCTTGCCCAGGAGGCAGGGAGAAAAATGATTCGAAAGTGGATGATAACAGGCACGGGGCTGATTTCGATGGCGCTGATGCTTTGCGCGTGCGCGCCCTCCGGCTGGGCTGCGCCGCAGGAGAAGCCCGCTTACACGATGGCGGAATACAACGCCTACAACGCTGCGGCCGGCGAGAAGAATCCGGAGCAGCGCGTGAAGCTGCTCGATGACTTTGTGGCCAAATTCCCAAGCTCGACTTTGCTGCCCTTTGCCTATCGGGTCTACTACAAAACCTACGACGAGCTGAAGAGTTATCCGAAAACGATTCAGTACGCCGACAAGCTGCTTGCCCTCGGCGACAAGCTGGATGCAGGCGCCAAGCTGGAGGCGCTCTATATCCGCACGCTGGCTTTTAACAATTCTTTCAACGAAAAGGCTCCTGACGCCAAAGAGCAGGCCACACGCGCCCGCCAAACTGCCCTCGAGGGACTTCAAGTGCTCGGGCAGGTGCCTAAACCCGAGGGCGTAACCGACGCGCAATTTGAGGAGAACAAGAAAGTACCAACGGTTCTGTTTAACTACACGGCAGGTTACGCGGCGCTGCAACTGAAGGACTACAAGGGAGCGATTGATTCCTTCAAGGCGGCCTTGGCCGGCGACCCCACCGGCGCGGTCACCTACTTCCGGCTGGGAGTCGCCTACCTGCAAATGGACCCGCCCCAGTACATGGACGGCTTCTGGGCGCTGGCGCGCTCGGTAGCGCTGAAAGGTCCGGGCGAGGCACAGGTGCGCGCGTACTTGCGCAACCAACTGCTGCGTTACCAACAGGCGGCCTGCGAGAAACTCTTGGACGCCCAGATGAACGAGCTCATCACCCTCGCCGCGGGTTCCGCGGAGCGCCCTGACACTTACAAAATCCCCAGCGCCGCCGATCTGCAGAAGGCCCGGGAAGAGACCACCAACTTCATTTCCGATCTCAGGGCGGGCGGCGAAAAGGCCAAGCTGGTCTGGCTCGCCACGTGCGGCCTGGAATTTCCCGAGGTCGCAGGTAAGGTAATCGAAGTCAATGCGGCCGATCCGGTCGTCCTGAAAGTCTACAATGGCGCCACCCCAGAGGAGATTGAGGCTGCCACCACCCCCAATATGGAAGTGAAAATTGAAGGACAGCCCGAGGCCAAGCGCATCCAGAAGGATGATCCGGTACAATTTTCGGCCACGCTAGTGGGTTACGACCCAGATCCTTTCATGCTTCACTGGGAAAAGGCCAAGGTAAATCGGGAGTTTATTCCAGAGGAAAAGTCGCAGCCAGGCTCCAAAAGGCCGGGCCGGCGGCCACCTACGAAGAAGCCAGGGCGTTAGCGGTAACAGGAACGGAATCGCTAAAACGAAATTCAGGAAGAACGGCTCCGGTGCCAAGCGGAGCCGTTCCTATTTAGGGGAGCCAATCCTTGGTCCAGGGCCGGTGGCCCAGAGCGTCGTTTGGCGCAATCCTCAGGGGTGCCGGCGCGGGCGGTTCTCGAGCTTGTACAGTCCGATCTTGCGGCTGAGCGTGTTACGGTGGATGCCCAGCACGCGTGCGGCGCGCGACTGGTTGCCCTTCGAGCGGTCGAGCACCCGCTTGATGAACTTCTTTTCGAATTCGGTCACCGCCTCGTCGAAGAGGATGCCTCTATCCACCATCTGTCCAATCAGCGCTTCCAGTTGATCCTTCACGACTGCACGCTCCTCCCCGACAAGCGGGGTTTCCCCGACGGTTCCCGTCAGGTCAGTTCGTGGCCTGTCAACTGCCGGTAGGCTTCCCGGTACCTCGACCGCGTGGCCGCGACGACCTCCGCCGGCAGTTCCGGCGCGGGTGGCTGCTTGGACCAGCCAATGCGCTCCAGATAGTCGCGGACATACTGCTTATCGAACGAAGGCTGTGCCCGCCCAGGCTGGTATCCATCAGCGGGCCAAAAGCGGGAGGAGTCCGGGGTCAGCGCTTCGTCAATCCATACCAGCTCGCCGTCGAGCAAGCCGAATTCAAACTTGGTGTCGGCCAAGATGATCCCGCGCGGCTCGGCATACGCGGCCGCGCGGCGGTAAAGCTTCAGGCTGATTGCGCGCAGTTGCTCGGCAAGCGGGCCGCCCACACGTGCCGCAGCCTGGTCGAACGAAATATTTTCGTCGTGGCCGGTAGTGGCCTTCGTCGCCGGTGTGAAAATCGGTTCCGGTAGCCGGTCGGACTCGCGCAGGCCCGCCGGCAACTGTATCCCGCATACTTTGCCGGTNGCCCGGTAGTCCCTCCAGCCTGACCCGGACAAGAACCCACGCACCACGCACTCGATCGGCACNGGCTGGGTGCGGCGGCAAAGCATGGCCCGCCCGGCCAGTTCCTCGCGATACGATGCCAGCTCAGGGGGAAAATCGGTCGAACGGATGACGTGATTTGGCACTACGTCGCGTAGCTTTTCAAACCAGAANAGAGAGAGTTGGGTCAGCACGCGCCCCTTGTCCGGAATTGGCGTGGGCAGAACGACGTCGAACGCCGACAGCCGGTCAGTGGCCACAATCAACAGGCTGTCGCCCAACTCGTAGAGGTCGCGCACCTTGCCGCGGAAGTACAGCGGCACGCCCATGAAATGGGTTTCCCAAACCACCGCGCTGACTTGGGGAAAGGACACAGGCCATTCCGTCCCTTGAGGGCGGCGGGTATTCTAGCGCAGCGCGTCGGGTTGTCAACGGGGAAGAAAAATGACCTGAGGAAAACTGTTGGGAGTGCTGCCAAACGTTTGCAAGACTGGAGCGAGCTGGCGCAGAGGAAAAGTCTGAAGCTACGCCGCAGCGGACGCGGCGGCGGCCTTGGCCTTGGTTCCCGCGCCATTCTGCGCTTCATCCCAGCGCACGGAGACGAGTTTGCTGACGCCGGGCTCTTGCATTGTCACTCCGTAGAGCACTGGAGACATCTCCATCGTGCGGCGGTTGTGCGTGACGATAATAAACTGCGTCTGCGCGCTCATCGCACTTACCATCGCGGCAAACCGGCCGACGTTGGCCTCGTCGAGCGGCGCGTCCACCTCGTCCAGGATGCAGAACGGGCTGGGCTGATAGCGGAAGATGGCGATCAGCAGCGCCAGGGCCGTTAGGGCTTTCTCGCCGCCGCTCAGCAGCAGGACATTTTGCAGACGCTTCCCGGGCGGCTGCGCCACAATGTCGATACCGGCTTCGCCGGAGCTATCGGGTTCGGTCAGGCGCATTTCGCCGGTGCCGCCGCCGAAGAGCGCGCGAAAGGCCTCGGCAAAATTGCTGTTGATGAGGGCGAAAGCCCCTTCGAATTTCTGGCGAGAGACCTGGTCCAGTTCGCCGATGGCCTGCTGGGTGTCCTCGATGGACTTCAGCAGGTCGTCGCGCTCGCGGGTCAGGAATCCGTAGCGCTGGTCGCACTCGTTGTATTCCTCGAGCGCCATCATGTTGACCGGCCCCATGCCTCGACGCGCGCCTTCATCTCGCGGTAGTTGGTCTCCGCGGCGACCAATTCATCGACCGCCAGCCGCCGGGGTTCCTGCGCAATCAGGTCTTCGGGATGCAGGTTCAGTTCCGCGAGGCAGGTTTCGCGGAGGTGATCGCGCTCGGCGTCGTTGCGCGCGCGCTCGACTTCAGCCCGGCTGCGCTCCTCGCGCAGGTCGCCCAGCTTTTGGCGCGCCACCCGCAGCGCGTCGTCCACTTCGACGGTGCGCACCCTGGCCTGTTCCCACTCGCGCTCGAGCTCTTCCTTGCGCGCTTCCAGTCTCGATTTCTCGGTGCGCAGCGCTTCCCGCAGGCGCTGGTGCTCAGTGGTTTGCTCCTCGACCTCCTTCCGCTCGCGGGTGAGTGCCGCCTGCTGCTCCCGCAGCGCCGCTTCGCGCGCTCCCATCTCGCGCCGGTCTTCGGCCAGACGAAGGGCGACCGATTCGGCGCTCGCCAGCCGCTCGGCGAGTGTGGCCATCTCCGCGCGTTGCGCGCCAACTTCTTCCTGATGCGCCGCGGTGGCCGAGCGCAGTGTAGCAAGATGCTCGCTGGCCCGGGCCGCCTCGTCTTCGGCGGCGGTGCGCGACTCCGCAGCCCGGGTGAGCTGCTGCCGGGCCTGCTCGGCGCGGCGACGAGCCGACTGCGCTTCACTGCGCAGGCGTGCGAGGTCGTTCTGGCAGGCAGTCAGTTCCGTTGCGAGGCGAGCGAGTTCGGCGCGTGCCTGGTCACGCTGGTGCTGGGTGCTGATGACGGCCTTTTCGGCCTCAACGTGCTGCGAGTTGGCCTGCTCGAGCGCCAATTCGCTTGCGCGGAGCTCTGCTTCGATGCGCTCGAGTTCGGCCTGGGCTTCGGCGGCGGCGCGTTCCAGTTGCTGCGTCTCGGCATCCAGCCGGCGCAGTTCGCGCTTCATCACCAGCGGCCCCGCTTCGGCAGGCCGCCCGCCGCTCACCATCCGGCCGTGGTAGCAGGTGCCATCAAAGGTGACAAAGTGGTATTGCGAATTCTCTTTCGCCAGGCGCTCGGCCACCGCGGCTGTCTCCACCAGAAATGCCGATCGCAGCCGCGGCAGAAACTGCTTTGCGGCAGCGCCCAGCGGGTCGCGAAACTCCACCAGCTTATCCATCCGCGTGACCACGCCCTCGCTTGCCCGGAACAGAATGATCGGCTCGTGCTCGTTCAGCCTCAGGTGGTGCAGGGAATCGACGAAAAACGTTGCGCGCCCACCGACTTCTTCGCGCAGCAGGGCGATTCCGGCGCGCGCGTGGTCAAAGGTTTCCACCACGACGTATTCAAGTTCCTCGCGCAGGAACTGCTCCACGGCACTTTCGTACTGCTCTTCCACTTCGGCGTAGTCGGCCACGACCCCGACAGCGCGAAAGCCGCGAGAGGAATTCTCGCCGTTCGAGGCGAACAGTTTCTGCACCGCGTCCGCAGTGTAGGAGCGGTCGTTCAGGATCTGCTCGAGCGAGGCGCGCCGGGCGCGGGCTCCCGCCAGAGCGTCGCGGGCAGCGTCAAAGCGCGCCTGGGTCTCCTGCTGTTCGCGGCGCAGCTCAGCGATGCGCGCCTGCCCGCCGCGTACGGATTGTTCGAGCGCCCGCGCGCGGTCCACCGCCGCCTGCCAGCCGAAAGCCGTGGCGTCCGCGCGTTCACGATACTCGAGCGACTCCTCGAGCAACTGCTTCTCGGAGGCCTCCAGGCGTGCCTGCGCCTCGGCGTAATGCGCCAGTGCCTGTTCGGCCTGGGCCTGTTCGCCGTGGAGGCGTGCCAGCTCTTCGCTGAGTTGTCCGGCCGAAAGACGCAGCTCTTCGATACGCGCCTCGGTGGCTGCCACGGTGCCGGCGAGCTGCTGCGCGTGCTCGCCCAATTGCGCGAGCAGACTTTCGAGGCGCTGCATTTCTCCGCGCAGCCGCGTCACAGCTTGTTCATGGGCCAGGGCGCGCGCTTCGAGTTCCGCCGCCTGGCTCGCCGCCTGCTCGATCTCGGTGGCCAATTGCCGGCCGCGGAGTTCCAGCTCTTGCCCCCGTTGGCGGTTGAAGCCGATGCGGTTCTCGCTTCGGTCCAGCTCAAGCGCCGTCTGCCCCAGTAGGTTCTGGTTCTGACGTAATTCGGAATCCAGTTCGTAGGTGCGTGCGCTCAGGCGTTCCTGGTCGGTTTCCATCTGCTCGAGCGCAGCGACTTGCCGGGTTTCGCTTGTGGCGATTTCGCGCAGCAGGTGATCGAGGCGTTCCGCCTCAGCATCGAGTTCTTGAGCTTTGCTGGCTAGGACCTGGCGCAGGAGACTGCGCATCTGCTCGCGGATTTCAGCGTAGCGACGAGCCTTACTGGCTTGGCGCTTGAGCGAGGCAAGCTGCTTTTCCACTTCCACCAGGATGTCGTTGACGCGGGCAAGATTGAGTTTGGCGGATTCGAGTTTCGCCGCCGCTAGGCGCTTCTTGGTTTTAAACCTGGTGACCCCGGCCGCCTCTTCAATGATGGCGCGGCGGTCCAGTGGCTTGGAGCTGAGGATTTGCCCGATGCGGCCCTGCTCGATAATGGCGTAGGAATCCGGCCCCAGGCCCATGCCCATGAACATTTCCTGGATGTCGCGCAGCCGCGCGACCCGGCCGTTGATCAGATACTCGCTCTGCCCGGAACGATAGAGTCGCCGCCCGATGACCACCTCGCCGGGACGAATGTGCGTCGCTGGTTTCTCCGCTGCCCGCTTTTTCTTCGCGCCCGCCGGCTTCCCCTCCCCCTGCTCCTCGACGCTCTCCTTGGCGTCTGTACTCGGCGTGCTCTCCGCGCTTTCTTTTCCCGCCGCATCCCCTGCGGAGGCGACTGGCGCGCTTTCCGAGCCCTCCGAGAGCTCTCCGCCCTCTCGGTTGCATGTTTCTGTTGCTGCGCTGGCTCGGTCCCCTGCCTCTTTGACCTGCTCTGGCTCCCCCCCGCCGCCTTCCAGTACAAATCTTGCCGCCTCGGCGAGCTCTGGGTCTTCCAAGTGAAGCACCACTTCCGCCAACCCGAGTGGCGGCCGCTTAGCCGTGCCGTTGAAGATGCAGTCGGCCATGCGCTCGGCCCGCAGGGACTTGTGGCTCTGCTCGCCCAGCACCCAGGAAATAGCGTCGACGATGTTCGATTTGCCGCAACCGTTGGGTCCAACGATGCAGGTAATCCCGCTGCCGCTGAAGGTGATCTGCGTCTTCTCGCAGAACGACTTAAAGCCCACCAGTTCGACTTTGCGCAGCCTGAGCAAGTTTGCCCCTCTTACTTTTTTGCCCAGCCCCTGCGCCCGCGAGCCGCTGCCACGGGGCAGGGCAGAGACCAATTCCGATTCCTCAGTTGGAGCGGATCTTCGACAAAAACCCTGGTGGGTCGCTCAGTGGTGGCCCAGCCGCCCGGCGCTTGGATGGCGGATACGATGTGCGACGATAGCACACGAGCCCAGCACTGTAAAGCCGTGGCGCACAGAATGTGCGTGTGGAGTACCCCAGCCGAGCTACGCCGCGAGCGCAAGATTACGGGAGCAAGCCGCGCGGTAGAGACGGTCCAAGTTGCCCCAAAACGCTTGCCATTTGTATAAAGAATCATATAGTCCAGGCTTGGCCTGGGGCACATCCTGCTCGGCCTGCTGCGCCGACCAGCCAGTGGCCATGCTCACCCTGCCGGATCGGCCTGCTTTCCCTGGCCAGCAAGTTGAAATGGTGTGACGAGTCGATCCGCAGGCTGCGGGCTCGACTCGAAGAGGAGGAGCGTCATGGCCGAGCTATTTCAAGGCCTGCGGTGGTTGCACATCGCCGCGGGAGCAGTGGCTCTGGTGCTGTTCTGGATTCCGTTGATCGTGCGCAAGGGCGGTACGCTGCACATTCGCATTGGCTGGGCCTACGTCGCGTGCATGTCGTGTGTGGTGGTGACCGCGTTTGCCATGAGCGGCATGGTCTTTGCCAACCCTCTCGGTGTGCGCCAAATCCAAGCGCC
>JGI25382J43887_10001228_pt1 | contig 10173 bp, 11 predicted proteins | sample GraSoi013_1_40cm_3_FD_43887 | JGI IMG/M metagenome (IMG submission 43887) | reverse complement strand
AGCCTCAAGCTTAACGAGGTGAACTGATCGCAAGGACCATCGCGGTCGTCAACCAGAAGGGCGGCGTGGGCAAGACCACGACCGCGGTCAACGTCGCTGCAGGATTTGCTCTGGCCGAGCGCGCTACCCTCCTCGTCGACCTCGATCCACAAGGTAACGCGACCACCGGACTGGGGGTCGAGAAGTCCGGCCTGCACCCGACGGTCTACCACGCCCTGCTCGGCAGTGAACCCGTCGACAAGGCCGTCCGTGAGACCGCTCTTCAGGCCCTGCACCTGCTACCTTCGCACATCGACTTGGTCGGGGCGGAGATCGAACTCGTTGGACTGGAACGCCGGGAGCATCGGCTGCGCGATGCCCTCACGGCGGTTCTGGCCCGCTACGAATACATCATCGTCGACTGCCCGCCCTCGTTGGGCCTGCTCACCATCAACGCACTCGCGGCCGCTGATCGGGTGCTCGTGCCGCTCCAGTGCGAGTTCTATGCTCTCGAGGGGCTCACCCACCTCCTGAAAACGATCAAGCTGGTCCGCGAGCGGCTGAATCCGGCACTCCGCGTCCTGGGGATCGTCCTGACGATGTTCGATGGGCGGACGAGTCTCGCATTGCAGATTCGTGACGAGGTGCGGCGATATTTCCCGGGCGAGATCTTTGAGACGGTCATTCCGCGCAACGTGCGGCTCAGCGAGGCGCCGAGCCACGGCAAGCCCGTTATGCTCCACGATCTGCGCTCCAGCGGGGCGATCGCATACCTCGAGCTGACGAAGGAGGTCCTCCAGCATGAATAAACGTGGGCTCGGGCGCGGCCTGGACGCGCTGCTCGGCTCGGCCTCCTCGGCCACCGAGTCGCTGACGGAGATCCCCGTCGATCAGATCGACGCCAATCCCCGGCAGCCACGCAAGGCCTTCGATCCCACCTCGCTCGACGAACTGGCGAGGTCGCTCAAGAGCGCGGGGATGATTCAGCCTGTGGTGGTCCGGCGGATGCCGGAGGGTCGCTGGCAGCTCATCGCCGGCGAGCGCCGCTGGCGCGCCGCACGCCAGGCGGGGCTCGAGCGCATTCCCGCCCTCGTGCGGGAGGCCACCGACGCCGAGAGTCTCGAGCTGGCGCTGGTGGAGAACCTGCTCCGGGAGGATCTCAACCCCATGGAGGAGGCGGAAGCATATCAGCAGATCCTCACCGAGTTCGGCTGGACGCAGGAGGAGCTCGCCCAGCGTGTGGGGCGTGATCGCAGCACGATCGCCAACTGTCTGCGACTACTCCGGCTGCCGCGGCCGATCCAGGAAGATCTGCGCGCCGGCCGGCTCACGATGGGCCACGCGCGCGCGCTGCTTTCCTTGACGGACCNCGCGGAACAGTTGAAGCTGAGGGACGAGATCCTCGCCCACTCCTGGTCCGTGCGGGCGACGGAGGAGGGCGTCGAGAAGCGACGCGCGCGGCCCTCGCCGGCGCGCCGGCGCTCGGTAGAGCTGGCGGCGCTCGAGGAGGCGATGCAGCGCACACTCATGACACGCGTGAAGATCCGGGGCAGTGAGCATCGGGGTCGGATCGAAATCACGTACGCGACCGCCGACGAGCTGGAACGTCTGGTTGCGACCTTCGGGGTCCGAGTCTGAAGCGATGAGAGAGCGCATCGTGGTGGCCATGAGCGGGGGCGTGGATTCCTCCGTCGCGGCGGCACTCCTNGTCGAGCAGGGCTACGACGTCGTCGGTGTCACGCTGCGCGTCTGGCCCTGGCAGGAGGCGGCGGATCCCGCGCAGCGCTTCGGTAGCTGCTGTGGCACCGCGGCGACCGACGACGCCCGTCGGGTCTCCCGCGCGCTCGGCATTCCGCACTATCTCCTCAATGCCGAGGCCGAGTTCGGGCGCGCCGTCATCGACCGGTTCGTGGACGACTATCGTGCCGGGCGAACTCCTGTTCCGTGTGTGGCCTGTAATAGTGAACTAAAGTTCGGATCGCTGCTTCGGCGCGCCGCCGCCTGGGACGCCACCGCCGTCGCCACCGGACACTACGCGCGGGTGACGTGCGACGGCGCGACGGGACGCCACCTGCTCTGGAGAGGGCGCGACGTTCGAAAGGACCAGACCGATTTTCTGTGGCCGCTCACGCAGTCCCAGCTCGCCGCCGCGCGCTTTCCCGTGGGCGACCTGACGAAGGAGGAGGTGCGGGCCTACGCGCGTCGCCGGGGGCTGGCCACGGCGGACAAGCCCGAGAGCCAGGAGATCTGCTTCGTGCCCGACCATGACTACCGCAGCTTCCTCAAGCGCCGCGATTCCGACGTGTTCCGGGCCGGCGCCATCGTCGACCGCCGTGGGACCGTGCTCGGCACCCACGGTGGCCTGGCGAACTACACGGTCGGCCAGCGAAAGGGGCTGGGGCTGGCCACGGGCCGGTCGCTCTACGTCCTTGACCTCGATCCCGGCGCGAACACGGTGACCGTCGGCGCCGCCGCGGACCTGGAGCGGACACGCCTCATCGCGCGCTCCGTGAACTTCATCGCGGGCGAACGGCCGCTGGAGCCGCTGCGCGTGGAGGCGAAGATCCGCCACAACCACGCCGCGGCGCCGGCGTCGGTGCGCGCTCTCCCAGACGCTGCGGCGGAGGTGGTCTTCGACGTGCCGCAACGAGCGGTGACGCCCGGGCAGTCGGTGGTCTGGTACCGGGGCGACCTCGTGATCGGCGGTGGCATCATCGCGCGCTGAGGGCGGAGACACGGTTGACGCGCGACGCGTCGCGTGATAGTTTTCACAATCGCTTATCCGGGATCCGGTAATCTGATTCCGCGGCTCGACTGGGAGACCTCCTCATGCATCAGGGACGACGCTGGTGGCTCGGCGGGCTCGTGGGCGCCGTCGTCGCGCTGGGACCCGAAGCGCTGTGGGCGGCGAGCCCGGAAGGCNCCCATGGGGGGCTGATCAGTCTCGACAAGTCGCTGATCGTCCAGCTCGTCAATTTCCTCATTCTGCTGGCGATCCTCTGGCGGCTTCTCTACCGGCCGTTCCTGGCCAAGATGGANGAGCGCAGGGCGGCGATCAAGAAGGCGCTGGAGGAGGCCCAGGCGGCGCGGGCCGAGGCGGCGCGCCAGCAGGAGGAGAACGCGGCCCGCCTGCGCCAGGCGCACGCCGAGGCGGCGGCGATCCACCAGCAGGCCCTCAAGGCCGCGAGCGAGGAGCAGCGGCGACTGGTCGCTGCCGCCCGGCGGGAAGCGCAGCAACTCGTGGAGTCGGCGAAGGCGCAGACCGACGCCGACATTCGCCGGGCCCGGGAGGAGCTGCGTCGGGAGGTGGCCGAGCTGTCCACCGCGGTGGCGGAGAAGTTGATCCGGAAGAGCCTGCGCGACGACGACCACCGGCGCATCGTCGACGACGCCATCGCCCGCCTCGCACGGTGAAGCCGGGCCGGGCCGCCGCCAAGCCGTACGCGCGCGCGCTCCATGATCTCGCCAAGGAGCGCCNCCAGACCGACGCCATCGCCCGCGAGCTGGAGGCGGTGGCGGCCCTGGTCGCAGGGGAGCCGCCGCTGCGCGCCTTCTTCGGGCGGCCCTGGGTGTCGGCCTCGGCCAAGTGGGGCGTGGTGGTGGAGCTGGCGACGCGCTGGGGGCTCTCGCCGCTCGCGCGCGACTTCATCGCGCTGGTGGCGCGCCAGGGACGGGCGGACCATCTGGAGACGATCGCCGCCGCTTACCGCGACCTCGTGGACGAGGATCTGGGCCGGGTGCGCGCCCGGGTGCGCGCGGCGGTGCCGCTGACCCCGAGCGAGCACGAGCGGCTCCAGCAACGGCTCGGTCGGACGCTGGACGGCAAGCAGGTGCTGCTGGAAGAGCATGTTGACGACCGACTGCTCGGCGGATTCATCGCCGAGGTCGACAGCTTCATTGTCGACGGGAGCCTGGACGGGCAGCTGGCCCGGCTGAAGGAGCGGCTCGCGCGAGGCTAGGCGATTCGAGGCCAAAGAGAGGGCAGCGATGATCAGGGCGGGAGAGATCAGCGAACTCATCAAGCGCCAGCTGGCGGGCTACGAGGCCGAGATCGACCTCCAGGAGGTCGGCCGCGTCATCGAGGTGGGCGATGGTATCGCGCGCGTCTACGGCCTCGAGAAGGTGATGGCGGGGGAGCTGCTCCAGTTCCCCGGCGAGGTCGTGGGCATGGTCCTCAACCTCGAGCAGGATCAGGTGGGCGCGGTGCTGCTCGGCGACGACAGCCTGATCAAGGAAGGCGACGTGGTCAAGCGCACGAACCGGATCGCCCAGGTCCCCGTGGGCGAGGCCCTGATCGGGCGCGTCGTCAACGCGCTCGGGCAGCCGGTGGACGGCAAGGGTCCCCTCAGCGCCAAGGAGAGCCGACCGATCGAGCGCTACGCGCCCGGCGTGGTGGACCGCCGGTCGGTGAAGGAGCCGCTCCAGACCGGGCTCAAGGCGATCGACTCGATGATCCCGATCGGGCGCGGCCAGCGCGAGCTGATCATCGGCGACCGCGGGACCGGCAAGACCGCGATCGCCGTCGACACGATCATCAACCAGAAGGGCCAGGACGTCTTCTGCTTTTATGTCGCCGTGGGGCAGAAGCGCTCCACCGTGGCTCAAGTGGTCAAGGTTCTCGAGGACGCTGGAGCTATGAGCTATACGACCGTTGTTGTTGCTTCTGCTTCCGAGCCAGCCCCCCTCCAGTACATCGCCCCCTACGCCGGGGTGACGATGGCAGAGTACTTCCGCGACTCCAAGCGCCACGCGCTGTGCATCTACGACGACCTCTCCAAGCACGCCGCGGCCTACCGGCAGCTCTCGCTGCTGCTGCGGCGGCCGCCCGGACGCGAGGCCTATCCCGGGGACGTCTTCTATCTGCACTCGCGCCTGCTGGAGCGCGCGGCGAAGCTCAACGACACGCTGGGTGGCGGTTCCCTCACCGCGCTGCCGATCATCGAGACCCAGCTGGGCGACGTCTCGGCCTACATCCCGACCAACGTCATCTCGATCACCGACGGCCAGATCTACCTCGAGGGCGACCTCTTTTATGGCGGCATCCGGCCGGCGGTGAACGTCGGTCTCTCGGTCTCGCGGGTCGGCGGCTCGGCCCAGCTCAAGGCGGTGCGTCAGGTGGCCGGCAAGCTCCGGCTCGACCTCGCGCAGTATCGCGAGCTGGCCGCCTTCGCCCAGTTCGGCTCGGACCTGGACCGGGCGACCCAGGCCCAGCTCGCGCGGGGCCAGCGCATGGTGGAGATCCTCAAGCAGGGGCAGTACCAGCCGCTCCCGGTGGAGAAGCAGGTGGCGATCATCTTCGCGGGGACGCAGGGCCTGCTGGACGACCTCCCGGTGGACGCGGTCCGGGGATTCGAGGAGTTCTTCTACGGCTGGCTCGAGCGCAAGCAGTCCCGGATCCTCGTCGAGATCCGGGACAAAAAGGAGATCAGCGACGCGCTGCGGGCCGAGCTCACCAAGGCGGTGGCCGAGGCCAAGGCGGAGTTCGTGGCGGCCAAGGGGATCAAGGCCGCATAGATGGCGACGCTGCGGGACATCCGGCGACGGATCCGGTCCGTCCAGTCCACGCAGAAGATCACGCGGGCCATGAAGCTGGTGGCGGCGGCGAAGCTCCGGCGCGCCCAGGAGCGGATCCTGGCCGCGCGTCCCTACGCGGGCAAGATGGCCGAGCTGCTCGGCAATCTCGTGTCGGCGGCCGGCCGGAACGGCGCGCCGCATCCACTGCTCGAGCAGCGCGAGGGGCCACGGCGGCAGATCGTCGTCATCACCGCCGACCGGGGGCTGGCCGGCGCCTTCAACTCGAATATCATCCGCCAGGCGCTGGCCCTCATCCGCGAGTCACGCCAGCCCGACGTGACGCTGGTAGTGGTCGGCCGCAAGGGGCGCGACTTTTACCGGCGCCGCCAGTGGGCGATCAAGCGCCAGATGGTGGGCTTCTGGGACCGCCTGGCCTTCAGTCACGCTCAGGAGCTCGCCGACTTCTTCATGCAGCAGTATCTGGACGGCGAGGTGGACGAGGTCCACCTCATCTACAGTGAGTTCCGCTCCGTCGCGGTCCAGCGTCCCCGGAGGCAGCAGCTCCTGCCCATTCCGCGGGGCGAGGCCGGGGCCGAGGGGGCGCCGGTCGACTACATCTACGAGCCGAGCCCGGAGGCGATCCTGGGAGACCTCCTTCCGCGCCACGTGCGGACGCAGGTGTTCCGGGCGCTCATGGAGTCCCTGGCCGGCGAGTACGGCGCCCGAATGACCGCCATGGAGGCCGCCACCAAGAACGCATCGGAGATGATCGACGTGCTGACCATCCAGTACAACAAGGCGCGTCAGGAGAAGATCACCAAGGAGCTGCTCGACATCGTGGGCGGCGCCGAGGCGCTCAAGCAAGGAGCCGAGGCATGAGTGAGGGGAAGATTGTTCAAGTCATCGGGCCGGTGGTCGACGTAGAGTTCGAGCCGGGGCAGCTGCCGGCGATCTACAACGCCCTCGAGGTGGAGGGCGTCGAGAACAAGGACATCTTCTCCTACTCGCAGAAGCTCGTGCTGGAGGTGGCCCAGCATCTCGGCGAAAGCACGGTGCGGACGGTGGCCATGGCCTCTACCGACGGCCTCACGCGGGGCAGGGCGGTCAGGGACACCGGGGGACCGATCACGATCCCCGTCGGCAAGGAGACGCTCGGCCGCATCCTCAACATCATCGGCGAGCCGGTGGACAAGGGGCCGGCCATCCAGGCCAAGAAGCACTATCCCATCCACCGGCCGGCGCCGGACTTCGAGCAGCAATCCACCAAGGTGGAGATGTTCGAGACCGGCATCAAGGTCGTCGACCTGCTCGAGCCCTACACCAAGGGTGGCAAGACCGGGCTGTTCGGCGGCGCCGGTGTCGGCAAAACCGTGCTGATCCAGGAACTCATCAACAACATCGCCAAGCAGCACGGCGGGATTTCTGTCTTCGCCGGGGTGGGGGAGCGGACGCGCGAGGGCAACGATCTCTACCACGAGATGAAGGAGTCGGGTGTCCTCGAGAAGACCGCGCTGATCTTCGGCCAGATGACCGAGCCGCCGGGGGCGCGCCTGCGGGTGGGGCTCACGGGCCTGACGGCCGCCGAGTACTTTAGAGACGAAGAAGGGCAGGACGTCCTGCTGTTCATCGATAATATCTTCAGATTCACTCAGGCGGGGTCCGAGGTTTCGGCGCTCCTGGGCCGGATGCCCTCGGCCGTCGGCTACCAGCCGACGTTGGCCACCGAGATGGGCGCGCTGCAGGAGCGCATCACGTCGACCAAGAAGGGCTCGATCACCTCGGTGCAGGCGATCTACGTGCCGGCCGACGACATCACGGACCCGGCGCCGGCCACCGCCTTCGCTCATCTCGACGCGACGACGGTGCTGAGCCGGGCGCTCACCGAGCTGGGCATCTACCCGGCGGTGGACCCGCTGGCGTCCACGTCGCGGATCCTCGACCCGAACATCCTCGGCGACGAGCACTACCAGACGGCGCGCGCCGTGCAGTCCATCCTGCAGCGCTACCGCGATCTCCAAGACATCATCGCGATCCTCGGCATGGAGGAGCTCTCCGACGAGGACAAGCTCATCGTCGCCCGCGCGCGCAAGATCCAGCGGTTCCTGTCCCAGCCGTTCTTCGTGGCGGAGGTCTTCACCGGCCAGCCGGGTCGNTACGTGAAGCTNGCTGACACCGTGAAGAGCTTCAAGGAGGTCGTCGAGGGCAAGCATGACGAGCTGCCCGAGCAGGCCTTCTACATGGTGGGCGACATCGGCGAGGCGATCGACAAGGCCAAGAAGCTCCGCGAGGTCGCCTGAGTGGCCGAGGGCCTCACGCTGGAGATCGCCACGCCGGCCCGTCTGGTCGTCTCCGATGTCGTCGAGGAGGTGGTGGCGCCGGGCATCGCTACTTCGGCGTGCTACCCGGACACGCGCCCTTCCTCACGACGCTCGGGGTCGGCGAGCTGACCTACCGCAAGGGTCGGGAGGAGTATCACCTGGCCGTCGCCGGCGGCTTCGCCGAAGTTCGCAACGACAAAGTGATCGTCCTCGTCGACAGCGCCGAGCGTCCGGAGGAGATCGATCGCGCGCGCGCCGAGCGGGCGCGCGAGCGGGCCGAGCAGCGCCTCAGTGGCCGGACGGAGGGCGAAGTGGATTACGCGCGGGCGATGGCGGCGCTGTCGCGCGCCCTCACGCGGCTTCAAGTCGCCGGCCGCACCCAGTAGCCTCGGCTGCTGCCCAGAAAACTGGGCACCGTGCCCAGCTCCGACAGCAGCCGCCCCTCCTCCTGGACGCTAACCGCGCGCTGCTCCGTCGTCACGCCCGCGGCACGATCCTTGCGCCTTGGCCGGGGCATGCCGAGCGTGCTGATCGTCGATGACGAGCCGAACATCGTCGAGCTGGTCCGCGTGACGCTGGAGGACGACCGCGTCCGAGTGTTGGAGGCGGCCGATGGCGCCACGGCGCTGGCCGTCGCGGCGGCGGCGCGCCCCGAGCTGATTCTCCTCGACGTCAACCTCCCCGATCTGAGCGGCCTCGAAGTCTGTCGCCGGCTGCGACGGGACCAGGGGCTGGCGGAGACGCGGATCGTGATGCTGACCGCCGCCGCGCAGCGCGAGGACGTGGCGGCCGGGCTCGCCGCCGGCGCCGATCAATATCTGACGAAACCATTCTCCCCCGTGCGCCTGATCTCGCTGGTAGAGGCGCTGCTGCCCAACGCGACACTATGGGTGCGCGACTAGCCTCCACGTCCGGGGACGACCTGGCCCTCGCCTACCGGCGGCTCAACGCGGCCTATGCGCAGACGCTGCGCTATGCGGAGGACGTCCGTCACCTGTACCAGCGCACGCAGCGCGCCATCTGCCAGTCGCTGCTGGGCCTGGCGAATGCGCTGGAGGCGAAAGACCCGTACACGCGCGGTCATTCGGAGCGGGTGGGGGCGTGGAGCCGCCAGCTCGCCGGAGCGCTCGGGCTCGCCTCCGGCGACGTCGAGACGATCGCCCAGGCCGGGCTCTTGCACGACATCGGCAAGATCGGCGTGCCCGAGTCGATCCTGGGCAAGCGCGGGCCGCTCGATGCCGACGAGTGGACGGCCATGCGCCGCCACCCGGTGATCGGCGCCCAGATCGTCGCTCCCTTCGAGTTCCTTGACGGCGCCAGCCTCACGATCCGCCACCACCACGAGCGGTACGACGGCAGCGGCTATCCGGACGGGCTCGGCGGGGAGGCCATCCCGTTGGGCGCCCGCATCGTCGCCGTCGCCGACGTGTACGACGCGCTGACGTCCGATCGTCCCTACCGCGCCGCCCTCAGTCGGCAGGAGGCGATCGGCCTCCTCGTCGCCGAGGCCGGCCACACGTTCGACGGGCGCCTCGTCGCCGCCTTCGTCCGCCTCCAGGATCGTGTGGGCGCTTGAGTCGTCTCATCGACCCCCGAGCGGTCGGCGGCTCGCCGGTGCGCCCGTCGCGCTTGTCCTGATCCTGGGAGCGGGACTGGCGGCCTGTGCGGCGCTCGTGGCCGGCGGCTGGCTCCCCGCGGCCGCGCTCCGGGTCGCCGCGTTCACCGCCGGCCACGGCGTCTTGCTCGGCACGGCGCTGGGCTGGGCAGGACCGGCGAGCACGCCCGCGTGGAACCCGGCCGGCGCCACGCTGGTCGTCGTCGCTCTGCTCGCGCTGGCGGCGACGGCGACGGTGTTCGATCCGCACGGCGCGCTCGCGTATCTCGCCATCCCGGTGTGGCTGCTGCCCCTCGCTGCCCGCGGCCGGCTGGTCCCGCTCGGCATCGTCCGCCCGATGCCGGTCGCGGCCGTGCCGATCGGCCTCGCCATCGGCGCCGCGCTCGGCGGCCACCTGCTACTGTCCGCGGCGCTCACGATGCGCTACTCCGTGCGGCAGGATGGGCTCGGGCTCTACCTGGCCGCTCTCGCCTACGACGTCGGCGCCAACATTCCATCGGGCGAGGGGTTCTTCCGCGGCACGCTGTTCAACCGCGTCCAGCGGCTGTCGTCGTTCGCCAGTGGCGCCACGCTCGCGACGGCGGCGTGCCTGGCGCGCTACCTGATCGATCCCCTGCTTCCCCGGACGGTGGAGGCGATGATCGGAGCCGTCGTCTACCTCACGCTGCTGAGCGTCGCCAATGCGTGGCTCCTCTGGTGGTCCGGCAGTCTCGTCCCGGCCATCGCCAGCGCGCTCGTCTTCTTCGC
>JGI25382J43887_10001227_pt1 | contig 10183 bp, 4 predicted proteins | sample GraSoi013_1_40cm_3_FD_43887 | JGI IMG/M metagenome (IMG submission 43887) | reverse complement strand
CGATCCTCGACGAACTGGTTCCGGACGCCGTCACGGCTCGACTGTTGGAGCCGGAGCGCGACTTCGATGAGCACGAGCCCGACCGCACACCCGAGCACGAGGAGCAGGACGAGCGCGAGCCGCCGGTGTCGAGGGGACTTCAGGCCGTGACCTGGGCGTCCGGGACCCGCTCGCGCCGCGCTCGCAGGGCATAGATGGCCGGCAGCACGAGCAGCGTGAGGGCCGTCGAAGAGATCAAGCCACCGATGACCACCCGGGCCAGCGGACGCTGGATCTCGGCCCCGATCCCATGCGAGAGCGCGGCCGGCAGGAAGCCGATGACGGCCACGATGGCCGAGACGACGATCGGCCGGAAGCGGATCTCGCATGCCCGGATGACGGCGTCGCGGATGCCCAGCCCCTCCTCGATCCGCGCCTGGCGGATCGACGACACCAGGACGACGCCGTTGAGCACGCTCACGCCGAAGACCGCGATGTAGCCGACCGCGGCCGAGATGTTGAAGTTCGATCGCCAGAGAAACAGCGCGAGCGTGCCACCGATGATCGCGAACGGCAGGTTGAGCATGATGAGGAGCGCATCGCCGACGGACTGGAACGTGCCGAACAGCAGGATGAAGATGATGAAGATCACCAGCGGGACGATGACATAGAGGCGCGCCAGCGCCCGCTGCTGGTCCTCGAAGCGCCCGCTCCAGATCATCGTGTAGCCCTCGGGAAGCTTCACCGCCGCCTGCACCTTCTGCATCGCTTCCGCCACGAGGCTCCCCATGTCACGCTCGCGGATGCTCCACTTGATGGCGATGCGTCGCAGATTGCCCTCGCGCAACACCTGGGCGAGGCCATCGGTCTTGGTGATCTCGGCGAGCTGGGTGAGGGGAATGCGCTCGCCGCTGGGCGCGCTCACCGTCAGGGCCTTGAGGCTCGCCAGGGGATCGCCGTTGTGGGCGAGCTTCACCACGACGCCGAACCGGCGCTCGCCCTCGAAGAGCTCGGTGACGTTCCGGCCCTTCGTGGCCGCCTCGATCGCATCCTGGACTTCCTGGACGTTGATGCCATACCGGGCGATGGCCTTGCGGTCGATGACGATCTGGAGCTGCGGCTGACCGACCAGGTGATCGTAGTCGAGGTCGGCGACGCCGCGCACGGCGGTCAGGACGTTGGCGATCTCGCGAGCCTTGGCTTCCAGCACGAAGACGTCGGGACCGTAGAGCTTGATGGCCAGCTCGCCCTTCACGCCGGCCAGCGCCTCGTCCACGTTGTCCTTGATGGGCTGCGAGAAGTTCGTCGTGATCCCGTTCAGGTCGGCGAGTGACGTGCTCATGGCGTCGACGAGCTGGCCCTTCTCGCGGAAGCGCCACTCGTCACGCGGCCGGAGCCCGATGTAGAACTCGCAGTTGTCGGGGCCATTGGGATCGGTGCCGTCGTCGGGCGCCCCGAGCTGCGAGACGACCACGCGGACTTCCGGAAACGTCAGCAGCCGCTCGCGGATGCGGTGGACGTAGGGCTGGGCCCCTTCGAGCGAAATCCCGATGGGGAACTTCACGCGCAGCCACAGATCGCCCTCGTCCAGCTCGGGCAGGAATTCCTTGCCCAGCAGCGCGAATACGATCAGAGCCAGAACGAAGAGGCCGCCGGCGCCGAGGAGGGGCACGAGCGGGCGGCGAACGCACCAGCGGATGGCCGGCCCGTACGGGCGCCGCAGCCAGCGGAGCACCGGGCTCTCGCGTTCCTGGGGCGGGCGGCGAAAGAGGTAGCTCGACAGGACGGGGATCAGCGTGAGCGTGAGCAGGAGGGCGCCGACGACGGCCACCGAGATCGTCACCGCCATCGGCCGGAAGAGCTTGCCCTCGATGCGCTGGAAGGTGAGGATCGGCACGTACACGGTCATGATGATGAGCACGGCGAACGTCAGCGGCCGCGCGACCTCGAGCGCGGCGTGCTGGACCTCGCGCACGACCCGGTGGCCGGTCGGCCGGCGCTCGGCGAGATGGCGGAGGATGTTCTCGGCCATGATGACGGCGCCGTCCACGATGATCCCGAAGTCGATGGCGCCCAGCGAGAGCAAGTTGGCCGGGATCCCGCGGAGATCCATGAACATGAACGCGAACAGAAGCGACAGCGGGATGGTCAGGGCGACGATGAAGGCGGATCTCAGGTTCCAGAGTAAGAGCGAGAGCAGGACGATGACGAGGGCGGCCCCTTCGATGAGATTGCGCAGCACCGTGGTGACGGTGGTCTTCACCAGGCGATCACGACTGTAGTAGTCGTAGAGCTCGACGCCCGCCGGCAGCGTGCGCTTGACCTCGGCCAGCTTCTTTTTGACTCCTTCGATGACGGCGTCGGGGTTCTCGCCCTTGCGCATGAGGACGATGCCCTGCACGAGATCGTCTTCGTGGTCGCGGCCGAGGATGCCGAAGCGGATGGCGTGACCGATCCCCACCTCGCCGATGTCGCGGATGCGGACCGGCGTTCCCTTCTGGGCGGCTACGACCACGTCGGCGAGGTCGTCGGTCGAGCGCAGCAGGCCGATGCCGCGCACCATGAGCGCATACTCGCCGTCGCGCAGGTAGCTGCCGCCGGCGTTGGCGTTGTTGGCGGTCACGGCGTCGAAGACCTGCTTGAGCGTGAGGTTGTAGGCGCGCAGACGGCCGGGATCGACGGTGATCTGATACTGCTTGATGCCGCCGCCCCACGAGATCACGTCGGCCACCCCGGGCACCTTCCGGAACTCGCGCTCCAGCACCCAGTCTTGGAGTGCCTTCACCTCGACGAGCGGCATCGTCTTCGACTCGAGCGTGTAGCGGTAGACCTCGCTGATCACGCTGGCCAGCGGCCCCAGCCCTGGCTTGGCGTCGGGCGGCAGCTCGGCGCCCGTGATGCGCTCCAGCACCTGCTGGCGGGCCCAGTAGTTGTCGGTGCCGTCCACGAAGAGGACCCGGACGTTGGAGAGGCCGAAGTTGGAGACGGAGCGGAGGAAGGTGATGCCGGCGATGCCGTTCAGCTCCTTCTCGAGCGGAACGGTGATGAGCCGCTCGACCTCCTCGGCGGCGTGGCCGGGCCAGATCGTGATGACGTCGACCTGGACGTCGGCCACGTCGGGATAGGCTTCGATGGGCAGGCGGTGATACGAGATGATGCCGCCCACCGTGAGCAGCAGGGCCAGCGCGAGCGTGATGAAGCGCTGGTGGAGCGCGAACGCAACGAGACGCGCGATCATGCCGACAGTCCTCCCGTCTGAAGTTGGGCATCACGATCGATGCGGGACGACGGTCAGGCTGTGGGCGGGACGTCGGCGAGTGAAGCGCGCGCGAGCAGACGAACGCCGGGCCGCCAGGTGGGCGGCAGCGGCCGCGAGGACGTACTGGCCAGACGCTCGTCCTGGACGGGACGGTCGTCCAGCATCGCGATGACCGGGGCGACGACGGCATCCACCGGCACGAGGCTCGCCCGCCGGGCATCGTCGTCGTGCTCTGCCTCGGCCGGCTTGAAGGTGGCGTGGCGGGGATCGGTCTGGAAATCGGAGCCGTCGAGGTCGAGGACCTCGAAAGCGATGAATGACAGCACGCAGAGCAACGCCAGGACGTACACGGCCAGCCACAGGCTCGGCCGCGTGTCCTTGAGCGCGATGAAGGCGATCACGACTTCCGGAACCTCTCGGCGACCGCGTAGACGGCGGGCAGCGCGAGCAAGGTGAGGAAGAACGTCGAGAGCAAGCCGCCGACCACGACCGTCGCCAGCGGTCGCTGGATGTCCGAACCGATCCCGCGCGCGATCGCGGCCGGAACCATGCCCAGCATCGCGACGAGGATCAGCATGAGCACGGGCCGGAACTGCGTCTGGGCCGCCTGGACGATGGCGTCGCGGACCGTCACGTCCGGCGCGCGGCGCTGGCGATCGACCTCGGTGATGTAGAGGACGCCGCTCATCACGGCGACGCCGAAGAGCGAGATGAAGCCGACCGCGGCCGACACGCTGAGGTGGATCTGGCGGAGATGCAGTGCGACGAGTCCGCCGGCGAGCGAGAAGGGCACCGTCAGGAGCACGAGGACGGCGTCGAGCGCCGAGCCGAACGTGACGAACAGCAGGACGAAGATGATGCCGATGGTGATCGGGATGATCACCTCGAGGCGGAGCCGAGCGCGATCGAAGTTCTCGAACTGGCCGCCCCAGGTGACGTGGTAGCCCGGGGGAAGCTTCACGGCCTCGGCGAACCGCGCCTGAGCCTCGTGGACGAAGCCGCCCTGGTCGCGCCCGCGGATATTGGTGCGAACGGTGATCTGCCGCTCGTTCTCGCGGCGGGCGATGATCGTCGCCCCGTCGGCCACCCGGATGTCGGCCAGCTGGGCCAGCGGCACGCGCGCTCCCTCACGCGTCGGAATCAGCACGGCGCCGATGGCCGAGGCATCGGCCCGCGCTTCCGGCCGGAACCGGGCGACCACGTCGAAGCGCCGATCGCCCTCGAAGACGGTCGTGACCGGGCTGCCGCCCACGGCGAGGTCGATCACGTCCTGGACGTCGCTGACGTTGATGCCATAGCGGGCCACCTGGAACCGGTTGACGTCGATGCGGAGTTGAGCCTGATCGGCCTCCTGCTCGATCGACGTGTCGGCCGCCCCGGGCACCTGGCGGAGCACGGCCAGCGCGCGGGTGGCGACGTCGCGCAGCTGCCGACGGTCCGGTCCGCTGATGATCACGGCGAGGTCGGCCGACGACCCCGTTGCGATCTCGGTGGACGTGTCGATGATCGGCTGGGTGAAGTTGAGGCTGGCGCCAGGAATCGCGTCCTGTAAGCGCGTCGACAACTCGTCGACCAGCGCGACTTTGGTCCGCCCGGGCGGCCACGATCCGTACGGGTGCAGGTCGACGAGGAGCTCGTTGCGGTTGGGGCCGAAGGGATCGGTGCCGGATTCGTTCCGCCCGGTCTGCGACATCACGAGCTTGACCTCCGGCGACTGGAGGATCAGTCCGCGCATGGTGGCCGCGATCTGCGCGGACTTCTCGACGGAGATGCCAGGCGGCAGGTTGGCGCGGATCCAGATCACGCCTTCGTCGAGCTGAGGCAGGAACTCGGACCCCAGCCGAGTGCCGAGCACGAGCGTGCCAGCCACGGCGACCGCCGCCAGTCCGACCGTGAGCGGAGCGTGACGGACCGTGAAGCGGACGAGCCGCTCGTAGCGCGCCGTGGCCCACTCCAGCGCCCGGTGGCGCCGCGGTCGCGTCGACCGCGCGAACAGATACGTGGAGAGCGCGGGGATCAAGGTGAGGCTCAGGATGAGCGAGCCGATCAGCGCATAGCACACGGTGAGGGCCATGGGCGTGAAGAGCCGCCGCTCGACTCGCTCCAGCGTCAGCAGCGGGATGTAGGCGGCGATGATGATGAGCAGCGAGAAGAAGATCGGCCGCTGCACGTCGGCGACGGCGGCCCGAATGGGAGCGAACGCGCCGCGGGGCTCTCCGTGCCGGCTCCGCTCCCCGACCCGATGCATGATGCGCTCGACCATCACGATCGTCGCATCGACGATGATGCCGAAGTCGATGGCGCCGATGCTGAGCAAGCTCAGCGACACCCCGCTCAACTGCATGCACGCGAAGGCGAACAGGAGCGAGAGCGGGATGATGATCGCCGTCATGAGGGCCGCTCGCAGATCGAGCAGGAACAGGAGCAAGACCGTGACCACGATGATGAAGCCTTCCACCAGCACGCGTGAGACGGTCCGCAGCGTGTTCCGCACGAGGTCGGTACGATCGTAGATGGGGACCATGCGCACGCCGCTCGGCAACCGGCTGTTCAGCTCGCCGACGGCCGCGTGCACGCTCTCCAGCACGTCGCTGGGGTTTTCCCAGCGCCGCATGAGGACGATGCCTTCCACCCCGCCCGTCCGGGACGCTTGTTGGTTCAGCGCGAAGATGCCGGTTTGAGGCTGCGCGCCGACCTTCACGCCACCGATGTCGCGCATGTAGACCGGCACGCCCTTGGGAGCGTCGAGCACGATCTGCTCGATGTCCTCGCTCCCGCGGATGAGGCCCGAGCCCCGGATGGCCAGCGCCTGCTGACCCAGGTCGAGGAGCGCGCCGCCGGCATTGCGGTTGTTGTTCTTCACCGCGTCGGCGATCTGGCGCACGCTGAGCTTGTACTTGTCGAGCGCCTTGGGATCGATCTCGATCTGGTATTGGCGGACGAGGCCGCCGAACGTGACGACGTCGGCCACGCCGGGTACCTGGAGCAGTCGCGGCCTGATGACCCAGTCCTGGATCTCGCGCAGCCGCATCGCGTCGGCGTCGCTGCTCTCGAGCGTGTAGCGGAACAGCTCACCGATCCCCGTCGACAGCGGCCCCAGCGTCGGTGACACGCCGTCCGGAAGCGACGCGTCGCGGAGGCGTTCGAGCACGACCTGACGGGCGAAGTAGTCGTTGGTGCCGTCGGCGAAGGTCAGCTCGACGACCGACAGCCCGAAGATCGTGCGCGATCGGCGCGCGATGACGAACGGCGTGTTGTTGAGCGCCCGCTCGATGGGCACGGTCACTTGCAGCTCGACGTCCTCGGCGGCGAACCCCGGGTAGGGCGTGACGACGACCACGCCAGGATCGGAGATGTCGGGATATGCCTCGAGCTTGAGATGGCGGAACGCCACGACGCCGGCCACGGCGATCAGGAGCGCCACGGTTACCGTGAAGCCCCGGCGGGCGAGGGCGAAACCAAGCAACGAGGTGAGCATCGACGCCTAGCGGTCTTTCAGCAGGATGGCGCCATCCACGACGACGCGATCACCGGCCTGGACGCCGGTCAGCACCGGCAGGCTGCTGCCCGCCGCTGACCCGAGCGTGATGTCCCGGCGCTCGAATTGCCCGGGCGCCCGCTCGACGAAGACCACGGCCCGGCCATACTCTTGCACGACCGCCGAGCGGGGAATGACGGGAAGGCTGCGCAGAGCTCCGGCGTGACGGATCGTGCCGAACATCTCGGGACGAAAACGTCCCTGGGGATTCGCCATCTCCACGTAGACCTTCAGCGTCCGCGTTTGCGGATCGAGCGCATCGGCCATGCGAGCCACCCGACCCGCGAACGTCTCCCCCGGATAGGCGAGGAGGGTGATGACGACTCGTTCGCCGGGGCGAATCAGGCGGATGGCGGTTTCCGGGACCTCCGAGGTCATCCAGACCGTACTGAGATTGGCGATGGTCATCAGCGGCGCCGTCGTGTCGTTGCGATACTCGCCGGGCGCGACGTTCAGCTCGAGGACCTTGCCGCCGATCGGCGCCCGAACGACGATCCGTGGCTTGCTGTCGGTCGGCCTGAGGCCGAGCAGCTCGAGCCTGCGCGAGGCCTGGGCGAGCGAGGTGCGCGCAGCCTCCACGGCGGCTCGCGCCTGGGCCAGGTCGTTCTGGGCGCCAATGAGGTCCTTCTGGGCGACCGCCCGGTGCTCGTAGAGATCGCTGGCCCGCTGGAAGTCGGCTTCGGCCTTGACGAGCGTGGCCTGCGCCTGGCGCTCGGCGACCTCGGCCTGCCGGTAGCTGCCGATCGCACCGTCGGCGTCGGGACTCTCCAGCGTGAGCACCGGCTGGTTCTCCTCGACGGCGTCGCCGAGCCGAGCCATGACGCTGGCGATGCGGCCGGGAACCGGCAGCAGAACGCGGGACGAATGGCTGGGATTGATGCCCACGCGCCCGGGGGCGACGACCTCATCGGTCGGAACGTCGAGTGTCTTCACCGCTTCGACGCGGATCTGAGCGAGCTGCGGCGAGCCCGGCGCGATGCTGATGATCCCCGGCGCCACCGGCGCCGCCTCGGGCTTGGCCGCGGCGGCCGGGGCGTTCTGCTCATTCCGCCCACAGCCGGCGCCCGCGCCGACCATGGCGATCAGCGCGACCGCGATGACCGAGACCGGCGACCTCATGGAGCCGGAGCCTCCTCGACGGCGGCGGCTCCGCCCCGACTGATCAATGCGTAGACGACGGGCAGGACCAGCAAGGTCAGCACAGTCGAGGAGATTAACCCGCCGATGACGACGCGTGCGAGCGGGCGCTGGATCTCGGCGCCGATGCCATGCGACAGCGCGGCCGGGAGGAAGCCGACGATGGCCACCACCCCCGACACCAGGATGGGCCGGAAGCGGATCTCACAGCCGCGCAGGATGGCGGCCCGGACGGGGAGGCCGTCGAACTGGGCCTGGCGGATCGACGACACCAGCACGACACCGTTGAGGACGCTGACCCCGAAGACGGCGATGTAACCGACGGCGGCCGAGATGTTGAAGTGCGTCGACCAGAGATAGAGGGCGAGCGTGCCGCCGATGATCGCGAAGGGGAGGTTGAGCATGATGAGCAGGGCATCGCGGACGGACTGGAAGGCGCCGAAGAGTAAGATGAAGATGATGAAGATGACCAGGGGAACGATGATGTAGAGCCGGGCCAGCGCCCGCTGCTGGTCCTCGAAGCGACCGCTCCACACCATGCGGTATCCTTCGGGCAGCGTGACGGCGGCCTTCACCTTCTGCATCGCCTCGGTGACGAGGCTGCCCATGTCGCGCTCGCGGACGCTCCACTTGATGGCGAGCCGGCGCACATTGCCCTCGCGGACGATCTCGGCCAGGCCTTCGGTCGTGATGAACTCGGCCAGCTGGCCGACCGGGATGCGCTCGCCGCCGGGCGCGTTCACGACCAGCGTCCGCAGCGTCTCGACCGGATCGCCCTCGCGTTGCACGCGCACGGCCAGGTCGAAGCGCCGCTCGCCTTCATAGATCTGCGTCACCACGCGCCCCTTGGTGGCCGCCTCCAGCACGTCCTGAATGTCCTGGACGTTGATCCCGTACCGCGCGGCGGCCGCCCGGTCGACCACGATCCTGAGCTCGGGCATGCCGACGACGTGGTCGTAGTCGAGATCGGCCACACCCCGGATGCCCCGCAGCGCGCCGGTGATTTCCCGCGCCTTNGCGTCCAGCACGAGCATGTCGGGGCCGTAGAGCTTGATGGCCAGCTCGCCCTTCACCCCGGCCAGGGCCTCGTCCACGTTGTCCTTGATCGGCTGCGAGAAGTTGGTCGTGATTCCGGGAATGGACGACAGCGAGGCCGTCATCGCGTCGATGAGGGCCTCCTTNTCCTTGGTCGTCTTCCATTCNTCGCGCGGCTTGAGGCCCACGTAGAACTCGACGTTGTCGGGCGCCTCGGGATCGGTGCCGTCGTCGGGGGCGCCCAGCTGGGACGTCACGACGCTGACCTCGGGAAACTTCAACAGCCGCTGGCGGATCTCGCGGACATAGGGCCGGGCGCCTTCGATCGAGATGCCGATCGGGAACTTGATCCGCACCCACAGATCGCCCTCGTCGAGCTCGGGCAGGAACTCCTTTCCGAGCAGACCGAAGACGCCGAGTGAGAGGACCAGGACGACGGCAACGGTGGCGAGCGGCACCACCGGGCGGCGCAGGCACCAGCGGAGCGCGGGCAGGTAGGGCTTCCGGATCCACCGGAGCAGCGGGCTCTCGCGCTCCGACGGCGGCCGCCGGAACAGCAGGCTCGACAGCACGGGGATCAGGGTGAGCGTGAGGAGAAGAGATCCGATGACGGCGAGCGAGATCGTGACGGCCATCGGACGGAACAGCTTCCCCTCGATGCGCTGAAACGTCAGGATCGGCACGTACACGGTCATGATGATGAGGACGGCGAAGGTTAGAGGCCGCGCGACCTCGACGGCGGCGTGCTGGACCTCGCGCACCACCCGGTGGCCCTGGGCCCGGCGCTCGGCCAGGTGGCGCATGATGTTCTCGGTCATGATGACGGCGCCATCCACGATGATCCCAAAGTCGATCGCGCCCAGCGAGAGCAGGTTGGAGGGGATGCCGCGCAGGTCCATGAAGATGAATGCGAAGAGCAGGGACAGCGGAATGGTGAGCGCCACGATCAGGGCGGCCCGCAGGTTGTAGAGAAAGAGCGTGAGCAGGAGGACGACGAGGGCGGCCCCCTCGACGAGATTCTTGAGGACCGTACGAACCGTGGTGGTCACCAGCCGATCGCGGCTGTAGTAGGGCCGCAGCTCCACGCCCGCCGGCAGAAGCGCCTGGATCTCGCCCAGCTTGGTCCGCACGCCGTCGATCACGTAGCCGGGGTTCTCGCCCTTGCGCATCAACACGATCCCGCCGACGACGTCGTCCTCGTGATCCCGGCTGAGCACGCCCAGCCGCAGGGCAGC
>JGI25382J43887_10001226_pt1 | contig 10186 bp, 6 predicted proteins | sample GraSoi013_1_40cm_3_FD_43887 | JGI IMG/M metagenome (IMG submission 43887) | reverse complement strand
CGACTCGCTCGACGCGCGGAACCGGTTGCTTCCGGAGTCGCTCGACGCCGCCGTGCGGGCATCCGCAGCGCGGGACAACGCCGCGTGGGCGCTCGAGGGCGCGCGCGCCGTGCTTACGCCCGAGCAATGGAGCAGACTCCCCGACGCAGTGAAGTCCNCCGCAGCGGCGTTGCACGATTGATGCGGGAAGCCCTGCACCTCGGGTCACACTGATCCCGATGCCACTCGCCATCGCCGCTGTGCTGCTGCTGCAGTCGGGGTCCGCGGATTCGTCCGCCCTCCGCCACGCCAACGGCCTCGTGCCCCCCGCCGTGACCGCGCTGCGGGTCGATCGGCCGCCTTCGCTCGACGGGCGCCTGGACGACCCCGNCTGGACGCTGGCGCCTGCCAGCACGGGCCTGCTGCAAACCGACCCGGACGAAGGAAACGCCGTCTCCGAGTCCACGGAGGTACGGATCATCTACGATGCAGACGCACTGTACGTGGGCGTGCGCTTGTTCGACGCCCAGCCGCACAGCATCGTGAGCCGGCTGGGACGGCGCGACGCCAACACCCACAGCGACGAATTCCGCCTCCTGCTGGACAGCTACCACGATCATCGGACCGCGTTCGAGTTCATCGTGAACCCGGCGGGCGTGAAGAAGGACGTCTTGCGAGGAGGCGACGGCAAGCTCTCCGACAATTCCTGGGATCCGGTCTGGGAGGCGGCGACGTCCATCGACTCGCTCGGGTGGATCGTCGAGCTGCGGATTCCTTTCTCCCAGTTGCGGTTCTCCCCCGCGCGGGAGCAAGTGTGGGGCGTGCGCTTCACGCGCTGGATCGAGCGAAAGAACGAGCTGGCGCTGTTCCCCTTCGTCGGGAAAAAGGAGAGCGGTCTCGCGTCGCGCTTCGCGCACCTGGTGGCGCTGCAAGATATCGCGGTTCCCAAGCGGCTCGAGCTGCTCCCTTACACGCTCGCTCGCGGTCGTTACGACCAGCCCAAGCGCGCCGGCAACCCCTTCGACGACGGCAACACCTATTACGGCGGGGCCGGGTTGGACTTGAAGTACGGCGTCAGCTCCAACTTCACCCTCGACGCCACGATCAACCCGGATTTCGGCCAAGTAGAGCTCGACCCGGCCTATGTCAACCTCACGGCGTTCGAGCAGTTCCTCGACGAGCATCGACCGTTTTTCGTGGAAGGAACCCAGATCTTCGACTTCGGAGGAAACGGGGGCGGGGTCAACAAATTCAAGAGCACGCCGCTGTTTTACTATTCGCGGCGCATCGGGCGCGAGCCGCAGGGAGAGCCCACCTCGTCCGGCGACTTCAAGGACGTCCCCACCAGCACCACCATCCTGGGCGCCGCCAAGCTCAGCGGCCGGACGGCGGACGGCTGGTCAGTGGGTGTGCTGGACGCGTTCACCGCCCGTGAGCGGGCCACCGTCGCCGACATGACGAGCGGGGGCCGCTACGGCGACGAGGTCGAGCCGCCCACCAATTACTTCGTCGGACGGCTCAAGCGGGACTTCGCCGGCGGCAACACCAACATCGGATTCCTCACCACGGCCGTCCACCGGCGNCTCGACACGCCGGCGCTGGACTTCCTACCGACGACAGCCTATGCCGGCGGTGTGGACTTCTTGCACCGCTGGCACAACAACACGTACACCATCGCCGCCAGCTTGGGCGCTTCCTACATCGGGGGCGACACGCTGGCGATCAAGGAGGCGCAACGCTCCTCCAACCGCTACTTTCAGCGCCCCGACGCAGCCAGCTTCCGCTACGACCCGCACCGCACGTCTCTCGCAGGGCTCACCGGAGACGTCTATCTCAACANGGTCGCCGGCGTCTGGAACTGGGGCGTCGCGGGCAGTACCACGACGCCGGGGTTCGAGGTCAACGACTTCGGGTTCCAAGAGCGTGTGGACCGGATCTCCGCGGCNGCNTCNGTGGGCCGGCGCTGGACNCGACCNGGNAAGCGNTTTCGGCAGGGGTACGCCTANCTCACCGTCGGCCCGAGCTGGAATTACGACGGTGACGNCATCCAACGGGCCGTCGGCACGTTCGGCTACGCCCAGCTCCGCAACTTCTGGTCGCTCGATTGGAGCGCGACGTACTCGGCGGCCGTCACCGACGACCGCCTCACGCGCGGCGGGCCGCTCGCCGCGAAGCCCGCCGGCTGGCAGGCCTCCGGCGACGTGTACACGGACGACCGGAAGCGGGTGAGCGAGTACGGGTTTGCGTCGTACGCAAGCGACGCGGCGGGCGGCTGGTCGCTGAACCTCATCCCGCAGCTCACCATTCGGCCGAGCCAAGCGGTGTCGCTCAGTTTCACTCCCGGCTACTTCACCGGCCGCGCCGCGGCCCAGTATGTCAGCCGGGTCCCCGATGCCACCGCCGCCGCGACGCTCGGCGTCCGCTATGTGTTCGCCGAGCTGCGCCAGCAGAGCTTCTATGTGACCTGGCGCTTGAACGCCACTTTCTCGCCGGTCCTGAGCTTTCAGCTGTACGCCCAGCCGTTCACGTTCACCGGCCACTACACGGGCTTCAAAGAGTTGCGAGCGCCGCGCACGTTCAGCTTCAATCGATACGGCCAGGACAACGGCTCGAGCGTCACCCCGGACGACCCCGCGGTGTGCGGCGGCGCAGCTCCCGGCACGTGCTCGGGCATCGACCCCGACGGCGGCGCCGGACCGGCCGCGAAGTTTGCGCTCTACAACCCCGATTTCCGGACCCGCTCCTTCCGCACCAACGCCGTGCTGCGCTGGGAGTATCGCCCGGGCTCGACGCTGTTCCTCGTGTGGACACACAGCCGCTCGGGCTACTTCCCTTACGACGCCAGCTTCGACCTGGGTCGCGATCTCGGCCCGGAGCTGTTCCGCGACCGACCGACCAACGTGCTGCTCGTGAAGGTCAACTACTGGCTGAGCCTATAGGGTCGCGAGCGCGCTGACATCCTCCGGGCGGGTCAGGTGCACGTGGGCGACCCGGCGGCCGCGCGCCAGCAACGCGCGGANGTCGCCGCGCGCCTGGGCGCGCTTCAGTCGACCGAAGGTGATCCCCATCTCGGGAACCTCGGCGTCCTCGGCATCCTCAGCGGTGATCACCAAGAACAGTCCGGTGTTGGGACCACCCTTGTGCAGCTGCCCCGTGGAGTGCAGGTAGCGCGGCCCGAAGCCGAGCGTGGTCGCGCAGTCCGTCGCCCGTGCCCATGCACCCCGCACCTCCTGGAGCCCGGCCGCGACCTCGGGGCGCGGCGGCAGATAAGCGAGGATCGCGACGTAGTCGCCGGGGCGGGCGGCGCGCCGCAGCGCCTCGGGGGTCATAGTCGGTAGGGGCGCAGCAGGCTGCGCCCCTACGGGTCCCCCTGCCAGCTCGGCGCGCGCCAGCGCCTTCGCCTCCTCCACGTCGGGTTGATCGAAGGCGTTCACGCCCAGGCGCTCGCCCAGCTCCCACGTCGCGTACTCCCACGTGAGGAACTCGGCGCCCAGGTCGAGCGGCTCGTTCGAGAACTCGGCGACGACCTCCGAATCCGGCCGGCGCTCGCTCACCGGGTCGTCGACGACGGGGACCACGCCGCGACCCGCCTTGCCGCTACTCTCGGCCACGAGCTGCTCGATCCAGTCGGCGAGGCGCGCGACCGTGCCGGGCGGTCGCAACACCAGCTTGTCCCGTCCTGCCTGCGCTGCCGCCGCGACGCGCGCCCCGAGCGCTTTGGCGGGGTCGGCGCGCACAGCTCCCGCCCGCTCGAGCAGGGTCCGCCCATCCGCGCCGATCAGTGCAGCCGGAAGCATCCCCACGACAGTCAGCGCGGCGTAGCGGCCGCCCACGTCCACCGGGTGGTGGAAAACGGCCCGGAAGCCGCGCTCGCGGGCCAGCGTCTCGAGCGGGCTGCCCGGGTCCGTGATGGCGACGAACTGCCCCGGCCGCGCGCGCGCGACGAAGTAGTGGTAGAACGCGAGCGTCTCGACCGTCGTCCCCGATTTGCTGCTGATGACGAACAACGTGTTTCCGATCCCGGCACGCTCGATCGCGAGCACCGCCGCCGGATCGGTGCTGTCGAGGACGACCAGGGAGGGCGCTCCAAAGCTCGTCGCCAGCACCTGGGGCGCGAGACTCGACCCGCCCATGCCACACACGACCGCGCGCGTGAACCCGTCGCCTCGCGCGGCGTCGGCGAAGCGCGTGAGATCGTCCCATTGCGCCAACGACGCGCGTGGCGCGTCGATCCAGCCCAGGCGGCTCATGCGCGGCTCATCCGGAGGGAAAAACATAACCAACCCTCGCCACCCGTGACGCGGGCATTTAGGTTAGCCCATGAGGCTTCCAGTGGCTCTCCCAGCCGGAACAGCCCGCTTCTGGGTCGCTGCCGCCGTCCCTGCCCTGGCGGTGATCGTCGGCGCGTATCTCCTCGAGACCCACGGCCGCACCATCGCGGCGGCCGCGCTGGTCGCGGGGGGCGTGGCGATCGCCGCGGGCCGCTTTCTCGTCTCGCACCGCGCCGATCGCCGCTATGCCAAGGTGCTCGAGAGCGAAGTCGCGACGCAAACCCGCTCGCTGATGGATTCGCTCGCCGCCACCGCCGGAGCCGAGCGCAACCTGCGCCTCGTGATGGACGCCGTGCCGGATGCGATCGCGGTGCTGGACCGCGACGGCCGCATCATGGAGCTGAACGAGGCGGCGAAGCGCATGGTGGCCGCGCCCCTCGAGCAGGGGGCGGGCCGCAGCGTCTTCGAGTTTCTCGATGCCGACGCCGCGACGACGGTCCGGGGGCGGCTCGCGGCCGCGTTCGCGGGCGACGTGCAGCGGTTCGAGGTGGCGTTCCGGCGGGACGACGGCTCCAAGGGCATCGGCGCCCTGCTGTACGCGCCGGTGCGCGAGCGCGGGGAGGTCACGCGCGTCCTCGCCCTCGCCCGGGATATCACCGATCAGAAACACACGGAGCAGCAGCTGCAGCAGGCGGAGAAGCTCACCGCCATGGGACAGCTCGTCAGCGGGGTGGCGCACGAGATCAACAACCCGGCCGCCATCATCTCCGGATTCGCGCAGACCTTGCTGCTCGACGAGATGAAGCCCGAGCAGCGTGAGATGCTCNAGATGATCTACGACGAGGCCACCCGCATCGGTCGCATCACCTCGAACCTGCTGGCGTTCGCGCGGGCGGGCGGCTCCCCCCGGACGCTCGTGGACCTGAACGACATCGTGCGCCGCACCTTCGCCCTCCGGTCCTACCACCTCTCGACCCTCAACATCGCTGTGACGCTCGATCTCGCGCCCGAGGAGCCCAAGTTCTGGGCCGACCCGTCGGAGCTGCAGCAGATGCTGCTCAACCTGCTCATCAACGCGGAGCAGGCGCTGGTGGCGGTGCAGACGCCCCGGGCCATCGTGGTGCGGACGGCGGCGACCGAGGAGGAGGTGAGGCTGGAGGTCGCNGACTCGGGACCGGGCATCGCGCCCGAGATCCGGGCCAAGATCTTCGACCCNTTCTTCACGACCAAGCCGGAGGGCGTGGGAACGGGGCTCGGCCTGTCGATCTGCTACGGCATCGCGCGCGAGCACGGCGGCCGCATCTGGGCGGACTCGCAGCCGGGCCGCGGCGCGACCTTCTACGTGGCGCTGCCGCGCGATCCACGCCGGGAGGGGCGTCCCGACCCCGAATCGCCCGCGCCGCCGCCGCCGGCGGTGGGCACCATCACCGTGCTCATCGTCGACGACGAGACCGCNCTGCGCAACGCGCTGCTCCGGTTCCTCGGCCGGCGCGGGATCGAGGGCCACGGGGTGGCCGACGGCGTCGACGCGCTGCGGACGCTGCAGCAGCGGGAGTTCCACGTGATCATCTCGGACGTCCGGATGCCGGGAATGAGCGGCCGCGAATTCATGGAGCGGCTGCGGCGCGACCGTCCCGACCTCATGGCTCGGCTGATCTTCAGTACGGGCGACACGTTCGCGCCGGATACGGCGGCGTTGATCAAGGAAGCCGGCCTCCCGACCGTGACCAAGCCGTTCGACTTCGGGGAGCTCGAGCGGGTCATCCGCCGGGTCGCGGCCGAGGCCGACCGACGGCGCCCTATGGCTTCGGCGTGAGCAATACCTCGAGTCCCGAGACGCCGGCCCCGGAGGTGGTGGGGGCCACGGTCAGGTGCAGTGGCTGGGCCGAGGCGCCCAGCAGCTCGAGCACGCGCGCGTCCACCGTCAGATCATAGACGCCCGGCTTCACGCCCAGCGTGTAGAAGTCCCCGTCGGAGAAGGTCGTCAAACTGCGGCGCTCGCCCGTGCGGCGATCGGTCAGGACGAGCGTGACGCCGGCGAGCCCTTGTGGCCCTTGAGCGGTCGCGCGGCGCACCCGCCCCTCCACCACGCCGGCGCGGACCAGCGGGATGTCCAGCGTGCGGAAGCGATTGGGCCCCGGCTCGATGCTCACCGAGCCGAACGCCGGCACCAGCAGCGGCGAGTCGATCGAAAGCGAGTCGATCGTCACGAGGACCGGCTCGAAGGGCACGAGGTCCCAGACCCCGAACCAGCCGCTCGAGTCCGAGCGCGCGCTGTTGCTGCCCACCAGCACCCGTACACCTGGTACGGCCGGCTCGCCCGGATCCCGACGGCCGTTGGCGTTCTCATCCAGGAACACGCGCCCGGTGAGCCCCGCGCGCTCGAGCGAAGGACCAGGCGCGTAGGTCAACCGCCCGTTCGAGCGGTTCCACAGGACCGACCCCTGCACAAACTGCGAGGCCGTGGTCCCGCCCGCCGTGGGCGCGCTGACCAGGGTCAGCGTCCGCACCGCAGGAAGGTAACTCGACAGCGTGAACGTGAAGGTCGCGCCGGGCGTGCCCTGCAGCTTGCCCACGCCGACCTCGAGCCGCACGCCGGACCACAGCGGCCGCGCGGCGAACAGCTGGACGGCCTGCAACGCGCCGTCGAGCTGCTGCTCCACGTGCCCGCGCATCCACACCGCGCCGAGCACGGGCCCCAGCGCCGGGCGCGGGAGCGCGAACACATCGAGCCCCGTGAGGGGACGCGTCGTGGCGACGCCGCCGGCGGGGGCGTCGCGCAGCAGGCGCACGAACGGCACCAAGCGCACGTCGTGGGCCTGCACCGAGGCGCCGAGTCGAGCCGTCGTCGTCCCGCCCGTCGCGGTGTGCGTGCCGCCGACCTGCCCATCCAAGAAGAAGAAGCCGGATGCGGGGATCGGTCGGAGGAAGCCGGTCACCCCCCAGGCCGAGCGGAGGGCGGGCGCTTGGAGGGCGGGGGCCGTGTCGTGCGCGTAGGCCGTGTAGCCGGCGGCCAGTTGCAGGTTGAGCGAGGGCTCGAATTGCAGGCCCGCCGTGGCCGCGGCGCCGCCCACGGCTTCGACGCTCACCGCCCAGGCGTTGGTCGGGTTCAGCACCATCGCCACATAGGGATGGGTGCGGTTCGCGAGGCTGTCGCGCCAGAACTGCTCCACGCCGGCCCGCACCGTCCAGCGCTCGGTGATCCCGTAGCGCAGGTCGAGGTTGCCGGTGGCGCGACAGGTCGGCGCCGTGCACCACCCCGCCGAGAACCCGTACTCGAACTGGCGTGCGGGCAGCAGCTCGGTCAGCACGCGGAAGGTGCGGTTGAACTGGCGGACTTCGCCCAACGGTCCGTACGCCACGAAGTCCACCGGGTTCTCACCGTAGCGCACCGGGAGATCGACCGCGAACCGACCCCGGCCGTCGGTCGAATCCAACCCGACCAGGTCGCCGCCGCGGTACGCCTCCACCGACCACCCGGGGTCGAGCTGGCCGTCGTAGCGCGTCGCCCCGAGGAGCGAGGACCGGAGGTAGGGCGCGTTGGTGACGAACAGGCCGCGCTCGGACCGCAGGCGCGGACCGGTGGTGAAGCCGTCACCGAGCCGCACCTGCTTCAGCCACCGGCGGTCGCGCCACACCCCAGTCCACGACCCCGAACCCCGCGCGTGGGCGTCACCCGTGGTCCCGACGCTCTGCACGCCGAGCTCGAGCGAGCCGCCCAATGCGTCGGCGCCGAGCCCCACCGAGTAAGCGCCGCCGCCCAGCGGCTGCTCGCCGGCCGCGAGGAACGAGTAGTCGACCACCAAGCCGTCCCAACGCGGGCGCTCGAGGGCGAACGCCCGCTCGGGCGGGACGCCACGCGTCCGCTCGAGAAAGGCCGCCCGCGCCGCCTCGCGTCGCAGCCGCCGGCCGATCGGCAGCTTGCCGTCATCCANCAGCGTGANGGACAGNTCCCCCCAATCCACCAGGATGCGCGANTCGAGCAGCTCGCCGAGCCGCCGGGCGCCGACGTACAGCTCGTTGTCATGGAAGAAGCGATACGCGGGCTCGATCCCCACGCGTCGCGCCCCCAGGCTCATCGTGTCGCGGCCCACATCGATCAGCAGGCGGCGGCTGCCCGGATTCACCGTCGCTTCGAGCCGGCCGTCGAGCGACATCCGGTAACCGGCCTCGCCCAGCTGGAGCAGCGCGGTCACGGGTAGAAGCGCCTCGGCACCGACGCGATACGCGGACACGGTGCGACTCGCGGCCCTGCCAATCTGGAGCTCCACCAGCACCGGCTCTGGTTCGGAGTCGGGCGCCTCGTTCTGCGCGCGGAACGCCTTGAGAGAATCGCGGGCGGTATCCGGCGCGACGCCGCCCGGCGGCACCGCTGCNGCAGCGGCAGGGCCGGTGGCCGCGACGCCGGCCAGCGCGACGAGCAAGGCGAGCGTCCCGCCGACCGAACGCCTCATGGCAGGCGCACCTCCAGCGAGTCGCGCACCGCCGCAGCCTTGAGCACCACTGCCGGGTCGAGGTCCTCACGCTCGGTCACCAGCTCGTAGCGTAGCCAGTAGCGACCGCGCGCGAGGCCGCCCGCCGAGAGCGCGTAGCGCGGCTCCATCACGAAATACACGCCGATCGGTGCGCTCAGCGTGCTCCGCACCGTGCCCGTCGAATCCACCAGCGCCGCCCGCACCGTCCCGACGTACGCCGCCGTGCCCCGGCGCTCCAGACGGCTCCATACCTCGACCGAATCGCCGACGAGGCGCGCGCGCAGCTTCGAAAGCGCGACCCCCGTCGCCACGGGCCCCTTGCGGTACGCCAGGCCGATGTTCGTATTCACGACCAGGTTGAGCTGCACGCGCACCGCCGCTGTGTCGCCTACGCCCGCGACCGGGAGCCTCCCGCCCCGCGCCGAGATGATCAGACGCGCCCAGTACTCGCCGTCCGGCAGTCCCGTCGGGGGAGTAGCGAGCAGACGCACGGTCTGCCGCTGGAGCGGCGCGATCGTGAGGCGGCGCGGGAAGGCCTGTACCCACGCCGCGGCAGACGGTAATGTCGAATCGGGCNGGTCCACCGGCCGCAGAGCGAAATGGCCCAGCGAGTCGGTGACGGGATACCCGAATGCCGTCGAGATCGTAACCTCGGCCGGGTCCCGGTTGGGGTTATACAGCGTCACCGTGCCGCTGCGGCGCGCGTGATCGATGTAGATCGCGTGCGGCGCGACGAGCACTCCCTGGGCCGCGAGCGGCGCGCCGGCGCCGAGCGCGAGGACGAGCGGCAGCAGGAGCGGGCGGGGCATCAGAAGAACACCACCGTCAGGGTGACGGTCCCGGTGTAGCTGCCGGCGCGCTGGCCGGTGCTCGGGTTTGCCGTGCCGCCCAAGAACACCGAGGCCCGGTTACCCACGAAGCTCGCCAGATACGGCNTCCGGGGATCGAAGGCGACTTGATTGTTGATGGACTGCGATGCCGAGAAGCCGCCATCACTGCCGCCGAACACGAGCGGCAGCGTCGCGCCTGCCGGACCCGTCATCACGGCCGGGAGTAAGAAGGTGAGGGACGCGGAACCCCCCGGGTGCCCCTTCAGGTCGAACTGGCCGCTGTTCGCCGGATCGCTGCGCGACACGACGCTCGCCACCCCCGGGAACACCGTCCCGAAGGCGAGCGGCCGGACGCCGCTCACGCCCGTCTGCTGCCCGGCCAGGGGCAGGGTCGCGGCGCAGACGAGCGACAGGATCGTCAAAGGAGCGCGCATGGGCTTTTGGTCTGGTGCCGCTTGCGACGGCGCCGGCAGAGGTGCTAAGCCACACCCCTGCCGGCGTCTCACAATCCGACCTCCAGAGCTGGTGCGGTTAGTACGTCACCGTCATCTGCACGGTGCCGACGTAGGCGCCCGCCACCTGGCTCACCGACGGCGTCACCGTCGCCGCCACGAACACGAACAAGGCTCCG
>JGI25382J43887_10001222_pt1 | contig 10205 bp, 11 predicted proteins | sample GraSoi013_1_40cm_3_FD_43887 | JGI IMG/M metagenome (IMG submission 43887) | reverse complement strand
GACGAGCGCTCGATCCTCGGGGTCTGTGGCGGGACTCTCTGCGAGGGGATTGACGATCCTCACGGTGGATCTCTCGTCACTCAATCGCCGCGCTGTTGGTCGACCAGCCCCCGGCGTATCGGGCCGTGTAGACGAGCCGCCCGCTCGCGTGAATGGTCTCCTCGCCGGAAAAGTTCGCCACGCCGCCCTCGTGCACATTCCGGTACGCGAACGGGCCCTCGGAGAACTGATCGGGGCCGCGAACCGGAAACGCCTCGGGCGTCTGCAGCAGCGCGCCCTGCAAGAACGAGTAGACCGTCTCGATCCTCGCGCTCTGGTCCTCGACCCATCCATAATAGACCGCCATCCAGACCGGCCGCCCACTCAGGAACACGACGGACCGGCCGCCGTAGGGCTCGCCGCCGAAGTAGTTGTCGTTGAACCTCCATTCGCCCCGCTCGTGGACGATGGTCGTCGAGTGATCGGCTTCCCGAACTTTGACCGCGGTACGCCCAGCCGCATAACCGCGCCTGCTGGCATCCAGCAAGAACCGGATAAGGCCTGCCTCGTCCATGCCCGTGTCCCCCCTTCCCTCAGTCCTTTGGACACGTCTTCTCCAGGAGTGTGACAACTAAGAGAGATCCCAGGTCGGCTCCTGAATCCAGACGGATGCCTGGGGGGTTCATCTCTTGCCGGGCGCAAAGAAGGGATGCGTTCCCGCGCTGTGGTCAGTGATGTCGATCACATCGGCGATCGGAGGCGGGCTCGAAGGATTCGCTCGACGCCTTGTCGGATGGTGACTGCTGCGAGGCTGCATCCCTGGCAGCCGCCCTCCAAGCGAATCCGCACGCGACCTTCTCTGACGTTGACCAGACTGACTCGTCCACCGTGGGCCGCAACCGCGGGGTTCACCTCGGCGTCAAGGATCTGATGGACATGCTCGGTCAGATCGTTTGAGGCGATCGTCGCGGGAGTCGCCCCAGGCCATACGACTTTCACGTCTGTCACCTGGGGCACAGCCCGGCGAAGGAGTGCCTCGATGTGCGACAACATGGGGATGACCGCGCCAGGTGACCCGCTCGCCTCGAGCGTCACGACGCCGCCTTCGACGGCGACGATGCGTCGCGAACCCCCTCGCGCGATGATCGACGGCATCACGCTCCGTTCGATCGCCGCGCCGACAGCACCAGCGATGCCAGAGTCGGTTGAGATCGCCGACTCAGGTTCGGGCATGGGGCCACGATATGCACCCGCCTTGGCGGCCTTTTCCAGCGCCGCATCGAGGTCGGCGATCAGATCGTCGGCGTGCTCGAGCCCAATGGAGAGGCGCAGCAGATCGTCCGGCACCGGCGACGACGGTCCTTCCGTGCTGCGGCGGTGCTCGATGAGACTCTCGACGCCGCCGAGCGACACGGCCCTCCTGAACACCTGAACGCTCCCGGCCACTGCCATGGCGCCGGCCTCGCCGTCCGCCACCCGAATCGACAGCATCCCGCTGAACCCACCCATCATCTGGCGACGGGCGACCTCATAGCCCGGATGCGACGGCAATCCCGGGTAGAGCACGGCCTTCAATGCGGAATGTCCCTCGAGGTGGCGCGCAATGGCCAACGCAGTCTCCGAAGAACGGCGCACTCGCACGAACAGCGTCCGCATCCCCCGTTGTAGCAGCCAAGCCTCGAAGGGGCCGAGCACCGCCCCGGCACTACGACGCCACGAGCGGATTCGCTCCCAGAAGGGATCGACACGCGCCGAGACCACTGCCCCAGCCAAAACGTCGCTGTGGCCGTTCAGGTACTTCGTAGCGGAATGCACCACGAGATCGGCCCCCAACCCGATGGGTCGAGTCAGCACGGGGCTCGCCGCGGTACTATCGACAGCCACGCGCACATCTGCGGCGCGTGCGATCGTCGTGACGGCTGCTATGTCAGTGACATCCCACGTCGGATTGGCGGGTGTCTCGACCCAAAGGAGGCGCGTGCGCCCGGGCCGGATCGCGGCCGCGACCTGGCCGAGGTTGGTGGTATCGACGAATTCTACATCGAGCCCCCAGCTGACCGCGAACTCGGCCAGCCATTTCCTGACTCCCCAGTAAAGAATCCGCGAGACCAGCACGTGGTCACCGGGAAGGAGCGACCGGAAAATAGCGGTGGCCGCCGCCATACCAGAGCCGAAGAGCATGCACGCGACGCCACCCTCCAGCGCGGCGAGAAGGCGCTCGGCGTGATCGTAGGTCGGATTGTCGGCGCGCGTGTAAGCCAGCCCGGACTTGTACGTGCCATCGGGATTGCGCTCGTAGATCGTCGATGGATGGATAGCGGGCGAAAGAGCGCCAGACGCCGGATCGACCTCACCGAGAGCTTGAGCGGCGAGCGTCTCCGGCGAGAGTTCGTGATTCATTTAGGGTGTCCTTCGAACATGGTGTTCGATCTTCACGCGCGGGCCGCGGCTGGCGTGGGGCTCGGCCTTCTCATCGCCCTGACGACCACTAGCCCAGAGACGAACGTGAGCGCCCCGACCAAATGGATCGCCGCCGCGAGCCCAACGAAGTCCGCGACGACGCCTGAGAGCAGAGCGCCAATGGCGTAGCCGAGGTCGCGCCAGAAGCGGTAGACGCCGAGGCTGGTCGCGCGCCACGTCGGGTGCGCATAGTCCGTAATTGCTGCCAGCAGCGTGGGATAGACCATCGCCGTGCCGAGTCCTTGCAGCGCAGCGCCGACGAGCCAGGCCGCATAGGTCGGGACCAGGACGGTCAACCAGATTCCCCCAGCCTGCACGATCATCCCTCCCGCGATCAGCTCCTTGCGCCCAACGTGATCCGACAGCGGCCCCGTCGCGACCTGCAGAACGCCCCACACAATCGGGTACACCGCCTTGATGACCCCGATGCTGCCGACGCCGAGGCCATAGCTGGCGAAGAACAACGGATAGAGCCCCCAGGACATGCCATCGTTGAGGTTATTCACGAGCCCGGCCTGGCAGGCGGCGAAGAGGCTCACGTTCCCGAGACTCGTGACATAGAAGACGTGGCCAAGCGATGGACGGACGCCGCTTGTTGTCTGGGGTGCCGTGGCCGCTTCGAGGTGCGCGTAGGGACGCGTCTCCCGGACGAACAGGATGGAAACGGCGAAGCCGACGACGGCGATGACGATCCCAAGATAGAAGGGCTGTGGACGCAACGCGCTGTGAGCGGCGATGTAACCCGTGACCCACGACATCACTCCCACGGCGAAGTAGCCCGCGAACTCGTTCAACCCGAGGGCGAGACCGCGGCGCTTCGGTCCCACCAAGTCGACCTTCATGATCACGGTCATCGACCACGCCATCGCCTGATTGGCGCCGAGGAGGACGTTGGCCAGATCGATCCACCACCATGCCGGTGCCCCGATGATGAGGAACGGCACAGGTAGGGCGAAGAGCCAGCCGACCACCAGGATCGGCTTCCGTCCGATGCGATCGGATACACGGGCCGCGATCAGGTTGATGACCGCCTTCGTAACCCCGAAGCTCACGATGAACGACGTGATGGCGGTCTTCGAGCTGAGCCCGAACTCCTGCTCGCCGAGGAGCGGAAGCACCGTCCGCTCCAGCCCGACCATCGCGCCCACGAAGGCGTTCAGGACGACGAGGAGCGCGAACTGCGGGAGGTTCTCCCGCAGGCCGAGCCGCATCTCGCTCATTCGCCGCTGAGGTTGCGCCGCCGGTTCTCGGCGAACGACTCCGGCTGTGGCGGAAGGTCCGCCAGGACGAACTGTACGAACTCTGACTTCGAGGTGAGGCGGAGCGCCGGATTGAAGCGACGCTCGAAGCCGATCGTCGAGCCTGGCTTCCCGCTTAAACCTTTGCCACACGCCGCTCCGCCGAAGTGCGCAGGGAACACTTCGACATGATCGGGCAGCGTCAAGATCCTGCCGTGGAGGCTCTCGTGGAGCTGCTCGGCGAACGTCGTTTCAGAGCCGGCGCCGATAAGGTCTGGGCGGCCGACGCCGCCGGAGAAGAGGGTGTCTCCGGTCAGAACGAACCAGGGCTCCGGCGCCCGGGTCTTGTCGGTGACCAGGATCGAGACGCTATCGGGCGTGTGCCCCGGCGTGTGGAGGATTGAGAGCGAGACGTTCCCCAGATCGTGCTGCTCACCATCCGCGACGTCGACGTGAGGGAACCCGACCGGTGCTGACTTGTGGAAGATCACCGGGGCTCCCGTCGCGTCTGCGAGACGACGCGCGCCCGAGAGGTGATCGGCCTGGACATGCGTCTCGAAGATGTGGGTGATGCGCATGGACTTCTGCGCGGCCGCCTCGAGGTAGGGCTCGATCTCGAGCTGTGGATCCACCACAGCGCAGGCGCCTGCGCCCCCTCAGCCGAACAGGTAGCTGGCGCAGCCCGTCTTCGGGGACAGGAAGTGGCGAAAGATCATGGGGGCCTCCTTTCGGTGTCTAGGGTTGTATTACGCCCGTTGGTGCTATAGGGTCCAATACGTAGTTTGGATGCGGACTATAGGGGAAACCCGAAATGACGCTGAGGCAGCTCGAGGTATTTCTCGCCGTGGCCCGGGAGAAGAGCTTCAGCCGGGCGGCGAAGCGGATCCATTCGTCACAGCCGACGCTCTCCGAACACGTTGGTGAGCTCGAGCGCGAGCTAGGAAAGAAGCTCTTCTTCCGTCGGGGCCGGGAAGTGACCGTGACGGAGGCCGGCCGAGTCTTCGAGCAGTACGCCGCCGGCGCCGTCTCCTCGGTCGAGGGCGCGCGCCAGGCGCTCGCTGATCTGGATGGCCTGGCTCACGGCTCGCTCTTGATCGGCGCCAGCACGACTCCTGGGCTCTACGTGATGCCCGGGATCGTCGCAGCGTTCCGAGCCAAATACCCCGGTGTGGAGCTGAAGCTCCAGATCGCCAACTCGCAGGTCATCGAAGGGCGAGTGAAGGAACGCGAGCTCGATCTTGGCATCGTCGGTGGGCATGCCGTGGGCCCGGGCGAAGAGTGCCTGGCGGCAGGCATGCTCGATGAGCTCGTCCTCGTCGTCCCGCCCAGACACGTGTGGGCGAAGCGCCGGGACATCGCGCCCAAGTCGCTCGCCGATGAGCCCCTACTCGTGCGGGAGGAAGGGTCCGCGACCCGAAGCGTCACCGAACGCGTGCTCCAGCGGGCGGGGGTCAGGTTCCGAGTGGCGATGGAGCTCGATCATACCGAGGCGATCAAGCAAGGGGTGATGGCGGGTCTTGGCGTTGCCTTTCTTTCGATCTACGCGGTGCGAGGAGAAATAACCACCGGGCGTCTCCGTGCCCTCCGGCTTCGCGGTATTCGGGTTCAGCGGCACTTCCACGTCATCCACCACCAAGCCCGGAGAGTCACGGCGAGCGCGCGGGCGTTCATGGAACTGCTCGAGCAGGCCTCACCGCGGCCGAAATTGACCGGCGCCCTGAAGCGGAAGCCGAGCCACGCGTTGCTTGAGGCGAGAGAGAAGCGACCATAAGTGGGCGGACGGGAACGAATGGACGCGCATTCCAACGCTCTCCGGGTTCTGACAACCCTTCCCTGCTTCAGAGGCGTCGACGACGTCACGATCAAACGGATCGCGTCACGCTGTCGACCGTTGACGCTCCGACCTGCTCAAAGCATCTTCGCCGAGGGCGATCCGTGCAATCACCTTTATATTCTTGCGGTCGGCCGGGTGAAGTGCTATCGCACCAGTCCCGAGGGGCGCGAGCAAATACTGAAGCTGTTTGAGCGTCCCGGCGACATCTTCTGCACGACGTCGGCGTTCAGCACTGGCTCGCACATCGTGACGGCAGAGGCCGTGAGCGAGTCCACGGTGTACGTTGTCGACGTCGAGACGATGAAACGCGTGGCGCTGGAACAACCCGCGGTGGCCCTGGCGCTCGTCACCGCGGCGGGCGACCAGATGCGGAGCCTGGTCGGGCTGGCCGACGATCTCTCGTTGAAGACGGCAACCGCCCGCGTGGCGAAGCTCCTGTGCGAGCGCGCACGAGCCGAGGGTGGGCGCACCGGCGATGAGGTTCGCCTGCGCCGAGACGGGCTTCGCGAGGAGCAGATCGCCGCAATGGTGGGCGCGGTTCGCGTCCACGTGTCGAGGAGCCTCAAGACCCTCGCGAGCATGGGCGCAATCAGCCTCGATCGGAAGGCCATTCGCATCTCCGACATAAGGGTTCTCGAAGCGTTTGTCGACGCCGCGGCGTCAGCGACGCGAAGCCCTCACGACGCCGCTTCGACCCGTCGTCGGCGGTAGGCAAGCCTCACTGCCGCTTCACCACGCCCAGCGTCATCGCGCTCCTCGATCGTCTCCTCGACCATGCCCACGTCCTCACCTGCGGGCCCTGGAGTTGGCGCACGCGATTACAGGGCGAGCGGAGCGCGTCATTAAAGCTAAAGATTCTGTTTGACCCGTTCCGGCGCTCCCTCCTACACTCCGTCCCAGCCGCCGCTGATCAGGAGAGATCATGTCTCAGTTTTCGGCGCAGGACCCTACGTTCGTTCGAACGTCGCGTCCGCATGAGCTTTGACCGTCAAAGTCTCAACCGCACGATCGGCGCCCGACTGACGAAAGTTTCCTCTGGCGATGTGGAAGTCGAGGTCCCGTTCCGCGAAGGCCTCGGCCAGCAGCACGGATTCATGCATGGCGGCATTGTCTCCGCGATTGTCGATTCCGCTGGCGGGTATGCCGCCCTGAGTCTCACGCCCCCGGCCACCGAAGTCTTGACTGTGGAGTTCAAAATCAACTTCCTCGCGCCCGCTAAGGGTGACCGTATCGTCGCCCGGGGCCGCCTCACGAAGGCAGGCCGAACGCTCACGGTCTGTGTCGGAGAAGTCTTCGCCGTCGAGCGGGGCGAGGAAAGCTCGTCGCCACCATGCTTCAAACCATGATGACGATCGGTCATCGCGGCCCCCCGTACAGGACGTCGGACGACGCGGTGCCGATGGCGGCCGACGTGCATCCACGCGGCGCTCGCAAGGAGACATCCCGCAGCTGGTGCCCATGTCGACTGAGGACGAAACTTCGGAGGACATTCCCATGGGGCAACCGCATCACCTTCGTTTAAGGGTCCGCCACTACGAAGTCGACGTCTATGGGCATGTCAACCACGCGCACTATGTGCACTATTTGGAGACGGGACGGATCGAGGCGCTCGCCGCGATCGACTTGTCCATCGATGATATGAAGCGGCAAGGGTACCTCATCTTTGCCGCCGATCTCTTCATCAAGTATCACTCGCCCGCGCGCTTAGGCGACGAGCTGGACATCCTGACTTATATCCGCGAATTGCGAGGAGCGAGATCCCTCTGGGTGCAGGAAATCCGAGAGGCCACCACCCAGCGCCTCTTCGTCACCGCCGAGGTGACGGGCGCATTTATGACGGAGAACGGTCGGCCGGCTCGCACGCCGGCCGACTTTACTGACAAGCTGTCCGCGATCTATCTTCCGGACAACCGCCCCGCTCGCAAAAAAGGCCTCTCGCCGCCGCGACGGGCTGAGGAGAATGGGCCCGCAGAACGGCCCCACGCTGTAGATGCTCATCGCCCAAGTGATTCGCCCACTCGAATCCGGTCCTGGTGTGTCTGTCGGGGCCGGGGGTCAGGCAAGCGATACGCGGGATTTCTCGTTAGCGCGAGCAACGTCAACAGTCTGCTCAGGGAGCTATCACCCGGGGCCTTCCTCTCTCCAGGACGAACCGGAGTAGAACGCTCGCGCTTGGGGTACTCGCCGACTGGTCGGGTTTGAACCGTCTACGGCTGGCTGACTTTCAGGTATCCACTGAGGAATGCCATTGACACATTTGTGACAGACAGCCTTCCAGTCCTTTCACACTATTTGTCAGCATCGACAAAATTTCGGGAGGTGTCAGATGAGAACTCTGTATGAACGAGCAGCACTGCCTATCCTGATGATCGTGATGACCCTTGTCGCCGGATCGGCTGCATGCGCTCAGGAGCACCAGACCCCACGACCGGGCGCTGGCGAGGCCGAGTACGTTATGAGGCTCACACCAGCGGAGCTCGTCTGGACAGCCGGCCCCCCGATGCTGCCTCCCGGTGCAAGCATGGCCGTGATTGAAGGGTCGTTCAACAAACCCGGTCCATTTACCGTGCGCCTGAAGTTCCCAGCCAACTACAGGATCCCGGCCCACTGGCATCCGATAAAGGTGACTGTGACGGTGATCTCGGGGACGTTTCATATGGGGCTCGGGGATACGCTGGATACCAGCAAAGGGAAGGCGCTCCCCGCTGGAAGCATCTTCGAGATGCCGGCAACGATTCATCATTTCGGCTGGACAAGCGAGGAGACGATTATTCAAGAGCACGGGTTCGGGCCACTAAGCGTGAATTACCTGAACCCGGCGGGCCACAAGTAGGTCGGCCGAGTTGCCCCGGAGTATGCCAGGCGAGCCCGCGACTCTCTCGTGCCGAATTATGGCGGTAACGTCGATGGGCCGACGAGGGAGTCCGCTGGTCTCATTCGGGACGGCGACTGGATGAGCGTCCGAGTCTGCTCGGTTGTCACACATACTTCCGCTTGACCTTCCAGCCGCTGGAAGGTCTATCTTCCGTGGCAGACGAGAGCCGGGGAGGTCATCCGATGCCGCAGGTACTGAAGATTGGCCAGCTCGCGCAGGCTACAGGCGTGACAGCCAAGACGATTCGTTACTACGAGCAGGTCGGTGTACTGCGACACGCGAATCGCACGGCGGCAGGGTATCGACAGTACGCCGAGCAAGATCTGCACCGACTGCTGTTTGTTCGGCGAGCTCGTACGCTCGGGTTGTCCCTTCCGAATCTCAAATCGTTGACGGCGGCTCTGGATGACGGCCCGCGCGCGACTGTGCGACCCCGCCTTCTCGGACTGGTCCGGGAACAGCTGTCAGCCGTGCAGCAACAGATCAGCGACCTGCATCTCTTCCAGCAGCAGCTCGAACAAATCGTGCAGAGACTGCTGATGCCCCCACTGCGGATCATTCGGCAGGCTGCCGGTGTCTTGAGATCGACGATGTTCCGGCGCACAGAGACAACGGTGGCGGTCCCGCACGTGCAGCGAGAAATCACAACTCACGCCGAGCCTTGTCGCGTTCTAGCAAGCGTTCGCGATTAGCAGACTGAGATGGGCACGTCAGGAGGATCCTGTGGCGGACGCGGTCGAGCGCGTGCTGGTCGTGGTGGCCCATCCCGACGACGCTGAGGCCGGCGCCGGAGGCACCCTCGCCAAGCTGGTGCGACAGGGCGCGGAAGCCATTTACGTGATCGTCACGAATGGCAGCATGGGGTCGAGCGACCGAACGATGACACGCGATCGTCTCGTTCAAATTCGCGAGGCGGAGCAGCGGGATGCCGCGCAGATGCTGGGGGTGAAGCGCGTCGAGTTCCTCGGCTACACCGATGGTGACGTCGAGGACACGCGCGAGCTCCGGCGGGACGTCACCCGGCAGATCCGCAAGTGGCGGCCTGATCTCGTCATCGCCCAGAGTCCGTACCGCACGGACAACCTCTACGCTTCCCACCGCGACCACCGCGTGACCGGAGGAGTCGTGCTCGACTGTGCCTATCCGTTGGCTCGGGATCACTTGGCCTTCCCCGAACTCTTGCCCGAGTTCGAGCCGCACCGAGTCCACGAGGTTCACATCATGCAATGGCAGGCGGAGAGCCACCAAATCGCGGTGGACATCTCCGAGACGATGGACCTCAAGCTCCAGGCGTTCGCATGCCACCGGAGCCAGTTCCCGGATTTCGCAGCAGTGGCGGTGCGCATGCGCGACCGGTGCGCGGCGCTCGGCAATCCCTACGGCTATGCCTATGCCGAGACGTTCGACCGGGTCCTGATTCCCCGCTGAAGTTGTGAGCAACGCAGGGAAGCCGGCGCGCCCGCTCATCGAGGGAGCACGTGCGCGAAGCGCTTGAGGAAGGCGGGGTGATGGACGAATCACCAGGGACGGAGCCGCGCCGCCTGTGGCATTCGCCCGTCGCAGTTCTCGCTGGCGCCTTACTGTTCAATCTCGGCCAGGGCGTTCTTCGCCCGACGATGCCGCTGTATCTGCAGCAGGTCTTTTCCGCCAACTACCGGATGGTCACGTTGATTCCGGTGGCGTTTGGCATCGGTAAGTGGGTGGCCAGTCTGCCGACCGGATATCTGCTCGACCGTCTGGGACGACGGCGGCTCATGACGGGAGGTTTGATCCTGATCGCGCTTGGTGATCTGGGTAGCGCCATGACCTCGGTCTACGG
>JGI25382J43887_10001221_pt1 | contig 10205 bp, 12 predicted proteins | sample GraSoi013_1_40cm_3_FD_43887 | JGI IMG/M metagenome (IMG submission 43887) | reverse complement strand
GATCACCGCCGGATGCACGTATGAACGGCGGCATACAGCTCGGGTGTGGCCGAGCTTGTGCGCGACCTCATCGATCGCCGCGATGAGCGTCCGCTTCGCCTCGCTCGCGGATTCGACCTCCGCCGCATCACGCAGGGCGCCCGCGGCCAGGACCGTGCCGGCCCAGGTACGGAAGTCCTTGGCGGTGAAGTCTTCTCCGCTCACCTCGCGCAGGTATTGATTCACGTCGTCTGAGGTGACCGTGCGGCGCTCTCCGTCGACGTCGACGTACTGAAACAGGTGTTGCCCCGGCAGCTCTTCACAACGCTTGATCACCCGCGCGACCCGCCGGTTGGTGATCCCGACCTGCACCTCGACGCCGCTCTTGCCTCGGAACACAAATCGCACCGTCGCTCCCCTCACGTCGACGTGCCGGTCACGCAGGGTGGTCAACCCGAACGACTTGTTCTCCTTCGCGTACTCCTCGTTGCCCACCCTCGCGAACGTCGTCTCGAGCAAGCGGATGACGGTCGCCACGACCTTCTCCTTCGGCAGCCCGCTCCGGCTCATGTCGCGCGACACGCGGCTCCTGATCCGCGGCAGCACTCTCGCAAAGCCGGCCATCCGGTCGAACTTGTTCCTGTCGCGGACCTCGCGCCACCGCGGGTGGTACAGGTGCTGCTTGCGCCCTCGCGCATCGCGCCCCGTTGCCTGCATGTGACCACGCGGGCGCGCGGTGATCCAGACGTGCTTCCACGCCGGAGGGATGACCAGGGAACGGATGCGGTCGAGGACGGCCGGGTCGCGAATGAGCTTTCCGTCGGGACCCAGATACTCGAAGCGCTTGCCTTTGCGCACGCGATGGATCCCCGGTTCGTCGTCGCTCGTGTAAACGAGCCCGGCTTCCTGCGCGGCCTCCGCCGCCGGGTCGGATGGGACGGCTAGGCCGCGGCTGGAGGGGTGACTGGGGGCCCGCCCCATTCCGGCTGCATCGCCGTCAGGACTCTCCGCTTGCGCGCCCAGAGCCTGGCAATGAGTTCCTCCCGCGAGGTCAGCTCGCTGCAGGGAAACCCGAGCTGCCAGAGGTTCATCCGAACCTCCGCCGGCAGCTCGTCGTCGCACCGGTGAGGGCGCGCCACCTTGGACAGGGCGTCCCCCAGCTGGACCAGTAAAAGCTCGTGCTCGCTCATGTATCCGGAAAACGCTTTCCGGGGTCGGGCTACCGGCTCACCTCGTGCCGCGTGTCGACGAACGCCTGGACCGCCCTTTCCAGGTCGTCGCGCGTGTGGGCGGCCGACACCTGAGCCCGGATCCGGGCCTTGCCCTGGGGCACGACCGGGTACGAAAACCCGACCACGTAGACCCCTTTCTGCAGCATCGCCGCCGCCATCCGTCCGGCCAGCGCCGCGTCTCCGATCATCACCGGGACGATGGGGTGGTCGCCTGGCAGGATGTCGAACTCCTCCTCGGCCATACGGCTCCGAAACAGCTTCGTGTTGTCCGCCAGCCGCTGCCGCAGGTCGCCGGCGGTCCGCAGGAGCTCCAGCACCTTCAGGCTCGCGGCCGCGATGGGCGGGGCGACCGAGTTGGAGAAGAGATATGGGCGGGAGCGCTGGCGCAGCATGGCGACCAGTTCGCGGCGGCCCGAGACGTAGCCCCCGCTCGCTCCGCCCAGTGCCTTGCCGAGAGTCCCGGTGATGGCGTCGACCCGCCCCATCACGCCGTGGTGCTCGTGCGTGCCTCGGCCGTTGGGGCCGATGAATCCGACGGCATGCGAGTCATCGACCATGACCATGGCGTCGTGGCGCTCGGCGAGCTCGCAGATCTCCGCCAGCGGCGCCATGTATCCGTCCATCGAGAACACTCCGTCGGTCACGACCAACCGGAATCGCGCGCCGGCGCTTTCTTGCAGCTGGCGCTCGAGGTCGGCCATGTCGCGGTTCGCGTACCGATATCGCCGCGCCTTGCAGAGGCGGATGCCGTCGATGATGCTGGCGTGGTTGAGCGCGTCTGAGATGACGGCGTCGCTCTCGTCGAGGAGGGCTTCGAAGATCCCACCGTTGGCGTCGAAGCACGACGAATAGAGGATGGTGTCCTCCGTCCCCAGGAAATCGCTGAGCGCCTCCTCGAGCTCTTTGTGGACCTCTTGTGTGCCGCAGATGAACCGCACCGACGCCATGCCGTAGCCCCAGCGATCGAGCGCTTCCTTCGCCGCCGCCACGACCGCGGGATGGTCGGCCAGGCCCAGGTAGTTGTTGGCGCAGAGGTTGAGCACCTCTTTGTCCATGACGGCGACCGTCGCGCCTTGCGGCGAGCCGATGATGCGTTCCGGCTTCTCCAGCCCGGCGTCGCGCATCTCCTGCAGCTGCTGTGTCAGGTGAGATCGCATTCGTTCGAACATCAGGAGCTCCAGTCCAGAACAACCTTGCCGCACAGGCCTGAGTGGGCGACGGCGAACGCCTCCTTGTACTGCTCGTATGGGAAGCGGTGCGTGATGACGGGTGAGATGTCAAGGCCGCTCTGCACGAAGACCGACATCTGGTACCAGGTCTCGAAGATCTGCCTGCCGTAGACGCCTTTGACGGTGAGCATTTTGAAAACGACCTGCGACCAGTCGATGCCGAACTCGTGATCGGGCAGGCCGAGCACCGCGATCCGGCCGCCATGGGCCATGTTGTCGATCATGTCGCGCATCGCGCTCGGCCGGCCGGACATCTCGAAGCCCACGTCAAAACCCTCCTTCATGCCGAGCTCTTCCTGGACGTCACGAAGGTTGGTCTTGCTGACGTCCACCGCCCTGGTCACACCGATCTTGCGCGCGAGCTCGAGCCGGTAGTCGCTGACGTCGGTGATGACGACGAAGCGTGCGCCGTTGTGGCGCGCCACCACCGCGGCCATGATCCCGATCGGCCCGGCGCCGGTGATCAGGACGTCCTCCGCGACGAGGCGGAATTGGGTCGCGGTGTGGACCGCGTTGCCGAAGGGATCGAAGATCGACGCCACGTCGAGATCGATCTTGGTCAGGTGCGGCCACAGGTTGCCCGCCGGCATGACGATGAGCTCGGCGAAGGCGCCGTCGCGCTGGACGCCGATGCCCACGGTGTTCGCGCACAGCGCCCGGCGGCCGGCCATGCAGTTGCGGCAGCGGCCGCAGACGATGTGACCTTCCGCGCCGACTGTTTCACCGGGGTACACGGACGCGACGCCTTCGCCCAGCTCGACGACCTCGCCCACGAACTCGTGGCCGACCACGAGCGGGGGTTTGATCGTGTGCTGGGCCCACTCGTTCCACGCGTCGATGTGGAGGTCGGTGCCGCAGATCCCGGTCCGGAGGACGCGAAGCAGTACCTCACCTGGCCCTGGCCTGGGCTCGGGCACGTCCTGCAGCCAGAGGCCCGGTTCCCTCTTCGCTTTGACCAGGGCCTTCACTGGTCGCCACTTTACAGATGCGCCGAGAGGCGGTTACTTCTCCTCCACCACGAGGTTCGGCAGGTCGCTCCAACCGACGACGAACATCACGCGCACGATCGCGTCCGGAAGGCCACGAAGGACGAGTCGACCACTCGCAGCGTTGCGAGCCACGTCGACGATGGCCCTGATCGCGCTCACATCGGAAAACTCGAGACGGCTGACGTCAACCCGCAGGTCCCCGTCACGGCGCATCTCGCCGCGTGGCGATTGGCCGTCGCGACCGAGCTCCCTGGCAAGTGACCGTGCCACCGGGCCGGCGTTGCGATGATCCATCAATCCCGAGAGGACGACTGTGCCAAACGGCTCGGTCCGCAACACGACCAGACGGTTGTCAGCGTAGAGTCGGTCCCCTTCCTTCCTCTCGATTACGGCCCTCCCTTCTGCCGGCCACCCCTCCCATATTCCGATCGAAGCGCGCGATCCAGCGATCAATCGCCTCGAGCCAGAGCTCGATCAATCCCCTCGCGGGCCGGGCATGGAGCTCCTCATCCAGCGGGCGCTCAATGCCATCGCTCATTCCCCAATCCCTCCGCAAGTTGACCGAATCTCCCCTCCAGACACTCTATAACTTTCTCGATACTTGTGCAACAGCTAGCTCAAGGAGCCTACTTGGGCTAGATATTGCGCGATATATGCTGAACAGTTAGACTAAACCGGAGGTTTTGTGGCCAACGAGAAATCCGATCGCGCCGTGTACAGCATCGGAGCCGTCGCGCGGATGCTGGACGTACCCGCCTCGACCCTTCGGGCGTGGGAGGAGCGCTACTCCGTCGTCACGCCGAGCCGCAGCGGTGGCGCCCAGCGGCTCTATTCGAGAACCCAGGTCGAACAGCTTCGCTTCGTCAAGGCGCAGATGGATTCAGGCGCCAGCGCCGCCGACGCACACCGGCTTCTCGCTCAGGAGCTGGCTGCGTCCCGAATTCCCGCGGCGCCCCCTGAGCGGCGATCAGAAGCCAAGTCGCTGATCCTCATCGTCGACAGGGACCCGTACGCGGCGGACCTGGCGGAGTACTTCCTCCGCACCGAGGGGTACGAAGTGGCCATCGCGCACGATGCCGTGCAGGCACGGCTGCACTTCCAGGAACGATCGCCAGACGTGGTTGTGATCGACCTTTTGATCTCAGGCGGAGCCGGCTTCCGGTTGTGCGCGGAGTTCGCGGCCAAAGGAACGGCGTCGGTCCTTGCCGTGGCGGCGATTGACAGCGCCGACGAGGCCGTACACCTGGGCGCGGCGGCCTTTCTACACAAGCCCCTCGAGCCGTTGGCACTCGTCTCTTCGGTGCGCGACCTGCTCGGTACCAGCGCCCTAACGCGTCAATCGCGCCGTTCGTCAATTACCCGTTGATCGAGCGACTCCCCAGCGGCAACCCACGACTCGACCGGATCCTGAACGGGGGCTTGCTCAAGAACTCGATCAACCTGATCGTCGGAGTGCCCGGCAGCGGCAAGACGATCCTCNGCCAGCAGTTCGCGTTCCACAACGCGACCGCCGAACGTCCGGCGCTCTATCTCTCCACCCTCTCTGAGCCTCTGGACAAGATCCTTCGATTCGGCGAAACCCTCAAGGTCTTTGATCCTGAAGCTGTCCGGAAAGGTCGCGTCGTCTATGAGGACCTCGGCCAGGTCCTCGGTAGCGACGGGCTGGACCACATCGCGGCAACGGTCGAGACCTACCTGAAAGAGCTTCGGCCAGGCGTCGTGGTGATCGACAGCTTTCGAGCATTTCAAGCGGTCTCCGGTGACAGCACCTCGTTCCGGCGCTTCCTCTACGAGCTCACCCGCTTGTTCAGCGCAAGCGCGACGACCGCTCTATGGAACGCGCCTTACACGCGCGGGCAGGCCCCGGACGCTGCGGAGTTTGCGGTGGCGGACGGCATCATCGCGCTGGACGTGAAGCAGATCGGTGCTCGCGAGCTGCGCGTGATGCAGGTCTTGAAGCTGCGCGGCAGCGCATACCGCTCAGGCGAGCACGCTTACCGGATCACGGACGCGGGGTTTGACGTTTTTCCGCGGCTGGCCGATTCCATCAACGAGACCACGTACGAGTTGAAGAACGAGCGCTCATCGACCGGGATCGCGCCCCTCGACCAGATGCTCGGCGAAGGTGGCTACTGGTCGGGCGCAGCGACACTGGTGGCGGGGCCGTCAGGCATCGGCAAGACCCTCATGGGGCTGCACTTCCTTTTCCATGGCGTGGAAGCCGGCGAGCCGGGCATCCTCGCGACGTTCCAGGAAAACACCACGCAGCTGGACCGGATCGCCCGGGGCTTCGGTTGGTCATTCAAGAAGGGCGGAGTCAGCGTCCTCAGCAGGAGCGTCGTCGACGTCTACATCGACGAATGGGTCTACCAGCTCCTCGATCTGATCGAAGAGACCGGCGCCAAGCGCGTCGTCATCGACAGCCTGCCTGACGTCATGACCGCGGCGGCAGATCCGACACGCTTCCGCGAGTGGATGTTCTCGCTGACTCAGCGCCTCGAGCGTGCGGGGGTCAGCCTGATGATGATCGTCGAGGTTCCGGAGCTATTTGAACTCAGACGAATCTCAGAGCAGGGGCTTTCGCACCTGGCCGACAACGTCGTGCTGCTGCAGTACGTGCAGGAGGGGCCCGAGCTGGCCCGCGCCATCACCATCCTGAAGACGCGCGCACTGCACCACCGGCCGACGGTCCATCGCTACGAGATTACGGAAAAGGGATTCGTCCTGGGCGATGTCATGACTCTGCCGCGTTGAGGCCGGAAATGGGATTTAACGCGGTCCCGACGGCATAAAATTCCGCGTGCGGTTCCGCGGAACCGNCGCAGATCGGAAGGTGTGCCGGGAAGACTGGTCGGCAGGAGGTCGACCACGTCCAGGTGAGCACCGCGCAGAGCTTTCTCTTCTTTCTCATCTTGCTCGGNGTAGCGGCCACGGCGCTGCGCCTGCTGTCCCGGACCACGCCGACCGTTCCCTATCCGGTGCTGCTCGCAGTGGGNGGCATCCTGATCGGTCTCGTTCCAGGATTGCGCCTGCCGCCCATCGGCCCNGACCTCATCCTGCTCGCCTTCGTGCCCGGGCTCGTCTTCGAAGCCTCGCTGGCGCTCGACCTGGACGAGATGTGGCGGCGAGTCGTTCCGATCAGCNTGCTCGCCACGCTTGGCGTCTTCCTGACGGTGTTGTTGATCGGCGCCCTGGCCCACTACGGGCTCGGCCTCGATTGGGCCAATGGCTTTCTCCTGGGCGCGATCGTNGCCGCGACAGACCCGATCGCNGTGGTCCAGCTGCTCCGGCAGGTCGGCGCCCCGCGCGGTCTGGAAGCGATCCTCGACGGCGAGAGCCTGTTCAACGACGGGACAGGCGTCGCCGTTTTCTCGGCTGTGCTCGGCACGATCCTCTCGGGTCATCCGTCGCTGCCCGACGCCGGTTTGCGCTTCCTCTTTGTGACGGTCGTCGGAGTCGCGATCGGCGCAGCCGCCGGCTCAGCCGCGGTGGCGTTTCTTCGCATGGTGCGTGAGGCCGAGCTCGAGATCCTGATCACGCTCGTCCTCGCGTACGGCGCGTACCTTGCCGCCGACGTTGTGCACGCTTCGGGGGTTGTTTCCGTCGTTGCCGCGGGAATCGTTGTCGCTCGCTTCGGCAGCAGGACCGGGCGCCTGCAAGGGCACGCAGCTGCACGGTTTCTGGAGCCTGCTCGCCTTCGTCCTCAACGCGATCCTGTTCCTGCTGGTCGGCGTCGCCCTGCCGGCGCAGCGCCTGGCCGCGGTCGCGGGTCTCGCGCTGGGCGCATACGCGATCATGCTCGTGGCCCGCGCCGTCCCGGTCTACGGCCTCCTGGGGCTGGCCGGTCTCAAGGGCTCGTCGATCCCGTGGAGCTGGAAGCACATGACGATGTGGGGGGGACTGCGCGGCGCGCTCTCGGTCGCGCTCGCGCTCTCTGTTGCGACTTATCCGCAGGTGAATCCAAACGTTGCGGTGCTGGCCTACGGAATGGTCGTGCTCTCGCTGGTGGTGCAGGGCGGCCTGCTACTGCCTATCGCGCGCTTGCTTGGGCTGAGCAGTCCGGACACACGCCGGTGAAAAGCAGCTGGTGGCTCGTCACGAGGAAGCCGGTGCTCGACTTGACCGAGCGTTCGGCGTCCTCGAGCACGCACCCGGGCACCTCGACCACCCGTCCGCACGAATCGCAGCGGATGTGCTCGTGGTGCTCCTCCGACAGCTCGTAGTGGACCTTGCCGTCGCCCAGGTCGATCCGCTTGATCGCGCCGTCCTTCTCCATCCCGCTGACCGCGCGAAAGACGGTCGAGTAATCGGCGGCGCCCAGCGACTGCACAACCGCTTCATGCAGCTCGTCGATCGACCAGAGGTGCTTTTGTTCTGCCCCGAAAAGGGACCGGACCTGGTCGCTAACGGGACTCGGTCGCGCCACTGCCGCCCAGTCTACGCGCACTTGACTTGCGCAATCAACTTGTGCAATGCTCTTGCGCGATGGGGAGGTGGGCCGTGCTTCTGGTCGGCTTCTTGCTCTGCTCGGCATGCGGGGGCGCGGCCTCCGTGCAGTCCGGCACGGCGATCACCGTCGTGGCCGGGGAGAACTTCTGGGGCAGCATCGCTGCCCAGCTCGGCGGTTCGAAGGTCACCGTGCAGAGCGTCGTCACCGACCCCAACGCCGACCCCCACGAGTACGAGAGCAGCTCCAGCGACGCGCGCGCGTTCGCCGAGGCCAGGCTCGTCATCCTCAATGGCGCGGGCTACGACAGCTGGGGCCAGAAGCTCCTGGACGCGAACAAGGCGACCAACCGCCGAGTCCTGAACATCGCCGCGCTGTTGGGCAAGAAGCAGGGCGACAACCCGCACTTCTGGTACGAGCCGTCATACGTGACCCGGATCGCCGACGAAATCACGTCGGACTACAGGTCGATCGACCCCGCGGACGCTGGCTACTTCGACCAGCAGCGTTCTCAGGTGAAGGGGCGATTCCAGCCCTACATGGACGAGATCGCGAACATCAAGCAGAAGTACCCCAACGTTCCGATCGGAGCCACGGAGAGCATCTTCCGTTACATGGCGGCCGCGCTTGGATTGAACCTGATCACACCGGTCGAGTTCATGGACGCCGTCGCCGAGGGCAACGACCCGCCGGCCGGCGNAGTGGCGAAGTTCCAGAGCCAGATTTCCGGCAATCAGATCAAGGCGCTCGTCTACAACGTGCAGACCTCGACCGCGGTGACNACGAACATCAAATCGCTGGCCAGCTCGCATCGCATCCCGAGCGTCGGCGTGTCCGAGACNCTTCAGCCCGAGAATGTCTCGTTCCAGGACTGGCAGCTCAAGCAGCTGCAGGACCTCGAGGCTGCATTGAAGACTTCAGGCTGAGCAACCTCGCGATCTCCGCGCACGACCTGGCCGCGACCTATGGCACGCGGACGGTCTGGTCGCGCGCCACTTTCGACATCGAGGCGGGCTCTTTCACGGCGATCCTGGGCCCNAACGGATCTGGNAAGACGACCTTGATCCGCACGATCCTGGGCCGGCTTGCGCCCTCCGCCGGCAAGCTCGAGGTGTTCGGACGGACCCCCCGACGAGGTGATCCGACCATCGGCTACGTCCCGCAGCGGCCGGTATTCGACCCTGAGCTTTCGATCCGCGGCCGGGACTTCGTCGAGCTTGGCTTCGACGGCCACCGCTGGGGCGTCCGTCTCGTGGGACGCGCTCGGGCGGCNGNNGCGGCGGAGGCTTCGCTGGACGCCGTCGGCGCCNGCGATTACTCGGACCAGCCGCTGGGCCGGCTCTCGGGAGGCGAGCAGCAGCGCATGCTCCTGGCCCAGGCACTCGTCGGCAGCCCGCGTCTGTTGTTGATGGACGAGCCGCTCTCCTACCTCGACGTCCGCAACCAGCGCGCGATGGTGCAATTGATCCGCGACGTGGCACGGCGTCGCGAGCTGACCGTGCTGCTGATCGCGCACGACGTCAACCCNCTGCTGCCNCACATCGACCATGTCCTGTACATGGCGGCGGGCAAGGTCTCGATGGGCACGCCCGCCGAGATCATCACCACCGAGCGGCTGTCCGAGATCTACTCCTCTCCGGTGGAGGTGGTCAGGGACAGCCGCGGCCGTGTCTTCGTGGTCGGCCTCGAGGAGGAGGCAAGCCACCCGCATGGTTGACGCCGCTCTCCACCTGACCATCGCCAACCCGACACCGAGCTGGAACCCGTTCGACGACCTGGCGATGCTCTTCCACTACGACTTCATGATCCACGCGTTCCAGGCGGGGACCATCGTCGCCATCGTCGCCGGATCGATCGGCTACTTCGTGGTGCTTCGTGGGTCTGCGTTCGCGGCTCACGCGCTCTCCCACATCGGGTTTGCCGGCGCGGCCGGCGCCATCGTGGCCGGCCTGAGCCCGGTGGTTGGCTTGCTGGCGTTCACCCTCGGGAGCGGCGCGGCGATCGGTGCGCTGGGCAACCGGCTGCGGGGGCGCGACGTCACCATCGGCATCGTCCTTGCATGGACTCTCGGCCTGGGCGTGCTGTTCATCTCGCTGTACCGCGGTTACGCCACCGAGGCTTACGCGCTCCTGTTTGGCGAGATTCTCGGCATCAGCGAGCGGGATGTNCTGGTCACCCTGGTTGCCGGCGTCATCACGCTGGTCGCTCTCGTCGTCGTTTACCGTCCGCTGCTCTTTTCCTCCGTGGACGAGGAGCTCGCGAGCGCGAAAGGTGTCCCCATCACATTGCTGTCGGTCGCGTTCATGGCGATCCTCGCTGTCGCGGTGAC
>JGI25382J43887_10001220_pt1 | contig 10206 bp, 7 predicted proteins | sample GraSoi013_1_40cm_3_FD_43887 | JGI IMG/M metagenome (IMG submission 43887) | reverse complement strand
CTCGACACGTCCGACCTCACGGCCGAGCAAGTCGTGGAGCGGCTGCTCGCGACGATCGCGCGGCACCGTGGCGGCGTCGAGCCGCGGGTCGTCGCGCCACCGCGCCGGAGCGCGTTCTACGGCGGCTGCAGAGCGGTGGCCGNTGCGGTCATGCGCGCGCTGTTCCGGCTCGAGTCGAGCGGACGCGACAACGTCCCCNCGCGCGGACCGGTGCTGCTGGTCGCCAACCACTCGAGCGTGCTCGATCCGGCGCTGATCGGCAGCGCCGTGGCGCGGCAGCTCAGCTATCTGGCCAAGGCCGAGCTGTTCCGGATCCCCGTGTTCGGCGCGTTGATCCGGCGGCTCAACGCGCGTCCGATCCGGCGCGAAGGGGCGGATCCGGGGGCGCTGCGGACCGCCATGCGAGTCCTCGACGAGGGCGGCGCGCTGTTGATCTTTCCGGAGGGCACGCGCGGTGAAGAGGGCGTCATCCGGCCGGCCAAAGCGGGGGCCGGCATGCTGGCGGTGTTGAGCGGGGCGTCCGTCGTCCCNGTGTATGTGAGAGGCTCCGGGCGGGCGTGGCCGAGGGGCCGAAGCTTGCCGCGGCCGGCGAAGGTGACGGTCACGTTCGGCAANNCGCTCAGATTCGAGGTCGAGCGCGGAGCCGATCGCAAGCAGCACTACGAGGTTGCCAGCCGCGAGATGATGGCAGCGATCGCGCGGCTCCAGGACGGTAGCACGGACGGCGCCGGCAAGCGCTGGTCCGCGTCGTACGCGGTTGGAAGCAAATAAAATGACGGGAGGAACGGNTGGCATGAAGAAGGACGAACCNCGGNAGNACCTCGGCGNACCGCGCGGGGAGGGCGGAGAGGCGGCCGAGGAGCGCATGGAGGACTGGTATCACAACGGCGTGACCGAGTTCGAGGAAGGAGAGGTCGTCCGCGGCCGCGTGGTCCACGTCGGCTCCAGCGAGGTCCTCGTCGACGTCGGCTACAAGAGCGAAGGGGCGATCCCGATCGAGGAATTCCACCGGCACGGCACCCTGCCGAAGGTCGGCGAAGAGATCGAGGTGTACCTCGAAGCCAAAGAGGACTCCGAGGGGCTCATCGTTCTCTCCAAGGACAAGGCCGACAAGATCAAGGTCTGGGACGCGATCACCCAGGCCTACGAGAAGGGCGCGCCGGTGGAAGGCCGAGTGGTCGAGGTCGTCAAGGGCGGCCTCGCGGTCGACGTCGGGGTCAAGGCGTTCCTGCCGGGCTCCCAGGTGGACCTGCGCCCGGTGAAGAATCTGGCCGCCATGGTCGGCCAGACGATTCGGTCCAAGGTCATCAAGCTCAACCGCCGCCGCGGCAACGTCGTGCTCTCGCGCCGCTCGGTCCTCGAGGAGGAGCGCGAGGAGAAGAAGAAGCACACGCTCCAGGTGCTGGCCGAGGGCATGGNGCTCACGGGCACCGTCAAGAACATNACGGACTATGGTGCGTTCATCGACCTCGGCGGGATCGACGGGCTCCTGCACGTGACCGACATGAGCTGGGGNCGCGTCGGCCACCCCTCGGAGATCTTCCAGGTCGGTGACCATGTCGAGGTCGTGGTCCTCCACTTCGACCGCGAAACGGGCCGTGTGTCGCTCGGCTACAAGCAGAAGTCGTCGGACCCCTGGGAGCGCGTCGAGAAGACGTACGCGGCCGGTACCAAGACGCGGGGCAAAGTCGTGAGCCTCACCAACTACGGCGCGTTCATCGAGCTCGAGCCCGGCGTGGAGGGCCTCGTCCACGTCTCCGAGATGTCCTGGACGCGGCGCGTGCGACACCCCTCCAAGCTCGTCAACGTCGGCGACGAGGTCGAAGTGATCGTGCTCGACGTCAACCGCGCCGCCAAGCGGATCTCGCTCGGCATGAAGCAGGTGGAGGCCGATCCCTGGGCGACGATCGAGGAGCGCTACCGGCCCGGCGCGCGAGCGATCGGGCGCGTACGGAACCTCACCGATTTCGGCGCGTTCGTCGAGCTCGAGCCGGGGGTCGATGGACTCCTGCACATCTCGGACATGTCCTGGACCCGGAACGTGGGTCACCCCTCGGAGATCCTCAAGAAGGGCCAGGAGCTCGAGACCCAGATCCTGAACCTCGACCGTGAGAACAAGCGCATCTCGCTCGGGCTCAAGCAGGTCCAGCCCGATCCGTGGACCACGGTCGCGCAGCGCTACCCCATGGGCTCGCGGGTCACCGGGAAGATCGTCCGCCTCACCGACTTCGGCGCGTTCGTGGAGCTGGAGCCTGGCGTGGACGGGCTGCTCCACATCTCACAGATGTCCAGCCGCCCGATCGGCAGGCCCGACGAGCTGGTCAGCGTCGGCGACGAGCTGACGCTGCTGGTCATTCGTGTGGACGCCAACGAGCGGCGCATCGGCCTGTCCCTGAAGGAGCTGGCGCACGCCATCGAGCCGCCGAAGGAGACGGAAGAGCGGGGTGGTGGCCGGCGCGGCCGGCGCGGCAAGCACCGTGACGACTACGAGGACGACGACGAGGAATAGACCCATCCGTCGACGTACCGTCGTCGCCGCCGCGCTGGCGATCTACCTTGGAGTGGCCGCGCTCTTCGTGGCCGCCCTGTCGGTGCTGCTGGCTCCCGCGGGTGGGGGCGGGCCCCTCTTCGGCGCCCGCGTCGCCGTCGTGGAGCTCGACGGGCCCATCGTCGATGTCGATGAGCTCGTCCGTGAGCTCCGGGCCCATCGTGACAACCCGCTGGTCAAGGCGGTGGTGATCAGGATCAACAGTCCGGGCGGCGTGGTCGCCCCCACCCAGGAGTTGCACGCGGCCCTCACNCGANTACGCGAGTCCGGGAAGCCGGTGGTCGCGTCGCTCGGCGCCGTCGCCGCGTCAGGCGGGTACTATGTCGCNGTCGCCGCCGACAAGATCTACGCCCACCCGGGCACCCTCACCGGGTCGATCGGCGTGATCATGCGGCTCGCAAACNTGGACGGNCTCATGAAGAAAGTGGGGGTCGACTTCGTGGTCGTGAAGGCCGGCCGGTTCAAGGACNTCGGCAACGTCGCGCGCTCGATGACGCCCGAGGAGCGCCGGCTTCTGCAGGTGATGCTGGANGATGTTCANGCGCAATTCATCAACGCGGTCGNGGCCGGCCGGAAGCTCGACCGCGCGCAGGTCCTCGGCTTCGCCGACGGGCGGATCGTNTCNGGCGCCCAGGCCAAGGCCTTGAACATGGTGGATGCCCTCGGTGGTNTCGAGGAAGCCCTCGACGGCGCCGCNACGCTTGCCGGGCTTTCGAAGCCGCCNAGGGTCATCGGCCCGCGGCGGCGACTTTCGATCATGGATCTTCTGAGGAACCGACTCGATCTCGGGNCGTGGATGAGTCTCCCGCCNGGGTTGTCGGTCTTCAAGACGCCTCTTTACCTGATGGACTGAGAGTCTCGATTGGCGCCCAACGCTCAAGTCTCGTACCAGGATCTTCGTTCCAAGGTGGCGCTGTAATGGGAGGAACTCCCATCTCTCCCGGGCNCGCTTGGCGTGCCGCCGGTGGCCAACACAGCGTCGCGGCGACACTTCTGGAGCCGGCACCGCTCACGACGAGAGCGNTACGAGGATGACTCCTAACCCCTTACGATGTTGGACATTCTCGTCGGCGTCGTGCTAGCTTACTCTTTGAGTTCGAGCCCGGGTCGCCCCGGAATTTCGACGGGAGTAGACGATGACCAAAGCCGACCTGATAGACGAAATTTCGAAGATCTCGAGCTTGACCAAGAAAGAGACCGAAACAATCGTCAACACGATCTTCGACAACATCACCGATGCGCTGTCGAAGGGCGACAAGGTCGAGCTTCGGGGCTTTGGGAGCTTCAGGATCCGTCACCGGAACTCGCGGAAGGGTCGGAATCCGAAGACCGGGTCGAGCGTAGATGTCCCGCAAAAGCGAGTGCCGTTCTTCAAGGTAGGAAAGCGACTGCGCGAGCTCGTCAACGGCTGAGGCCCCTCAAGGCGGTGTGAAACGCCTCTGGGCGCCCTGGCGCATGGCCTACGTCGGCTCCACCAAGACGCCCGGCGGATGCGTGTTCTGCGAAGCCCTCACCGGATCCGATGACAGGAAGAACTTCGTCCTCGTCCGGCGGGCCCGGGCCTTCCTGATCCTCAATCTGTACCCCTACGCGCCCGGCCACCTCATGGCCGTCGTGAACCGCCACGTCGGGACGCTCGCGGAGGTGACGGCGGACGAGATCGCGGACGCCATGGACCTGGTCACCCTGGCGATGTCCATCCTCAGCGTCGAGTACCGGGCCGAGGGCTTTAACGTCGGACTCAATCAGGGCCGCGTCGCCGGCGCAGGAATCGTCGATCACCTGCATGTCCATGTGGTGCCCCGGTGGAACGGCGACACCAACTTCATGCCGGTCCTGGGCGACGTGCGTGTCCACCCGGAACCTCTCGAGGCGGCGTACGACCGTCTGAAGGGCCGTCTCGTTGGTTGATCGGGCCGACCTCACGCCGATGATGCGGCAGTACCGCAACTTGAAGGTGCGCTATCCCGACCACCTCCTCCTGTTCCGTCTGGGCGACTTCTACGAGACCTTCTTCGAGGACGCCGAGCTCGCCGCCCGGCTCCTCCAGATCACCCTGACGGCGCGCCAGGGAGCGCCGATGGCGGGGATTCCCCACCACGCCGCGGACGGGTACATCGCCCGGCTCGTTCACGCTGGTCAGAAGATCGCGGTCTGCGAGCAGCTCGAGGCGCCGGGCCCGACGAAGAAGTTGTTGCGACGCGGCGTTGTGAGGATCATCACCCCGGGTACGCTCACCGACACGGCCTACCTCGAGGGGGCCGCCAATAACTTTCTCCTGGCGGTCGCCGCCGGCCGCGACGTGACCGGCGTGGCCCTCGTCGACGTGTCGACGGGCGAATTCTGGGCCGGCGAGGACGCCGGCAAGAGGACAGACGTGCTGGCGTCGGCGCTCCTGCGGCGCCCGGCAGAGATCGTCCTGTCGGACTCCGTGCGCACGGACACCGGCTTCCTGGCGCGCCTGCAGGCGACGGGGGCGGCGCTGACCTTCTGTGACCCGTCGACCTTCGCGCCCCGCCGTGCCGTCGCCGACCTCTGCGCCCACTTCCGCGTCGAGTCGCTCGCGCCTTTCGGCGTCGCCGATCTGACCGCGGGCCTCGGCGCCGCGGCGGCGGCTCTCGCGTACCTCCGCGCCACGCAGGGCGATGCCCTCCGTCACCTCACGCGCATCACGCGCCTGGCCCCGGCCGATGCGATGGTGCTGGACGAGACGGCGGTCGTGACGCTCGAGCTCCTGGAGTCGAGCGGGGGAAGCGTCCGCGATTCGCTCTTCGGTGTGCTCGACGAGACCGTCACCCCGATGGGCGCCCGCCTCTTGCGCCAGTGGCTCCTGCGGCCGCTCCTCGATCCAGGTGCGATCGCCGCGCGCCAGGCGGCGGTCGGCGCCTTGGTCGAGGCACCCGCGGAGCGAGCGAGCCTCGCCGCATTGCTGCGGCGGATCGGCGACCTCGAGCGGCTGACGAGCCGCGCGACGCTCGGCCAAGCCCATGGCCGCGACCTCGTGGGGTTGCGCGCATGCCTGGCGCCGCTCCCCGAGATCCGTCGCGTCGCGGCGGCGATCGCCGCGGAGCCGATCCAAGAAGCGCTCGGTGAGCTGGCGCCGCTGGACGACCTCCGCGACCTGCTGGCGGCGGCTCTCGAGGATGCGCCGCCCCTCGGGCTCCACGACGGCGGGCTGATCCGCGAGAGCTGGCACGAGGGGCTCGCCGCGATCGTCCGCGACGCCCGGGAGGCGCGGGCGTGGATCGCGGGGCTCGAGGAGCGGGANCGGGCGCGGACCGGCATCCCGAGCCTTCGGGTCCGCTTCAATCGGGTGTTCGGCTACGGCATCGAGGTGACCCACGCCCACGCNGCGCGGGTGCCCGCCGAGTACGTGCGGCGCCAGACGCTCGCCGGCGCCGAGCGTTACGTGACGCCGGAGCTCAAGGAGTACGAGGCGAAGGCGCTCGGCGCGGACGAGCGGTGCCGCCGGCTCGAGTACGAGCTGTTCGAGGACGTGCGCCGCCGCGTGGCGGCGCGGGCGGAAGAGCTCCTGGTGACCGCGCGGGCGCTCGGCCGGCTCGATGTGTTCGCGTCCCTGGCGGAGGTCGCGCACGTCCGGCGGCACGTACGGCCCATCGTCGATCGAAGCGACGCGCTCACCATCGTCGAGAGTCGACACCCCGTGCTGGAGGCGCGTGCCGGGAGCCCGGTGACGCCGAACGACCTGGCCCTCGACCGTGACGCGCGAATCGTCATTCTCACCGGTCCGAACATGTCCGGGAAATCGGTCTACCTGCGGCAGACCGCTCACATCGCGATCCTGGCGCAGATCGGCGCCTTCGTCCCTGCGCGCGAGGCGCGGATCGGGGTCGTCGACCGCGTCTTCACGCGGGTCGGCGCGCAGGACAGTCTGGCGCGAGGCCAGAGCACCTTTCTCGTCGAGATGATCGAGACCGCGACGATCCTGAACAATGTCACTCCGCGGAGCCTGGTCCTGCTCGACGAGGTGGGACGGGGGACATCGACCTTCGACGGCCTCGCGATCGCGTGGGCGGTGGTGGAATCGCTGCACGACCGCGGACACGGCGCGAAGGTTCTGTTCGCGACCCACTTCCACGAGCTGACGCGGTTGGCCGGTCGGCTGGCTGGTGTGCGGAACTTCCACGTCGCCGTCCGCGAGTGGAACGACGAGATCGTCTTCCTCCACAAGGTGCAGCCCGGAGGCACCGACCGGAGCTACGGCATCCAGGTCGCCCGGCTCGCGGGGCTGCCCGCGCCGGTGATCGCGCGGTCCAAGGCCCTCCTGGCCGAGCTCGAGGAGGCCGGTCAGCTGCGAAGCGACGCAAGCGACGCCGTCCAGCTCGGCCTCTTCGCTCCCACGGCGCCCGACCCGTTGCTGGCGGAGCTGGCGAGCCTCGATCTGGCCCACCTCACACCCCTCGAGGCGCTGAACATCCTGGCGAAGTGGCAGGAGGAACGGAGCCGGCACGTGTCGGAGCCACCCGCATCTCACTCAGGCCACCCTCGGTCCGAGCCGGACTCACGGACCCCGTTACAATNACCCCGNTACAATNAATGCGCATCCGGAGGCTTCCGGACCACCTTGTCAACAAGATCGCGGCCGGCGAGGTCGTCGAGCGTCCTGCCTCCGCGGTCAAGGAGCTGGTCGAGAACGCGTTGGACGCCGGGGCTCGCGCAGTCACGATCGACCTGCGCGACGGCGGCACGGTGCTCATCCGCGTCACCGACGACGGCGTCGGGATGACGGCCGAGGAGCTACCCCTCGCGCTCGAGCGTCACGCGACCTCCAAGCTCGAGCGCGACGAGGATCTCGACGCGATCGCCACGCTCGGGTTCCGAGGTGAGGCGCTCGCGGCGATCTGTGCCGTCTCCCACTTCACGCTCACGAGTTGCGCGCGCGGAGCGTCCGAGGGCCTGCGCCTGGCCGGCGAGGGTGGCACGGTCAAGCAGCGCCTCTCCATACCCGCCGATCCCGGGACGAGCATCGAGGTCCGCGATCTGTTCTTCAACACGCCCGCCCGGCTCAAGTTCCTGAAGTCGCCTGCGACGGAGCTCGCGGCGAGTCTCCGGGCGCTCACCCAGCTCGCGCTCGCGCACCCCGCGGTCTACCTCCGGGTCGCGAACAATGCCCGCGCCGTCCTGACCGTCCCGGCCACCGAGAATCTCCGCCAGCGCGTCGGGGCCGTCTGGGCGCACGACGTCGCCGCGCGCCTGCTCGCCGTCGACCGGACGGAGCACGGCGTCGGCGTACGCGGCCTGATCAGCCCGCCCGATCTCACCCGTGCGAACCGCGAGGAGATCGTCGTGATCGTGAACGGGCGGCCCGTGCGGGATCCCGCGCTGCTCCAGGCGACGCTCGAGGCCTACCGGCCCCTGCTGCCGCGCGATCGGTTCCCCCTCGTGCTGCTCGCGATCACGCTGCACGAAGCCGACGTGGACGTGAACGTGCATCCGACGAAGGCCTGGGTGCGGTTCCGCCACCCGCGACTCATCTCCGAGATGGTCGTCGCCGCCACCCGCGAAGCGCTCCGGCGTCCGGCGGTGATTCCGGATGTGGATGTGCGCGGCGGCGGGGAGACTCACCTGGGCGGGCTCTCGCCGAGCGGGGTGGCCGAGCAGGCGGCGCTCTTCGGCCAGCCGGTCACCCTCGAGACGCGGGCGCTCTTCGGGCGGGTGCTCGGCCAGGTGCAGGACACGTTCGTCGTCTCGACCTCCGAGAACGAAGTATTTTTCCTCGATCAGCACGTGGCCCACGAGCGGGTGCTGTTCGAGCGTCTCCAGCGCGAGATCCTGGAAGGCGCGCCCGCCGCTCAGACGCTGCTCTTCCCCGAGCCGCTCGACCTGCCGCCAGCGGCGTGCGCCCTGCTCGAGCGCTGGCGGGAGCCCCTGGAGCGTCTCGGCTTCGCCTTCGAGGGCTTCGGCGGCGCCGCGATCGTCGTGCGCGCGGTCCCGGCGCTCCTCAAGGGCAGCGAGCCGAAGCGGCTGATCGAGGCGGCGGTGGATGAGTTCGCGGGCCCCGGTGCCGGCGTTCCGACGCTCGACCGAGCGCTCGCGTTCGTGGCGTGCCGGGCGGCCGTGAAGGCGAACATGCCACTGGCCCGCGAAGAGATGGAGCGGCTGGTCGTGGAGCTCTCCGCGACGGAAACGCCGTATTTCTGCCCGCACGGGCGGCCGATCGTCAGCCGGGTCTCGCTTCACGACATCCGGCGCGAGCTCAAGAGAACCTGGTAGTGCTCGCGCTCGTGCACGGCCCGAATGCGGCCATCGTCGAACCCCGGGAAATCGGGCTGATACACTGGGACGGATGAGCGAGGACATGAAGGTTCCCGTTGCCGTGATCGCCGGGCCCACCGGCGTTGGCAAGACCGCGGTCGCGGTGGCGCTGGCGCGCCGAGCTCCGATCGAAGTGATCAGCGCCGACTCCCGGCAGGTCTATCGCGGCATGGACGCGGCGACCGGCAAGCCGACTCACGAGGCGCGTCGGGCGGTCGTCCATCACCTCATCGACGTCGTGGACCCCGACGACAGATACCAGGCTGCCCGCTTTCGCCACGACGCCGCGGCCGCGATCACGGCGATCCGGGCTCGCGGGCGCCTGCCGGTCGTCGTCGGCGGCACGGGGCTCTACATCCGCGCGCTCTTGCGGGGGCTCGACCCGGCGCCACCGGCAGATCCGGCCTTCCGGCGCGAGCTCGCGGCGCTGGCGGCCAGGGAAGGCCGGCCGGCGCTGCACGCGAGGCTCAACGTCGAGGCGCCCGCGGTGGCCCGGCGCCTTCATCCGAACGACCACGTGCGCGTGATCCGTGCCCTCGAGGTGGCGCGCTCTGGCGCGACCCTGCTCGGCCAGTCGCGCTGGCGGGATCCGGTTGGGTTCTACACCGTGAAATACTTTGGCCTGACGATGGACCGTCAGGCGCTGGCCCGTCGCCTCGAGTCGCGCGCGGCCGCATTTGTCGCCGCGGGCCTTCCGGGCGAGGTCGAGCATTTACTCGCACGAGGCTACGACCCCTCGCTGCCCTCGCTCCAGTCGATCGGCTATCGCGAGTTCGCGCAGGTCGCGCGCGGTGCACTCGCGCCGGCCGAGGCCCTGCGCCTCATGCAGCGCGACACCGTGCGCTACGCCAAGCGCCAGTGGACCTGGTTCGCGCGCGAGCCCGACATCGAGTGGATCGACGTCGAGCGGACCGGTGGTGTGGAGGGCGCGGCCGAGGCAATCGCCTCGGCGATGGAAAGTGTGAGAGGAGGCGTGCTCGGGTGAGGCGATCGGGAAACGGCGCCCGGAATGGGCGGGAGCGCGCGGTCATCGGCGCGTTGCGACGCCCGTCGCAGCGGCGCTGGGAGATCGACGAGTCGCTCGAGGAGCTGGCGGGACTGGTGGAGGCGGCCGGTGGCACGGTCGTTGGACGGGTCACTCAGGAGCGGGCGGCGCCGACGCCGGCCCTCTACTTCGGGCGTGGCAAGGTCGAGGAGATCGGCGAGGCCGCTCGCTCGACGGCGGCCGACCTCTTTGTCTCCGACGACCAGCTCTCACCGATCCAGGAGCGGAACATCTCGCAGGCGCTCGGCATCAAGGTCATCGACCGGACGGCGCTGATCCTCGACATCTTCGCCCAGCGCGCGCGCACGAGCGAGGGCAAGCTCCAGTCGAGCTGGCG
>JGI25382J43887_10001219_pt1 | contig 10207 bp, 7 predicted proteins | sample GraSoi013_1_40cm_3_FD_43887 | JGI IMG/M metagenome (IMG submission 43887) | reverse complement strand
CTCTCGAGATCAAGATTCCCCCCGGCGTCGATGACGGGACTCGGCTGCGGGTGGGCGGGGAAGGAGAAGCCGGCACGCGGGGCGGGCCGCCCGGCGACCTCTACGTGGTCCTGAAGGTGAGCGAGCATCCCTTCTTCGAGCGCCGGGACACCGACCTAATCTGCACAATTCCCATCTCCATAACTCAAGCGGCCCTCGGCACGGTGATCAAGGTCCCGACGCTCCGCGGGCCGGAAAAGCTAAGGGTTCCGGAAGGCACCCAGAGCGGCTCTGTCTTCCGCCTCCGCGGCCAGGGGATGCCCAGCCTCAACGGCCAAGGGCCCGGGGACCTCTATGTGAATGTTCACGTCGTGGTCCCCACGCGCCTTTCGCGCGAGCAACGGCGCCTGCTCGAATTGCTGGATTCCTCAACGCGCGTTGACAACAAACCCATCGAGCGGAGTGTCTCCGAAAAAGCCAGGAAGATTTTCGGATAAGCCCTTCCCACTCCAAGCGCGAAGAAAATCCCGGGGAGCTTGCTCTCCCCCCACATTTCAAGTCTCCCCTCCACCGGAGCATCGGCGCCTCAAGAGCCGGCAGGGTGGGCCGATCTTCTTGGTTCGAAGTCCTGCCGCCAGCAGCGAAAAATCGTCCACAGGATTTTCACTCCGGCCCGGATACTCCCCCACACAGTCCCTGAAATTTTGGACTTTCCATATCGCCGGCGCTGATAACGGACGGGGACCTCCGCCACCTTGAGCCCAAAGTGGGCGGCCTTCGCTTGCATTTCGACGTTCCACCCGAAGCCCGGGTCGCGGAGGCCGAGCCGTTCCAGGGCCTCTCTTCGGATAATCCTGAGCGGCCCGAGGTCCGTAATGGGAACATGCCAGAGGGATCGAATCAGGCGCGTCGCCAGCCAGTTCCCGAACCGCTGCAGGGGTGTGAGCGAGCCCCGCTCGGCTCCGCCGAGCACGCGCGAGCCGGTCACCAGGTCCCAGCTCCCCGCTTCGAAGATCCGCACTATTTCCGCAAGGTCACAAGTGTCGTCAGCAAGGTCGGCGTCCATGAAGGCCACCCCGAGGACTCCCGGATGGAGGTTGGCGAGACCGGCCTGACAGGCGCGACCGTAGCCCCGGCGCGGCTCCGAGACGACTTTGGCACCGGCAGCGCGCGCCACTTCGGCCGTGGCGTCTAAGCTCCCGTTGTCAACGACGATGACTTGGCTGAAAAGCTCTGCGGGAATTTGGCTGAGGAGGAGCCCGATGGATTCCGCCTCGTTGAGCGCGGGGATGATGAGCGCGTAACGCGATCCAGGGGGAGTCATGAAGCCATGATACAGGTTTCAGGCGGGAGGTGTCAGAATTGAAGCTTTCCCTGGCCTGCACCTGCGTGGTCCGATTAAAGCAGGCGGCTAGATTGCGGTCTGGTACGCGCGTGCTGAATTGTGGTATAAAAAGACTCTCGGCAGGTCATGCTCAGCAAAGAGGCGTCAACTTCAGAGGTGTCCGGCGACAAGGTCGCTTCCGGGAACGCGCGGAGGCGTTTTTTTGAGACGCGTTACTGGCTCCGCGACCTGCTCCTTTCCATCCTGCTGGCCTTCATCGTAATCGTCTTCCTTTACCAGCCGGTGCAGGTCGAAGGAACCAGCATGATGCCGCGACTCTCCAATCATGACCGGATCTTCATCAATAAATTCATTTACCGTTTCGAACCCATCCAGCGGGGCGATATTGTGGTCTTCTCTTATCCGCTCGACCTGTCGAAATCCTATATCAAGCGCGTCGTCGGCTTGCCGGGAGAGTGGGTGAGCATCAAGCAAGGCCGGGTTTACGTTAACGGAAAGCCCTTAACAGAACTTTACGTCCCGCCGGATTACTTTGATCATCAAAGCTATCCCCCAATTTATGTGGAACCCGGGCGCTACTACGTGCTCGGCGATCACCGCGAGTCTTCCAACGACAGCCGCGTGTGGGGAACGGTTGATCAGAAGTATATTTACGGCAAGGCTGTCTTCGTTTACTGGCCTTTTAGCGAGTTGGGGTCTTTGGACTAGAGAGCCCGGAGCGAGCTTGGCCGCCGCCCGCAGGACAGGCGCATGCCCGGCAGGCTCCGAGAAAAGCCCTGCTTACGGCGGAGATCGATGGGCGGACCGGTGCAAGGCACCTTTCCGAATTGCTGGCCCGGCGATTCAGGCCAGGACTGTCGGAACATGGTTAGAACAACCCAGCCTGTGGAGAGCGGATGGAGGCAATCCTCGCCCTAGAGGACGGACGTGTTTTTCGGGGGCGCGGGTACGGCGCTCCGGGCGAACGTTTTGGCGAAATCGTTTTCAATACTTCTCTTTCCGGCTACCAGGAAATCCTTACCGATCCCTCCTACGCCGGCCAGATCGTTATCCTCACTTATCCCCACATCGGAAATTACGGGACGAACCCTCTCGATTCGGAGTCGGCACGCCCTTACGCCGAGGGCCTGGTCGTCCGCGAGCTGAGCCAGCTCGCGAGCAACTGGCGCTCCGTTGAGGACGCATCGGCATTCCTGGCGCACCATGGAGTGCCGGTGATCTCGGACATCGACAGCCGCGCCCTGGTCCGTCACCTGCGGAAACACGGCGCGATGAGGGGCGTCCTCTCGACTGTCGATGGAGACGAAGCGAGTCTGGTCGCGAAAGCCAAGGGTTCCCCCAGCATGGTAGGCCTCGACCTCGCCAGCCGCGTTACGACGCCGACCCAGTATGAGTGGTGCGAGCCCTCTCGGGATTTTTATAAAAAAGAAAGTGGGCCGCTTCCTCCTGCGCGCTTCCACGTCGTAGCCTACGATTACGGGATCAAGCACAACATTCTTCGACGGCTGGTGGATGTGGGATGCCGGGTCACGGTTGTGCCCGCAGCCACCCCCGCGAGCGACGTCCTGGAACTCAAACCCGACGGCGTGTTCCTCTCGAATGGCCCGGGCGACCCAGAGCCCGTCGAGTACGCCGCCGTGGCCGTGCGGAAGCTCAAAGGCCGGGTGCCGATTTTCGGGATCTGCCTTGGCCACCAGATCGTCGGCTTGGCGCTTGGCGGCAAGACTTACAAATTGAAATTCGGGCATCATGGCGGGAACCATCCGGTCTTGAATCTCGAGACCCGCAAGGTGGAGATCACCGCGCAGAACCACGGCTTCGCCGTGGACCCGGACTCGCTGAAGGCGAGCGAAGTCGTCTTGACCCATATGAATTTGAATGACCAGACGCTCGAAGGCCTGCGGCACAAGTCGCTGCCGCTCTTCAGCGTGCAATACCACCCGGAGGCCTCGCCCGGCCCGCACGACGCCGCGTACCTGTTCGAGCGGTTCGTGAAGATGATGCAGGAGTGTTCGAGGAAATGATGAATTCTGAATGCTGAATTATAAATGCCCACTGCGGCCCATGCCCGGTTCTGAATTCATAATTTTGAACATGGCCAAACGCACCGACATCTCGAAAATCCTGATCATCGGTTCCGAGCCGACTGCCGTTTCCCCTAGGTTGTCATTCCGAGCGAAGCGCGGAATCTGCTTTTGAAATGACGCGGCGCTACTATGTCTACATCCTGGCCAGCCGCTCGCGAAACTTGTACACAGGAGTGACGAACCACTTGATGCGCAGGGTGTACGAACACAAGCAAGGCTTGATCGGAGGCTTCACGCATAAGTACCGGATACATCGCCTGGTCTACTTCGAAGAGTTCCCTTATGTCCGCAATGCCATAGCACGAGAGAAAGAAATCAAGGCTTGGCGGCGAGAGAAGAAAATTGCGCTTATCAATGCGCGTAACCCCGCGTGGGATGACCTGGCCGCGGACTGGTACGGCGAAACAAGCAAAGGAAGAGCAGATCCCTCGCTGCGCTCGGGATGACAAGCTGGGAGGCGGGTTGCTAGAGAGAAGGGGATGCAGAAGCGGACGGAAATCAAGAAAATCCTGATCATCGGTTCCGGGCCGATTGCCGTTTCCCTTAGGTTGTCATTCCCAGCGAAGCGAGGGATGACAAGCTAGGAAGCGGGTTGCTAAAGAGAAGGGGGTGCCGAAGCGCATCGACATTAAGAAAATCATGATCATCGGCTCCGGGCCGATTGCCGTTTCCCTTAGGTTGTCATTCCCAGCGAAGCGAGGGATGACAAGCTGGGAAATGGGTTGCTAAAGAGAAGGGGATGCCCAAGCGGACGGACATTAAGAAAATCATGATCATCGGCTCCGGGCCGATCATCATCGGACAGGCGTGCGAGTTCGACTATTCCGGGACCCAGGCCTGCAAAGCCCTGAAGGCCGACGGCTATCACCTCGTTCTGGTCAATTCGAACCCCGCCACCATCATGACCGACCCGGAGTTCGCCGATCACACTTACATCGAGCCGCTGACCGCCGAATACCTGGAGGCCATCATCGAGCGCGAGTGGCCGGACGCGCTCTTGCCGACGGTCGGAGGACAGACGGCGCTCAACCTCTCCGTGGAGCTCGCCGAGCGCGGCATCCTCGACCGCTACAACGTGCAACTGATCGGCGCGTCGCTGAACGCGATCAAGATGGCCGAAGACCGCCTCTGGTTCAAGGACGCGATGCAGAAAGTGGGGCTCGACGTCCCGCGCAGCGTCCTGGTGAAGAACGTGGAAGCCGCGCACAAGTTTGCCGACCAGATCGGCCTGCCGCTGATCATCCGCCCTTCTTTCACCCTGGGCGGGACGGGGTCGGGCGTGGCGTACAACCGCGAGGAGCTCGAAGACGCGGTCCGGTGGGGCCTGGAACTGAGCCCGGTCCACGAAGTCCTGGTGGAGGAGTCGGTCCTGGGGTGGAAGGAATTTGAGCTCGAGGTCATGCGCGACCACGCCGATAACGCCGTGGTGGTCTGCTCCATCGAGAACTTCGACCCCATGGGTGTCCACACGGGCGACTCGATCACTGTGGCGCCCGCGCAGACGCTGACCGACAAGGAGTACCAGCACATGCGCGACGCGGCGTTCAAGGTCATTCGCGCCGTGGGAGTGGAGACCGGCGGGTCGAACATTCAGTTCGCCGTGGAGCCCGTGACGGGACGCATGGTGGTCATCGAGATGAACCCGCGCGTCTCGCGCAGCTCCGCGCTCGCCTCCAAGGCTACCGGCTTTCCCATCGCCAAGATCGCGGCGCGTCTGGCCGTGGGCTACCGCCTCGACGAAATCCCGAACGACATCACGCAAAAGACGCCGTCATGTTTCGAGCCGACGATTGATTACGTGGTGGTGAAGATCCCCAAGTGGGCGCACGAGAAATTCCCCGACGCCGACCACACCCTGGGGACGCAGATGAAGTCCGTGGGAGAGGTCATGGCGATCGGGCGGACGTTCAAAGAAGCATTGATGAAGGGCATCCGCTCGCTCGAGACGGGCCGCAAGACTCCCGCGCCTCCGAGCGATCCCGGGGAGCTCCAGCGCCGGCTGGCAGTGCCTCATCCTGAGAGGCTCTGGGACCTGTTTTTCGCGTTTCAGGCCGGATACAGCGTCGAGGCGCTTGCAGAGATTACNCGAATCGACCCGTGGTTTCTCGACCAGGTCCAGCAGATCGTGGAGATGCAGTGGGAGCTGAAGCGCTTTACCGTGAAAACTGTCCCCGCGGCGGTGCTCCGGGAGGCGAAGCGGAACGGGTTTTCGGACGCTCATCTGGCCGAATTATGGAGCGTGACCGAGGAAGCGGTCCGCGCGCTGCGTCGCCAGCAGGACCTGCGGCCGGTCTTCAAGCGCGTGGACACTTGTGCGGCGGAATTTGAGTCCTTCACGCCCTACCTCTATTCAACTTACGAGGAGGAAAACGAAGCCGAACCCACCGACCGCAGGAAAATCATGATCTTGGGCAGCGGGCCGAACCGGATCGGGCAGGGCATTGAGTTCGACTACTGCTGCGTGCATGCCGCGTACGCCCTCCGGAAAGAAGGCTTCGAGACGATCATGGTCAATTGCAACCCGGAGACCGTCTCGACCGACTATGACACTTCGGACCGCCTCTACTTCGAGCCGCTTACTTTGGAAGACGTTTTAGCCATCTTTGAGGAGGAGCGGCCCCAGGGGGTGATTGTGCAGTTCGGCGGCCAGACCCCCCTCAACCTGGCGCGCGAACTCTCGGCAGCGGGAGTCCCGATCGTCGGGACTTCTCCCGAATCGATCGACTTGGCCGAAGACCGAAAGCGCTTCGGGAAGCTCCTCGCGGAGCTCGAGATCGCGCAGCCCGAAAATGGCGCCGCGATGAATGTCGAGGAAGCGCTCGCCATCGCTAACCGCATCGGCTACCCCGTTCTGGTCAGGCCTTCGTACGTGCTGGGCGGCCGAGCCATGGTCATCGCTTTCGACGACGCGACGCTCCGCGACTANGTCGCCCGCGCCGAGCAGTTGCAGCGCGCCTTTCCGATTTTGATCGACCGCTTCCTGGAAAATGCGCTGGAGATTGACGTGGACGCTCTCTCGGACGGCGAAGACGTCGTAATCGCCGGGGTGATGCAACACATCGAAGAAGCGGGCATCCATTCCGGCGACAGTTCNTGCGTCCTGCCTTCGGTCGAAATCCCTGGAGCCCAGCGCAGGCTTCTNCTGGAGTACACGCGCAAGCTGGCCCTCGAACTCAAAGTCGTCGGGCTGATGAACGTCCAGTACGCCATCCAGAACGGCAAGGTTTATGTGCTGGAAGTCAACCCGCGCGCCTCAAGGACCGTCCCGTACGTGAGCAAGGCGACGGGGGTGCCGCTCGCCAAGTTCGCGGCCCTGCTGATGGTGGGCCACAAGCTCAGGGAGTTCGGCCTCGAGGAGGAGTTGCCCGTCCGCCACTATTTTGTAAAATCACCGGTGTTTCCGTTCCAGAAGTTTCCCGGGGTTGACCCCATTCTTGGACCGGAAATGAAGTCCACCGGGGAAGTCATGGGCGCCGCTGAAAGCTTCGGCTTGGCGTTTGCCAAGGCGCAGATTGCCGCCGGACAACGCATCCCGACGTCGGGCCGCGTGTTCATCTCCGTCAACGACCACGACAAGCCGCGCGCCGTCTCCATCGCGCGNGACCTCGCGGCCCTGGGATTCAAGCTGGTTGCCACGCGAGGGACCGCTCGCGCGCTCCGGGCCGCAGGCCTCGATGCGGAAATGGTTTACAAAGTCAAAGAAGGTCGCCCCAACGTCGTCGATTTGATCAAGAGCCGGCAGATTGATTTGATCATCAATACGCCGCTCGGCCAAGCGTCGTTCTTCGACGAAAAATCCATCCGCCGCGCCGCCATTCAGCAGGGGCTCGCGTGCGTTACCACGATTTCAGCCGCAGCCGCCGTCGTGAACGGGGTTCGCGCCCAAAAGGAAAAAGGGATCCAGGTGATGAGCCTGCAGGCACTCCACCTGATGGAGGCTGCCAGCCGCCAGCCTTCGGCGGCGAGGAATCCCGCGGGGGGCTGACCGCCGATTCCGGGCTTTTGAAACAAAGGTATGACTCGCCAAGAAATCAAAGAAAGGCTCCGAGGAATATTCCTTCCCGTGGTGACTCCCTTCGATCGCCACGGCCGGATTGACGAAACGCGATTCAGGGAGAATTTGCTCCTTTACAGGGAGGCGGGTCTCGCCGGCATCGTCGTGGCCGGCTCCACGGGCGAAGCTCCTTACCTGACTGAGCGGGAACGCCTCCGCCTGGTTGAAGCGGCGCGCAAAGTCATCCGGCCGCCGCAACTGCTGATCGCCGGCACGGGCCTTGAAAGCACTCGAGAAACTCTGCGCCTGAGCCGCGAGGCGGCTGCGCGCGGGGCGGACGCCGTGTTGGTCCTGACGCCGAACTACTTCAAATCCCGGATGAATTCGAGTGCGCTAATCGGTCATTTTCGAGCCGTGGCCGACAGCGTCCGCCGCCCCGTCATCGTCTACCACATTCCCCAGTTCACCGGCATCCGCATGGACCCGGAAGCGATTGGGCAACTATCCCGGCATCCGAATATCGTGGGACTCAAGGAAAGTTCCGGAGACTTGGCATTCGTTCGAGCGATCCTGCGCAAAGTCCGACCGCCGTTCCGCGTCCTGGTGGGGTCGGTCCTAATCTTCCTCGACGCCCTGCGCGCGGGCGCATCCGGCGGGGTGCTCGGCCAAGCGGGTTTTGTGCCGGAACTCTGTGTGGGCCTCTACGAGTCTTTTCGCCGGGGACAGCTTCGGACCGCGCGAGACCTGCAGAAAAGGCTCGCCCCACTGGCTCATAAGATCGCTCTGCCTTTCGGGGTAGCGGGAGTCAAAGCGGCGCTCGACCTTTCCGGGTATTGCGGGGGCGCACCTCGATCGCCGCTCACTCCGCTGGACAAGACCTCCCGGCAAACCATCGCCGTGGCGCTCCAAGAGGCGCGCGCCGGGCTCGAGTTCTGAATCCCCTCAAAGCCCTCCCGGTGTGTCTCCCGCCGGATCCCGCCGGATGTTGTGCCGTCTAAAGATGCAGTGTAGGATGGAGATTTCATGGAGTCCTCATGCATTCCCCTCACTCGCGTGCCGAAGTCGAGCGCGCTCCTGACCGACTACCTCTATCATTACGACCGCATCGCCCCTTTTTATAGCGGCTCTCCTTTCGATCTCTCGAGTTACAAGGCCCTTGCCGCCGGACTCCGCAATTTGGACCACAACCGGCGAGAACTCACGGAAATCCTCCGCAGGCAGAACGAGGCCTTCGGTTGCGGCGAGCAGACATTCGCCAACATTCGCCGCTTGAGCGAGCCTGAGACTTTCGCCGTAGTCACCGGTCAGCAGGTGGGCCTGCTTTCAGGGCCCGCCTTCACGCTTTACAAAGCCTTNACCGCGGTCCGCATCTCGCAATGGCTTTCGGAGCAAGGCCTCACCACGGTCCCCGTTTTCTGGCTGGCGACGGAGGACCACGATCTCGAAGAAGTGGCAGCGACGGCGGTCCTGGACGAAGAGCATAACCTCGTCACCTTGAGTGATTCGGGCGAACGGCCATCGCCCCGATGCTCGGTGGGTTACGTCAAGCTTTCGGCCGGGATCAGCGAAGTTATCGAGCGGGTCAAGGCCCTTCTGCCGGCGGGCGAGCCCTCCGACCGCCTGCTGGAAGACCTCCGCACGAGCTATGTGCCCGGCGCCACCTGGGGCCAGGCCTTCGGTCGTTTTATGGCCCGGCTCTTCAGCCGCTGGGGCGTCGTGTTGCTCGACCCGCTTGATGAGGCTATGCACGGACTAAGCGCGAGGATTTACGAACGCGCACTGGTGCAGGCGGAAGAGTTGCGCCGACTCCTGACGGAGCGCTCGCAGGTTCTCGTCCGGGCAAAGTATCACGCCCAGGTCCACGTCGCTGACGACTCGACCATGGTCTTTGGCACCCACGACGGCGACCGCGTCGCCATCAGTCAACCCGCGGCGCAGGCGGATGCCCGAAGGACGAACGAATTTGTGCTCGATGGCACGAGCAAATTCACACTCGGAGACTTGAAAGGCTGGATCAAGAAGCGCCCGCTCGACTTCACGCCCAACGCTCTCCTTCGGCCCATCGTCCAGGACTCCCTCTTGCCCACCCTGGCCTACGTTGCCGGCCCTTCGGAGTTGGCCTATCTCGCCCAGGCGCAAGCGGTGTACCCGAAGTTTGGCCGGCCGATGCCTGTGGTCTTTCCGCGCGCCGGTTTTACCCTGCTCGATCGCAGAGTCGAGCGNCTGATGGGAAAGTACACTCTCAGCCTCAACGACGCATGGCAAGGGGAAGAGCACCTCGGTCGCAAGATTGCCGCGGCGGGTTTCCCCGGGAGCGAGACAGAGAGCTGGGCGGANCGCTTCGACCGATGCCAGCAGGAAGTCGCCCGGCTGCTTGACGGCTTGCGCCGGGACATCGAGCGNCTCGACCCGACGCTCGTGGACTCCCTGGGCCGGGCGCAGGAAAAAATGATGTATCAACTCGACCGGCTGAAGGGCAAGGCCAGCCGTGCAGCCCTNGACCGCTCAGAACTGTTGACCCGGCATGAGCAATTGCTCCTCCGCTACCTATTTCCCCGCAAGAGNCTGCAGGAACGCGAAGTNAGTGGGGTNTATTATCTCGGGCGCGCGGGATACGAACTCCTCGACCTCCTTCTCAGCAAGATTCAACTCCGCTGTGCGGACCACCAGGCGGTAACCTTCTGATCTCCAGAGGTGGCGTGGGTGGTGTCCTAATTTCGCAAGTGTCACCCGGTTCGCCGGCGCTGTCATTCTGAGGAGCCGCAGGCGACGAAGAATCTGCTGTTGAGCCAATAGCAGATC
>JGI25382J43887_10001215_pt1 | contig 10220 bp, 8 predicted proteins | sample GraSoi013_1_40cm_3_FD_43887 | JGI IMG/M metagenome (IMG submission 43887) | reverse complement strand
TGCACGAACCCGACGAAGGCCACGAAGGCGATGCTGAACTACTACGAGCGGTACGAGCCCGATATCATGATCGCCTTCAACGACCTCGCGAAGGAGGCGGAGGCGATCGGTTGCCACGTGAAGTACTCCGATTACGTGGTGCCCTCGATCGACCGTCACGTGCTCCAGGACGACAAGGGCGCGCTCGCCAGGCTCGAGATCCCCGACCCGAAGCGCGACGGGCGCCTGCCCGCCTTCCTCGAGCAGTGCGCGGCGCTCACGAGCGCCAGGCTCCCGAGCGCGCTCGGCGCGGTGCTCGTGGGGCCGTGGACGATCGCGATGCTGATGCGAAACCCCGAGCTCATGTGCCTGGACACGATCGACGACCCCCGCTTCGTTCATGAGCTGATGCGCTTCACCACGGAGTACGCCAAGCGCGTCGGCGACGCCGTCCTCGAGACGCGGATCGGGCTCAGCTACTCCGACCCGACCGCGTCGTGCTCGCTCGTGGGGCCCGACACGTACCGCGAGTTCATCAAGCCCTACCACAAGGACCTCGTGGACCACTTCAGGGCGAAGAAGGTCGGCACCACGGTCCACATCTGCGGGACGACGCACCAGATCCACGAGGACCTCGTCGACGTGGGCTTCGTCGCGATCACGATCGACCTCGACCAGCAGTCGGACCCGGCCCTCAAGGTGGACCAGCTGGACAGGCTCGTCACCCTCGGCAACCAGCGGGGTGTGGTCGCGATCGGCAACGTGGACGTGACCATCTTCGAGCGCGCGACGCGCGCCGAGATCGAGGCCGAGGTCCGCCGATGTATCGACACGGTCGGCCACCGCTCGCGCTTCGTGCTCTCGACCTCGTGCGAGCTGCCGCCGCGCGCCAACCCGGACTGCGTCAAGTGGTTCATGGAGGCCGCGCGGGAGTACGGCCGCTGGGACCGGATCCTCGCACGGTGACCGCCCCCTCGCGGTCTCGCTCATGCCGCTCGAGACCCGACGCGAGGCGATCCTGCGCGCCGCGACGGGCGCCGACCGGCTCGGCTACGACGGCTTCTTCCTCCCCGAGACCTGGGCGCACGACACGACGGTGCTCCTCGCCGAGGCGACGGTGCGGACGACCCAGATCCGGCTCGGGTCCTGCATCCTCGGCGTCTGGGGGCGGAGCGCGGCCACGATCGCGATGGCTCCCGATCCTGCTGCTGCCGCCGAAGCTCGAGCCGCGGCAGATCGACTTTGCGCTCGAGGCCCTGCGCTGAGGCTCGGGCCTAGCGCGCCGCCGCGAGGTCCGACGTGCAGTGGGGGCAGCGCCGCGCCCGCGTGGGAATCGTGGTCGCGCAGTACAGACACTCCTTCGTTCCCGGCCCTGCCGACGCCGGCTTGGAGTAGAGGCGGTTCACCTGACGGATCACCACGAACATCGCGAACGAGACGATGAGGAAGTTGATCACGGTGTTGAGGAACACGCCGTAGTTGAGCGTCGGCACGCCCGCCGCCCTCGCGGCGGCGAGCGTCGGGTACGACTGGCCCGACAGGCTCACGAAGAAGTTCGTGAAGTCCACCCGACCGAGGAGTCGCCCGATGGGGGGCATCAGGATGTCGTTGACGAGCGAGGTGACGATGGCGCCGAAGCTCGCGCCCATGACGATGCCCACCGCGAGGTCCACCACGTTGCCGCGCACGACGAACGCCTTGAAGTCGTCAAGCATGCTGTCTCCTTGCCGGGGCGGATGGGGTCGGAATCATGCAGCGTCCCTCTGGACGACGGGGAGGACCCGCTCGCCCAGGAGCCTGATGGCCTTTGACGGGTCGCCGTGGAGGGCCAGCGCGATCTCGTTCACGCCGCGCCGCTCGAAGTCGAGCAGGCGCTCGACGCAGTCGTCGAGGCTCTCACGACCGCCGGAGAGGGTCAGCTGCCGGATCAGGAGCTCGGTGAGACGCGGTTCGGGTTGCCAGGGATCGCGCCCCTCGAAGATGGCCCGGAGCATCTCCGGCTGTCGGCGCTCGAGCTCGCGCGCCTCGGCCTCGGTGAGCCCGATGGAGGCGGCCACGTCCCGAATGTAGTAGAGACGGAACCCGAGCTGACGCCGTGCCAGCTCGAACGCCTCGGCCGGAGTGTCCTGGACGTTCCACACGAACCAGTTGCTGATCCGGAACCCCTCGGCACGCCGGCCCGCCGCCACGAGCCCGGCGCGGACCTGCCCGACCAGCGAGGTCACGTGGGCGAGCGGCATGTCCGTGAACATCACTCCATCGGCCCGACGGGTCGCCATCCGGATCATTCGCGGCCGGTTGGCGCCGACGTAGAGCGGCGGCGGCTCGAGCTTCGTCCACGGCGAGAACAGTCCGCGAACCTGGAAGCGCGGGCCCGCATGGTTGACTTCCCCGCCGCGGGCCACGGCCCGGGTGATCTCGATGGTCTCCTCGACCGCCTGGACCCGCCCCTCGAGCTTGACCCCGAGGGTGGCCGCGAAGTCCCCGCCCCCGCCCAGCACGATCGCGCCGCGGCCGCGGGCGATCTCGTGGAGCGTGAGCAGCTCGACCGCGATTCGGGCGGGATGGGCCTCGAAGGGGCTGGTGGCCACGGGGCCGAGCTGGATCGCCTTCGTCTTGGTCGCCGCCACGGCGAGGCGAAGGAAGTGATCCTTCGTTCGCGCCCCCGCGTGGAGCCAGAGCTGGCGAATGCCGGCCTCTTCGGCCTGCCGGGCGAGCTCTGCGATCTCGTCCGCCGACCGGCGACCGTTGAGCGCGATGCCAATCTTCACGGCGCGACGACGCCGCTGGGCCCGGCGGCGCGGGCTCCGCGGCTAGCCGAGATGGCGCCGGACGAAGTCGAGGGTGCGGCTTCGCGCCAGGATGGCGCTCGGCTCGTGATAGCTCGCCCGCTCGTCGCAGTTGAACCCGTGCCCCGCCGGGTAGAGGTGCATCGGGAGGGTCGGGTGCGCCGCACGGATCTTCGCGTGGTGCTCCGTGGGGATCGACTGGTCCGTCTCGCCGAAGTGGAGGAGCACCGGGCAATGCGGCGTCTCGCTCGCGGTGTCCGCGATCCCGCCACCGTAGTAGCCGACGGCGCAGGCGACGCCGTCGATGCGCGTCGCGGCGAGCCAGGCGAGCGTGCCGCCGAGACAGTAGCCGACGACGCCCACCTTGAGCTTCTCGGCCGTGAGCGCCTTGACGGCGGCGCGCACGTCCTTGACCATGTCCTCGAGCGGGATCTTCATGCGCACGGCGCGCCCGCGCTCGATGTCCTCGGGGCGGTAGCCGATCGCGAAACCCGGCTCGACCCGCTCGAAGATCCCGGGCGCCAGCGCGACGTAGCCGTCCGCGGCGAACCCGTCGCACACCCTCTTGATGTGCGAGTTGACCCCGAAGATCTCCTGCACGATGACCAGGCCGGCGCGCGGCGCGCGCGCGGGGGCCGCACGGTAGCCGGTGAGCCGCTGGCCNTCCTCGGCGACGAGCGTGATGGTCTCGCCCATAGTCTCCTCCCCGCGGAATCATACCCTTGACAACCCGGCCGTGGAGGGCCATTTTCTGCCCACTCTTCGCTCACGAGGTGACCCGATGGCCAGACGTCGCGACGTGTCGACCCGTCTCACCCGCCGCAACTTCCTCGCGCTCGCCGCCGCCGGCGCCGCGGCCGGGACCCACCACCTCGCGTTCCCCGCCGTCGTGCGGGCGCAGGAGCCCATCCGCATCGGGCAACTCATCCCGTTCACGGGCTTCCTCGGCGCGATCGGCGAGTACGGCAAGCAGGGCGCCACGCTCGCGGTCGAGGAGCTGAACGAAACGGGCGGCGTCCTCGGCCGGAAAATCGAGCTGATCACCGAGGACGAGGCCAACCCGGGCGTGGCGGTGCAGAAGGCGCGGAAGCTGATCGAGAAGGACCGGGTCGTGGCGATCGAGGGCCTCGTCTCCTCGGCGTCGTGCCTCGCGGTCGGCGACGAGGTGCAGCGGGCGAAGATCCTCATGATCAACGCCGGCGCCAACTCCGACGAGATCCGGAGCAAGCGCTGCCACCGCTACGTCTTCTCGACCGAGGGCTGCAACACCCAGTACGTCANCGCCATCGGCAACTGGCTCATCCGGGAGCGGAAGATCAGCCGCTGGTACTTCCTCACCTCCGACTACGCGTTCGGCCACGACCTCCTGCGCGTGGCGCGGAACCTCCTCATGGCGAACAAGGGCACGGAGGTCGGGAGCGACCTCGCGCCCACGGGCACGACGGACTTCAGTCAGTACATCACCAAGATCAAGGCGGCGAAGCCCGACCTCGTCTTCCACAATCTCGCGGGCGCCGACGTCACCAACTTCCTCAAGCAGTACGCCGAGGCGGGGATGACGCTCGAGGTCGCCGGCGGCGTCATCGACTCGGCGTACGCGTGGCCCGTCGGCGAGTCGCTCCGCGGCCACTTCCCGATCATCTGGTGGCACGAGCTCGCGACGCCGGCCAGCCATGCCTGGGCCGCCCGCTACGTCAAGCGCTGGGGCCGCCCGCCCGACAACCAGGCCTACGGCGACTACGTCGCGGTCCACGCGATCGCGCAGGCCGTCGATCGGGCCAAGAGCACGGACAGCGCGAAGCTCGTCCAGGCGCTCGAGGGCCACACGCTGACCGCCGCGATGGACGGCCTCAAGGGCCGCCCGCTGACCTTCCGCGCATGGGACCACCAGCTCCTCCAGCCGATGTACGTCGTCGGGGCCAAGGACAAATCGAAGTGGAAGGACAAGTGGGACATCTTCGAGATCGTCTCGGAGGTGCCGCCGCGCGGCGAGTCGCTGGAGGCCATCGCGATCCCGAAGGCCGAGAGCCAGTGCCAGCTGGAGCCGCTAGCGTAGCGCGCTCCGGCCGATGACCCTCGCGGTCCTCACCGAGTTCGTCCTGAACGGGCTCGTGCTGGGTGCGCTCTACGTCCTGATGGCGCTCGGCCTGTCGATCATCTTCGGGATGATCGGCGTCATCAACTTCGCGCACGGCGCGCTCTTCACGCTCGGCGCCTACGTCGCCTTCCAGGTGAAGGACGCCCTCGGGTTCCCCGCGACGCTCGTCGTGTCGCCCGTGCTCGTGGGCGTCCTCGGCATGCTCATCGAGGCGACGCTCCTGCGCCGTCTCTACCGGGAGGACCCGCTCCAGGGGCTCCTGCTCACCTTCGGGCTCACGATGGTCCTCGAGCAGGGGATCCGCATGGTCTGGGGACTGAGCCCCAAGCAGTTCGACGTGCCGCCCGCCTTCGGCGGCGCGCTGAGCCTCGGCGCGCTCACCTACTCCAAGTACCGGAGCTTCATCCTGCTCGCGGTCGTCGTCCTGATCGTCGCGCTCACGCTCTTTCTCCAGAAGACCCCGGTGGGCACGATCGTCCGCGCGGGGAGCCGCGACCCGATGATGGTGCGGCTCCTCGGCATCAGCCTGAAGCCGGTGCTGACGCTCGTGTTCGGCCTGGGAACCGCGTTCGCGGCGATCGCGGGCGTGCTGTCGGCGCCGCTCGCCGGCGTCCAGCCTGCGATGGGCGTGAACGTCGGCACGGCGGCGTTCGTCGTCGTCACGATCGGGGGGCTCGGCAGCTTCTGGGGCGCGATCCTCTCGGGGCTGCTCGTCGGCCAGGTCGTGAGCCTCAGCATCTACTTCCAGCCGCGCGCGGCCGAGGCGTCTATGTACATCCTCATGGCCGTCATCCTCCTGCTCCGACCGCGCGGCCTCATGGGCGAGCGCTGGGAAAAGTTCGAGTGACCCGCGTCCTGCGCCACCCGCTGACCTGGCTCTCCGTCTGGTTCCTGGTGCTGCCGCTCCTCATGGGCGCGGTCCAGTCCACCGTGTCGCTCGCCACCGAGATCGTGATCTTCAGCCTCCTCGCCATCGCCTACAACCTCCTGATGGGCTACACGGGGCTCGTCTCCTTCGGCCACTCGGCCTTCTTCGGGATCGGCGGGTACGCCGCGGGCCTCGCCCAGCTCCACCTCGCGAGGGGGATGGTGGTCCCCCTCGTCGTGGGCGTCCTCGGCGCCACGCTCGCCGGGGCGGGGATCGGATTTCTTCTGATGCGCAAGCGTGGCGTCTACTTCTCGCTCCTGACGCTCGCGTTCACGCAGATGTTCTTCTACATCGTCTACGGGGCGACCGCGGTGACCGGGGGTGAAAACGGCCTCGGCGGGATCGAGCGCTTCCCGCTCGCGGCCGGCCCTCTCCGCCTCGACCTCGGCGACAAGCGCGCCTACTACTACGCGACCGCCGTCCTCGCCGCCGGCGCCATCTTCCTCCTCTGGCGCGTCGTCCACTCACCCTTCGGGCGGGTGCTCGAGGCGATCCGCGAGAACGAGGCGCGCGCGAGCTTCGTCGGCTACGACGTCAAGCGTTACAAGCTCACCGCGTTCGTCGTGTCGTGCGCCTTCAGCGGGCTCGCCGGCACNCTCTACACGTTCCTGCTGAACTTCGCCTACCCGGAATCGCTCCACGTCACGCTGGCCGGCGAGATCGCCGCGATGACGCTCGTGGGCGGGATGCGGAGCTTCGTCGGGCCCGCCGTGGGTGCGGCGGTGTTCGTCTTCATGCGCGACACGCTCTCGTCGTGGACCGAGAACTGGCTCGTCTATTTCGGCGTGATCTTCATCGTCTTCGTGATGTTCTCGCCCAACGGGATCGTGGGCGTCTTCCAGCGTCTGCGCGGCCTCGCCCGTCGGGACGGCGTGGGCGCCCGCGTCACGACACGGTCGGCGGGGACGCCAGCGCCTGCGACGGTGGAGCGCCCGCCGGGGGCGCAGGGAGAGGTGCTGCTCGAGGTGGAGGACCTCGCCAAGCACTTCGGCGCGCTCACCGCGGTGGACGGCGTGTCGCTCGGCGTCCCGCGCGGCGAGCTCCGCTCGATCATCGGGCCGAACGGCGCCGGCAAGACGACCCTCTTCAATGTTCTGACCGGCCTCCTGCCCGCCGATCGGGGCCACGCGCGGTTCCGCTCCACCGCGATCACGGGGCGCCTCCCGCACGCGATCGTGGCGGCGGGCGTCTCGCGCTCGTTCCAGATCATCAGCATCTTCCACGCGCTCACGGTCTTCGAGAACGTGCGCATCGCCGCCCAGGCCAAGCACCGCTGCCGCTTCGCGATGCTCGCGGACGCCGGAAGCTTTGCCGACCTGAACGCGGAGGCGCTCGAGTTCCTCCGCGCCGTGGGGCTCGGCGACCGCGCCTTCGAGATCGCCGACACCCTGTCCCACGGCGACCAGCGGCTGCTCGAGATCGCGATCGCGCTGGCGACGCGCCCCGAGCTCCTGCTGCTCGACGAGCCGCTCGCCGGCCTCGCGGCCCACGAGCGGCTGCGCGTGGCGGATCTGATCCGCACGCTGCGCCGCTCCGTGACGATCGTGCTGATCGAGCACGACATCGACGCGGTCCTCGCCCTCTCCGACCGCATCACGGTCTTGCACCAGGGCCGCGTGATCGCCGAGGGCGCGCCGGCAGAGATCCAGCAGAACGCAGAGGTGCAGACGGCCTACCTCGGCCACTTGATGCTCGCGCCGGAGGGGACGATCCCGGGTGCGCGCCGGGCGGCCGCGCCGCTCCTCCGCGTCACGTCGGTGAACACCTTCTACGGCAAGAGCCACGTGCTGCACGGCGTCTCGCTCGACGTCTTCCCGGGGAATTCGTCGCGCTCCTCGGCCGGAACGGCGCGGGCAAGACGACCACGCTCGCGACGATTACCGGCGTCGTCCCGCCGCGCGACGGGCGGATCGCCTACCGGGCCGCCGACGTGGCGGGCCGGCCGCCCGAGGAGATCGCGCGGCGCGGGATCGGCCTCGTGCCGCAGGGGCGGCGGATCTTCCCGAACCTCACGGTCCTCGAGAACCTCACGATCGCGCGCCGGGGTACCTCGGGCTGGACCGTCGAGCGCGTCTTCGCGACGTTCCCCAAGCTCCTGGCCCTCCGGGACGCCCGCGGCGCGACCCTGTCGGGCGGTGAGCTCCAGCTCCTGGCGATCGCCCGCGCGCTCATGGGCAACGTGGACCTCCTGCTGCTCGACGAGCCCTTCGAGGGGCTGGCGCCGGCGATCGTGGAGGTGGTGTGGACCGTGTTGCGCGAGCTGCGGGGCACGACGACGGTCCTGCTGGTCGAGCAGAACGCCGACCTGGCGCTCGCGCTCTCGGACCGGGCGTACGTGATCAGCAACGGCTCGATCGTCTGGGAGGGCGCCGCGCGCACGCTCCACGCGGACGCGGAGCTCCGGCTCAAGCTCCTCGGGGTGTAAGATCGTGGCGCTGAGCGTCCACGCCGGACGCGGAGGACACGCGATGCGACTCGTCCTCGTGGCCATGGCGGCCGTCCTGCTCGCGGGCTGCGCCCTGGACCTGAGCGGAACGGCCTGGAAGAAGCCGGACGCGATGTTCCAACAGGTCACGGCGGTCGAGATGGAGTGCGCCCGGCAGACGTACGAGATCGGTTACGGGCCCGATCCCGTGCTGGGCGGGCTGCTCGATGTCCTGCGTCTCGCCCTCAATGAATCGCGTCTCCAGGTCGGCTTCGCCAGCTGCATGAGCCGCGCCGGCTACGCCCGCGCAGGGTAGAATCCCGGGATGCGAGCGGCCTTCTACCAGGGCGCGCGGACGTTCACGACCGGGACCCTGGCAACCCCCACGCCGGGGCCCGGCCAGGCCCTGCTCCGGGTCAAGCGCGTCGGCATCTGCGGGACGGACCTCCATATCTTCCAGGGCCACCTCGACCATCGCGTGCCGAAGGGCGGCATCATCGGCCACGAGACGTTCGGCGAGGTCGCCCAGGCGCCTGCCGGCAGCGGCTTCAAGACCGGTGACCGCGTCGTCGTCGAGCCCCTCCGGTTCTGTGGGCAGTGCCGGGCCTGCCGGATGGGCGCCTCATACCTCTGCTACGCCCTCAAGGTGCTCGGCGTGGACCTGCCGGGCGGCATGCAGGAGTACTGGACGGTGGACGCGGCGCGCTTGCTCCGCGTGCCCGACGCGCTCAGCGACGACCACGCCGCGCTCATCGAGCCGCTCGCCGTCGCGACTCACGACGTCCGCCGCGCGGCGGTGAAGCGCGACGACACCGTGCTGGTCTTCGGCGGCGGGCCGATCGGCGCGCTCATCGCGCTCGTCAGCCGCCAGCGCGGCGCGCGCGTCGTCGTCGCCGAGGTGAACCGTCACCGGCTGGAGACCTTGAACGCGCTCGGCCTCGAGACCGTCGGCCCCGACCGCGACCCCGTCAAGTTCGCGACCGAGTGGACCGGGGGCACCGGCGTGGACGTCGCGTTCGAAGTCTCGGGCCACCCCGCCGCGGCGCGCGCGGTCACGGACGTCGTGCGCGTCTGGGGTACCGTGTCGATCGTCGCGATCCACGCGGAGCCCGTGCCCGTGAATCTCTACCAGATGTTCGCGCGCGAGCTCCACATGCACGGCGCGCGCCTCTACGCGCGCGAGGACTGGGAGGAGGCGATCCACCTCGCCGCCGGGGGCGCCGTGCCGGTGGCGCCCCTCGTGAGCCGGAAGATCCCGCTCGAGGCGCTCCAGCAGGGCATGGAGCAGGCGCTTGGCGGCGGACCGGTCATGAAGGTGCTCGTGGACCTCACGACATAGACGCGCTCGCCTGGGCAGCCGGCGCCCTCATCATCCTCGGCGCGAGCTTCGTCATGGGGCTCGCTGGCTTCGGCATCGGTCTCGTCTCGCTCGCCTTTCTCCCCTACCTCATGGCGCCCGCGGAGGCGATCGTGCTCATGACGCTCTACGCGGCCGTCTTCGCGCTCGCGATCTTCGTCCCCGTCCGCGACAACTTCGCCCCGGCGCGCGTGGTGGACCTCGTGATCGGCACCGTTGTCGGCACGCCGCTCGGTGTGTGGGCGCTCGCGCGCCTGCCCGCGACCGCGCTCGACCGGCTGATCGGTCTCATGCTGGTGATCGCCGTGGCGCTCGAGTGGCGCGGTCTCTATCCCGCGAGGCTCGAGGGCCGCCGCTGGGGGCTCGGCGCCGGCGTGCTCGCCGGCGTGATCGGCGGCGCGGTCGGGACGCCTGGGCCGCCCGTCGTCCTCTACGCGACGACCCAGGGATGGAGCCCGCGCACGATCAAGGCGAACCTCCAGGCCTTCTTCGTCGTGAACCAGGTGGCGATCCTGGCGGGCTACTGGTGGGCGGGGCTCCTGACGCGAGAGGTGTGGCGCTTCGCCGCCGTGTTTGCGGCCCCGGCGGTCGCCGGGATCGCCCTCGGCGTGGGCCTCTTCAACCGGATCGACCCCGTCCGGTTC
>JGI25382J43887_10001213_pt1 | contig 10224 bp, 8 predicted proteins | sample GraSoi013_1_40cm_3_FD_43887 | JGI IMG/M metagenome (IMG submission 43887) | reverse complement strand
GGAGAAGGGCGTGCGCAAAGCGCTGGACGAAGGGGTGCTGGCGGGCGCTCGGGTCGTCGATGTCCGGGTCACGCTGGTCGACGGGAAGTACCACGACGTGGACAGCTCAGACATCGCCTTCCAGATTGCCGGCTCCATGGCCTTCAGGGAGGCGGTCACCTCTGCCAGCCCCGTGCTGCTGGAACCGATTATGACCTTGTCGGTCCGCCTGCCCGAAGGACAGATGGGCGACATCATCGGAGACCTCAATGCCAAGCGCGGCCGCATTCAGGGGATGGACCCGCAAGGCGATGGCGTCACCGTGGTGGTGGCTCAGGTCCCGCAGGCAGAAGTGCTGCGCTACGCCTCCGACCTGCGGTCGATCACGGGGGGGCGGGGCACATTTGAGTTGACGTTTTCGCACTATGAAGATGTGCCTCCGCACGTGACCGAGCGGATCATCGCCGAGACCAAGCACCAGAAGGCCGAAGCCGCCTCCCGCTAACGCCGCCCTCCCCTCCGAGATCGGGCCTGCCCGACTAGAGGAGGGGTAGCATGGCGGAGGTAAGCTCCAGGACGCGCGCCGGGCGAGCGACTTCGAGGTTCCCTGGGGAATACCATCGACTCTCGGGGCGTTCGGCAGGAGTGAAGGGAAGATCGCCGAAAGCCCAGATGCTACATCGCGGATGGGAGGGCCTTATCTCCGCAGAGATAGGGCCCTCCAGCATTGTACGCGGGGAGGTTGTCACGGCCTTATGGCCGGGCGCTTATCGGCCGATATAAGAGAAGAAATCCGCCAGCGGATCGACCTGGTTGAGCTGGTCAGTGCTCACGTGGCCCTGAAGAAGGCGGGCCGGTATTACAAAGGGCTCTGTCCCTTCCATCAGGAGAAGACGCCATCGTTTCACGTCGACCGCGAGCGAGGCCTGTGGCATTGCTTCGGATGCCAGTTGGGAGGCTCGGCGTTCGACTTCATGATGCGGACGAGCAACGTGTCGTTTGGCGAAGCGGTCGAGATGCTCGCCCGCCGGGCGGGCGTGCGCCTGGAACGCAGTCCGGAGGAAATCCAGCGGGCGACGGAACGGGATCGACTGTACCGGGCGTTGGAAACGGCAGCGGGCATCTTTCGAGAGAACCTGCTCCATCCCGAACGGGGTCGTCTGGCCCAAGAGTACCTCGCACGTCGCGGCGTGGATGCCCCGACGGCGGAGCGATTTCGATTAGGGTACGCGACGGCGAACTGGGACGATCTGCTCAAGGCGTTGGGAGCGAAAGGCTTCGCGCCGGCACTCCTTGCGAGCGGCGGGCTCGTGCAGATGCGAACCGGTGGCGATGGGTACTACGACATGTTCCGCCACCGGCTGATCTTCCCGATCCTGGACCTCCAGGATCGTCCGGTTGCGTTCGGCGGGCGTGCGCTAGACGAGACGCAACCCAAGTACCTGAACTCGAAAGAAACGACGGTCTTTGTCAAGGGCAAGACCCTCTATGCGCTCAACTGGGCGCGCGAAGCGATCCGCCAGCACGACGAGGTCGTGGTGGTGGAAGGGAATATGGACGTGTTGACGTGTCATCAGTTCGGAATCACCAATGCCGTGGCGACGCTAGGTACAGCGCTGACGGCCGAGCAGGTGTCGGGGTTGAAGCGGTTCGCCGGGAAGGCCGTCTTGGTCTACGATGCAGACGCCGCGGGCCAGGCGGCGATGGAACGGGCGCAGAGTCTGTTTGAAGAGGCGGAATTGCCGGTGCGCGTGGCGGTGCTACCGTCTGGCGATCCCGATGAATTTCTGCGGACTGCCGGTCCGCAGAAGTTTGAGGAGTTAGTGGCAAACGCGGTGCCGATCTTTGACTACCAAGTCTCCCTGGCGGCTTCCCGGTATAATGCGAAGACGGTCGAGGGGAAAGTCCGCATTGTCGATGTCCTGCTCCCCTCGATCGCCGCGGTGAGCAACCCGGTGCGCCAAGCCGAGTACCTCCGCAGTCTCGCGCAGCGATTCGATCTGGCGGAGGATGCCGTGCGCCAGCGTCTGACCGCGCGGACTCGGCCCAGTGAGGCCCACCGAGGACAGCCGCCCAGTGCCCCGCCCCCCGACCGGGCGCGGAACCAAGCCGAGCGGCTACTCATCCACTTAATGGTGCACGACCCGGCGCTGCGGCCCATCGTCGGAGGCGCCCTGGCACCAGGCGATTTCATCGACCCTCCGCACAGCCGGTTGGCGCGCGCCCTGTTCGCCGCCCCCGACGCTGACGTGGACCGGCTCCGCGAGGGGCTGGAGGATGAGGACACCCAGGGGCTTCTGATGCGGTTGGTGTTTGAGGAGCTGCCCGTCGCGGAGAAGGAAAAGGAGCAGGTCGTGCGCGAGACGATCGACTACATCAGCGTGCGGGTTCCCGCCGCACAGCAGCGCCAAGCGCTCGCGAGGCAGATTCAGCAGGCCCAGACCGCGGGAGATCTACAGCAGGTTCGACAGTTGCAAATGGCGTACATAAAACTGATTGGGCCATCGGGACCCGAAACGGCGTCATCTCCGGTCCCTGGTGGGTCCGTAACCCCTGCGCCGAAGGGGGGTGACAACCATGGCTAGAAAGAAGGCGCCTGAACCGCCGATTTCCGACGAGCGGATCCAGGCCGAACTCAAGACGCTCGTGGAGCTGGGCAAGAAGAAGGGGTTCTTGACCCACGACGACATTCTGGAACAGTTCCCCGAGGCGGAACAGAACATCGAGCTGATTGATCGCGTCTACACCGTGCTCTTAGAGCAGGGGATCGATGTGGTCGAAGACGCCAAGGAGGCGGAGCAGAAAGGCAAGGCCGAGGAGGAGGAGGAGACCCGCGAGGCCGAGGGCGTGGCCATCGACGACCCGGTCCGCATGTACCTCAAGGAAATCGGCAAAGTCGCCCTCCTGACCCCCGAGCAGGAGGTGGACCTGGCCAAGCGCATGGAGAAAGGCGACGAGGAAGCCAAACGCCGCCTGATCGAAGCGAACCTGCGCCTGGTCGTGAGCATCGCCAAGAAGTATGTCGGCCGCGGCATGCTCTTTTTGGATCTCATTCAAGAGGGAAACCTGGGCCTCATCCGAGCCGTCGAGAAATTCGACTGGCGGAAGGGATTCAAGTTCAGCACATACGCGACCTGGTGGATCCGGCAGGCCATCACCCGCGCGCTGGCGGACCAGGCGCGGACGATTCGCATCCCGGTCCACATGGTCGAGACCATCAACAAGTTGATTCGCATCTCCCGCTCGCTGCTGCAAGAACTGGGCCGCGAGCCGACCGCGGAGGAGATCGCGCAGGCGATGACCCTGCCCGTGGAGCGGGTGCGCGAGATCATCAAGATTGCGCAGGAGCCCATCTCGCTGGAGACCCCGATCGGCGAAGAGGAAGACAGCCACCTCGGGGACTTTATCGAGGACCAAGACGCGCTCGCTCCGGCCGAGGCCGCGTCGTTCACCATGCTCAAGGAGCAACTCGAAGACGTGCTGGAGACGTTGACCCCGCGCGAGCGGAAGGTCTTGAAGCTGCGCTTCGGACTGGATGACGGCCGACCCCGCACGTTAGAAGAGGTCGGCCGCGAGTTCGGCGTTACGCGGGAGCGCATCCGCCAGATCGAAGCCAAGGCGCTGCGCAAGCTGCGCCACCCGTCCCGCAGCAAGCGGTTGAAGGACTTCATCGAGTGACCGGTAGGAGTCGGAGGAAGGCTGAGGGTGCGCCCGGGGGCGCGGCCGTCAGCCTTCTTCGTCTGTAGAGGGGATCCCGTGGAGCATCACGTCAAAGACCTGAGCCTGGTCAAGCAAGGGCGACTGCGCATCGAGTGGGCGGAGGCGGAGATGCCAGTGCTGCGGCGGATCCGCGAGCGGTTTACACGGACCCGGCCTCTCGCGAACCTCCGCATTGCGGTCTGCCTACACGTGACCACGGAAACCGCCAACCTGATGCGCACGCTGGTGGCGGGCGGCGCTCAGGTGCGCGTGTGCGCCAGCAACCCCCTCTCCACGCAAGACGACGTGGCCGCCGCGCTCGTGGAGGATCAGATCGCGGTCTTCGCCGTGAAAGGCGAAGACCGCGACACCTACTACCGCCATATTCGTCAGGCCCTGGACATCAAGCCGCAGATCACGATGGACGATGGGGCCGATTTGGTGTCGACCATCCACAGCACGCGCGTGGAGTTGCTGCGCGATCTCATCGGCGGCACGGAGGAAACCACGACCGGCGTCATTCGCCTGCGCGCCATGGCCAAGGACGGCGCGCTGAAGTACCCCATCGTGGCGGTGAACGACGCGAAGACTAAGCACTTGTTTGATAATCGCTATGGGACGGGGCAGTCGACAATTGACGGGCTGCTGCGGGCGACGAATCTGCTGCTGGCTGGCAAGACCTTTGTCGTCTGCGGGTACGGGTCCTGTGGTCGGGGGTTGGCCCTGCGCGCCCGCGGCATGGGCTCCCGCGTGATCGTTACCGAAGTCTCGCCGCTGCACGCACTGGAAGCAGTGATGGAAGGCTATCAAGTGCTGCCGCTGGCGGCGGTGGCGATGGAGGGCGACATCTTCATTACGGTAACCGGGAATCGCGGGGTGATCCGCCGAGAGCATTTTGAGACGATGAAAGACGGCGCGGTGTTGGGCAACAGCGGACACTTCAATGTCGAGATCGACATTCCCGCGCTGGAGGACCTTGCCGAGTCGACCCGCGAGGTGCGGCCCTTCGTGCAAGAGTATCGGATGCGCGACGGCCGTCGCCTCTATCTGCTCGCCGAAGGGCGGCTGCTCAATCTCGCTGCGGCGGAGGGACACCCGGCGGCGGTGATGGACATGAGTTTCGCCAACCAAGCCCTAGTGGTCGAGTACCTTGCCGCGCACGCGAAGACCCTTGCCCCGGCCGTCTACACGGTCCCCGCAGACATTGATCAGTCGGTGGCCCGGCTGAAGCTGGACGCGCTAGGGATCCGCGTCGATGAGTTAACGGCAGAGCAGCGGACCTACTTGCAGTCGTGGTCGGAAGGGACCTGAGGTCTGGCTACGGATACAGCGCGCGAGGGCGACGTCCAGCGCCTCGGCGTAGGAGACCGAGATCGTCCCCGAGCGTCTCTTCGCCAACCGCCGCCAGAGCCCCCGAGACGTGGCGTGNTGCTTCTCTAGCCGCGCTGTCCAATCGGCCTCCCGCTTGAAGAGCTGCNCGGCGAGGCCCTGAAATCCTCGACGGTCCGCTCTCGCCATTCCCCCCCAGCACCNGGGTCTGCTTTGGCTGTCTTCGCGCGTTCAGGACGTCTTCGCTCTCGGCCCTGGCATCTTCACTGAGGGGGCCGGCCCGTGCCGAGACAGGGAAAGGGCAGGCAGCTGCAGCGCAGTGAGGAGGCCCGGGGGAGACGCAAGCACAGTACCGATCGCGTTGACGACGATCGCGTAGGTGGCCAAGTCGCCCTGGAGGCCTCCCTCGATGATGGCGTGGATGGGCGGTGTGGCGTCGATCGTGATACGGTCGCAAGGGTGGTCTGCGCCCATCGCCATCGTGATATCCAAGGTGATAAACGGGGTGGCATCGAGGAAGCCTCGACTGATTTGATGGAGTCCGAGTACCCGCGCGTTGGAGCCGACGACAGGGTCGATCGATTCCTCGATCCTCTCTANTGGGCGCNCAAGCCCATGGGCGATCATGGCGACCGACTGCGGCAGNCCGACATGGCCAATCGTCCCCCCCNTGACACCTGCGCGGAATGCGTCCGTGGTGAGCCCCACGCCGACCTTCCGCTGGAGCGGAAGACGGCGCCCTGCGACATCGACGATCCGCTCGACGACCACACCCCGGACGTCGGAGCACGGGGCCGTGAGGACCACTGGCAACAGATCCATCACAAACCCAGGATTCACCCCCAGCCCCACGACGACCGCGCCACGAGAGCGGGCCAGACTATCCAACTCCGCCGCCTTGGCAGGAAAATGGTGCCAGGGGAATGCTAACTCCTCACACGTGGAAATCACAGACAGGCCTGCATCGACCAGCGGTAACAGCTGGGGGAGGACCTGGGCAAGAAGCGACTGCGTACAGTGGAGGACGACGTCAGCGCCCGTGTTCACGACGTCACCGGCACGCGAGGCGACAATGACGCCTGGCGGGGCAGTGGCGAGCAACGCGCCAACAGGCTTCCCCGCCTTCGCCGGGTCGATATCCACGGCGGCTACGAGCTGGTGACCACGCCGTAGCGCGAGTGCTGCGACCTCAACCCCAATCGGGCCTAATCCGTACTGAATGAACCGGGCAGATAGCACGCCCCCCATTTTAACAGGGGCCTAGGAGAGGGGCCACGGCAGGCAATCGACGCAATCGACACCCAGAGCGGAGGGGAGGCAGACGCCTCCCCTCCCGTTGACTTGACGGCCGAATCAGGCTTCGCGCGCCGCGTGATAGCGTGTTACCGGATGTTCTTGCCGGACACTGGGCGGGGCGCGTTGATCCGGCCGCTGCTGGACCACTCGCCGGCTCCCCGGCTCACCGATAGCGTCCAGCCCGGATCGGGGCGAGTGGAAATATCCTGTCCCCAGAGCAAGATGGCTGCCAGCAGAGGGAGGGCCCACAGTGCATCGAACTCTACCGCTGCGTTCTTCCCCTTAAGGAGCCTCCGTTGCCAGTAGCCGTTGTCGCGATTGGCGGCAACTCCCTCGTGAAAGACGAAACGCATCCAGGCGTCGCCGGTGAGATTGCGGCCCTGCAGGAGACATCCGCCCACATAGCGGGCATGCTGGCATCCGGATGGGAGGTCGTGCTCACCCACGGCAACGGTCCCCAAGTGGGCTATAACCTGTTACGCAGCGAGCTGGCAGCCCCGTCGGCGCCGCCGCTCCCTCTGGACGTCCTGGGGGCGCAGACCCAGGGTTCCATTGGGTATCTGCTCCAGCAGGTTCTGGGCAACGAGTTGCGCCGGAGGTCGATCCGTAAGCGGGTCGTGACCGTGGTGACGCAGACCGTCGTCGATGCCCATGACCCCGCGTTCCAACGGCCCACGAAGCCGATTGGTCGGTTCTACCCTAAAGACGAGGCTCAGCGCCTGCAGGCAGAACGCGCGTGGCAGATGGTGGAGGACGCTGGTCGTGGATGGCGGCGCGTGGTGCCGTCCCCGCTGCCCGCGGAGATCGTCGAGCGCCTCGTCATCAAGGGACTCGTACACCAAGCGATCGTGGTCATTGCCTGTGGGGGCGGGGGAATCCCGGTCGTCCGCGGGTCCGCCGGCGATCTCACCGGCGTCGAGGCGGTCATCGACAAGGATCTCGCGAGTGCCTTGCTGGCCCAATCCATCGGTGCCGATCTATTGCTAATCTCCACCGCCGTGGAACGGGTCGCGCTGCATTACGGCAAGCCAGACCAAAAAGACTTGACCGCGATGACCGTCGACGACGCCAAGCGCTACCTCAGCGAGGGGCACTTCGCACCAGGCAGCATGGGGCCGAAGATCCGCGCCGCGCTACAGTTTGTCGAGGCGGGCGGCCACGAAGCATTGATCACTTCGCCGGAGCGCATCGAGCGGGCGCTGGCCGGCGAGACGGGGACGCGCATCACGGCAGGACGCTAGCGGCCCCAAGTGGAAGCGGTGAGCACTGATACGCGCGCGGTGCGCGCTGGTGGTCACTCGCGTCCGTGCTGGGCGCTCCGTTTTTGAGCGTACGTCGTGGAGGCAACCCGATGCATCTACCGTTGGCTGCGAGAATGGCCGACCTGGGGACCGAGACCGCCTTCGAGGTCTTGGCGCGGGCCCGGGACCTGGAACGGCAGGGTAAGTCCATCGTGCACCTGGAGATCGGGGAGCCCGACTTCGACACGCCCGAGCACATCAAGGAGGCGGCGGTCAAAGCGCTGCGCGACGGCTTTACGCACTACACACCGTCGGCCGGGTTATACGAAGCGCGCGAAGCGGTGGCTCAGCAGGTCGAGGCCACACGGAAGATCCCGGTACACCCGGATGAAGTGGTCATGACGCCCGGCAGCAAGCCGATCATGTTTTTTGCGATTATGGCGCTGGTCGATCGCGGCGACGAAGTAATCTGCCCCAACCCCGGCTATCCCATCTACGAGTCGGTCACAAAGTTCGCAGGCGGGGTCCCTCGTCCGCTCCCGCTGCGGGAAGAGCGTGGCTTTCGCGTCGACCCCGCCGAGCTCCGGGCCTTGATTACGCCCCGCACCAAGCTCATCGTGCTGAACTCTCCCCACAACCCCTGCGGGTCGGTACTGACGCGCGAGGACGTGACGGCGATCGCCGCAGCTGTGCAGTCGTCGAAAGCGTATGTCCTAGCGGATGAGATCTACTGGCAGATCCTCTACGACGGCAGCCACCACAGCATCGCCAGCGTGCCCGGGATGAAGGAGCGGACAATTCTCCTGGACGGATTCTCCAAGGCGTACGCCATGACCGGATGGCGGTTGGGATTCGGCGTGATGCCCAAGGAGTTAGCGGCGCGGATGGCACAGCTGATGGTGAACTCGAACTCCTGCGCCGCCGCCTTCACCCAACTGGCCGGGATCGCGGCTCTACGCGGCCCGCGGGCACCGGTGGAGCGCATGGTGGCCGAGTTCCGGCGCCGCCGCGATGTCATCATCGCGGGCCTGAACGCCATCGAGGGGGTCACGTGCGCCATGCCTGCGGGCGCATTCTACGCCTTCCCCAACGTCCGACGGATTGACGCGGACAGCAAACGCCTCGCAGACTTCCTACTGACCACGGGCGGGGTGGCGTGTCTGTCAGGGACGGCGTTCGGCGAGTACGGTCGCGGGTACCTGCGGTTCTCCTACGCGACCAGCGTGGACAACATCCAGGAGGGTTTGCGTCGGCTGCAGGAGACCACCAAACAGTACAAGGCAGCGGTGCGCTGACACAGACCCGTGTGCGGTGTGGTGGGAGACGGAGTCGCTACTGCAGCGGGCCCGGCTGGAAGGTTTTGACGACTTGGTCGCACTGCTTTTGGCCGTCGCGCCACTGCGCGAGTGGTTTGGCGCAGACGATGAGGTGATAGCGGGCATCTCCGGCACTGACCGCCCCGACCGAGGCCCACTCTGCCCCCCCTGACGANCCCGTTACTTCGAATTTGTACCACCGCACCCGTGGGGTCGTGCGTGCNTCCTGCTGGAACCCCGAGACTCCATGGATCGACAGCTGCTCGAAAACAGCCCGGCGGATCGCCGCATCATCCAGTTGGGCATCCGCGGGGCGGGTGACCACCAGAATGAATTCGCCGGCCTCAGGCGCGCGGTCGGGCGGAACGAACCAGACCGCCTCCCCGCGGCGGATGGGCAGCGCCCATCCCGGCGGGTAGCGGACCGTGAAGCCGTGCTCAGGGTCATGGAATTCAGTGAGGGGAGCCGGCGGGCGGGCGCAGGCAGCAAAGATGAGGACCGATGTGATAGCTGCCCACCCTCTCATTTGCGGGTGAAGTTCGCTGATGGGTCCGGTCGTCCTGCGATCATGGAATTTAGAGCGAGGAGTGCGCGGATGAACGCGATGGTGCTGCTTCGACCCCAACCTGTGGACGCCTCCCCGCTACAGTGGCGCGACCTGCCGCCCCCCACCCCAGGAGCAGGCGAGGTGCTCGTGCGCATCGTGCGCTGTGGTGTGTGCCATACCGACCTGCACGTGGTCGAAGGCGAATTGCCTGAGGCCAAACTCCCGCTCATTCCCGGGCACCAAGTGGTCGGGGTGGTGGACCGCGTCGGTCCGGCGGTCACGACCCTTATTCCGGGGACGCGCGTCGGGGTGGCGTGGTTGTATGCCGCTTGCGGAGTGTGCGCTGCCTGTCGACGTGGGGAGGAGAACCTCTGTGAACAGATCACCTTTACCGGCTACCACGTCGACGGCGGGTACGCGCAGTGGATGGTCGCCCGTGCGGACTTCGTGTACCGTCTGCCGGAAGCGTTTGACGACACCACCGCCGCGCCTTTGATGTGCGCGGGGATCATCGGGTACCGCGCATTGCGTGTCTCGGGAATCCGGCCGGGCGAACGTCTGGGGCTGTTTGGATTTGGGGCCTCCGCGCACCTCGCGATCCAGGTGGCGCGGTACTGGGGGTGCGCTGCCTATGTGTTCACCCGCAGCGCGGCCCACCGTCAGTTGGCTGAGCGCCTCGGCGCGGTGTGGGTCGGAGGTAGTCAGGACCGACCTCCGCATGAGCTGGATGCGGCTGTCGTATTTGCCCCCGTAGGACAGGTTGCTATCGATGCGCTGCGCTGGGTCCGAAGGGGTGGGACGGTGGCGATCAACGCCG
>JGI25382J43887_10001212_pt1 | contig 10224 bp, 11 predicted proteins | sample GraSoi013_1_40cm_3_FD_43887 | JGI IMG/M metagenome (IMG submission 43887) | reverse complement strand
CGCCGAGTGACGTCAGGAGAATTCCTGCTAGCAGAATGAGGGAGGCATGTCCCGCGCCCCAGGCCGCCGACACGCGGAGGACATCGGACCGGGACGACCCGTGTGCCGCCATGGTAGAGACGGCGGCGAGGTGGTCGGGCTCGAGTGCATGGCGGGCGCCCAGTAGCGCGCCATATAACGCCACGAGAATGACACTGCCCTCACTCATAGGCACAGATGCTCTTCGCCTGAATCCGATTCTCCGTGCTATCGATCATGCGGCGATGTGTATTGACGCCCCTTTCCCATACTGGCCTAAGAACGTGGGTCGCCCCATATCTTTTCGGNACACTAAGGAGATCCCTTCGACGTCGCACNGCAGGAGGGTACAGNATGGCCAAAGGTCAGGTTGCCAGNGCGTCCGTCGCTATTGGCGCTCCGATCTCTAAGGTCTGGAATGCCCTTGTGAATCCCGACGCGATCAAGCGATACATGTTCGGGGCCAGTGTCGTCTCGGACTGGAGGGAAGGGAGTTCGATTGTCTGGAAAGGCGAGTGGCAAGGGCGCCCCTACCAAGATAAAGGCGTAATCCTTCGGTTCCAGCCGGACCGCACGCTCCAATACACGCACTTCAGCCCGCTCTCCGGCGTTCCCGACACGCCCGAGAACTATCATACGGTCACCCTCGAGCTGTCACCCGAGGGGAATGCGACCCGCATCGTGCTGACCCAGGACAACAATCTGACCGAGCAAGCGCGGGAGCACTCGGAAAGAAACTGGAATGCGATGCTGGCCACCCTCAAGAAGTTCCTGGAGGAATAGATGTCCTTCGACGTGCGGCTCTCCCCGTGCGGGCCTCAGAGGAAAATAAGTGAGGGGCGGGAAGTGAGCCCGCCCTCGCACCCGGTGGGGATGGTCACATTCCGATGGAGATGGATTTGACCTCCATGTACTCTTCGATGCCCTGCCGCCCACCTTCGCGCCCGAGCCCGCTCTCTTTGAACCCGCCGAACGGGATNTCGTGGGTGTATCCGGTGGGGTCGTTGACCCCGACCAGGCCGTACTCCAGGGCCTCGGCCACCCGGATCGCCCGACGCAGGTCCTGGGTGTAGAAGTACGAGGCGAGTCCGAAGGTCGTGTTGTTAGCCCGGGCGATGACATCGGCCTCATCTGTGAATGTCATCACCGGCGCGACCGGCCCGAAGATCTCCTCCTTGGCGACTGCCATTTCTTCCGCTACCTGCGTGAGTACTGTCGGGGCATAGTACAGGCCCTTGCTGTAGACGCCATTGGTCAGCCTCTTGCCCCCTGCTGCCACGCGCGCGCCGTCTTTGACGGCGCTCTGCACGAGGTCTTCCACCTTCTCGAGGATCTCGCCATTGATCAGCGGACCAATCTGCGCGCCCGGCTCAAACCCCGGCGCAACTTTCAGCGCGTTGACCCGTTCGATGAACATCGGGATGAACTTTGGGGCGATGCTCTCTTGCACGTACACGCGGTTGGCGCAGATGCACGACTGACCGGCGACGCGCAAGAACTTAATACCGACAGCGCCGTCAGCGGCTGGTGCTAGGTCGGCATCGTCAAAGACAATGAACGGGGCGTTGCCCCCGAGTTCGAACGAGACGCGTTTGAGCTGCGCGCTGGCGCCCGCCATCAAGCGCTTGCCGACCTCCGTGGATCCCGTGAACGCGATCTTGCGCACGGCGGAATGGTCCAGGAAGACNTGGCCGATGACGCCGCTGCTCTTGCCGGTCACCACGTTGAAGACGCCTGCCGGTANCCCGGCTGTCTCACAGATGCGGGCCAGGGCGAGGGCAGTNAAGGGCGTCGCGCTCGCCGGTTTGAGCACCACAGAGCAGCCGGCTGCCAGCGCAGGCGCGATCTTGCGCGTGACCATGGTCGCGGGGAAGTTCCACGGCGTGATCGCGGCGACGACCCCGATCGGTTGGTGGAGCACCCAGAGGCGCTTACCGGGGATGGGCGGAGGCACGAGCTCGCCGTAGACACGGCGCGCTTCTTCGGCAAACCAGCTGAAGTATCCGGTGGCGAAGGCCACCTCGCGTTTGGCTTCATCGAACGGTTTGCCGTTTTCTTCCGTGACAAGCTTAGCCAGTTCGTCGCGGCGTTCCGTCATTAAGTCGAAGATGCGGCGCAGAATCTTCCCGCGCTCGAGCGCCGGAGTTGCCGCCCACTGTGGAAATGCCTGGGCCGCTTCGTCGCACGCTTTCCACACATCGTCGCGGCTGGCATCTGGCAGCTCGGCCAGCAATTCCCCCGTGGCGGGGTTGGTGACCCGCATCGTCTTCCCACCCGTGGCATCGACCCACGTCCCGCCCACATACATTCTCGAACGTTCCCCGACGACACTCACGCCCAACACCTCCGTGCCTGCCCTGATATCGTGACACCACACGTTCGGCCCCCCGCCGGGCCTCCCTGCACCTCCCCAGCCTGCGCAGGGGCGATTCCGCGCGCGGCGCGGCCGCCGGGACGCACTCGCGATCTAAGCTTCCTCGCGAGGCGCTTCAACTGTGGCGTCGTAGGAAAAGAGACGATCAGGGCGGATCTCGATTAACGCTGCGGCCCACGAGGGCAAGGCACCGTGACGGCCCATCCATCGCTGGCGAAACTCCTCTGGTAGAGGGTCTGGGCCGCGCACCTCATGGAGCACCGCTGGGCCCTCCGCAATCACAGCGCGATGCACAGAACCCTCGCCGTCCATGATGACGACTGACGCGTACGGTCGTGCCCGGAGATTGCGCAGACGCGCCCCGCGCACCGAGGCAAACCAAAAAGCCCCGTTCCACGCGATAAAGGCCACCGGGGAAGCTTGGGGGCGCCCATCCATCCTGGATGTCGCACACACTGCATAGCGTTTACCGTCGAGGAACGCGGCCATGCGGGGACCGTCCATCGCACGGCTATGCGGATACGAGTTGAGGATGCTCGGACTCGCCCGGGCGTAACTCCGCTCTTGAATCTCAACAAATGCGGCGGCGTCTTCAGGCATCATGGTCTGTAATCACGGTCTCTTGCCGTCTGCGCAGGACCTCTATGTGCGCGATTTGGCTTCCATGGGCGGGCCTCGCCCTCATGCTCATTTGTGCAGCCAATCGACTATGCGCCCAACTTAAGAAGATCGGTGCCGGCGCCGCCGATGTCAAGTCTGACTGTGGGAGGCGCGGACCAGGGACCCTGCAACGGTTTGTGAGAGGAGGCCGACCTTACCAAGACGAACTGCGTGACGATTACGCATTATATCCTTACGTGTTTGGGAGGTGGAGCAGTCGATGGCCACGGTTCCAATGACGATGGCGCATGCGGGAGCGGGCCGAAATTACCGGTGGTTCCAACTCTTCGTCGGCATTGTGGGGATGGTTGCGGTTGCCAACCTGCAGTACGGGTGGACGCTGTTCGTCAACCCGATCGATGCGAAGTTTCACTGGACACGGACCTTAATTCAGGTCGCGTTCACGCTCTTTGTGTTGACCGAAACCTGGCTGGTCCCATTTGAAGGATACTTGGTCGACCGATTCGGTCCGCGGGTCATCGTGGCCGTCGGCGGCATTTTGGTGGGATTGGGCTGGGTCCTCAACTCCATGGCGCAAAGTCTGCCGCAGCTCTACCTCGGTGGGATCATCGGGGGCATTGGGGCAGGCATCGTGTACGGCACGTCGATTGGCAACGCGTTGAAATGGTTTCCGGACCGCCGAGGGCTCGCCGCCGGATTGACGGCCGCGGCGTTTGGCGCGGGGTCTGCGCTCACCGTCGTGCCTATCGCGAACATGATCAAAACGAGCGGCTACCAGGCGGCTTTCCTCTGGTTTGGGCTGGGGCAGGGTCTGGTCGTGCTCCTGACCGCGTTCTTCCTCCAGGCGCCCACAGCGGCCATGATGCCGCAAGCCCCCAAGGCCCGAGTCGAATCGAGCGGGCGTGACTATACGCCCTTCGAGATGCTGAAGACGGGACCGTTTTGGCTGCTCTACGTGATGTTCACGATGGCCGTGACCGGCGGGCTGATGGCGACGGCACAGCTGGGCCCGATCGCCCGTGACTACAAAGTGTCCGACGTGCCCGTGTCGCTGATGGGGGTTACCCTGGCGGCGCTGCCGTTTGCGCTTTCCCTGGATCGGATCCTCAACGGAATCACGCGGCCGTTCTTCGGCTGGGTCTCCGATCAGATCGGCCGTGAGAATACCATGTTCATTGCGTTCGGGCTCGAGGGAATCGCCATCACCCTGCTCATCACGTACGCGCACATCCCGCTGCTCTTCGTGGTCCTCTCGGGTTTGGTGTTCTTCGGATGGGGTGAAGTCTACAGCCTATTTCCTGCGACTTGCGGAGACCTGTTTGGCCGCAAGTATGCCACCACCAACTACGGCGCGTTATACACCGCCAAAGGCACGGCCTCCTTGCTGGTGCCCCTGGGCAGCTATATCCAGGCGGCCACGGGGAGCTGGCTTCCGATTTTCAGGCTGTCCATCGGGTTTGATTTTGCGGCGGCGCTTTTGGCCCTCTTCGTCCTCAAGCCGTTGAGGAAACGGTGGATCGCGGCGGGCGGGAAAAGCGGCTAGTCCTTCGCCGCCTAGAGGTTGTGAAAACACCCACCCGGTGTGGCGGAACGCCGTCGCCACGCCGGGTGGTTTGACTTCTAGTGTTTGGGAAGTCTTCCTCAAGCGTCCTGCACTTTCGGTCTGGTTCAGCTAGCGTTGTGACACGTTCGCGGGGATTCGTGGGAGCGGAGTCGGCCCCACGGGGAAGGTGCGGCGATGCTCTTTCCACAACGCGATGAATCCCGCGCGCTCAGCAGGTTTCCGATCGCCCTCCTACCCTTGTCGCGGCAAATGTGTTCGTCTTCCTCCTTGAGCTGAGATTGGGCGACCCCTTCGTTCTGCGCTACTCGATGAAGCCTGCCGAGATTGTCCAGGGAGTGCATCTCGAAACCCTGTTCACGTCGATGTTTCTCCACGCCAACATCTTCCACATCCTCGGCAACATGGTGTACCTGTGGGTATTCGGTGACGAGCTGGAGGCGAACTACCTCGGCTCGATCCGCTTCGTGCTGTTCTACTTCGTCTGCGGACTGGCGGCCGGCGCCTTGCAGATCGCGGTCAATCCAACTTCGACCGTCCCGAATCTGGGCGCCAGCGGGGCGATCGCTGGCGTCCTTGGCGCGTTCTTGGTCGAGTTCCCGCACGACAGGATCTTGGTTGCCATCCTCGTGCCGTTTTGGATCGCCCATACGCGCATCAGCGCCGGGGTGTTAATCGGGATTTGGTTTGCCCTCCAACTCATCGGCGGTGTCGGGAGCATCGCGGCCACGACGGGCGGGGTCGCGTACTTCGCTCATATCGGGGGGTTCATCGCCGGCGTCGTGCTCATCAAGCTCTTCGGTGTNGGAAGACGCACAACCGGTGAAGACGATGTTCGCCAACAGCGAGGTTGACAGCGAGGGCTAAGNGCAGGGGCTGATGTTGGAGGTGCGGGAGGCAAGGCTCAGTCCTCGATCGTAGACGCCGTCACTTCGCGCGGACAATCCAGTTTGCATCCAAACTNGAGAGATTGTAACGGCCGGAGGTATAGGATCTCAGACGGTGGTGGCGGCCAGTCCATGGTTATTGGCGAGTCGGTCTCTTTAAGATAGGGCGCAACCTCGGCGATGTGGCGCGGAATCTGCGCGTGAGTATCGGCACGACGACGTGTGAGACTGTTGTCCCGTAAAATCGGCCACGACTGGCGAACGCCAGAGGATAGGGGCTAAGGCAGCTTGATGCCGATGCCGCCCCCACCGACACTGGGTCCGCCGCCCCCGCCGACACTGGGTGCGCCCCCGGATGGGGGGCTCGGCGTCGGGGTACTGGGGACCGACACGCTAGGTGTCGAGGGAACGCTAGGCACCGTCACGCTGGGTACCGAGGGAACGTCAGGCACCGTCACGCTGGGTACCGAGGGAACACTGGGCGCTGTGATTGTGGGCAGGATGTCGGTAACAGTCCCAGGTGACACGACCTGGTCGACAATCGGAACGAGAGTGTCTTGGACTGTGGATCCAATCGGTGGCGTCGGTGGGTTAAGGACGCTCGGCGAGTTGAGGACGTTCGTCGGGCTGAGGACGTTCGTGCTGCCCGTCGTCGCTCGCGGCGCTACCCTCGCGCCCGCCCCCGCTAGGTTCAGTGCCGCACTCTCTAGGAGGAGCTGAGTCCGTCGGAGCGTGAAGATCGACGCGTTAGGCCCGGTGCTGTCGACGGCACTGGTCGGCCACATGAGCGACGCCAGCTCGCGGAGAAGGGCGATCGGGCTGCGAAGCAGGAAGCTGAGGGAGACAGACGGCCCAACTGCCCAAAAGAACCCAGCCGCCGCAACCACCAAAAGGGGAATGAGGAACTTCCGCTTCACTTTAAGCACCTCCGGTACGATGAGTCTAGCAAGTCCCTAGCATAGAGGGAAGGGCTAAGTAACCGAGTTACAGAGCAAAAATCATGCCACCCCGCCCGCTTATTACTTGCCCTCTCTGCGCCCAATCGAGGCCTTTCAGGCAGGACTGACCGCCGGGACACGGAGGGAATGTTGTCCCCGACATGATCCGACTGTGGAACAAGCTATCACTGATACAACGGTACACCATCCTCAGCGCCGTCATCACCGTCGCCTTGGCCTTCGTGTTCTCAGAGGCGATGCTTCGCTGGATTGAACGTCTTGCCATCGAAGACGAAGCCAAGGTCGGGGCCGAACAGGTGTTGCGGGCGATCGCCCCGCAGTTCAGACCCAACGACTTTGGCCGGACGCTCTCCCCCCAACAGCGCGCATTCCTCGATACGGTCTTTCGAGCCAAAGGAGGCCTGAATCGCGCGGTGCGGGTGCGGCTGTGGCGCGCCGACGGGCGATTGCTGTACAGCAACGCCTCCGAACCTGAGGCAGTGCAAGCGACCGGCGTCAACCTGTCAGCACAAAACGGCTTCGCCGTTTTCGCCGAGCGCCAAGGACGGGTGGACCAAGCCGCAGCCGGGTTGGTGCGGTTCTTTGTTCCCCTCACCATCGAGGGGGAGGGCAAGCCCATCGCTGTGTTCGAAATCTTCTATGATTTGGCGCACCGGCTGGATGATATTCGTTGGAGGGTGCTCACGACCGTGCCGCTAGGGTTCTTTTTCCTGTACGTGGCAATCTTCGCGCTCGTCGACCGGGGGTCCCAGCAGTTGGAAAAGCAGAAGGCCGATCTCAAAGCAGCATCCATCGGGACCTTTCTGTCGCTGGCCAGTGCGATCGACGCGAAGGATACCTATACCGGCGACCACTCCTCCAAAGTGGCTGATCTTGCCGTGCATGTCGCGCGCGCGCTGAAGCTTCCTGCCGAGATGTTCGACGACGTGCGGATGAGTGGGCGCCTGCACGACCTGGGGAAAATCGGTCTGCCCGATGCGATCCTCATGAAGACGGGCCCCCTCAATCCCGATGAACTCGTGGTCATGCGCAATCATGCCGAGCGCGGTTTTGAGATTCTTCTCAAGGCGCCGCTCTCCGATCGCGTCAAACTGGCGGTGCGGCACAGCCATGAGCGTTGGGACGGCAATGGGTATCCGGAGGGGTTATCAGGCGAGAATATTCCGTTGATGTCGCGAATCGTGGCCGTGGTGGACGCGTTTGAGGCCATGACGAGCGACCGCCCCTACCGCAAAGGCATGCCCATTCAAGTCGCCCTCGAACGTTTGGAACGGGATACCGGATCGCATTTCGACCCGCGCATCACGAAGATCTTCATCCAACTTGTCCGCAAGGACGTGACCCTCGCCGCCCTCGGTACGCGCGCGGTCGCTTCTTCTTAACGACAAGGTGCACATTTAGGGGTGGATCGCGTGTGAATGCGACGGCCCCGCGTCCGTGCCTGGATCCCGCCAAGCCCTCCCGGCCAGACACCTCTNTCGGGCAGGGATTTGTCGCTTCAAGGCGAATTCGAAGGAGGATTTTTCGAGGAGATCTATCCCACCTTTCTACACACCTCAATCACGCTTGCTCGACCACGCTTGCGATACGGGTGAAGGGATGCGACCGACGGCGCGGCAGTGCTGGGGAGGGCTTTTGGTTGCGGGCCTCCTCACCATCCCTGGATATGGGGTCGGAGACCTCGACGGGACGCTGCCTTCTCCAGTGGTTCCGCCCTTCCTCGCAACGGCTGAAGCCCAGACCCGAGCCACGCAGATGCTGGTATCCGCGTCGACTGTTCCGTCCGTTCCCGAGGCCTCGCCCCACCTGATCCAGCGCGCGTTGTTCTGGAGTTCACCGGCCTCAGCCGACGCGATGACCGTCCCCCTCGCCTCAAACGAGGCTTTTATCGTTGTGCAAGCCGGAGAGACCCTGTGGGCTATCGCCGAACAGCACAAAGTGACCGTCGAGGCGCTGCAGGCGGCGAACGACGTGACCCGGGCTCCCTTGTTAGCCATTGGTCAGCGGTTGGTGATTCCCGGTCGCGCGGAGGCCGCCGTCCCGCCATCCACGCCGTCCGCCCCCCCGGCCCCTGGGGCGATAGCCTCGCACCCAAGCCACCCGATCTCCCGAATTGTGGGTGACGGGGAGACGTTGTGGGATATCGCCCAAGCCTATGGCGTGTCAGTTGACGCGATCGTCGAAGCCAACGCTCTCCCCAGTGGCGACCTGATCTTCCCCGGCGAGCGGCTCGTGATTCCTCTCCACACGGTTGGAGTGGCCGGAGGTGTTGTAACCCGCCCCCGGCGACCGACCGTCAGCCTGGCCAGCGTCTTTGTGTGGCCGGCGCGTGGCCGGGTTACGTCGGGGTTTGGGTTTCGGCGACACCCCGTTTTCGGGACCCAGGAGATGCACACGGGCATCGATATCGGGGCGCCGTTAGGAACTCCTGTCGTGAGTGCGCGGGCCGGGGTAGTGATCGCCGCTGATTGGGAGGGAGGGTATGGGAAGCTCGTCCGGGTCGATCACGGAGACGGGCTGACGACATCATACTCTCACCTCTCGCAGATTGCCGTCCGCGTGGGCCAACGGCTCTACCCTGGAGATCTGATCGGCTATGTGGGCAATACAGGGTTCAGCACGGGTCCTCATCTGCTGTTTGAGATCCGCGTCCACGGCCGGCCGCTCGACCCCCTGAAGTACCTGTAGGACCACGCACTTTCCGTTCGTAGGGTCCCCGAGGCCTGTTAGTTTGCGGGCGCCTGCGTGTGCTGCTCCCACCTTGGCCGCGCCGATGGCAACCTCAAGCGGATCCGCCCCGGGACGTTGGTCACTGTAACGGTGAGCCCAAGCAGTATTAATTGACATTTTATTGCGACTTCTGTAGACTGCACGTGCAGCTAGGAGACCGCCCCAGAAGGAATCGCGCCGCACGTCTTCTTTTAGCTCTCCCAGCTCCCGCTGGATGGATCGCACCTTCACCCGGAGAGGCGTCCTCTGGACGGTAGTGCCGCTGCGAAAGGAGACTCGTCCACGATGAAACGAGTTCACCACGCATTTCTCGCCGGACTCGTGATGATGAGCGGGCTAGGAGTGCCTCGGCCCATTGAGGCTGGGTCTGCCGTCCGGGTCGTCGTCCTGTCGGATCTGACCGTGCGGGCCGAAGAAGTGGGCATTTCCAGCAAGCAACTGACCTTGATCCACTTTGAGATGGGGGATGTCAGCATGGTGGCTGTCGGCGACCCCACCATCGTGAGCGTCACCGTCAAAGGACCCGATGTCCTGCTCAAGGCAACGGCCTCGTCGGGGACCACGAATGCGTTCATTTGGCAGGCAAGCCGCTACACCCAGTGGCTCATGGTCGTGCGCCAGGATAGCAGGGACGCGCGCCTCATCGTCGTCAAGGATGCGGGTCCCGTCGGACGCGAGGAGTTCCTTCGAGCGGCGGACCGGCCAGACCCTGATGGGTCCAATGTGACGGAGGCGCAAGCGGGAGCACCTCCTGCGGACCGGGCGTCGGTCGGTGTCGGGAGTCATCCGGGTGAACGTCGGATCGACAGCAACCAACCGGCCCAGGACAAATCTGACATGACACCGTCGGTCACCAATCCCCCTGACCAGTTGGTTCTCTCCCAGGTGGCGATGGCCATCGCTCCGCGTGTGATCGATGGGCAGATCTTCTTCTACTACACGTTGGAAAATCACGGGCCAGAGACCTGGCTGACTGATGTTCTGCGGCTCCGGATTTTGGATCGCGACGGACATCGACTCGCGTTTAGCATTAACCGGATGTCGCCCTCTGGCCGCCTTGGACGGCTGCAGACA
>JGI25382J43887_10001206_pt1 | contig 10245 bp, 12 predicted proteins | sample GraSoi013_1_40cm_3_FD_43887 | JGI IMG/M metagenome (IMG submission 43887) | reverse complement strand
CGGAAGCGGTCGCCGGGGATGAAGACGCGATCGAAGACGACGGGCGCGCCGCCCTGGTCGAACGACACGCGCTCGGACTCGAAGGCGGGCACGCCGGCGCGNCAGCCGAGCTCGCGCGCCTCGCGGAGCCCGAGCCGCACGGCCGACACGCTCTCGCGCGCGCGNTCGATGGTGATGCCGAGCTTGAACTCGAGCACCTGGCGCAGCGGCGTGGTGCCGAGATCCGCCTTCAGCACCTCCTCGCCGACGGCCGTGGAGAGGAACGAGCGCTGGAGACTCATCGGGTGGCCGTCGACCAGCCGCAGCCGCTCGAGCTGCACGACGCCGGCGCGCGCGCCGAGGCCGAGCGCGTCGGTCACGCGGCGGTCGGCGCGCGCCACGCGCCCGCCGAGCAGACGCGTGGTGACGTGCTCGCCCTGCGCGGAGAGGTCGCCGGCGAAGCGGCGCAGCTGCAAGATGTCGTAGTCGATCGACGGCGCGGCGACGAAGGTGCCGAGGCCGTGACGGCGCGCGATCAGGTTCTCACGCTCGAGCACCTCGAGCGCCTGGCGCAGCGTCATGAGGGTCACCCCGAAGCTCTTCGCGAGCTGGCGCTGGTTGTCGAGCCGCGTCCCCGGCGTGAGGCGGCCGGCGTGGATGCGGTCGCGCAGCGACTCGGCGATGCGGTGGTAACGCGGCACCCGTGCGTTCACGCCGACTCCTCTGTCGGTGTTCTAGAACTCCGCGCTGCAAGAATCGTCGCCGGGGCGCCGAACGGAACGAACGAGAGCAACGACGAAAGGGACTTAGGCGCGACGGCGGTTACGGGAGGCATTGTACGGCCTGGGCCCGAGGGTCCGCAAGAGGGTCCGGCGGCTACGCAAAAAATGGCAACAAAGCGCGTCGATTGAGCAACGCCGTGCACTGCCGCAGCCGGCGCCGCCGCGAAAATCCCCGCAAATCGCGCGTCTCGGGTCCGGTACGACGATTGCTCTTTCTCGCGTACGAGCGAGCGAACGGCTCGCGGTCCGCGCCGAAAGGCCGGGCCGCTTCGCTCAAACCGACGCCTGCTCGACCGCGCTCATCCGCCCCTGTGAGCGCGCTTCTTTTTTGTGCGGGGAGTGGCGCTACGTCTCCTCCGCCAGACGGCGGCTCAGCGCGACCAGCGCGTCGAGCTTGCCGCGGGCGGCGCGCGAGTCGATCGACTGCGCGGCAACGGCGACACCGTCCTTGAGGTCGCGCGCCCGGGCGCCGGCCACGAGCGCGGCGGCGGCGTTCATCAGCACGATGTCGCGCCGCGGCCCCGTTTCGCCGCCGAGCACCGCGCGGATGATCTCGGCGTTCTGCTCGCGGTCGCCGCCCTGGAGGTCCTTGATCGACGCGCGCGCCAGCCCGAAGTCCTCCGGCCGCACCGCGTACGTGCGCACGNCGCCCTCGCGCACCTCGGAGACGCGGCTCTCGCCGGTGTTGGAGATCTCGTCGAGATTGTCGGCGCCGTGCACGACGAAGGCGCGCACCGTCCCCAGCTCGGCCAGCACGCGCGCCAGCGGCTCGGTGAGCGACGCCGCGTAGACGCCGATGATCTGGGCGTTGGCGGCGGCGGGGTTGGTGAGCGGCCCCAGCATGTTGAAGACGGTGCGCACGCCCATCTCCCGGCGCGCCGGCATGACGTGCTTCATCGCCGTGTGCAGCAGCGGCGCGTAGAGGAAGCCGATGCCGACCTCCTCGATGCAGCGCGTGACCTTGTCGGGCGGCAGCTCGAGGCTGATGCCGAGCGTCTCGACCACGTCGGCGGAGCCGCACAGCGAGGACACCGAGCGGTTGCCGTGCTTGGCCACGCGCAAGCCGGCGCCGGCCACGACGAAGGCGGTGGCCGTCGACACGTTGAAGGTGCCGGTGGCGTCACCGCCGGTGCCGCAGGTGTCGATGAGCATCTCCCGGTCGGTGCCGCTGATCCCCGCGACGTCGTCGCCCCGCGCGCGGATGCGCACGACCTTCTGCCGCATGACCTGCGCGAAGCCGATCAGCTCCTCGACGGTCTCGCCCTTCATGCGCAGGGCCGTGAGGAAGGCGCCGATCTGCGCGCCGGTGGCCGCGCCCGTCATGATGGCTTCCATGGCGGCCGCCGCCTCGATACGCGTGAGGTCCCGGCGGTCCACCAGCGCACGGACCGCCTCCGTGATGATCGGGCTCGTCATGACCCTGCGATTCTAGCGCAGGTCTCCGGGTCGACGACGCCGCCGACCCGACCCTCGTGCGGACAGGTCGTGTCGTCGCAGTAGACGACGTTCTCCCAGCTGAAGACCTGCGGCGAGCGCGGATCGATGATCAGCCGCAGCCACTCGCGCGGCTTGTTGGTCGAGCCCTGCACCGTGATACGCATGAGGTTCGGCACCGCCTGGGTCTCGTGGATCAGGCCGGTCGCGCCGTGCGGATCCGCGAGCGGCCGATCCGCCCCGTAGCGGTGATCGGGGTGCCGTTTCCGGCGTGGGCGCAGCTGGCGAGGAGCACACCGCACAGCGCGGCGGCGACGACGAGCGCTCTCTTCATGGCGTGGCGTCCCTCCTGGTCGAAGTGTCAGTCGGAGGTTGTCTACCACGCGGGCGGTGAGGCTGCGGTGACGTTCCGGGAAACAAACCGTTACTGGCTCGTCGGGCCGCCCACCAGGATCGTCGTCGGCGCGATGCCGGCGAGCTTCACGTGCAGACGCCAGGGCGGCGGGCCGACCTGGTCGAGCGGGAACGTCGCGAAGGTGTGGCCCTCGATGCGGCGCGGGCCCTCGCCGACGGGCACGCCGACACCGACGCCGGTCCCGATCACGCTGCCACGGCCGATCGACGCGCCGCCGACGCCGATGCCGACGGTCGGCCCCGGACCCGTGACGACGGGCGCGTTCTCGATGGTCTGCGCGCGCACGGCCGTACCATCCGCCCTGACGATCCAGATGTCTTCCAGGCGGCGGTGATCCGTGTCGATCTCGATCTTCAGCCGATCGGCGAGCATCTGGTAGGCGGCGGAGACCTTCGCGCCGTCCGGCTGCTGCTCCGGCTTGTACGGCAGGGTGGCCTGGGCGCAGCCCGCGAGCACGACGAGCGCGACGACGGTCAACGCTGGCCTGGTCATGCGGTCAGCGTACAGGCCGATCGTGATAAGGTCGAGCCTCCAAGGAGGCTCCCATGCGCGGCATCGTCTTCCTCGGCAATCGCAAGCTCGAGATCCAGGAGTTCCCCGACCCCACGCCCGGCCCCGGCGAAGTCGTCCTCGAGATGAAAGCCTCCGGGATGTGCGGCAGCGACCTGCATCCTTATCGAGCGGCGGGCAACGCTGCGGCCGCGCTCGGCCTCGGCGCCGGCGGCCCGGTCATCGCCGGCCACGAGCCGTGCGGCGTGGTTGCCGCCGTCGGCGCCGGCGTCGATCCCGCGCTCGTCGGCCAGCGCGTGATGAATCACCACTACAAGGGCTGTGGCGCTTGCCGGCACTGCCGCCTCGGCTGGTCGCAGCTCTGCCGCGCCGGCATCACCGTCTACGGGATGACGGGTCACGGCGGCCACGCGCGCTACATGAAGGCGCCCGCGTTCACCTGTGTTCCCTTGCCCGAGGAACTCTCCTTCGAGGAGGGGGCTTCCGTGTCCTGTGGCACCGGCACCGCCTACGGCGCCCTCAAGCGCATCGACGTCTCCGGCCGCGACACCCTCGCCGTCTTCGGTCAGGGCCCGGTCGGACTCAGCGCGACGATGCTGGGGCGGGCGATGGGAGCGCGCGTGATCGCCGTGGACGTCGTGCCCGAGCGGCTGGCGCTCGCGCGCGAGTTCGGCGCCGAGCACGTCGTCAACGCCAAGGACGCCGACCCCGTGAAGGCCATTCACGAGCTGACGCGCGGCGAGGGCGCGGAGACGACGATGGACTGCTCCGGCTCGTCGGAGGGCCGGCTGGGCGCGCTCCAGTCCGCGGGCACGTGGGGCCGCGTCGCGTTCGTCGGCGAGGGCGGGCAGACGACGATCGACGTGAGCAAGCACATGCTCCGTCGCCAGCTCACCGTGCACGCGTCATGGACGTTCTCGGCCGTCGGCCAGGAGGAGTGCGCGCGCTTCGTCGCCAACCGCAAGATCCCGCTGAAGCGGCTGCTCACGCACCGCTTCCGGCTGGAGCAGGCGGACGACGCGTACCGCCTGTTCGACACGCAGACGATGGGCAAGGGTGTCTTTGTTTTCTAGAAACATGGGGGGCCCCGAAATGGCCCCCCAACCCCCCCAGCGCTCGGGGCGCCCCGGCGAAGCCGTGGCACCCCTCGATACTCCGGACGCCTAGCTCTTGCGGGGCTGCAGGTGGAGCCCCGAGAGAATGGAGCGACTCTCCGGGATCTCGTCGAGGTGCCTGAACGGCAGGTGGAAGACGGGCCGCGACGCCAGGAGCACCATTGCGAAGTTGACGGCGGCGGCGGCGACGTGGAGCACCGGCAGCGCCAGGTAGTCGAGCATCCGGTCGCTCGCGGCGTGCAGCCACTCGGCCTCGCGCCGAACGTCGCGTAGCGGCCCCTCCCACCAGGCCGGCATCGCCGCGCCCACCGGGGCCAGCGGCGCGCCTTCGGCCGACGTCAGAGGCCGGCGCGACATGAAGGCCATCAGCGGCGCCGTCCCGTACTGACCGAACAGGAACCACGTCATACCGCGGACGCCGAGCCAGCCGCACGTCGCCACCACGATCGTCCCGGCCTGCTGGTCGGCGAGCGCCGGCATGAAGGCGGTCACGATCTCGCGGTACAGGAACATCACCTCGAAGAAGGCGACGAAGATCTCGACCGCGATCATCTGCGCGACGTACTTCATCTGGCGCGTGCGGATGGCGTCCACCAACGCCTGCACGCAGGCGAAGCTGCCCATCACGAGCATCATGAGGAAGACGAACAGCATCGGCCCGGTGACGCGCGCCGGCTCCGGCGTCTCGGCCAGACGGCTCAGGACGTCAGTCACCGTCGGAAAGAGGACGTGCGTGAAGACGGTCGCCTCGAGCACGCACCAGAGCATCAGCGCGACGAACGCGACCCACGGCGCGCCCGGCTGGAAATACCGGTTCGTCATCCGTCCCGTCACGATGAAGGGCGTCAGCGCCACCTTGCGCGTCGCCTCCACGATCAGCCGCACCAGGAAGGTCGCGAAGATGACGATCCAGCCGAGGGCGACCCCGACGCAGCGGACGAGCCCCATCCAGTAGAGCCACACCGCCCGCGCGGCGTCCCACCACGCCAACAGCAGCGCCGACACGAAGTGGACGCGGCCGTTGCGGAACGGCAGCGTGTAGATCGAGAGCTGTGTGCACCAGAGCGCGGCCAGCCCGAGCAGCGCGGGGAACAGGAGCAGGACGTACTTCGCGGCCGCCATCCAGGGCGATGGCGAGTGCAGGAAGAAGTCCATGAGGACATGCTGCAGCCGCGGGATCCAGGCGACCGGTCCCAACAGCAGAGCGATGACCTCCTGCCATTGTTGCGGGAACGAGCTGATGATCTGCTCCACCGCTCGACCCTCCCCTTGCGCCGCCGTTATGGCGACTCTGACTTCTTCTTCTCGGGCGGAGCGCCCACGAGCTCCTCAGCGCGCGCGGGCGCCGGCGTCATCGGAGCGGAAACCGCGCGTCCGGCGTACGTGACCCGCGTCACCTTCGGCGGCGCCGGAGCGGCGAGCTGCTGCGCGACCACCCGCGCCGCCTCGTGATCGTAGCGGCGCAGCACGCGGACGACGTATTGCCGCGTCTCACGGTACGGCGGAATGCCTCGATGGTTGATGACCGCCTGCTCGCCGGCGTTGTAGGCCGCGAGCGCGAGCGGCACGTTGTTGTGGAAGCGCACCATGAGCCGCTTGAGATGGCGCACACCACCGTCGATGTTGTCGCGCGGATCGAACGAATCCTGGACGTCGAGGTCCGCGGCCGTGGCCGGCATGAGCTGCATCAGCCCCTCGGCGCCCCGCCGCGAGACCGCGCGCACCTTGAACTGCGACTCGACGGCCACGATGGCGGCGATGAGCTTGGGCTCGACGCCGTGGCGCCGGCCGACCTCGACGATGTGGGTGTTGATGTCGACGCGCGTGTCGACCTCGGGCGGGCTCGACGCCGGCTCCTCGGCGACGATCTCGACTTGGTGCTCGGCGGAGTCGGCGACGTCCACGCGAGAGACCGCGTACGCGGTGCCCACGGCGAGCACCAGCACGCCGAGCCCGAGCGCCTGTCGCGCCAGGGACTCGCGCGCCGTGAGCGTTCGTCCGAGTGCCTTGTGGCCCATAGCGCCGTGCGCGGACACGGCGGGCACTGTTGAGCAACCAGGGTGCCAGACCCGGACCGTCGAGCCGAAACTACCCGGTTTGTCGCGACTTGCGGGCGGGGCTGGTCAAAAGTCGACCGGCCGGTGGCGTCGGCCAGGTGACGTCCGGGCCGACACGGCGTGTCAGCCTGCCGGTGGCTGCCACGTCAGGCGCCGAACTGTCGCAGCCGACGGCCCCTCCCGAACAGCCGAGGCGCTAGCGGAAGATCTTCTTGAGGCTCTCGACGGCGTCGCTCACCGGCGGGGCGCCGGGCAGCGGCAATGCCGTCGCGCGCGGCCCCAGGCGGAAGCGGACCTCCGAAGTCTGGCCGGCGAGCACCTGCACCGTGCGCGTCTCCGTCGCGAGCTTCGGATGGCTCGCGCGCAGCCGGTACGTTCCTTCCTTCAGCGTGTAGCGCGCGCCGGCCGGCTCGGTCGCCCGGAGGCTCGTGACCAGCGCGTCTTTGGGCGTCAGCACCTCGATGATGGCGTCGGGCAGCGGCTTGTCGGCGCGATCCCGCACGAAGGCGATGATCTCCCCCGTGTTCGGAGGCCGCGCGACCTTCAGGTAGCCGTAGACGGAGCCGCCGATCGACAGGCACGCGGCGATGATGCCGAAGATCGCCTGCGTGCGCGACAGCGACAGGTGCGCGCGCAACCTGACGAACAGCCCGGGTTCCTCGGACGTCGCGCCGCTCACGACGTCCAGCGTATCAGAGCCCGAGGTACGCCTGCTTGACGTGCGGGCTCTGCTGGAGCGCCTCGCGCGGGCCGTGCAGGACGATGCGCCCGTTCTCGAGGACGTAGGCGCGGTGCGAGAGCGTGAGCGCGCGCGCGACGTTCTGCTCGACGAGCAGGATGGTCGTGCCGCTCTCGTTGATCCGCTTCAGATTCTCGAAGATGAGCCTGACCATCACGGGAGCGAGGCCGAGGCTCGGCTCGTCCAGCAGCAGCAGCCTCGGGCGCGCCATGAGCCCGCGGCCGATGGCGCACATCTGCTGCTCGCCGCCCGAGAGCGTGCCGGCCACCTGCCGCTCGCGCTCGCGCAGGCGCGGGAAGAGCGCGAAGACGGACTCGAGCGCGGCGGCGCGGGTCGCCCGCTCGCGCGCGCCCAGCTCGAGGTTCTCGCGCACGCTCAGGGTCGGGAAGAGCTGGCGCCCCTCCGGCACGTGGGCGATGCCGCGCGCGACCACCTGCGACGACGTCCGGCCGTCGATCCGCTCGCCCTCGAACTCGATGCGGCCGCGGCGAAGCGGCAACAGCCCGGTGATCGCGCGCAGCGTCGTCGTCTTGCCGGCGCCGTTGCCGCCGATGAGGGCGACCACTTCGCCCGCGTGCACCTCCAGCGAGACCTCGCGCACGGCCACGAGGTCGCGGTAGCCGGCCTCGACGCTATCGAGGCGGAGCAGCGTGGACATATTCCTCGCCCAGGTACGCCTCGATGACCCGGGGGTGGCTGGCGATGACGGCCGGCGGCCCCTCGGCCACCGTCTCGCCGAAGTTGAGCACGACGATCCGGTGCGAGAGCGCCATGACTGCGCGCATGTTGTGCTCGATCAGGAGGATCGATACACCGCCGCGGTGGATGTCGCCGATGAGCGCGACGAGCGTCGCGATCTCCGTCGGGTTCAGCCCGGCCATCACCTCGTCGAGCAGCAGCAGCATGGGCTCCGTGGCGAGCGCGCGCGCCAGCTCGAGCCGTTTGCGCTCGGCCAGTGTGAGGCCCGCCGCGGGCTGCGCGGCCCTGGCGCCGAGTCCCACGCGCTCGACGACGGCGCGCGCCAGCTCGCGGGCGCGTGCGGCCGCGGGATGCCGCGCCAGCGCGCCGACCATGACGTTGTCGAGCACGCTCAGTCGCGGGAATGGGCGCACGATCTGGAACGTGCGCGCGAGCCCGAGCTGGCAGATCGTGTGCGGCTTGAGGCCCAGGAGCGAGCGCCCGCGGAAGCGGATCTCTCCCGCGTCCGGCGCCAGGAAACCGGAGAGCAGATTGAAGGCCGTCGTCTTGCCGGCGCCGTTGGGCCCGATGAGGCCGAGCACCTCGCCCTCGGCCAGCGTGAGGTCGAGACCGGCGACGGCGTGGACGCCGCCGAAGTGTTTCGAGAGTCCGCGCGTCTCGAGCAGGCTCATGCGGTGTCCGGCGCGCGGCGTCGCAGGAGCCGCGCCAGGCGCGGGTACGCCCCCTCGGGCAGAAAGAGCACCACGGCGATCAGCAGGAGCCCGTACACGACGAGGTGAGCGCCGTGCCAGCCGCCCTGGGCGAAGTAGTGGCGCGCCAGCTCGGCGAGCGGGCTCAGGATGAAGGAGCCGAGGATCGGCCCGAGCACGGTACCGGCGCCGCCGACGATGGCCCGGATGATGATCTCGACGGACAGCGGAATGCCGAACACGGAGCCGGGCTGCAGCGAGAAGAGATAGAAGGCGTAGAAGGCGCCGCCGACGCCGGTGAGGAACGACGACAGCATCATCGCGAGCATCTTGTAGCGGAAGGTGTCGACGCCGAGCGCCTCGCACGCGCTCTCGTCCTCGCGGATCGCGCTGAGGTACACGCCGAAGCGACGGCGCTCGAGCCACGCCACCACGCCCGTCGCCGTCAGCATGAGGACCAGCGCGACGTAGTAGTACACGCGCGCGTCCTGGAACTGGAACTGGCGCGGGTTGCCGGTGAACGTGATGTAGTAGCCGACGGCGCCCCGCCGATGGCGTCGGTGTTGGACGCGATGATGCGGCAGATCTCGGCGAAGGCGACGGTGAGCAGGACGAAGTAGAAGCCGCGGAGCCCGAAGCGAAAGCCGAGGAAGCCGATGAGGGTGCCGAGGACCGCCGCCAGCGCGCCGCCCACGAACATGCCGACCCAGGGCGTGATCCCCTTCTCGACCGAGAGCAGGGCCGCGGTGTACGCGCCGATGCCCAGGAAGGCCGCGTGGCCCGCCGAGAGCTGGCCGGCGTAGCCGCCCACGATGTTCCACGCCTGGCCGAGGAACCCGTAGAAGAAGATGAGCGTGAAGAGGGTGACGGCGTAGGAGCCGAACACGGACGGCAACAGCGGCAGCGCCGCCAGCAGCGCCACGGTCGCCGCCGCCCAGACCCACCGGGTCACGGCGCTCGCCTGCCGCTCACGACGCGCGCCGGCCGAAGAGTCCCGCGGGGCGGAACAACAAGATGAGCACGAGCAGCGAGAAGCTCACCAGCTCCTTGAGGGAGGGCTTGAGGAACACGGCGCCGAGCGACTCGGCGACCGCGACGAGCAGCCCGCCCATGAAGGCGCCGAGGAGACTGCCCATGCCGCCGATGATCACGATGTTGAACGAGGCGACGGAGAGCTGCAGGCCCGTCGGCGGCTGGAAGGGCAGGAGCGGCGCCACCAGCGCGCCGGCGGCGCCCACGCAGGCGGCGCCCACCCCGAAGGCCACCGCGTAGACGCGACGGACGTCGGTGCCGATGACGAGCGCGCCGTAGGTGTTGTCGGCGGCGGCGCGGATGGAGCGGCCGAGGTCGGTGCGGAACAGGAAGAGCGAGAGCAACAGCGTGAGCACGACGGCCACGCCGAACGCGATGAGGCGCGCCACGTCCACGAACACGGGGCCGAGCCAGAGCGTCGACTGTGCGAGCGCGCTGCGCACGCGCTGCGGCTCGGGGCCGAAGGCCAGCAGCGCCGCGTTCTCGAGCACGAGGGCCACTCCCAGCATGAGGAGGATCTGCATCTCGTGCGGCGCGTCGACGATGCGCTGCACGAGCACGCGCTGTACGACGAAGCCGAGGAGGAAGAGGGCGGCCGCGCACACGACGAAGCCGGCGTAGGGATCGACGCCGCCGCGGGTGGCCATCAGCCACGCCAGGTACATCCCCCACACCATCATGTCGCCGTGGGCGAAGTTCACCACGCGCATGACGCCGAAGATGAGCGTGAGCCCGACGGCCATGAGGCTGAACACGCCGCCGAACAGCACGCCGTTGAGCAGGCCCTGCGCGAC
>JGI25382J43887_10001201_pt1 | contig 10259 bp, 9 predicted proteins | sample GraSoi013_1_40cm_3_FD_43887 | JGI IMG/M metagenome (IMG submission 43887) | reverse complement strand
GCGCGCTGGGAAGGCGTGTTCGACGATGCGCAGATGCGGAAGTTCAGCGTCGAGAAAGCGGCCTGACGTGCGGATTGCGGTAGTCGGCGCGCGCGGGCAGCTCGCCGCCGCGGTGGCGCACGAATGCGCGCCGGGGCACGAGGTCATCGCGCTGACGCATGAGGAACTGGACGCGGCAGACGAAGCGGCGGTCGCCGCCGCCATGGATCGGGCGCGGCCCGACGTCATCGTCAACGGCGCGGCGTTCACCGACGTGGACGGCGCCGAAGATCGTCCGCTCGACGCGCTGAACACGAATGCCTTCGCCGTCCGCGCGCTCGCGCGCGCGGCCGATCGGCACGGCGCCGCGCTCGTCCACTACAGCACCGACTTCGTCTTCGACGGCACGGCGTCGGCGCCGTACACGGAGGAGGATCGTCCGAATCCGCGCAGCGTCTACGCCGCGACGAAGCTTCTCGGGGAATGGTTCGCGCTCGATGGTCTGCGCGCGTACGTGCTCCGCGTGGAAGCGCTGTTCGGGCAGGCGCCGGACGCGCGGCGCGCGAAGGGCAGCGTCGCCGGCATGTTCAACACGCTCCGCGCCGGCGGCACGCCGAAGGTCTTCGTCGATCGCACGATCACGCCAACGTTCGTGTTGGATGCCGCACGCGCCACGCGACAGCTCCTCGAATCGGCCGCGCCGGGCGGTGTGTATCACTGTGTGAATTCCGGTATCTGCACGTGGCTCGAGCTCGCGCAGGAGCTCGCGCGCCAGATCGGCGTCGAGCCGCGGTTCGAGCGAGTACGGCTGGCGGACGTGCCGCTACGGGCAGCACGCCCGCAGTACTGCGCGCTGTCGAACGAGAAGCTGCGTTCGATCGGAATCGAGATGCCGACGTGGCAAGACGCGCTTCGCCGCTATCTCACGAGCGAGGTCGGCGCCGACGTGCGTGTCGGCTCACCAGGCGACACGTAGGCCCTTCTGTTACCATCGTCGTCGTGTCGGACGACGATTCGCTTGTGACGCTTCGCCGGACGGTGGCCGGCATACCAGGTCTGACGCTATTAGTGCTCTTCGGATCGCGCGCCCGCGGCGACAATCAGCCATCCTCCGATTGGGACTTCGGGTACGTGGCCTCGCGCGGTTTCGATCCGGATCGCCTCCTTGCCGTGCTCGTCGACGCGTTGAACAGCGATCGGGTCGACTTGGTCGATCTGCGGCGCGCCGGCGCCCAACTCCGGTACCGCGCGGCACGAGATGGTCGGGTTGTCGCCGAGACGGCAAACGGCGAGTTCGCACGATTCTGGTTCGACGCGGTGTCGTTCTGGTGCGACGTGCAGCCGTTGTTGCGGCGCGGCTACGATGCGGTGTTGGCGGAGCTCGGTCCATGAGCCCGCTCGATCGAGACATCCTGGCCGAACGAACGATGGTCGTGGAGCGGCATCTGGGCCGCGTCGCTGATCGGTTGCCCGCGTCCGAGGAGGCCTTTCAGCCGGCGACAGACGCGTCGGATGCGGTGGTGCTCCACTTATGGCAGGCCACGCAGGTGGTGATTGATCTCGCGACATCGGCGTGCCTGCATTTCAATCTGGGCGCGCCGGCCAGTTATGCGGATGCGTTCCGGCGCTTGTCCGAGGCGGACGTGATTGCCGCGGATCTCGCGTCGCGCCTCGGTCGGGCGGCTGGATTCCGCAACGTGGTGGCGCACGCGTACGATCAGCTCGACATGGTCCGCGTGCACCGTGCGGCTCGCGAAGGTCCCGCCGATCTGCGCGCGTTTCTTGGCATTCTGCGCGATCGACTTTCGCCGGTCGCGCAATAAGTCAACGACCAACGACCAGCGGACCAACGACCAACGACTAAAGACCAACGACTAATTACCGCCGCGCGGTCTGCAGCCGAGTGATGCCGTCCGCTGCGCCGATCAGCCGGATGAACTCCGCGCGATGGCCGTACGGGTCGTCGCCCTTGAACTGCTGCGCGAGCTTCAACGCGCTCGCAAGAGACATCAGGCATCGACGGGAATCAGGTACGTGACGCGCGGTGGTCGCGATCGCGTGCGCTGAGCGATCTGCTATTCTTCCGCCATCATCCCTTCAATGATCTCGACGATCCAGGAACGCGCCACCAAAATCCCCGCGCTGCAGTGATCCCTACGTTGACGGGCGCTTCACGCCGACTTCGCAGCATCAACCGACCCGTTCACTCGCTCGTCCTCGCGCTCCTCGCAGCTGTCGCGCTCGCCGGATATCTGGCAGCTTCGGTCCTCGGTGACGTCTATTCAGGCGTTCCGGCATCGATCGCGGTCTCGAGCATCGCAGTGAGCTGCCGGCCGGCCAGCAGCAATGCCTGCGACGCGCTCGTCGTGCGGCTGAACCCCGGACGATTCCATATCCACGCGGCGAATCCTCTGTCGAGTCTCACGATCGCTGTGCAGGATCCGTCGGCAGTCGCCCGCGCACGCGTGCTGTTGCTTCGCACTGAGAGCCCCGGGCAGCTGACTATCGGCGGCGATGCCGCCGTATCGGAGGTGTCGGTGTTCGATGTGCCGGCGGCCGACGTCCGTTCCGTGATCCGTCTGTCGGCGCACCAGTCGATATGGAATCGGATCACGTTCACGCCGACGGTGTCTGGCAAGCCGCTCGTGATCCGTGAGCTCGGCTTTTTCGACAGCGAGGACGGCCTGCTGCGATCCACACGGCAACCGTTTCCGTGGATTCCGGCGCAGCGGTTCTACGCCACGTACGTCGTGCTCGTGATGATCGCGATCTACGCGCTCGTGTTGGCGGCCGCGTGGTATGCGCGGGCCGTGGTGCGCCGGATCGGCCCCTGGGTGCTTGCTGCCCTCTGCGGTTCGGTCTGCATCCTCGAGCTCGGCACGACGTTCTCGCCGTACTGGAGCCACGACCTCCGCTCAATGTACGGATCGGAGCTGGTCGAATCCGGTGCGAACGGCAATCTGACGGGCAATCTCTACCTCGGCGCGCGGCTGCTCCAAGGACTCGGGGCGACCGAGCCGCCGGGGATCGTGCAATGGCATCGCATGCCCGGCTACGGCCTGTTCTGCGGACTGGCGGCGGCGATCGGCCGGACCACCGACATCGTGGAGATCGCCGTGACGGTGATCGTCCTTCAGGTGCTTCTGTACAGCGTGAGCGTCGGTGTGTTCGTCGCCGCCGCCAGCCGCATCTTCGCGCCGTGGATAGCGTGTCTGTTGGGTGTGTTGGTGACGCTCCTGCCCAAGCAGCTCAATTACACCCAGGTCGACTCGATCATCGCGCCAATGGCCCTGGTCGTGGCGGCGACGCTGTTCATCCATCTCGCCGCGACGCGCGGAGGCGAGCGTCCGCCGTTTCGAACCTTCTTACTGGTGAACGCCGCGTTCGCGTTCTGGTTCCTGATGCGCAACGACGTGCTGCCGGGATGGCTGGCCGTCTCTGTCATCCTGGCGGCGCGCCGTTGGCGGTACGTCGTCGTGCCGCTGCTGCTGATGATGACGGTCGGCGTCACGTGGGCGCTTTATAAGCAACAATACACGCACGAATTCAGCCCGCTGCCGACCAACACGGGCGAGGTCCTGTTCTTGAGCTTGTGCGAGGTTCCCGGACGGTTTCCGTACCCGTGCACCGACGTCGGTTACTTCGACTGGGTGACGCGCATCAGCCGGACGGACGCCACGAGCCGGCGCGCGAGCGACCGTGCCGTTCGTGAGGTCGTGCGGTATTGGGTGACGTATCCGGTCCATTTCGGCTTCATGGTGATTTCGAAATTCAGACGGTGTGTGTACGACGAGTCGTGGCCTGGCATCCACACACGGTTCAACTGGCTGTATACAACCGGGCGCGAGGCAGGGGCGTTCCTGTTCCTCCTCACCGCGGTGGCAGTGGCGATCGCCGTGAATCACGAACGGCGGCGGTCGATTCTTCTCGGGTGGACGCTCTTCTTCAACATGCCGTTGTTTTTCGTGGCGTTCGAGAGCGCCGGCCGCTTCTACAGTGCCGCGGGCGTCGGCGCGGTCGTCGCGGCGGTTCCGCTGCTGTTCGAGCCGGGCTTCTACGAGCAGATCGCCCGGCAGCGTCGGCGCGCGCTCGTGGTGCTCGCCTGCATTGCCGCCCTGGCGATCGGAGGAGGATGGGTTGAATACGTGGTGCGAACCAACGATGCACTTCATTACTGGGCGCCGCTACTCGATCCGCGGGCGTCGACGCTCGCATTCCCTCGCCCTGAACCCCGCTGGTGATNGATGGACGCACCCATTTGCATGGTGACCGGATCGTCAGGTCTCGTCGGCTCCGAGGTCAGCGCGTTCCTCGCGGCGCGCGGCTGTCGTGTGCACGGNATCGACAACAACCAGCGGGCGGTCTTCTTCGGACCTTCGGGNGACACGCGCTGGAATCAGGAGCGGCTTCAGCGCACGCTCAGCGACTTTCACCATCACTCGATTGACGTGCGCGATCGGCAGGCGGTCACCGATGTGGTCCGGACCATTCGGCCCGGCCTCATCGTCCATGCCGCGGCGCAGCCGTCGCACGAGCGGGCGGCGGCGATCGCCGTCGACGACTTCGAGACCAATGCGCTGGCCACGCTGAATCTGCTCGAAGCCGCGCGGCACTCTTGCCCAGAGTCTCCGTTCGTGTTCATGTCGACGAACAAAGTGTACGGCGATGGCCCCAACGCGATTCCCGTTCAAGAACTGCCGACGCGGTGGGACTTCACCGATCCGGCGTTCGAGCACGGGATCCCTGAAACCTTTTCGATCGACCAGTCGACCCATTCGCTGTTCGGCGCATCGAAGCTGGCCGCAGACGTGCTCGTCCAGGAGTACGGACGCTACTTCGGCATGCCCACGTGCTGCCTGCGCGCCGGCTGCGTGACCGGTCCGCACCATGCCGGCGTCGAGCTGCACGGCTTTCTCAGCTATCTCGTGAAGAGCAACATCGAAGGCCGGGAATACAAGATTTTCGGATACAAGGGGAAACAGGTTCGCGACAACATCCACGCCGAGGATGTGGCGAGCTTCATTCACGCGTTTTGGGAGAATCCTCGGAGCGGCGAGGTGTACAACATCGGCGGCGGCAAGACGAACTCCTGCTCGATCCTCGAGGCCTTCGCGCTCGTGGAGTCGTTCACCGGTCGCGCGCAGGTCTCCACATACGTCGACGCCGCGAGGCGCGGCGACCACATCTGCTACTACAGCGATGTGCGCAAGATGAANGCGCACTACCCGGGCTGGGCGGTCACGAAATCGCTGCAGCAGACGTTGCGTGAAATCGTCGAGACGTGGCACGAGCGCATGTCCGCCTGATGAAGATCGTCATCACGGGCATCTGCGGCTTTGTCGGAAGCGAGCTGGCGCTTCAGCTCCGACGCCGATTCTCCGACACGGAAATCGCGGGGATCGACAACTTCAGTCGGCCGGGCAGCGAAACTGCCCGCCCGCGTCTGAGGACGGCCGGCGTCGCTGTGAAGCACGGCGACATCCGATGCCGGAGCGATGTCGACGCGCTGGGCGCTGCCGACTGGGTGATTGACGCCGCCGCGAATCCGAGCGTGCTCGCCGGCATCGACGGCCGCACAAGCAGCCGCCAGGCGGGTGAACACAACCTCGCCGGCACGCTGAACGTCCTCGAATTCTGCAAGGCGCACAACGCCGGACTCGTGCTGCTGTCGACGAGCCGTGTCTACAGCGTCAAGGCGTTGAATGCGCTGCCGCTCGTCGTTCGCGGCGAAGCCTTCGGTCCCGATCCCTCCGGCGCGTGGCCGCCGGGCGCGTCACCGGCCGGGGTGACCGAGGACTTCTCGACGGCGCCGCCGGTGTCGCTGTATGGTGCGACCAAACGTGCGTCCGAGATCATGGCCATCGAGTACGGCGACACGTTCGACCTGCCCGTCGTGATCAACCGATGCGGCGTTCTGGCCGGCGCCGGACAGTTCGGCACCGCCGAGCAAGGCATCTTTTCGTACTGGGTTCGTGCCTGGGCGTCGGGACATCGGCTGACGTACCTGGGCTTCGACGGGAGCGGGCACCAAGTGCGGGACGCCCTTCATGCGGAAGATCTCGCCGATCTCGTCGAGCGGCAAATGCGCGCCGGACGAGACGCGGCAGGCGTGTGGAATGCCGGCGGTGGTGCCGCGAATGCGATGTCGCTGGCGCAGTTGAGCGGCTGGTGCGCCGAACGCTTCGGGCCGCGTGCAGTCGGCGTCGATCGCGACCGCCGGAAATGGGATGTGCCTTGGGTGGTGATGGACGCGACACGCGCGAGCGATCGTTTCAGGTGGACACCGGCCGTTAGCCTCGCGAGCATCCTTGACGAGATCGCCGAACATCATCGCCGCCACCCCGACTGGTTGGCGCTCACCGAGCCCCTTTGAGCGAAGATGACCTCCGTCACCCGCGCGCCCTTGCGTGCTTGAGCGTCGTGATTCCTGCGCGCGACGAGCACTCGTCGGTGGGCTCCACAATCGAGCACCTTCACCAGGAGCTGTGCCGTCACAGCGTGCCCCACGAGATCGTCGTCGTCGACGATGGGAGCACTGATGGAACGTGGGACGTCCTGCAGCGGACGGCGGCCGCGATCCGGCAGGTGCGTCCAGTCAGGAACGATGGGCCACACGGCTTCGGACGCGCCGTGATTCGCGGCATCGACGCCGCGACAGGCGACGCCGTCGTGATCGTCATGGCCGACGAATCGGACGACTGCCACGACGTTGTCCGGTACTGGCACAAGCTGAACGAGGGCTACGACGCGGTGTTCGGCAGCCGATTCATCTCCGGCGGCGCCACGATCGATTATCCCTGGCCGAAGTACGTGCTCAATCGCCTGTTCAATTTCTTCATCCGCGTGCTGTTCGGCCTCAAGTTCAACGACATCACCAACGCGTTCAAGGCCTACCGCACCAAGACGCTGGACGGATTGCGGCCGTTTCTGGCGCCGCATTTCAATCTGACGGTGGAGCTGCCGCTCAAAACGATCGTCCGCGGCTATTCCTGGACCGTCATCCCGATCACATGGCGGAACCGGCGCGCCGGTCTCGCCAAGCTGAAGATCAAGGAGATGGGCGCGCGCTACATGTTCGTCGTGCTCTACGTGTGGCTCGAGAAGTATTTCAGCCGCGGGGACTACCGAAAGCCGTCCGGTTCATAGATGTCGCATCGCGCACGTGATTCGTGGATCGACCAGGCAACGCGCTCACTCGATGCGTTCGCTACCGGCAATTGCCGGCGCGGTGAGCGCCTGCTCGAGAACACGCCGCAGATCGGCGTGCATGCGGAAGAACTGGCGGCCCTCGTCACGACGCTGCGGTGCGCACGACGGCGAGATCCCGCGCTCGACGATCGATCGCAGCGTGTCGTCGAGCAGATCGAGCTGACATTCGTCGACACGCGCCCGAAGCTCGGCGATCGATCGACACGCATCGACGTCGACGACGCGCGTGGCGATGATGGGCCCCGTATCGATCCCCTCGTCCACCCACAAGACGCTGCAGCCGATCGTATCGCCATGGAACGCGCTCCACTCGGAGGCGTGCATGCCGCGGTAGGTGGGGAGGATTCCCATATGAGCATTGAGGGTGCCGAGCCGAGGCACGGCCAGGATCGGCCGCCTCAAAATGCCGGCGCCTGCGGCGACGGCGATGAGCGGCCGCACGCGCTCGACCGCACTGATCGCATCGGGGGAATTAACCGTCGCATCGTACACATGTTTCCAACCGTGCTCGCGGCAGATGCGTGCGCTGTCATCAGCCCGCCGCAGCGTCGACCACCATCGTCGCGCCCGTGATGCGCCGCCGGCCTCGATGAGCACGAGCGAGGGAGCGAAGCCACGTCTGCGCCACCGCGCTGCGAGGCTCGCGAATTTCGGAGAGATTCTCGTCGTGTACACGACGACGCGACGCCCACCGGCGTCGACGAGGGCGGACGCGATGGGCATCCGGCTCTCGGATGGATTCAACGCCGGCCGCCGCGTCGAGTCGAGCCATCCGGCGAGACAGACGCGCTTCGCGCACAACGCGTCGATGAAGAATTTTGCGGCCCAGTTCGGCAGCGCGAACTGGACGTACTCGCCGCCGATCGGCCACGAACCCGGAATGCCGCCACGGATGCCGCCGTTGCCGTGCGCGAGGGTCTGCGCACGCTTCACTTCGTCAATGGCTTTGAACGCCGCATTCACGAAACGCACATCACCCGTGGACTGTGCGATCCGCATCCAAATGAGCGCGATCTGGGCATTGCCTGTCAGACAGACATAATCGACCTGAGGCTGCCATCGGTGGTTCAGCACGCCGGCGAGCGTCTTCGAACGTTCGAGCCGCTCGAGCAGCCGCTCGGCGGCGACGCGTACGGCATCGCGGCCGTCGGCGGCATCGAAGCGGTCCGACATGCGCAACACGCCATCGAGGGTGTATGCGATCGTGTGCGTGTGCGCGCACCGCTGCTCATGGTCGCGCTCGGAAAAGCCGCTGCGATCGAACCAACCGGTGTCCGGGTCACGCTGCGAGAGAACCCAGCGCAGATTCCGCTCCGCAGACGCGCGGAACCGCGGCTCGTCCAGGTCGTCGGCGATCTCTGCCAGCCAGCATGCGGCGTGAGCGCTGTACGCGCACGCGAGCTGTCGATAGAAGTGCTGCCGCCAGGCGCCGTCGCCATCCTGCACGTCGCAGATCCAGTGGGCCGCGCGCATGATTGGATCGAGCACGGTCCGATCGCCGGTCGCCAAATACCAGCGGTGCAGCCCGTGAATGATTTGCGCCGAGTTGAACGGCGACGGATTGGTTCGATTGTCCGCCACCTCGAGCCCGGGAAACGCGCCCGAGGGCAATTGAACAGAACGAAGGAACTCGACACATCGCCCGGCGCGTTGCCGGTACTGATCGTCGCCGAGGACGTCTGCAAGCGTCAGCAGCGTGGGAATGGCGTACCCGGTGGTCTCCGGGTACGACGACGACCAGCCGGACGAAAGACGGTAACGTCCCGCGATCCCACCGTCGCCGGTTGCATCCTGCGCGCGCGTGAGCCATGCGGCCGCGCCGCGCAACGCGGCCTCGTCTGACGGAAGGTCGTCCGATCGATCCGCCTCGAGGTTCCGAAGGAGAAAGGCGGCGATCGACGGCTTCCAGCAGCCGGACGCGCGCAGCCGATGAATGGCGGTCCTGATGTCCACGTCAGTCGGTCACGAGTTGCGCGACCAGACCAGCGACGGCGAGACATGAGGTCAGTCCCGGAGATTCGATGCCGGACGCCTGCACGACAAACGGATTCTCGCGATCGCGGCGGATCATGAAATCCGCGAACGACTCGCTCGGCGGATGCAGCTTCGCGCGGATGCCGCTGCCGCCCAGACGCAGATCCTCGAGNGTCACGTCGCGCAGCAGCCGCCGCGCCGGCTCGACGAACGCTTNGACCGGCAGGCGATCGCCTTCGTAATCGTCCTTGCGCGCCTGGAAGCTCGCCGTCGGGCCGAGCCACACCTCGCCCCCGGTCGTCTTCACGAGATGGACGCCGAGCCCGTGCGCGTGCGGCAGCGGATAGACGAGCGCGTTCACGAGCGTGCGCTTCGATGGAATCAGCTCGACGTACTCGCCGCGGCACGGATAGATCNTGAACGTCTCTCCCCCGAGCATCGCCGACACGTCGTCTGCGTACAAGCCGGCGGCGTTGACGACCACGCTCGCCTGAATCGTTTCGCGCTCGGTGCGGAGCACCATGCCGTCGCGCGCACGATCGGCCCCGGCCAGCCGCGTGCCGGGAAGAACGATCGCGCCCGCATCGGCGCCGCTGCGCAGGAGCGCCTTCACGAGCTCTTCGGCGTTGACGACGCCGGTCTCCGGCGACCAGAGCGCCGCGACCGCCGACACCGCCGGCTCGCGCACATCGATGAACGCGCGATCGACGAGCTCGAGCCCTTCGACCCCGTTGTCGTCGCCGCGCCGCTTCAGTGTCTCGAGCTGATGACGCTCGCCCTCGTCGTGGGCGACGATCAGCTTGCCGCATCGGCGGTGCGGCACGTTGTACCGCGCGCAGAACTCGTACAGCAGGTGGCGGCCCTCGACCGACAGCCGGGCCTTGAGCGTGCCGGCCGGATAGTAGATGCCGGCGTGGATGACGCCGCTGTTGTGCGTGCTGGTGTCGAGACCGGGGCGCGGATGGCGCTCGAGCACGCACACCGACAGCCCGCGCGCCGCAATGGCGCGCGCCGAGGCGAGGCCGGTGACGCCCGCGCCAATGACCGCGACGTCAATCCGAGTCACTTTTTTTCACTGGCGGCGGGGCCCCACCCCC
>JGI25382J43887_10001200_pt1 | contig 10262 bp, 9 predicted proteins | sample GraSoi013_1_40cm_3_FD_43887 | JGI IMG/M metagenome (IMG submission 43887) | reverse complement strand
ACTTGCGCGGGATCGAGGGCGGGCGGGTTGGGTTTCGTCATGGTCAGTTTCCGGCGAGGATGCTCATCACCGCCATGCGCACGGCGATGCCGAAGGTGACCTGCGGCAGGATCACCGAGTGCGGCCCGTCGGCGACCGAAGAATCGATCTCGACGCCCCGGTTCATCGGCCCCGGGTGCATGACGATGGCGTCGGGCTTGGCGAGCGCGAGCTTCTGCGGCGTCAAGCCGTAGGACTTGAAGAACTCCTGCGCGGAAGGCAGCAAAGGCCCTTTCATGCGCTCGTTTTGGAGGCGCAGCATCACCACGACGTCGCAGCCTGCGAGCCCCTCGCGCATGTCGTGATGCACGGAGACGCCGAGCTGCTCCACGCCCGTAGGCAACAGCGTCCTCGGGCCGATCACGCGCACGTCGGGTGTGCCGAGGGTGGTGAGTGCGTGTATCAGCGAGCGCGCGACGCGCGAATGCAGCACGTCTCCGACGATGGCGACCGAGAGCCCGCTGAAGTCCTTCTTGTAGTGGCGGATGGTATAGATGTCGAGCAGTCCCTGCGTGGGGTGCGCATGGCGACCGTCGCCCGCATTGATCACGTGCACATGCGAGGCGACGTGGCTCGCGATCAGGTGGGCGGCGCCGCTGGAGGAATGCCGCACGACGAACATGTCCGCGTACATCGCGGAAAGGTTGTCGACCGTGTCGAGCAGGGTCTCACCTTTGGTCGAAGACGACACGGCGATGTTCAGGTTGATGACGTCGGCGGACAGGCGTTTCGCGGCGATCTCGAAGGTGGTACGGGTGCGCGTTGAAGCTTCGAAGAACAGGTTGAACACCGATTTGCCGCGCAGGAGCGGCACCTTCTTCACCTCGCGCTTGGTCACGCCGATGAAGGACGCGGCCGTGTCCAGGATGTGCACGAGGACTTCGCGCGGGAGCCCCTCGATCGTGAGCAGGTGCNGGAGCGTTCCGTCGCCGTTAAGCTGCGGGTTTCGCATCGGAGAGTCGCAGGAAGAATTTGCCGCGCTCGTCGCGCGCCAGGCGNAGAAGTTTGCCAGCAGGCACCGAAAGCGTGGCGCCGACGTACTGCGCCGCGATCGGCAGCTGCCGTTCGCCGCGGTCCACCAGCGCCGCAAGCTCGATTTTTCCGGGGCGCCCGTAGTCGAACAGCTCGTTCATCGCGGCGCGCACGGTGCGCCCGGTGTAGAGAACGTCGTCGATCACCACGATATGCCGGCCGTTGACGTCGAACGGGATCTGAGACGGCTTCACCTGGTGGTGCAGTCCGGCGGCGTCGAAATCGTCGCGATAGAACGAGATGTCGAGTGCCCCCATCGGCGTCGAGAGCTTCAGTTCCCGGTGCAGGCGCTCGGCGAGCCAGGCGCCGCCGGTGCGGATGCCTACGAGGCCGGTTGATTCGGTGACGCCGGCGCGGAGCTTGCGCGCGAGCTCCTCGCACAGCGCTTCAGCGTCGGGCAGATCCATCCAAGTAGCTCTGCAGGATGATTTGAGCGGCGAGGGCGTGGATCGTCTGCTTGCGCTTGCGGGTGCCGAGGCCGGCTTCGCGGAACGTTTCTTCGGCTGCGGCCGAGGAAAGCCGCTCGTCAGCGAGTTCTACCGGAAGCCGGAAGCGCGCCTCGAGCCGCCGCGCGAAGCGCCGCGCGCGCCGCGTCATGTCGTGCTCGCTGCCATCCATCGCAAGCGGCAGGCCGACCACCAGCCGTTCGGGCCGCCATTCGCGCACAAGCGTCGACCTCCGCCATGCACCGGCTGGCGCCCGCCGCCTCGAACATTCCCAGAGGATTGGCGAGCCGCGTTTCGGTGTCACCCACCGCGACGCCGATCCAGCGCGCGCCGAAATCGAAAGCAAGTATGGTGTGACCGGAGACCTTCGACGGGGCCACGGCCGCCTCGCTCACGCGTGCCCTGCCTCCTCGGACAATCTGGCGAAGTCGATGCCGAGCAGCTTCATCGCCGCGGGCAGCCGTTCTTCGGTCGGCGTATCGAAAATGATCCCGTCCTTGGCTTCGACCGTGAGCCAGGCGTTTTGCTTGATCTCGTTCTCGAGCTGTCCCGCCGCCCAGCCCGCGTAGCCGAGGGTGACGAGGAGCTTGTGCGGGCCACCGCCCTGACCGACCGCTTCCAGAATGTCCTTGGAAGTCGTGAGACCCACCTTGTCGCGCACCGCGAGAGTGGACTGCCACTCGCCGAGAGGCTGGTGCAGGACAAAGCCGCGGTCGGTTTGCACCGGCCCGCCGAAATAGACCGGCTCATTGAGCAGGATCTGAGAAGTCAACCGCAGGCTCAGGCGCTCGAACAGGGCGCCCAGAGTCATCTCGATCGGGCGGTTGACCACCACGCCGAGCGCCCCTTGGTCATTGTGCTCGCAGATGAATGTCAGGGTGCGGGCAAAATACGGATCGACCATGTTTGGCATGGCGATCAGGAAATGGTTGGTGAGATTGACCTGGGCCATGGAGGCGAGTTCCTATTGTAATCCCTCGGCAGGGTCCCGCACAATTTTGCACCGCGCCGAGGCATCGTGCGAGCGCGGGATTTTCAGGCGGCCGCCCGCCGTTCCTTGAGAAACCCGGAAATTTTCTCGAGGAGATCGTCTTCCTGGTAGGGCTTGCCGAGAAAGTGGCTGACGCCGATCTCCTTCGCGTAGTTCTGGTGCTTGTCGGCGGTGCGCGAGGTGATCATGATGATCGGCACCCGGGCGAGGCGCTTGTCCGCTCGAACGTTGCGCGTGAGATCGAACCCGTCCATTCGCGGCATCTCGATGTCGACCAGCATCACGTCGGGAACGAGTTCCAGTAGCTTCTCCATCGCTTCGACGCCGTCGCGCGCCGTCACCACGATGTAGCCCTGGCGCTCCAGCAACCTTCCGGTGACCTTGCGCACGGTGAGCGAGTCGTCGACCACCATGATCGTGGGCTGCGTCGCCGCGGCCTGCGGCTTGGGCGCTTCGTAAACGATCGCCGGGCGAGCAGCCACTTCCTTCAGTGCGAGCAGGACCGGATTCAGGATGAGGACGATCTCGCCCGTGCCGAGCACCGTGGCGCCCGTGATGCCCGCGACCCGCTGCAGCTGCGGACCGATCGATTTCACGACGATTTCCTGGTTGCTGCCGACCATTTCGTCCACGTGCAGCGCGATGGCGTTGGTGCCGCTGCGCAGGTACAGCGTCGGGGAGAAGCGCTTCTGTTCAGCGATCGCCTCGGATATCCCGAGGAGGTGCGGCAGATAATGGAACGGGTAGCGCCGATCCTGCCATTCGGTCTGGCGCGATGCATAGGCGGCGACCAGTGCTCCTGCCTCAGTTGCAGCACCTGCTCGACCATCACCGAGGGAATCGCGTAAGTCTTGCTGCCTGCCCGCACCAGCACCGTCTGGGTCACGGCAAGGGTAAGCGGCAGGTAGATGGTGAAGCGGGTGCCCTGCCCGCGCGTGAAGCGCATCTCCACGCGCCCGCCGAGCGCGGCGACTTCGGTGCGCACCACGTCCATGCCGACGCCGCGCCCGGCCAACTGTGAGACCTCGGTGGCGGTGGAGAAGCCCGCGTGGAAGATGAAATCGGCTATCTCCGCCTCCGAGAGTGTCTTGCCGGGTCGCATGAGGCCCTTTTCGATCGCTTTCTCGCGGATCCCGTCGATGTCCAGGCCCCCGCCGTCATCGGACAGGGAGAGCTGCACTTCGTTGCCTTCCTGCTTCAGGTCGAGACGAATTTCGCCGATTTCGGGCTTGTCCGCGGCCCTGCGTTTATCCGGAGTCTCGATGCCGTGCGTGACGGCGTTGCGCAGCAGGTGCTCGAACGGTCCGGTGATGCGCTCGAGCACCGAGCGATCGAGCTCGACCTGGGTGCCTTTGATGTCCAGATTGGCGCGTTTGCCGACTTCCTTCGCGGTCTGGCGCACGACGCGGTAGAGGCGCTCCTGGAGGCTGCCGAACGGCACCATGCGCACGCGCATCAGGTCCTGCTGCAGGTCGCGGTTGAGCCGCGCCTGCGCGAGCAGCGCCTTTTCGGTTTCGTCCACCGCGTTGACGAGGTTTCCGTGGACGGTCGATACGTCGCTGACGCTCTCGGCCATCAGCCGCGTCACTTCCTGGAAGCGGGTGAAGCGGTCGAATTCGAGCGGGTCGAATTCGCGGATGGATTCCTTGGCGAGTTCCTGGCGCGATTGCATCTGCGACTCCGCCTGGATCTCGATCTCGCGCAGCTGCGCGCGCAACCGTAGGACGTTGTCGGTGAGTTCCTGCATGGCCGCCTTGAGCGCGCGCATTTCGCCTTCGATCCGGCTGCGCGCGATGGCGACTTCGCCCGCCTGGTTGACCAGCCGATCGACGACGTCCGCACGCACCCGCAACAGCGCCTTCGGCTGTAACTCGCGCTCGGCAAGCGGTACCGGCTTCGCCGCGGCCGCTTGTGCCCCGGCCAGGGGCACCGGCTCGGGCACCGCCTCCCGCGCCTCGATATCGGCGGCGGCCGACTCCGAGGGCACCGCCACGGCGGGCAGGTTTCCTTGCGGCGCGCGGGGCTTCTGCAGCTGCTCGAACAAGATGCCCATGCGGTCCCAGGACGTCTCCAACTCCCCGAACAGTGCCGTGGGCAGCGTCTTGACCGACATGGCGTTCTCGACGCGCGTCTCCATGTGGTGCGTCAGCTCGCCCAGCGCCATAGCGCCCGCCATGCGCGCGCTCCCCTTCAGGGTATGCAGCACGCGTTGCAGCGCTTGGCCGAGCGCGGGATTGGCCGGATTGTCGCGCCAGTCGCGCATGGCCGAGCCTACCGAGGGAACCAGCTCGTGGGCCTCGTCGATGAAGATCTGCAACAGCTCCGGATCGAGGTCGTCGTCGAGCCGCCGCTGGCGGCGCTCGAGCGTAATGTCCAGATCGAGATCATCCAGGAGGCTGTCGTCGGGCTCGGCTGCGGCGAGCTCCTCGGCCGCCTCGCTGTCCGCTTCGCGGGAAAGCGCGGACTGAGGGGCCGGTTCCTCTTCTTCAGGCGTCGATTCCTGCGAGACGCCCGCCTGCTCCCCGATGTGCTCGAGCTGCGCGACGAGCTCTGGGACGGGTCGCGGCACGCGCAATTCGACCACGCTCGTGACCATTGTCTCGATCGTGTCGATCGCTTCTCCGACCAGCGACTGCTCGTCTTCGGAAAGCTCGCCGGTCGCGAGCTTCTGCAGCGCCTTCTCCAGCGCATAGCCGAGATCCGAGAGAGCCGAGATTTTCACCGTCCCCGATGTGCCCGCGAGCGTGTGTACCGCACGCAACAGGGCGTCGCTGACCACGCCGTGCTGGCGCAGGGTCTCGTGCTCTTCCCTGATCGCGCTAACGTGCGCGCGCGCCTCCCCGCTGAAAATGGCGAAGAGCGTCGTCGAGACCCGGTGTTCGCCGAGCTCGACGAATTCCTCGGGCTCGGCCGGCGCGACCGGGGCGGAGGCTGCGGCCGCGGGCGCGAGTCCTGCCTTTGCCGACGCGGCACGCTCGGCCGCCGGGGCCGAGAGTGCTCCGGGCGCGTCGGGGGGAGCCTGCTCCAGGGCTTCGCCGCGACGCACGCGCTCCGCGGCCGCGACGAGCGAGCGCTCATCGCTCGAGACTCCCCCTGCTTTGAGACGCTTGACGTTGTCGGAAAAGTATTCGTGCGCCAGCTCGATGAGCTGCAGCAGTCCCGGCGTTGCGGCACGCTCTTCCTGCACCCACGCATTCATGGTCTGCTCGACAGCCCAGGCGGCTTCCCCGAGGCGCATGAGGCCCACCATGCGTCCGCTGCCCTTCAAGGTGTGGAAACCGCGGCGGATCGTCGTGAGCGCTTCCTTGCTGGCGTGCTGTTCGCGCACCGTATCGAGGTGTTCGCGGATCGTTGCCAGCACCTCGTCGGACTCCTCCAGATAGACCCCTAGGAGCTCGGCATCGATCGCCTCCGCGCTTGCGTCGATGAGCTTGGCGGCTTCAGGAGATGGGGAGGGCGCTGCCGCCGCCGTGATTTTCTCGATGGCTTCCCTGAGGAATGGCGTAAGCGGCATGGTGCTCGTCTTGTCGAGCGCCTTGAGCGCTTTCCCAGCTGAATCTTCCAGCTTCTGGTCGGCAATGAGTCCTGCGTCTTTCTGGAGGGCTGCGAGGTTCTTTTTCAGTTCGGCCCGAAGGACTCCGTCTTCGGGTTTGGTCTTCCATTCCTCGTACAGGCTCGCTGTCTCGCGCTGCTGCTCGGCGACCTGTGCCTCGACTGTGGCGACCGGCTGGGCGGCGTCGGCTTCCTCTTTCCTGGCCGCCGCGATCGGCTGCATCGCGGTTTCGAAGTCGACCTTGCCGTGCGCCAGGCCCTCGATGTAGAAACCCAGGCCCGAGAGAGTCTGGGCGATGCGCTCGAAATCCTGCGGATTCGCGCTGTGGGCCGCGCCTGAGAAGCGGCGGATCTCCTCCGCGGCCGCACCCAGGGATTCGCGCGCGCGCTGCTCGCCCAGCATCTCGAGCGCCCCAAGCAGCTGGTGCACGGGCTTGTCGAGCGACGCGAGCTCATCGCGCTTCGCTGTGTCGCGGAAGAAGGCGTCCAGAACCTGTTCGATCGTGCGCAGGTTGGCACGCATTTCCGAGACAACCTGGTTCATGAGCAGCCGTTCCTGCGCCTTGCGCGACATCTCGTCGAGCAAGGGGAGCTCCGGCGCGGTGCGCCGGAGCTTGCCGAGCATGCAATCTTCCAAGCGCGAACGCAGAAGCTGCGCCTGCTGGGCAAACTCGCCGGAGAGATGCGCGAAACCGGCAAGCGCATTTTCGAGCAGCAGGAGCGCCGTTGCGACTTCGAGCGCGACGACCTCGCTCATGTTTTCGCGGTTCGAGGTGAGCCACGCGGCGACCTCGGCGATCTCGCCGGCGAGCGCCGTGAGATCTGCGTTGCCCAGGTGCTCCGCGTCGTCCTTGAGCGCGGCCGCACTGTCGCGGAATGCGAGCAGCGAGGGAGGATTGCCTGATGCGAACTTGTTCCAGGCGTCCTTCGCATGAGTGAGGTGCTCGCGCGCCGACTTCAGCGCTGGATTCTCCTCGCCGCGTCGCCATCGCTCTCGGCCGCCGGGATGGTCTGGCCCAGATGGTAGGCATCCTGAACTTCGCGCACCCGCGCGGTCGCCGGTTTGGCGCGAGCCACGTAGTAGAGGACTTCGCGCATCAGCCGCTCGGCGACGCTCGGCGTGCCTTCAACCAGACGCTTGATCTGTTGCTCGACGCGGTTGCACAGCTGTTTGGCGTCGAGATCCTCGGGCAGCGCCTTGTGCGCGAGCGCATCGAAGAAGGCGAGCGACACCCACCAGAACGCGCGCTGCGACGCAGGACCCTGCGCGGCCTCGATCGCTTCGATGGCGGCGCCCATGTCCCCGGCTCCACTGGCATCGTTCTTGAGCCACTTGAGGAATCCGCGCTGGTAGCGGCCGCGCTGCTCGCGCAGGTATTTGTCTGATTCGCCCGCCCTCAATGCGCCCGCAACCTTGTCGCGCTTGGGCGGGCGGAAAGAGAGATTCGGATAGTAGAGATCAGTCGGGTCGGCATGCCCGCCCCGCGCTGTGACCACATCGCGGTACAGGGCATAGAGCCTGAGCGGCTGATTGGGGTTGCCCGCCATGAGCTGGTCGAGGTAGGCGCGGATTCCGTTAAGGGCGCGCTCGACCACCCGGAAGATCTCGCTCTCCTTAGGGAAGCCTCCTTTTCGATGCCGGCGAGCAGGCCTTCGAGCTCCTCGGATACGCGCGTGATGCCTTCCAGACCGACGATCGAAAGCGCGCCGTGCGCTTGGTGCAGGTGCGATTGGCTCGACTTGAGCTGTGCCGCGTCCCCGCTGTTCGCTGCGAACGCGCGCAGCGCCTCCTGGGCGCGCTGGATGGCGTGATCGATCTCGCCCTTGACCCAGGAAAGCGGCCCGACGTCGAAATCGGCGCGTGCAGTCATTGCTCCCGACCTGGCTCTCCCGCCTCAGGCAATCTTGAAGCCCGATACCGAACCTTTCAGCTCTTTGGCGAGCTCGGCAAGCTGACCGATCGACACTGCCGTGCGCTTGGTGCCCTCGGTGGTCTGCTGAGTGATGCTCAAAATGTCCTGCATGTTGGTCGCCACGTGTTTGCGGATCTCGCCTGTTGTTCGGTGGTCGTCGTGATGCCTTCGATCAGCTGTGCGAGCTGCTGCGACACCAATCCGATCTCCGAAAGCGCCTGGCCCGCAGCGTCCGAGAGCTTCGCGCCCTCGACCACACCCTGCGTGCTCTTCTCCATGGCGGAGACCGCATCCTGCGTGTCAGTCTGAATGGTCTTGACGATCGCACCGATCTGCTTGGTCGCCTCGGCTGAGCGCTCTGCAAGCCGCTGCACTTCTTCGGCCACCACCGTGAAGCCGCGCCCGGCTTCACCCGCTGAAGCCGCCTGGATCGCGGCGTTCAAGGCGAGAACGTTCGTCTGCTCGGTAATGTCCGAAATCAGCTCCACGATCTCGCCGATCTCCTGAGAGGATTCGCCCAGTCGCTTGATGCGCTTGGAGGTCTCCTGGATCTGCTCGCGGATTTCGTTCATGCCCGAGATCGAGTTCTGCACCGCCTGCGTGCCTTTTTGCGCGGCGGCGAGCGATTGGCGCGCCACGCTGGCCGACTGCGAAGCGCTCTCCGACATCGCGTTCATGGCCCTTGCCATGCTGAGAACCGAAGCACTGGTCTGGCGAATCTCGACAGACTGTTTCTCGGCGGCGGCGAGCAGCTGCGCGGAGGTGTGCTGCGCGGACTCCGTGGCGCTCGTCACCTGCGCGGCGGCGGCGTTGATCCGGCCGACGAGAGTTCTCAGCTCGTCGATGGTGAAGTTCACCGAGTCGGCAATGGCGCCGGTGATTTCTTCGGTCACCGTCGCTTTCACCGTGAGATCGCCTTCCGCGAGGTTCCCCATTTCGTTCATCAGTCGCAGAATCGCGTCCTGGTTCGACTGGTTGGTGCGCTCGGTCTCGGCGCGTTGGCGCTCGGCCTCTTCGGCGCGCCGGCGCGTGTCGCCCAAGTACACCAATACGATCAGCGCGATCACGGCGATGGCCGCGAGGATCAGGAACCCGAGCACGATGAAGTTGGTGGTGCGCTCGCCGAGTTCCTGCTCATAGGCGTCGGCGAGCTTTTGCGACGCGGCGAGCAGCGGCTCGGAGTCGTCCACGACCTTGCGGCCGGCCTGCTTCGCGTTCACCAGCGATTGCAGGTTTCCGAGAATCGAGGCCACCGCCCCCTGGAATTCCTGGTAGGCCTTTTCAAGTTCGGCAAGCTTTGCCTGCTGCTCCGGGTCCTTCGCTGCAGTGACGCGAAGCACGTCGTTGCCCTTCAGCAAGCCCTGCAGCAACTCGCGGAAGGTGGTGGTGTCCTTGCCCATCAGAAACGCCACTTCCGGGTCGATCACGTCGGCACCGAGCATGGCATTCGCGTTCCGCGCGAGCCGCTGCGTCAACATCACCAGCTGCCCGGAAAGGGAGACCTCGCGCGCGGGAGCCTGGGACTGCAGTTTGAGCGCCTGAACCTGCTCGGCAAGATCGAGCAGTAAGGGGTTGTTGGTGTTGATCAGGCGTACCGCCGTGGCGAGCCCGATAAGGTTCTTGCTTTGCGCGAGCACGAGCTGTGTGCTGCGGTCGGTCTTTTCCCATTCCTTGGTCAACGCATCAAGCTGCGGTTTTGCCGCGTCGGATGTCGGTGGCAGGAAAACGTCACCCGCCTGCCCGCCTTGCGTGAGAAGCTTCAGCGCCGCGATGAACTCATCGCGCGACTGCTGCAGCTGCTTGAACGCTTCGGGGCTGCCAATGAGCCCGGTTTGCGCCGCCTTGGCGATGCGTTGGGTCAGCATGCGCATCTGCGCGGAAGTGGAGACGTAGATCGTGCCGTAGGTCGCTTCGCGGTTGTCCTTGAACACGATGAATGCGGCCGCGGCAAAGAGCACGGCAAAGAGCATGCCGAGAATCGTGTACTGCCGGCCGACGCGGGCCGTGCCGAGGCCGATCACGCGCCGCTTCGGCCCTTCGATGACGGTTGTCGGGCCGGGTGCAGGCTTCGCCACGGGCTTGGGCACGGCCCGAGGGATTGCTCTCGGAGCCTGCGTGGCGGACATCGGGTCCTTCTTGGTTCCCGTCTTGGTCGGAAATCTGAGAAATGCCATGGGTCCCTCCTGTGTTCGGGTTAGCGTGGATGCGCGCGCTAGGCGCCCACCTGAAGAAAATCGTCGTGCGCCACGAGCGCGCCTATGTCCAACTCGTGCCAGAGGCGGCCATCCT
>JGI25382J43887_10001199_pt1 | contig 10262 bp, 8 predicted proteins | sample GraSoi013_1_40cm_3_FD_43887 | JGI IMG/M metagenome (IMG submission 43887) | reverse complement strand
ATCGGCGCGGCGCTCAACGGCCTGATCCCCATCGCCGAGATCCAGTTCGCCGACTTCATCCACCCGGCTTTCGACCAGATCGTCAGCGAGGCAGCCCGGACGCGCTACCGGTCCAACGGCGACTGGGCCGTGCCGATCGTCATCCGCACGCCGTTCGGCGGTGGCGTTCACGGCGGCCTCTACCACTCCCAGTCGATCGAGGCCTTCTACGCCCATGTGCCCGGCTTGAAGGTGGTCGTGCCCAGCATGCCGGCCGACGCGCACGGATTGCTCAAGTCGGCGATCCGCGACCCCGACCCTGTGCTCTTCCTCGAACATAAGAGGGTGTACCGCCTCGTCACGGAGGAGGTGCCCGACGGCGACCACCTCGTACCCATCGGGCCCGCTGTGGTCCGGCGGCCCGGTACGAATTTGAGCTGCTTTGCGTGGGGACTGATGACCCATTACTGCCTGGAGGCGGCGCAGCAGCTCGAGTCCGAGGGGATCAGCGTCGAGGTGGTGGACCTGCGAACGCTGGCGCCCCTCGACCGGCAGACGATCATCGACTCGGTGAAGAAGACGGGCAAGGCGGTGGTCGTGTACGAGGACAACCTCACCGGCGGGTTTGGGGCTGAGGTGGCGGCGATCATCTCCGAGCACGCTTTCGAGGACCTCGACGGGCCGGTGGTGCGGGTGGCCGCGCCAGACATCCCCGCGATGCCGTTCAACACGCCGCAGGAAGAGTTCTTCATGCCCAACCCCGAGAAGATCGCGGAGGCGATGCGCAAGCTTGCCGCCTACTAAGCGCAGGGCGCGCGCGCCCAAGGCGAACACCCAAACAGTTCCGTCCATCTCGCCGGAGGAGTACCGACTCCGCCGGGAGAGTGTTGCCGCGGGCATGCAGGCTTCCGGTCTCGACGCGATGTGCGTCTTCTATCCCGCACGAGTCGCGTACTTGACCGGCTTCCACCACATCCCGACCGAGCGCCCGATCGCGCTCGTCATCGGCTCCAGCGGCCAGTCATCGCTGGTCGTGCCGGCGGTCGAGAAGGAGCACGCCGAGTCTTCGACCTCGGTCGACCAGGTTCGGATCTACTTCGAATATCCCGGCGCGGAGCACCCGATGGAAAGCGTGGCCGAGGTGCTGACCGAGATGAGCGCCCGGCCGGATCGCACAGGTGCCGACCATGACGGGTACGTCCCGTTTTGGGGCTACCGCGGCCCGCGGCTCAGCGACCTCACGGGAGTAGAGCCCGTCGATTCGGAGCTGATCGTGGAATCGCTCCGGCGGGTCAAGTCGAGCGCCGAGCTCGACTGCATCCAGCTGAGCTGCGACTGGGCCGTGCGCGCGCACCGCCGGATGCAAGGCGCGATCACCATCGGCAAGACTGAGATGGAGTGCTACATGCCGGCGTCCGCCGAGACTCTCTTCGAGATGGTCCACGAGATGCCCGGATGGCGTCCGCGAGGCAACGATGACAGCGGGCTCATCGCCATGTTCGTCGCGGGCCGGTCGACGGCGATGCCGCACGGGTTCGTCAAGGGCCACGGCATCGCGGCGGGTGATGTGCTGGTCAGCGGTGCGGGCGCGAACATCGACGGATACCGCAGCGAGCTCGAGCGGACGATGATCGTGGGCGAGCCTTCACCGGAGCAGGTGCGTGCGTTTGACGCCATGCTCGCGCTGCAGACGCGCGCCATCGAGACCATGGCGCCCGGGGTCCCCGCGGGCGAGGTCGAGCTCGCCACTGTCCGGCTCGCCGAAGAGCTTGGAGTCGCCGACAACCTGCGCCACCACGCGGGTCACTCGATCGGGCTCGAGGGGCATGAGGCGCCATTCCTCGACCGTGGTGACGACGCCGTGCTCGAGCCGGGCATGGTCTTCACGGTCGAGCCCGGCGTCTACATTCCCGAGCTGGGCGGCTTCCGCCACTCAGACACGGTCGTGATCACCGCGGACGGCCGACGGGTGATGACGGACTATCCGCGCGAGCTGAAAGACCTCATCGTCAACCCCTAGCGCCTTGCGCCGATCGATTAACCTCGGCTTCGATGGGCTCTGACGCGATCGCGAGGCGCGGCCGCCGTCTAGGCGACCTGCGGGTTGTGGTTCGCCGTCCAGCCAAGCTTCCGCGAACGCTCGGCCCGTCGGCGCTCTTCGCAGCGTGCTACGGCAACGTCGGATCCAGCATCTACTACGCGCTCGGAGTCACAGCCGCCTTCGCCCTCGGTCTCACGCCACTTGCCCTGATCCTGGCCGGCTTCATCTTCGTCACGACGGCACTCAACTATGCGGAAGGCACCGCCGCGCTGCCGCATGCAGGCGGGAGCTCGAGCTTCGCCCGCCGCGCGTTCAACGCGCCGATCGGCTTCATCGTCGGCTGGGTTCAACTCCTGAACTACACGGCGACGGTCTCGATCTCCGCCTACTTCGCCGTCAGCTACCTGGGCTTTCTGGGCAAGTACGTATCGGTGTTGGCACCGCTCGCGACCGACCAGAGCACCCACGTGGGCGCCACCGTGGTCCTGATTGCGATTCTGGTCGCGGTCAATGTCATCGGGATCCAGGAATCGAGTGCCCTGAACCTCGTCCTGGCATTCACCGACCTGGTGACGCAGCTGGTGCTCGTGATCCTGGGCATCATCTTGCTGCTCGACATCCAGACGGTGATCCACAACATCCACTGGGGAGTTGCGCCGACGTGGAGCAACTTTCTCGCGGGCATCTCGATCGCGATGGTCACCTACACCGGGATCGAGACGATTTCCAACCTTTCCGAAGAAGCCAAGGATCCCGGCCGCAACGTCCCCCTCGCGACCTGGTGGGTCATCATCGCGGTGCTGTTCGTATCAGCATTCCTGCCGACAATCGGCGTCAGCGTATTCCCCGTCACGTACGACCAGCACTTACACGCGTATACGACACAGCTGGCGACCACCTACAAGGCCGACCCGGTGGCTGGCATCGTCATGGGATTCCACGAGGACCTGTTGCGATTCTGGGCCCAGGTGTGGGTGGGCATCCTGGCCTTCACGATTCTCGTCATCGCCACCAACGCGGGCTTGCTCGGGATCTCGCGGCTCAGCTACTCGATGGCCGGGGTGGATCTTCTGCCACATCGTCTGGCGAAGCTGCACCCGAGGTTCAAGACCCCGTACGTGTCGATCATCGTGTTCGGGGTGGCTGCGGCCTTGTTGGTGCTCCCCGGCATCATCGCCGGAAGCAAAGAGATCGACCTCATGAGCGCCGTCTATTCGCTGGCTGCGACCTTCGCGTTCTGTTCCGCTCACCTGTCGGTGATGCGCCTGCGCTTCATCGAACCGGCGCTGCATCGCCCGTACCGCATGCCGTGGAACATCAAGTTCGGACGCGACAGCATCCCCGTCCTCTCGCTGGTCGGAGCCCTCTTCATCGGCACCGTCTTCACGCAGCTGCTGTTCGAGAACATCTCCAACACGACGTTCATCTTCATGGGGTGGCTGGCGCTCGGCGTGCTCACCTACATCGCATACATGCGGTACCGCCACGCGCCGATCTGGGAGCCCCTCGAGGTGCCGCCTGCGCGCGAGCGCGCGGTCGAGCACGTGCCGTTCGAAAGCCTGCCGAGAAGCGCGCGCTACCGGATGGGCCGGCGGGAGCGCGTGAGCGGCCACGTCGCGGCGGCCCGGCACGTGCACGAGCGTCACCGCCCCGCCTGGCAATTGGAGCTCGAGTTGTTTTTCGCACGTCACGGTGCGATCCGTGGCGTGTTGATCGTCCTGGTCTTTGCGGCGATCAGCGGACTCGCGATCTTCGTCGATCTTTCGCCCTACGACCCCTTCGGCCCTGGCCTGGGCTGGTCGCCAGGGCTCGTCGTGGTGGCGTTCCTGGCGGCCTACGTCCTCAACCGGAGCCACGCCGAGGAGTAGAAGCTCGGGATCGATTCCGCACCTTTGGATCCAACGGTCCCACTCCGAAGCGCGGATTCCGCACGGTTGGCGTCAGGCGGGCGTCTCGAGTTCCTTGGCGCGGTTCACGTAGCCAGGATGCGAGGGGTGGGCAACGCGGTACCAGGCCAGGGTCTCAGCCAGCGCGTCTTCGAGCGCCGATGGCTCGAAGCCGAGGTCGCGCCGCGCCCGTCCGATGTCGTAGCCGGAGTGGCGCCGCGGGTCGGGCCCGTATGGGCTGGCTCCCTCCGGAAGCTCGGCGAAAGGGATTGGGTGGACCCGCGCCTCCACACCCAGGGCGCGTGCGATGCCTTCGATCAGATCGCGCAGGCTGACGTTTTCGAACGCCGCGTTGTATGCCTTGTGCGTCGTCTCCTTGCGCAGGTCGCACGCGAGCGCGCAGGCGAACCCGACGTCCTTCACCCACGCGAGGTTGGCGGGGCGCTGATACGTTTCTTCCGGGACGAGAAGCGGACCGCCGTCGGCGACACGCTGGATGTACGCGGCGATGCGCAAACTGGGATCACCCGGGCCGAACACCGCCGGCGGCCGCACCACGGTCCACGGCANGTCGCGGTTGCGGGCGAGCAGGGTCTCGCACCAGCGCTTGCCGTCGAGGTACTCGAGCGTGGCGGGCGGTTCGCCGTGCAGCGGCACGAAGTCTTCTTCGCGCGCGGGCTGGCCANGAAGGTCCGGATACACGCCTGTCGAGACNAATACATATCGCTCGCCTTTGAACTGCCGTCCCACCGCTTCGACGTCACGGGGCTGATAGCACGCGAGGTCGAGCAGCACGTCGGGTTCTGTCTGTGCCAACGCTCGTGCGAGTTGGCCTTCATCGGTACGGTCGAATGCGACGTAGCTCGTGAAGACTCCATACGGCCGCTCCTTCCGGCCCGCAGCGATGGTTTCGACGCCGCGGCGCATGAGCTCCTTGCAGGCGGCGACGCCGATGAACCCGGCGCCACCGAGTACGAGAGCGCGCGTCAATCGATGTCGCGGGTGACGAAGTCCACGTCGACGCCTTCGATCTCCCGCAGNCGCTCCGCCAGCTCGCCGGCCAGGACGACCGACCGGTGCCTGCCGCCGGTGCANCCGAACGCGACCACGATGTGCATGCGTCCTTTCTCCTGGTACAGCGGCAGCAGGTCGCGCACGATCCTCTGCACGTCTTCCAGCAGGTGACCCGCCGCGGGCTGCTTCATGACGAACTCGGCCACGGCCGGGTCGCGCCCGGACAGGTCGCGCAGCTCGGGGATCCAGTAGGGGTTGTCGAGAAAGCGAGCGTCGACCAGAAGAGCGGCCTCGGAGGGTGCGCCGTTTTTGTACGCAAATGCGAGGCAGGTGATCAGCGGCCGCTCCCTGCTGCGCAGATGCTGAGCAAGCTCGTCACGCTGAGCTGCCCCGATCCGATGATGCGCCCGTTCGTACGTTCCGCCCGTGTGCCCGTCGTCGTCGCCGTCGTGCACGAGTACGTACTTGATTGCGCGGCGGTCGGCCTCGCGCAGCAGCTCGGCGCCGCCGTCGTCGACGCCCAGCACGAAATCGCCATCGCGAAGGCCGTTCAGCTGGTCGATTCGCCGGTATCCGGCCGCCTCGAACGCCGCCACCGCCTCTTCCATGTGCTTGCGATTCGGCGCGCCGACGATGACAAGAGTCACAGTGTTTCTTTCAGGCGGACCGCCAGGCGTTCATGTATGCCTAGCTTCACGATCTCGTCGACCGGCGCCTCCCGGATCGCCTGCACCGAACCGAAGTGTCGCAGGAGCGCACGCTTGCGCGCGGGACCGATCCCTTCTACGGAGTCAGCGGCGACGTCAGCGCCTTGCGAGCCCGGACCTTGCGGTGATGGGTGATCGCGAAACGGTGCGCCTCGTCGCGGATGCGCTGGACGAGGAACATGCCCGGAGAGTTCCTCTCCTGCACGATCGGCTCGGCTCGGCCCGGCGCGAAGATCTCCTCTCGCTCCTTCGCCAGCGCGAAGGCCGGGATGTCCGCGTAGCCGGCGGTCTCCATCACCTCGAGGGCGGCGCTCAGCTGGCCCTTGCCGCCGTCGATCAGGATGAGGTCGGGCCGGCTGGTGAACGAGTGGTCTCCCACAACGTCCGCCTCTTCGCGCCGCTGGGCTGACTCGAGTCGCTCGAGCCGGCGGCGGAGCACCTCCTGGAGCATCGCGAAGTCGTTCGGCCCGGGCACGTACTTGATCCGGAAATGGCGGTAGTGATCGTTGCGTGGACGGCCGTCCTCGAACACGACCATCGAGCCGACCGCCGAGTCGCCCTGGATGTTGGAGATGTCGTAGCACTCGATGCGCTTCGGCGGGCTCTCGAGGTCGAGGGCCTCGGCGAGCGCCGCAAGCATCGGCTCGGTGCGGCTGCGGTCGTAGTCCGCCTGGATGCGAAGCTGCTCGAGCTCCTGTTTCGCGGTCTCGGCCAGCTGAGTCACGAGGGCTCGCTTGCGGCCGCGCCGCGGCACTTCGATCGTCACGGGACGGCCTCGTTTCTCGCTCAGCCAGCCGGTGATCAGCTCCGGCTCCTCGACCTGCCCCGGCAGGATCACCGAGCGCGGGACATGCGTCGCGCTCGAGTAGTACTGGAGCATGAATCCGCGCAGCAGCTCAGCCTCGGTGGCATCCGCCGCGCCGTCGAGTGCGTGGCCGTCATGCCCGACCATCTTGCTCTGGCGTACGTACGCGACCTCGACAAAGACGTCATTCCCGCTGCGGGCGTAAGCGACGATGTCCTGGTCGTCGCGGCCGCGGGTCAGGACTTTCTGCCGGTCCGCGATCCGCTCGATCGACTGCAGCTGGTCGCGATAGCGCGCCGCATTCTCGAAATCCAGCCGCCCGCCGCCGAGTCCATCCGTTCGTGCAGCTCGCGGACGAGGAGTCAGAGCGTCCCTCCATGAACAGCGCCACCTCGTTGATGCGCGCCTTGTAGTCCTCGGAGCTGATGCGACGCTCGCATGGACCCGGGCACCGCTTGATGTGGAAGTCGAGGCACACCTTGCCCTGTTTGAAGATCTCGTCCGAGCACGTTCGGAACGGAAGCAGCTGCCGGATCGACTTGACGGTCGAGCGGAGCGACTGCGCGGACGTGTATGGACCGAAGTACTGCGCGCCGTCGTTCTGCACCCTTCGCGAGTAGTGGACGCGCGGAAACTCCTCGGTGACGGGAAGCTTCAGGTAAAGGTAGTTCTTGTCGTCCTTGAGCCGGATGTTGAAGCGCGGACGGTAGTTCTTGATGAGGTTGTTCTCGAGGACCAGCGCCTCGACCTCGTTGGCGGTGGTGACGAACTCGAAGTCGGTCGCCCTCCGGATGAGCTCCGAGACCCGCGCCGTCTCCGCGTATCCGGGCGTGAAGTACGAGCGCAGGCGATCACGCAGCCGCAGGGCCTTGCCGACGTAGATGACCTGCGTCTTGCTGTCGCGGAACATGTAGACGCCAGGGCTGTCGGGAACGGCCTGGAGCCGTCGCTTGATCGTTTCCTCGAGTGATACCGCCATCTGAATCGCCAGTTTAGGAACACGTAGACTCGACCCAGTGAGCTCGAGCCCCCCGCCCGGCGGATCGCAGGCCCAGCTCGGCGGCTACACGCCTGCCGGCACGCAGACCAACAGCCTGGCCGTCGTGAGCCTGGTCACCGGCGTCGGCTCGTTTCTGGGTCACATCGTTCCCTTCATCGGTGGCGGGACCCTGGCCTTGATCGCGATCGTGACCGGCTTCATGGCGCGGAGCCAGATCAATCGGACCGGCGAGCAGGGCAGGTGGATGGCCAACGTGGGGATCCTCATCGGCGTCATCCATCTCGCGGGACTGTTCCTGTTCCTGATGTTCCTCCTGTTCCTCGTCTTCGTGCTCGGCATCGCCCTGTTCGGGGCGGCCGCGCACAGTGGCTCCGCGCCGACACCATCACCGATGCCGACCGGCTAGCCCCGGCTAGAAGTGAATTCCTCGCATCAGGTACGCCATCGTCGCGGCCTCGACTGAGATTTCCTCCTCGGCAGGTCGCTCCGCGGACTGACCGTCCTTGGGCGCGGTGTCGGGAAAAAGGTGATACGCCCCGGTCATCACGAACTGGAGAAGCCCCGGCGCCACCGTGTTGATGCTCTCCCCCACCTTGCCGAGACGGGTCGAGATCTCGGGCTGCCTCGTGAGGATCGCGGACGCGACCATCTCGGCCGCCTCTTCCGGTGAGCTCGTCGGAAAGTTCTTGTACATCCCGGTCGGCGCGATCATCGGAGTCCGCACGAGNGGCATGTGAATGTTGGTGATCGCCACGCCGTCGTCGACGACCTCCGGTGCGATGCAGCGGCTCAGCGCCGCCAGCGCCGATTTCGACGCAACGTAAGCGCCGAAGCGCGGGGGGAACGCCTGCACGCCGATGCTCGAGATGTTGATGACGTGACCGCTCCGCCTTTTTCGCATGCTCGGCAGCACCGCGAGGAGCAGCTTGACCGCGCCGAAATAGTTCAGCTGCATCGTGCGCTGGAAGTCGTGGAACCTGTCATAGGAGGCTTCGATCGACCGTCTGATCGACCGGCCCGCGTTGTTGATCAGGATGTCGACGTGTCCGTGGTCATGCAGCACCTGCTTGATCATCGAGTCGCATGCGTCGAGGTCGGACAGGTCCGCGGGATACACGAACGCAGTTCCGCCGGCGCGTTCGATCTCTTGCTTCAGGGCGTCGAGCTTTTCCCTGGTGCGGGAGACCAGCACGACGCGGGCCCCGTGCCCGGCCAGGAGCTGGGCGGTGGCACGCCCGATTCCGCTGGAGGCGCCGGTAACGACGACCACACGGTCCTGCAGCGCATTGCGCAGGTTCCGTTCGGTCGGCACCTCCGGGTCCATGTGACGCTCCCAGTAGTCCCACACCTTCCATGCATATGTATGCAGCGGCGGGCATGAGACGCCGGTTCCCTCCAGGGCGGCCTGCGCCTTCTCGGACGTGAATCGCGCCCGGCTCGACGCGAAGCGGATCGCCTCCTCNGGGATCCGGACGCCTTCCAGCAGGCGACGCTTCAGCGTCTGCGCGACCTTCCAGTGCTCGAGCATCGCGGTCGCCTCTTTCGGCAGCATCGCCGTCGCGCGGCTGTCGACCCGGAGCGTGAACTGCGGCGCGTGCGCGGCGCGGCAGAACTCGTTGGTGACGTCGCCGAGGCTTTGCGCGGCCGGGTCCGTGAGATGGAACGTCATCCCGTCGAGGCCGTCGCGATGCCCGATCGAATCCAGCGCCCTGGCCACGAAGTCGACCGGCACGATGTTGAGCTGGCCGCCCTCAAAGCCGACCAGCGGCACCCACGGCGGAACCGCGTTGCGCAGGCGCTGGATCAGCTTGAACGCGTAGTACGGACCGTCGATCCGGTCAGCCTCGCCCGTCTCCGACGATCCGATCACAAGGCCCGGACGGTAGATGCGGAACGGCGCCGACGACTCGCGCACGATTTTTTCCGCGTCGTACTTCGTCCGGTAGTACGGATGCTCGAGGACCTGGCCCTCTGCAAACATCTCCTCGGTGAACTTGCCTTTCCACCGGCTGCCAGCAACCGCGATCGAGCTCATGTGGTGCACCCGGGCGCCGACTTTCTCAGCCAGCTCGACGACGTGTCGCGTGCCGTCGACATTCGCCCGCTGGTTGTCCACCTCCGATGCTTCGAGGTCGTAGACGGCCGCGAGGTGATAGATGTCCGCGCCCTTGAGTCGCACCTGGTCGGCGGCCGCCAGCCCGAGTGCCGCCGCGGTGACGTCGCCCTGCACAGGCTTCAGCCGATCGCCGGCGCCGATCGATTCGACCAGCGTCTCCAGGCGTTCGCGCGACGCCGCGCGAACCAGCACATATGTCGTGCCCTCGCGGCGGGCCAGCAGGCGCAGGAGGTGGCGGCCGATGAAGCCGGTGCCTCCCGTGACGAGCCTCACCATCGACCGAACTTTAGGCCGTCAGCGTTGGCTTAACGGGATGAAATTCCTCGACTCGCAGCTAGGATGCCGCCATGTCTGACGCGCCGGCCTCTTACCCGCCGCCGCCTCCGCCCAACGCGCCTCCGCCGGCGTTCCAGGCGCCAGCCTGGCCGTCACCGGCGTACCAGCCACCGCCCGGGTGGACTGGTCCCACCGCGCCCGACTACGTGCAGCCATATCAGCAGCCGCGACAGGCTCAGGAAGTCGCGGCCCCGATCGGGTTCCTCGGAGGCGTCGGCTATCTCACCTATCAGTTTGGAGGCGCGGCCGCCTTCTCAATCCTCGCCGGGCTCGCCTCCATCGCGTTGCCGTTTGTCGCCGGCCGGTATTTCATCTGGCTTCCGATCGCCGGCATCATCAGCGGCGGAAGGGCCATTCAGCGCGGCAGGGCGATCGGCG
>JGI25382J43887_10001198_pt1 | contig 10264 bp, 11 predicted proteins | sample GraSoi013_1_40cm_3_FD_43887 | JGI IMG/M metagenome (IMG submission 43887) | reverse complement strand
CACCTGGAAGATCGGCGCGTCGGCGTCGGTGTTGATGGCCACGATCGTCTTCGATCCCTTCATGCCGGCCAGGTGCTGGATCGCGCCCGAGATCCCGCACGCGACGTAGAGGTCCGGCTTCACCGTCTTGCCCGTCTGGCCGATCTGGAGCGCGTACGGCACCCAGGCGGCGTCGACGGCCGCCCGCGTCGCCCCGACGGCGCCGCCGAGGAGCTGCGCCAGCTCCTGGAGCATCGCGAAGCGCTCCGGTCCTTTCAGGCCGCGTCCGCCCGAGACGATCACCCGAGAATCCTCGAGCTGCGGGCCCTCGCGCTCCGTCGTCACGCGCTCGAGCACGCGTATCCTCCGAAGTGCCGTATCGCGCGGGGCCGGGACGTCCTCGACGGTGGCCGATGCCGCGCCCGGCTTGATCTCGAAGGCTTTCGGGCGGACCAGGACGAGCTTCGGGCCCGGCCCGGTCAGCGTGGTCGTGTTCTGATAGCTTCCTCCCAGTGCCGGTATCGTCGCCACGATCGCGCCGTCCTTCACCGCCAGGTCACCAACGTCGGTCAGCGCCCCGCAATCGAGCCTCGCGGACAGCGCCGCCGCCACGTCGCGACCGCCGTAGCTCGACGCGAAGAGCATGACGGTCGGGTGATGCGCGGCAATGAGCGTAGCGATCGTCTCGACGGCCGGCAGCGTCAGGTGATCGCGATAGACGGGATCATCAGAGCGGTAGACTTTGCTCGCCCCGTGCCGGGACAGCGTGGTGACCGCGTCGTCGGGCCCCGGCCCGAGCAGGACCGCTTCAGCGGTGCCGAGCTCCGCCGCCTTCCCGAGCAGCTCGAGCGTGGCCCGCGAGATCTTCCCGTCGACGATTTCGGCGTAGACCCAGATGAGGTCGGCCATGGCTGCCGGGAGGCTTACACGAGCTTCAGGCCGGCGAGAAAATCGGCGATCTGTTTTCCGCCGTCGCCCTCGTCCCTGATGGTCTTGCCGGGCGGACGAGCGGGCGGCCGGCCCACCGTGAGAACGTGCTCCCGCGCGCCGGAGGCGCCGACATCGCCCGGACCGAGACCGAGATCGGCGGCGGTGTACTTCCGAATCTCTTTCTTCTTGGCGCCCATGATTCCCTTCAGCGTGGGATAGCGCGGCTCGTTGATCCCGGTGGTGACCGTCACCAGCGCGGGAAGCTCGGCCGAGACCGTGTCGTAGCCGCCCTCGCTCTGGCGCTTGATGGTCACGGTGTTGCCGTCCACCGTCAGCGCCGTCGCGAACGTCAGCGGAGGTATCCCCAGGAGCTGGGCGAGCTGTCCGGGCACGAGGCCGGTATAGCTGTCACTCGACTCCGTCGCGCACAGCACGAGGTCGAACGGCGCTCTCCTGATCGCCGCCGCCAGGGCTTTCGACGTGCCGAGAGCGTCGGACCCCGCCAGCGCCGGGTCCGAGAGGTGGATGGCGGCGCTGGCTCCCATGGCCAGGGCGCTCCTGATCCCGACCGTCGCGTCTTCGCCGCCCATCACGACGACCGTCACCGATCCTCCGTGCCGCTCGGCGAGACGCAGCGCTTCCTCGACGGCCTTGGCGGCCTGAGGGTCGAGCTCCTGGCTGACGTCTTTCCTGATCATCCGCCTGGTGCCGGGATCGATCTGGATCGTCACCGAGCTGACCGGGACGATCTTCGCGCAGACGACAATGTTCACGCGGGCGATCCGTCGGGATCACCGAGCCACTCCGCCACGTTGCCCTCCAGCACGACCTCCAGGATTTCCTGGCAGTCGCGGAGCGCTTGATCCACGAGGGCCGGGTCGTCGTTGACGTGGGGCATCGCGCGGTTGACCGCGGCGTGGAGCGCCAGGACCATCTCTTTCAGGTGCTCGTCGAGGGCGTGGGTGTTCATACGAACTGCCGGCCGACGTTCGGATCGGGCACGGTCAGCCCCATCGCCCTGATCAGCGGATCGACCTCTCGCATGTACTCCTCGCGTGCCTGGGAGTTGGTCCGGCGCTTGAGGCCCCAGTGACGATAGCGCTCCGAGCGCCGGGAGCTCGTGTTGCCGAACATGTCGAGCGCCTTCGGATACCAGGCGTCGATCACGCTCTGAATGCGCTCTTTCGCGCTCCCGCCCTTGGCCGCGAACTCGGCGGTCTTGGTGTGGCCGTAGTCGATGTGGCCCAGCTCCTCGACGATCACGTCGGGCAGTAACCGCTCCAGGGGTGCGTAGGTGCAGCCGATGAACTCCTCGAGCTGGTAGCGTCCCACGCGGTCGATCAGGAAGCCGAACACGGCGAACTCTTCCCAGCTCGCGATGAGCCCCCGGAACGCGTTGACGTACCGTTCCCGGTTGGGGCGGCTGAGGAGCGGGGACACATCCTCGCCGACCTCGCCGGCGAGCCTGGCGACCTTCCGGTAGTGGTCGGCCTCCTCGGCGGCCGTGCGCGCCACGATGAGCCGATCGACCTTGGTGGGCGCCGCCGGCAGGATGCTGCGCACGTAGAGATGCGGCCCGCCGATCTCGCAATCGGCCTGGATGGCGAGGACTCGCTTGAGCAGCGTCTGGTACTCGGCCGGCATCTTGGCCACGTCGGCCGACTCGAGCTTGTCGGTGAACGGCTTGTCCATGACGTTCTCCCTACCGCCCCTCGAATTTCGGACGTCGCTTCTCGCGGAAGGCCGTCACGCCTTCGCGGTGATCCTCCGTCTTGATGAGGATGGACTGGCCGAAGCTCTCGATGGTCCGGCCCGTCTGGAGGTCGGCGCTCACGCAGTTCTGCAGCACGCGCTTGGCGATGCCGAGGGCTTGCGGCGCCTTGCCGCGCAGCCGCTCGGCCAGCGCTCGCGCCTCGGTCAGCAGGGCGCCGTCGTCGACCACGCGATTGACGAGGCCGTGGCGGAGTGCGTCCTCGGCGGTGATGATCTCACCCGTCAGCACCAGCTCCTTGGCGCGTCCGAACCCCACGAGCTTCACGAGTCGCGAGCAGCCGCCGACGCCGGGGATGAGGCCGAGGTTGTTCTCGGGCAGCCCGAACCGCGCCGAGCGCGCCGCGACTCTGAGATCGCACGCCATGGCCAGCTCCAGGCCGCCACCCACGCAGGTGCCGTTGATCGCCGCGATGACCGGTTTTTCCAGCGCCTCCAGCTCGTTGAAGAAGTTCGTGAGCAGCCGCGTGTTGGCGCGGAAGATGGGCGTGTTCCAGTCCGTCTCGAAGGTGGAGACGTCGGCCCCGACGCTGAACGCCTTGCCGCTGCCGGTGACGATCGCCACGCGCACCGACTCATCGGCGTAGAGCTCGTCGGCCAGCGCCCGGAAGTCGGCTCGCATCTCCATCGAGATCGCGTTGTTCTTCTCGGGGCGATCGAGGAGGACGGTGGCGATGCCGTCCTGGATGTCGTAGCGAAGGGTCGTGAACGTCATGACGATCTCGCAATCGGCCTGGATGGCGAGGACTCGCTTGAGCAGCGTCTGGTACTCGGCCGGCATCTTGGCCACGTCGGCCGACTCGAGCTTGTCGGTGAACGGCTTGTCCATGACGTTCTCCCTACCGCCCCTCGAATTTCGGACGTCGCTTCTCGCGGAAGGCCGTCACGCCTTCGCGGTGATCCTCCGTCTTGATGAGGATGGACTGGCCGAAGCTCTCGATGGTCCGGCCCGTCTGGAGGTCGGCGCTCACGCAGTTCTGCAGCACGCGCTTGGCGATGCCGAGGGCTTGCGGCGCCTTGCCGCGCAGCCGCTCGGCCAGCGCTCGCGCCTCGGTCAGCAGGGCGCCGTCGTCGACCACGCGATTGACGAGGCCGTGGCGGAGTGCGTCCTCGGCGGTGATGATCTCACCCGTCAGCACCAGCTCCTTGGCGCGTCCGAACCCCACGAGCTTCACGAGTCGCGAGCAGCCGCCGACGCCGGGGATGAGGCCGAGGTTGTTCTCGGGCAGCCCGAACCGCGCCGAGCGCGCCGCGACTCTGAGATCGCACGCCATGGCCAGCTCCAGGCCGCCACCCACGCAGGTGCCGTTGATCGCCGCGATGACCGGTTTTTCCAGCGCCTCCAGCTCGTTGAAGAAGTTCGTGAGCAGCCGCGTGTTGGCGCGGAAGATGGGCGTGTTCCAGTCCGTCTCGAAGGTGGAGACGTCGGCCCCGACGCTGAACGCCTTGCCGCTGCCGGTGACGATCGCCACGCGCACCGACTCATCGGCGTAGAGCTCGTCGGCCAGCGCCCGGAAGTCGGCTCGCATCTCCATCGAGATCGCGTTGTTCTTCTCGGGGCGATCGAGGAGGACGGTGGCGATGCCGTCCTGGACGTCGTAGCGAAGGGTCGTGAACGTCATGAACGGGGTCCTTTCGCGCGCCGATCGACGCTGCGCAAGATCATCTCGACGTAACGGTCGGCGATGGACTCGGGAGCGAGCCGCCCGCCCTCGGAGAACCACGTCGCCACGCCGGTGCACATGGTGAGGATGGCCATGGCCGTCAGCTTCACGTCGGCCGCGTGGAACACGCCGACGCGGATGCCGGCGGCGAGCAGGCCGCGGACCACGTGCTCGTACTCGTCCCGCTTGGCGAGCACGCGGCGGAGGTTGGCCGGCGTCAGCGAGCGCAGCTCGCTGTGGCTCAGGAAGGCCTCCTGTCGCCGGCGCACGTGGAAGAGCACGTGGAAGCGCACGGCCGCCTGCAGTCGCGCCCGGTCGTCGCCGGCCGCCGTCACCGCCGCCCGCAGGCCGTCGAGGAGGTCGTCCAGCGTGCGGTCGAGGATGGCGAAGAGGATGTCCTGCTTGGACGGGAAGTGATAGTAGAGGCTGGCCGGCTCCATCCGCAGCCCGCGGGCCAGCGTCCGCATCGAGCTGCCGTGGTAGCCGCGCTCGCGGAAGAGTGCGGTGGCCGCGCGCAGGATGCGCGCGGGGGCGGCCCGCTCCGGGGCAGTCGCGACGAGGGCGGCGCTCATACCTATCTAACGTTCGTTCGCTATGCTATCCGCGGCCGGCTCGCTGTCAAGGGGCTCGCGGAGCGTCCCGCGATCCATTACGATTCGTGTCGATCGAAGGCCGCAGCGGGAGGACGATCATGGCGGGGCTGACGACCAGGCGCGTCACGTTCGGCGTGTTGACGGCGCTCATGGCGCTGGCGCTGTCGGCGGGGCTCCCGGGAAGAACGCCGGTGGCGGCCCAGTCTCCGGCTCCGATCAAGATCGGCTTCATCTACCCCGACAAAGGGCCCCTGGCGCAGCTCGGCATCGATCTGCGCGACGGCTTCCTGCTCTACTGGAGCGAGGTCGGCAACAAGGCGGGGGGCCGGCCCGTCGAGCTCATTCTAGAAACCAAGGCCAGCGCCAAGCCCGACGAAGGGCTGACCAAGGCGCGGAAGCTGGTGGAGCACGACAAGGTTCACCTCCTCGGCGGCGTCATCGCCTCGCCGGTGGCTTACGCGCTCCGGCCCTACGTGATCGCGCAGAAGATACCGCTGGTGGTGATGAACGCGGGCGCCGATGGCCTCACCCAGCGGCAGCGAAGCCCTTACGTGTTCCGGACGTCGTTTTCCAACAGCGATTCGTCGCATCCACTGGGGGAATGGGCCTACAAGCAGGGCTATCGAAAGATGGTCCTCATGGGCGCCGATTTCGTTGCCGCGTACGAGCACATGGGCGGTATCGCTCGAACCTTCACCGAGGCCGGCGGCCAGGTGATCCAGGAGATCTATCCGCCGTTCGGCAACGTGGACTTCGCGCCGTTCCTCAGCCAGATCCGGCGTGACGCCGATGTGGTCGCGACCTTCTTCGCCGGCGCCGACGCGATCCGCTTCGTGAAGCAGTACGAGGAGTACGGCCTCAAGGGTAAGATCCCAATCATCGGCAAGGGCCTCACCCAGGGCGACGTCCTTCCCAAGATGGGCGAGTCCGCCGTGGGCATCGTCAGCGGCATCCACTGGGTTCCTGCCGTGGATACGCCGGAGAACAAGCGCTTCATGGAGGCTTACGCCGCCAGGTACAAGCGACCGGCCGTCGACATGGCCGAGCAGGGGTACGTGGGCGCGCAGGCGATCGCCCGGGCGCTCGAGGCCGTGAAGGGGAACGTCGAGGATCAGGCCGGGTTCCTCGCGGCGCTGAAGGCCGTCGAGTTCAACGGCCCGCGCGGCAAGGTCCGGTTCGACCCCTTTCAGAACGTCGTCCACACGGTCCACATCCTGAAGGTGGAACAGAAGGGCGGCGCCATCGAGAATCTGCCCATCGCCTCCTTTCCCAACACCACGCAATTCTGGAAGTGGAGCCCCGAGGCCTTCATGGCCATGACTCCCTATGCCGAGCTACGGGGGAAGTGGGCCAGGTGAGGAGGCAACGATGAAGTTCGGGTACTTCACGCTGACCGACAACTCTCCGGGTTACGGCGCCAATCGACGCGATCCCAACCAGTTGCTGCTCGAGGTCGCGGAGGAGTGCGTCGAAGCCGAGGCCATGGGGTACAACAGCGCCTGGGTTCCGGAGCACCACTTCGCCCGCTTCGGCGTCCTTCCATCGCCGGCGCTGTTTCTCGCTCACGTGGCCGCCCGGACCAAGCGGATCAAGCTGGGCCCGGCGACGGTCGTCCTCCCGCTCAACCATCCCTTACGAGTGGTGGAGGAGTTCAACTTGCTCGACGTGCTGAGCAACGGGCGCGCCGTGTTCTCGGCGGGGCGCGGCTACGACGCGGGCGAGTACGGACCCTTCGGCGCGTCGTTTCCGGACAGCCGCGCCGTGTTCGACGAGCAGATGGAATACATGATGACGGCGTGGCGGCAGTCGCCGTTCGAGTTCCACGGCAAGTACTACTCGACGCCGGGGCCGCTGACGATCCTCCCACGCCCGGTGCAGCAGCCGCATCCCGAGGTGTACGTGGCCTGTTTCTCCAAGCCGTCGATGGAGCTGGCCGCCCGCCTGCGCGTCAACAGCATCTTCGCGCCGTTCGCGGCGGCGATGCTCTTCGGCTCGGTCGAGAACGCGGCGCGCGAGAGCCAGCGCATGGCTCGCGAGGCCGGGCTGGCCGACCCGAAGGTCATGTGCAGCTACTTCTGTGCGGTGGCCCACACCCACGAGGAAGCGGAGCGCGCCCGCGAGCGCCTCCTCTATTACTTGCACAACGTGATTCCCGTGCTGCCCGGCGACCGGAAGACCGCTCCGCCGCACATCGCCTACTTCGTGGACGTCGTCGAGCGGCTCCGAACGATGCAGCCGAGCCAGCTGGGCGACCGCAGCATCGTCACCGGTGACGCCGAGCACTGCATCGAGCTGCTGAAGAAATGCGAGGCGGGCGGCGTGTCCGAGGTCATCCTGTACTTCAACTTCGGCCACCTGAACCATCGCGACACGCTGCGTGCGATGGAGAGGTTCGCGAAGGACGTGATGCCGCACTTTGCCGAGGCGAAGCAGCGCGTCGCGGTGTAGCGGCGAGCGTAGCCGGAGGTCTCTGGAGGAACTCCGATGACCGCTGGTCAACTCCTGAAATGGCAATGGCAAGGTTATGCGAAGTATCACCAGAACACGACCAATCTCCTGCTGCATATCTTCGCCGTCCCGCTGTTCATCCTGGCGAACGTCCTGACGATCGTTGCCGTCGTGAAGCTCTCACTGCTGCTGTTTATTCCTGCGATTCTCGGCCTCGGTGTTTCGGTGATCATCCAGGGTCGTGGCCACAGGCTCGAGCCCATACCCCCAGAGCCTTTTACCGGCCCCGCGAATGTCCTCGGCCGGCTGTTCTTCGAGCAATGGGTGACGTTCCCTCGTTTCGTGCTTTCCGGGGGATGGTCGCGCAATCTGGCTCACGCAAGGAAGTCGACCTGACCGNCGCCGAGCGGTTGCGATGGTGCCAGCCACGGTTGTCGCTGGGCCATCANGAGCTCCGCGGCGCCGGCGATGAGGTTCTCGGCACACTCGGATTCCAGGCGAAGTCCGCCGTGACCTGGGGCTTCACGGATCGCCGGCGCGCGCTGGCCGAGGCAGGGCCGGCCCAGTGGCAGTTCTCCATCGAACGGAAGGGCGTGGTGGGCGCCCTCGGTCTCGGCGCGACGGTCCACGTCACTGGTACCGATTCCGGAGAAGTCGCTGCACGCGCGTTCTTCATCACCGGGATTCTCCAGCTGACGAACGGTCGGCGGTTTCGGTGGCGTGGCGGCATGACGGAGAACGGCCCCTCGGCATTCCTCGCGAACAGTGGAGAGCTCCTGGTCCGGTTCGAGATGGGCTCGATCTTCGACCGGGTCAATACCTACGTCGAGGTCCAGCCGGAAGCCGCGGCGGTCCCGGAGCGCCAGCTCTTGATCGCCCTCGGGCTCTACCTCCGACTGGCGATGGGCAAGGAGTCGCGGTAACCGACGGAGTATATTGTCCGACCGGAGGGTGCCCGATGATCGCACGACGACCGTTCGGACGGACCGGCCACGAGAGCTCGGTGACGCTGTTCGGCGCTGCCGCCCTGGCCCGGGCCAGCCAGGCGGATGCCGACCGCGCGCTGGACGTGCTACTCCGCTACGGTGTGAACCACATCGACACCGCCGCGAGGTACGGCGACTCCGAGTTGCGCATCGGTCCGTGGATGGCGCGCCACCGGCGCGACTTCTTCCTCGCGACCAAGACCGGATCGCGCAGCGCTCGCGAGGCCCGCGAGGATCTGCATCGGTCGCTCGAGCGGCTGCGTGTCGACCACGTGGACCTGATCCAGCTCCACTCGCTCGGACATCCTGACGACTGGGAGCAGGCGATGGGGCCCGGCGGCGCGCTGGAGGCCGTGGTCGAGGCTCGTCAGCAGGGCCTGGCCCGCTTCATCGGCGTGACGGGTCACGGCTGGACGATCGCCGCCATGCACAAGTGGAGCCTCGCGCGCTTCGACTTCGACGCGGTGCTGCTGCCCTACAACTTCTTCATGGCTCAGGACGAGCGCTACCGGCGGACCTTCGAGGACGTGCTCCGGATCTGCGGCGAGCGCAATGCCGCGGTCCAGGTCATCAAGTCGATCGCCCGCGGGCCGTGGGCGACGACCGAACGGACCCATACCACGTGGTACCAGCCGCTCGAGGAGCAAGCGGACATCGATCGCGCGGTGCACTGGGCGCTCGGCGTGCCCGGCGTGTTCCTCAACACGGTAGGGGACCTGAAGCTCCTGCCCAAAGTCCTCGATGCCGCCAGCCGGTTCGAGCGTCGTCCGCCAGACGATGAAATGCGGGCCATGCTCGACGCGACCCGGGCGACGTCGCTCTTCGGCCTCGCGACCTGAAGCCAGAAGGTCACGGTACCGGCCGGACACTGGGACATCTCGACGAGAGCACGAGCATCGGACGAGATCGATGCGCTACGGGGAAACACTGCACGAGCGAGGGCTCGACAATGGCCCCCAACGTGATCTCGGCCACCAAGATGTCAGCATCGCCCGACATGAGTCTCGGTGGGTCCGATCACCCGCAAGAGGGAACCTACGGTACATGACCAGCGCTGGACGCGCTGGTCGGCTGCCTCCACGCATAGGCAGCCGCGCGCTGATGGTCAGAGCGATAGAGCTTGCACGTCGCTGTGTACCCGAGCCGGGCAGAATCTCGCCAAGAGTTGGCGCGATCGTCTCGCGGGACGGCGTTGTCATCGGTGAGGCGTTCCGAGGAGAACTCCGGCAGGGAGAGCACGCTGAGTTCACGCTACTCGAAAGGAAATTGCCCGAGAAGACCTTGGCGGGCGCGACCCTCTTCACGACTCTTGAGCCCTGCACCTCCCGCAACCACCCCAAGATCCCCTGCGCGGATCGAATCGTCGAGCGCCGCATCAAGCGTGTTGTCATCGGTACGCTGGATCCGAATGACCGGATCCGAGGGCGCGGGGAACTCCGGCTTCGTTCTGCTGGAGTCGAGATCACTCGGTTCGACCCCGATCTAATGCCCGAGATTGAGGAGCTGAACCGCGATTTCTTGCGAGCGCACGGTACACGTCCTCGGAGGCGACGCAGCCGCGCCGAGATGACCGATCCCGTTACGCACGGGGAGGTGGGGCCGAACGGCCACAGAATTGGCTACACAAAGGCCGGCGACAAGGTGGAGTGGATTCCGGATGACGATAATCCGACGAAGGAGTGGCCGCTTCTGCTCCGGCGCAACGATAAGGCCATACTGAAGGCCTACAACGAGTTCTGGGACAAGGTGTGGTGGAACAGGCATCAGGTATGGCTCGAGAAGATCAAGAGCGGCGAGAGGCCACTATCCGAAGAGCAGAAGCCCGTTTTGAGGAAGGCGATGGAAGCCGCCAAGCGGATCGAGGCCAAATACGGACGGAAGAATCTCGGGTGGG
>JGI25382J43887_10001197_pt1 | contig 10274 bp, 9 predicted proteins | sample GraSoi013_1_40cm_3_FD_43887 | JGI IMG/M metagenome (IMG submission 43887) | reverse complement strand
CGGGGGCGGTCTGCCTCTGATTCGGGGGCGAGGAAGCGCTCGCGCAAGGAACTCATTCCCCAGTCTCTACGTGACCGGGGCAGTGTAGCCGCCCTCCCTGCACGGCCGATATTCTTATGCGGCGATATCTCGGATCCCCATAAGATCCAAGCAAGTTTCGTAGAAGGATATTAGGTAGAGGGTTTTCGTCGCGTGGCACAGATCATGCTCGCGTCTATGCGCACAGAGGGCAGGGCAAGTCCATAAGAGATCCCATGTGTCACAACGCCGTGCGTCACAAAAACGGCCACGCGGGCTTTACGCTCATCGAGCTCGTGGTCGTCGTGGGCCTCATCGCGGTGGTCTTGGCCATTCTCACGGCCGTGATACGTGCCGCGAGCAACTCTTTCCAACTGCGGCGGTCAGCAACGGTCGTGACGTCAGAACTGCGGCGCGCACAGAGCAGCGCCGTGGCGCAGAATATTCCTTACGCCGTGGAGTTTATCCTGAGCAGTCCGTACGGCATTAATGAGTGGAAACAGCCCACTCCGGGGGGAGGATGGGTCGCGGTTCCGCGTCCGGTCACGGGGAGTGAGAACTGGTCATCGCAGGTGAGTATTGCGAGCGTTCCTGGAACACCGAATTGTTCAGGGATCTCGGGGAACGGGTCCAACTGGTGCGTGACGTTCCAGCCTCTGGGTTTTGCGAACCAGGGTGGCAGCGTGCAGTTACAAAACCAATCCGGGACCAGGGCGAGCATTATTCTGAATGCCGCGACGGGGCGGGTGAGCATCACACCATGATGACAGGCGAACGCGGATTTACTCTCATTGAGATTCTGATCTCGCTGGCGATCTTTGCCGTGGTGGTGATCGGCGCGCTCGGCGTTCTGGGCGCCGCGGGGTCCGGCGGGTTCCTCGAAAGCTTCCCGACCGGTTTGGCCGCCACGCGCGTAGCGCGGGACATCACCGCCGCATCCGTCTACCTGCAAACATTTAACGAGTATGCCATGGGTCTGAACAGTTCCACGCTCACTGCCGGTACGTATTCCGCGACCCCGGGAGCCACCTGCAGCACCACCCTCACCTTCACAGGATCTGGACTGGGGTCCCCCCCCGCGCCGCCGGGGCCGCCTTGCAATTACCCCTACCAGCTGAACTGGCAGACATTGACTGTGGTCATCGATCCCCCCTGGTACGCATGCTTCAACACGAGTGGTACCCCGCTCCCGTGCACGGCAACCGCGCCCTGTTTTGTGAAGTACAGCAAGGCGTCGGACTCAAGCTGCAATACCGATACGACCAAGGAGTCCTTGGTCCTCATCGACGCGAAGCTGGCATGGCAGTACTGCCCACGGCCTACGGCGTGCGTCGCGCGGACCCTCGAGATGGACCGATTCCTCCCATGAGGACGCTGCCGATCCGATTCCACCGCGGCGAACACGGCGTCACAATCATTGAACTGCTCGTGGCGCTTGCCGTGTTTGCCCTGTTTATCCTCATCATCGACGCGGTGTTCAGTGGCGCGCGCACGAATGCCAAGAAGATAGAGGTTGCCGCAGACGTGCAGCAGAACGTGCGCAGTGCCGTGTATCGGATCACCCGCGAGGTTCGGGAGACCAACACCTCCCAGATCGTGACGGGCACTGATTCGAACGGCCAAGGCCAGATTGTGTTTAAGTCGGCTCGCTTGGTGGCAGACAACACGGTGTTCTGTTTGTATACAAAGGTGGGGTCCGGACTCGGCTTCGACGCGCGGTGCTGGACTTCTTTCGGAGGCACGTTTTCCTCCGCCCAGCCTCCCGCCAGCGGGTACGCGGGCACCCCGCCGTCCCCGTGCAATACGACAGATGTCCTGTGTGCCACCTACTCGCCCCTCTGGCAGCAGTATGTTGGGTACTCTGCCCAGGGCCCGGCAGGGGGACCGTACACGCTGTACCGGGTATCCGGTCAGCTCACGCCGTTGCCGAATCAGGCGCTGACCACCACGTTGCTCTGCGCGGGATGCGGCGACGTGATCGCAACGAGCATTCAGAGTTTTGGAAGCATCTCGATCTCCGGTGGCATTGTGTCGATGAGCATTCAAGGCCTGGGCAACCCGATCGTGCAGGGCACAGCACTTCCGGCCCAGCAGATCGCGCTGCCCACCCAGTCGATGGTGCGCAATTGACCTCGCCGGTGGCGAGGATCTTGGAGTGCAGAGTCCGGTGAGTGAAATGCTCAAACACATCGCAAGAGAACGCGGGGCCGCACTGGTTACCGTCCTGCTGTTCGTCGTGCTGATCTTCATCCTCATCTCGGCGATGCTGGCGGTGAGCGGCAACGAAGCCATCGTGGCGAGCTTGCAACGCGATAGCGTCCAAGCGGAGGACCTGGCACAGGCTGGCATCCAGGATGCCACACGCCGGATAATGTATGGTCGCTACTCCGCCCAATTCACGAGCACGGTCCCATGCCCAACAACGGCAACGTGGTGTGGGGCGGGCTGGCCAGGTGTGACCGTGACGGTAACACGCGTGTTCATCGGCACTAACGCCGGCTACCTGCAGATCGATGCGACCGCGACCGCGGGTCGGGCCACGCGGCACCTGACGGCGCTGGTACTGCAACAGGTCATTGCCTTCCCCCCGAATATCACCTTCGCGGCCAGTGTAGCATCCAACGGGGCCGCGACGATCGCCTGCGGCGATGTGTATTCGAGCTCGTTCATCCAGTACAAGAACTACCCGACAAACACCGCCCCGGGGTGTACAAACCCGCCGCCGATCACCTATGCGGGGTGGCGAACCAGCGCGGTTCCCCCTCTGGGCATTGCGGCCTGCTACACCAACGCGGCCTGCAAACTGGCCTACCCCGGGAACAATGACGTGGCCCGTTGGTGGCCGGGGACGCGCGTCACCGCTGCCGCAAGTTCGACTGTCGGCCTGACGCTTCTGGGTTTTCAGAATACCACGGACGCCGTCTGCAACAATCCTGGTCCGTCATACAACACCGTGCTCCCAAGCGGCTCAACCTTGCAGGATAACACCCCTGGGAGTGGCCTGAAGCAGTTCGGGTACGACAAGGACACCCCGATCAGCGTACAATCCCAGCTGGTCCCCGCTCTCTTCCCATGCGGGCTGCCCTATGAGTACATCTCACAGGTCGTGAAGGACGAGGGCGGGGCCGTACTCCCGGATGGGACCTGCGACCCCAGCGCAGTGCCGCCCCAACCACTCGTCGGCTGCCGCTGGTTCAAGACTATCATCTTCGATCAGTGGTTCCAGAACTACTGGCGGTTCGACCAAATCCAGCTGACCCCGGTCAAGCGTGGGAATCCGAATGGCTCCGGCAACCAACCATGCGTCGATGCCATCTGCCTGTCCGGCAACGTCCAGCCCGACCTCATCCTCTACCCGCAGTTCGGAGCGGTGCCACCGTTCCCTGACACATCGACCGTTATGAGCAACTACGATTGCATGTTGTACGGGGCGGCCGGCGGAACGCTGAACTCATTCCCACAAACCGGCACGAAGCCCAACGGCTCGCCCTGCACGATGACTGACCTGGGCACCGCGTCCAACCCGGGGATCTTCGTTCTGGGGTGCGCGTCGGGGGGGAACTGGACGATCAATGGCAATCTCACTGGCTACGGCACCTTAGTCATGAACTGTAACTCGGTTATCAATGGCACGGTCACCTATAACGGCACGATCATCGTCAACGGGCAGCTGCAAGCGGGGACTGGGAACGTAACGGTCAATGGGGGCCTGGTCGCGCTGTCGACGCTGCAGTTGATTGGGAACATCACCGTCAATGGCGGTGGCACGGTCACTAGCGTGCCGACCGGGACGTCAAACGTGTACGGGAAGGCTTGGTGGGAACGCTAGTTCACGAACTCGTCACCCGGCTCAGCCTTGCGCCGTACGCGAGTGAGTATGGGGGGAGGCGTGCAGCCGCTCGCGCCCTCCGTCCAGCTCCAAGCCGAGCCGGCCCGCGATACTGGCTGTCGCTGACGCCCATACCGTCGCGGGCGTAGCTGGTGCGCTCGACGCGCTGCGCGATCGTTTCGGCCCTTTGGCACCGCGAATCGCTTTTAAGTAGGCGTTTGCCTACACGATGATCTTGATCGGGTGCGACATTTGACCCGGCGGGATCAGGGCGTCCCCCGCATTCTTATGCACTGATGGCGTGTGATCCGTGCACGCGCCCTGGGAGCTGTGCCGCTGAACTGCGCAACGACCTCTCCGCAAAAGGCTGAACGCAATCAGNATGAAGGGCGAGCGGTCCCCGCTTGGCACGGCAGCCAGCTCACCGGCCCACACTTCATCCAAGCTCCGCTAGAGGTCGTGTCTCTATCCAACGACTACGGCAGAACGGTGCGCCGTACGAGCCAGCGTCTCACCGACGGGTTGCTGCCGATATCGTCCCGCAGGGGCGCCATGTATGTGATGCCTCTGAACCTCCCCCGCACCCAGGTACAGTCTAGTCGGGGGACTCTGCGGGTAGGAGAACAGATGAGGATGGCGCCGGAGCTTAGTCCGCGCCAACCATCGAAGACAACCTAGGAGCTGAAATCGTATGCGCCATCTAGTCTTAGGGCTGGTGATGGCGTTTTTGCTTGTTTCCAACCAGGCCGCGGCTAGTGGCACGGCCCCGGTTGCCTACTTGAGCAACGACGCTGGTCCTAACGTTCTTGCCGTTGACACCTCGAGTTCCACATTGCAACCTACCTCCATCGCCGTCGGGAGTATGGGAACGACGACCTATGGCGTGGCCGTGGGCCCGAAGGGGGCCAAAGTCTACGTCACTGGCGGCCAATCACCAGGGAAGCTCTATGTGATTGATACCGCGACGCGGGCGGTCACCCCGGTCACTGTGGGGATGTATCCCCGCGGCGTCGCAGTCAGCCGCGATGGGTCGCGGGTTTATGTGGCAAACGCCCTCAGCCAAAACGTTTCCGTCATTGACGGAGCTACGAACACCCAGGTGGCGACGGTCACCGGTTTCCGCGGATTCCCGTGGGGCTTAACTGTCTCCCCGGTGAGCAACCGTCTGTACGTGACCAATGTGTATGGTAGCTACGCGGGTGACGACGACGTCAAAGTAATTGATACCTCGACCAACCAAGTCGTGGCAGGGGGAGGGGTGTCCGGTCTCGGGGGCCTCCCCATGGGCATCGCGGTGTCGCCCGACGGAACGCGCCTGTACGCAGCTGATTATGGGAGCGGTCCAAGCGGGAGAGTCTGGGTGATCGATACTGATCCGTCCCTGATGGACGGTACGAATAGAGCGGTTGTCGCCACCGTCACAGTCGGCCCCCAGCCGTTTGGAATCGCCGTGACCCCAGACAGCAAGCATGTCTACGTTTCCAATAGCGGCGGCAACACCGTCTCGGTCATCGATGCGGCAACGGTGAGTTCGGGCGCGAGTTCTCCGATGATTACCGTCGGGAATTCGCCGCGGGGCGTGTCGGTGAGTTCGGACGGAAGCACGGTCTTCGTCGTCAACTGGTTCAGCGGCAACCTGACGGCCATCTCCGTGGCGACGAACACCACACGGAGTATCGCGCCGCCGGGGATTCTCTTCCCGGTTGCCTTTGGCAACTTCGTGACCTCGATCACGTCCATCCCCGTGAATTTCGACGTCGTGCCCAAGGCCATCAACCCCAAGGCCCAGGGGACGATCCCGGTGATGATCTACGGTTCGAAGTCCTTTGATGTGCACACGCTTGATCTGTCGTCGCTGCGCCTGAATGGCATGGCGGTCAAGATCAAGCCCAATGGGGAACTGATGGCGAACTATGGAGACTCCAAGGGGAGTGGGTACGACGATGTCATGGTCCACTTCAGCACGGATGGCCTCCAGGCCACTCCAGGCGACGCCACCGTGACGCTGACCGGTCAGACCATGTGCTCACCGCTTCCCTGCAGCGGAACCCCCATTCAGGGGACCGCCACTGTAACGTTCCTTTACTAACCGCGATTGTCTTCGCTGACACCAGGAGGCCCCAGAACGGGGCCTCCTGGTTTTTGACCCAGCGCTCGGCCTTGTCGCCTGCGGAGGAGTTCGGGGCGGGGTGAAGCAAACCACGAGAAGGACCCCCGCACTCGGTAGGAGAACGACAGCCCCCATGTCTCGAGTCGAACGGCTTCGCGAGCTCCTAGCGCCGCAGCAGCTGGGTGCTCTTTTCATCTCCAAGGAGGAAAGCCGCACCTACCTGACCGGCTTCACCGGGTCAGCGGGCGCAGTCCTCGTAACTGCCAGCGAGGTCCTGTTGCTGGTGGATTTCCGCTACGTGGAGCAAGCGGCTGCGGAGGCTCCCGGCTGTGAGGTCGTCCGCGTCCCTCGTCAAGCGGCTGACGCGGTGGCAGAGATCGTCCGCAGGCGGGAGCTGCAGCGGATTGGCTTCGAGCACGAAGGTCTCACCTATCGGGAGTACGAGGTGCTGAGCAAGGCTCTGCATCCGGCCGCGTTTGTTCCGGTGGAGGGTATCGATCGCTTGCGGTGGGTCAAGGATGCCGAGGAGCTGGCGCACATCCGCACGGCAGCGAGCATTGCCGATGCGGGATTCGCGCACATCCAGCGCTTCCTGCGCCCCGGCGTCCGAGAGCGAGAGGTCGCGCTAGAACTTGAGTTCTTCATGCGCCGTCAGGGGGCGGATAAGGAGGCTTTTGAAACCATCGTCGCGAGTGGGGTGCGCTCGTCTCTCCCGCACGGGTTGGCCTCCAATAAGACGCTAGAGGCAGGTGAGTTCGTCACCTTGGACTTCGGTGCGGTAGTTCGGGGGTACCATTCGGACTGCACGCGAACGGTCGCATTGGGCCAAGCATCCGCTCGCCAGTGCGAGATCTACGCCCTCGTCCTGACCGCGCAGCAGGCGGCGCTGGATGGGCTCCGCCCCGGGCTCAGCGGGAAAGACGCCGACACCCTGGCGCGGCAGGTCATCACAGCAAGCGGACACGGCGATCACTTCGGTCACAGCCTAGGCCACGGCGTGGGGCTGGCAATTCACGAAGGCCCACTGTTGTCCCCGCGTGAGGACGCCCTCTTGGAGGCCGGGATGACAGTCACGGTCGAACCAGGCGTCTACCTGCCGGGGTGGGGCGGAGTACGCGTTGAGGATCTTGTGCTGCTCACCCCGACTGGGTGTGAAGTGCTCACGACAGCCCCCAAACAGCTAATGATCCTCTGACCAAGCGGCCGTGCAGAAGGGGCAGGGGACCAAATTGATGCATGCGCCTAAAGATGGAACTCGGATGAACGCCGTCAGTTGCTCCAACGCGGACGCACTTGATAGAATTCATACGGCTCCGCAGGATCCACGACGGTGTCCGGGGGCCAACAACCCCCTCAAGGCCCGCTGACGTGACAAACGATTTTACGGACCCGCATCTGAGGGTTGAAGGGGAGTACCTGTGATTTCCAGTAACGATTTCCGCCCCGGTGTGGTCATCCAGCTTGACGGCGACCTCTATGCTGTCGTGGACACGCACCACCACAAGCGAGCGCAGCGCCAAGCCTTCGTGCGGGCTCGGCTACGCAACTTGAAAACGGGAGCCGTGCTCGAACGCAACTTTGCCTCCGATGACCGTGTCGCGCAGGTGTCATTAGATCGCAAGCCCATGCAGTATCTGTACCGTGATGGGAACGAGTACGTGATGATGGATCACGAGACGTTCGAGCAGCTGTCGCTCCCGGCAGAACTGCTGGGTGACAGCGCGGGTTACCTCAAGGAGAACACCGACGTCACCGTCGTTTTCTACGAAGCGCGTCCGATCGCCGTCGAGCTGCCCAACGCCGTAGAGCTCGAGGTGGTTGAAACCGCACCCGGCGTCCGCGGCGATACGGTATCGGGGGGATCGAAGCCCGCCCGCCTACAGACGGGAGTGATCGTGCAGGTCCCGTTGTTTGTCTCCCCCGGCGATCGGATTCGCGTCGATACTCGCACGGGAGCCTACCTGGAACGAGTTAAGTAGCTGTCCGGCCAACCGATCCCACCACCAGGCTGTGATCCCGCGTGTTCGCCCGCCCCCGACCGCTAAACCCGCGGTTCAGGTCCCTAGAGCCGTCAGGTGAGTTTTCAGCCCCGATCTTCCCCGGCGTTACTTAGAAACCTCGATCGTTCTGCTATGGAACTTCCATGAAGATAGACCAGATGCCCCCATCGCAGTTCCTCCTGGCACCTAACTTGCTCATATGACAGCACTGAGAGCGATGTAGATCGGTAGGCTCTCAAAGCGCACGACCGGAAGCGGGCTACGGGATACGTCACGAGGGCCCTCCCGGCGTGCAGCGCGCACAAAGAGGTAACATACAATGCGGCACCTACAGAAAGGTCTGCTAGTAGTCACGTTCGTCTTGGGAGTGGCGATGAGCGCGTATGCCGCGCCTTTCGCCTATATCACCAATCAGGGGAGCGGGACTGTCTCGGTCTTCGACCTCGCCACCAACACGGTTGTAGCGACAATCGCGGTGGGAACGTACCCCGTGGGCGTGGCCATCAGCCCCGATCTAACACGGGTCTATGTGGTCAATGCGGGAGCCTTCGGGGCGCCCGGCACGGTCTCCGTGGTTAGCACAGCGACCAACACCGTGATTGGTACGATCCCTGTGGGCATGAACTCGATAGGCGCGGCGCTGAGCCCCAACGGGACAATGCTGTACGTAACAAACCAGAGCAGCGGCACCGTCTCGGTAATCGATACGACGACGCTCGCTGTGGTCGCCACCGTCCCAGTGGGGTGGATCCCCCAGGGCGTGGTGGTCAGCCCCAACGGGCAATTCGTGTATGTGGCCAACCGAGATTCCGGGACCGTCTCGGTGATCAGCACCGCGACAAATACGGTGGTCGGCACGGTGTGGGTGGGGATCTCACCCTCGGGTGTGGCAGTGACCCCCAACGGCTCGCTCGTCTATGTGACCAACTTGCTGAGCAACAGCGTGTCGGTGATTAGCACCGCGACGAACATGGTGATCGCCACGATCCCGGTCGGGGGGTCACCCTTGGGTGTCACCGTCAACTCCACGGGAACGTTGGCCTATGTGGCTTCCCAGGGCAGCGGGACGATCTCGGTGATTAGCACCGCAACCCAGACCGTGGTCAACACGATCTCGGTCGGGGGGGCTCCTCGGAGCATAGGAGTGAGCGCCGATGGGACCACTCTCTATGTGACTAACCTGTCCTCAAACTCCATCATGGTGATCAACGCCGCCACCGGCGCGATCCTCGCATCAGTACCCGTGGGATTCTCGCCCATCGTGATGGGCACCTTCGTCGACGCACCGGCGGCCTCAGTCGGTGGCAGCACCGGGGGCACTGGCGGAGGCACGATAACGAGCAACGAAGAGGCCGAGCGGGATGAAGTGGGCGAGCATGACGAGGGCAAGCATCGCGCACTTGGTCACCAGAAGAAAGATTCCGATCAAAATGAGAGTGACGAGCAGCAACAGGGACCCGGTAGCGGGCAGCATACTCAAGAGAGAGTTGAGAAAGGATTAGAGTAGGGGGTTCGGACAAGCCGAGAGGTCGAGCGTCCGACACACCTACGCCGTCTGTCTCAGATGACTGCGAGGGGATAATCTCCCCCGCAGTCATCTGATTTTGTGCTCGCTCCCCAAGTGACGCTACTCCATGTCTCCGTTCCCTCTAGGGTCTGGGCTACCTCATCCGCATCTGCCGCTCGCCGCACGACGAAAGGGACAGCGTCTCGGATCTACAGGTCCAGTAACCGCCTTGCGACGCATAATGCCCTTTGCTATACTTTCTTCGTGCAAGGCCACCCACGTCTGAGCACCGCGTCCCTGGCGGCTGCGACGCAGCCAGGGTCGGGTGCCAGCAGACCACCGCAGGGTGGTTCTTTCTTTTTGGGGCCGGCCCCGCGCGGTCCGGACGCACGGTCTTGGTGGCTGGACACCCAGTGACGCCGGTCGGAGCCCGTCGGCGTGCCCGCGAGTTAGCCCTGCGGGTCCTCTTCGAGGCCGACATCGGCCGACAGCCAATGGCGGCTGTGATTGATCGCGTGGCGACCGAGGTCCCGGAGCGGGAACGTGCGTTCTTTCATGCCCTGTGCGAAGGCGTGTGGCGTGAACGCGACCAGATCGACGCTCTGCTGGCGCAGTTTACCCTCGAGTGGTCGGTAGACCGGCTCGCGAGTACGGATCGTGCCATTTTGCGGATGGCAGTTTACGAGATGCTGCACCTCGATACGCCGACTGGCGTGGTGATTAACGAGGCCGTGGGATTGGCCAAGGGGTACGGGACGGAAGCATCGGGAAAGTTTGTCAACGGAGTGCTGGGCGCGATCGCCCGGCAAC
>JGI25382J43887_10001196_pt1 | contig 10279 bp, 5 predicted proteins | sample GraSoi013_1_40cm_3_FD_43887 | JGI IMG/M metagenome (IMG submission 43887) | reverse complement strand
CCGCCACAGCCGCAGCCCTCACAGCATATGCTGTCTTAACTCGTGGCCAGTTAGGCCGATAAGTTCCATAGAACGGGCATAAAAGAAGGGGCGGGACACGGTCATCACGAACATGTCTCGCCCCATTCGTTTGTTGGCGGCGCGGCATCACAGTTGCTCTAACTTGGGGTGTCCCTATGGCGACATCACGAGCGCGACCAGCGAAGTCGACCAAGCGCCTTGGCGAACTTTTGCTCGACGCCGGTGTGATTGGCGAGACGCAACTCACCGAGGCGTTGGAAGAGCAGAAGCGGACCGGTAAGCGCTTGGCCCAGATTTTCATCGAGCGCGGGTTGCTGGCCAAGGGCGAAGCCGGGCGCTGGCTGGCCCTTCAGCAGGGCTACGAGTACGTGAACCTAACCTCGGAACCCATCGACGTCAACATCGCTCAACTGCTGTCCGAACCGTTCGTCCGCCGCTTGATGGCNCTCCCGATCCGCCAGGANGGNAAAGACCTGGTCGTGGCGATGGCCGATCCCTCAGATATTCTGGCCATCGATGAGGTNGCACGCGCGACGGGGTTGCGCGTGCAGACGGTCTTTACAACGGAGACGGACCTCGAGTGGGCCATTGAGCAGCTGTTTGAAAACGTGGGGAAGCGCGTCAGCAAAGCCGCGTCCCAGGCCGCGTCCCTGGTGGATGTGATCGAGTTCGGCGAGGGAAGCGCCAATGGGAACGGGAACGGAAACGGAAACGTAAACGGGGACGGTCTCGAAGACGGCGTGCTGGTGCTGGGCAATGAGCAGTCCGCGCCCGTCATCCAGATGGTGGACTCGATCCTGTCGGGGGCGATTGCGTCCCGGACGACCGACATCCACCTGGAACCTCACCTGAAGAACGCGCGCGTCCGCTTCCGGATCGACGGCATGCTCTACGACAAGGCGTCGATCCCGCGCCTGATGTACGCGGCGGTGGTCAGCCGAGTCAAGATTCTGTCCTCCCTAGACATCGCCGAGCACAGCAAGCCGCAGGACGGCCGGATCACGATGCGGGTGCGAGACCACGAATTCGACGTGCGGGTGGGCATTACGAGCACCGCGTTCGGCGAGCGCGTGGTCATGCGTCTGTTGGACAAGAGCAACATATTGCTCGGCCTCGACCGGCTCGGCATCCCGTCCCACCAAGAGGAGATCATTCAGGCGCTAATCCGGAAACCGCACGGCATGATTCTCGTCACCGGTCCCACGGGCAGCGGGAAGACGACAACCCTGTACGCGGGGCTNCAGTCCGTCAACGATCCNGCCCTCAACATCATCACCATCGAAGATCCAGTAGAGTACTACCTCGAAGGGATCTCTCAGATCCCGGTCCGGCCGCGGGCGGGNGTGACGTTTGCCACCGGGCTGCGGAGCATCTTGCGCCAAGATCCCGACGTCGTGATGGTCGGAGAAATCCGTGACGCGGAGACGGCGAAGATCTCCGTCCAAGCGGCCCTCACGGGCCACTTGGTTTTCTCGACCCTCCATACGAACGATTCGGCGGGGTCCGTGGTCCGGTTGGTGGATATGGGCATCGAACCCTACTTCATCACGTCGTCGCTGATTGCGAGCATCGGACAGCGCCTGATGCGCCGCCTCTGTCCTAAGTGCAAGCAACCCCTTGACTTGACCAAAGATCTGATGACCGAACTGGACCTGCCCGCCGACCATGCCTCCCCGATCTACAAACCGGTGGGATGCCAGGAATGCGACCACACCGGCTACCGTGGGCGGTTGTGCGTGATGGAGATCTTTCGAATGAATGACAACATCCGTGATCTGGTCCTGGCTCACAAACCGGCCACGATGTTGCGCGATGCCGCGATCGACAGTGGCATGATCACCATTCAGCAGGCCGCGAAGTCCCGCGTCTTGGATGGAACCACCAGCATCGAGGAACTCCGCCGGGTCATCTACATCGAAGAGTAGCGATCGCGCGGTCTAGAGGTAGGCGGCGAGATCGATACTGGCTTTGATCGGATCGATGCTGTAGGCAATGCGCCGCCCATCCTGCGACAAGTCCACCGGGACGGGATCAATGACGGTGCCCTGCGCATCGCGCACCATTTTCAGCGGAGGTTGCAGCGGGTGGCCTTCCGCTGTCCGATAGACCACGGCGATTTCCCCCGACGAGAGGCGAACCACCGATCCTACCGGATACGCCCCTACGGTGTGAAAGAATAGCTTGGCCAAGTTGGGTTCAAACCGCGTCCCTGCCCCGGCGACAATCGTCTGCACCGCTTGATCAGGAAGCAGAGGCTTGCGGTCGGTGCGTCGGGCCGACGTGCTGGCGTCAAAGAAATCCCCGATGGCCACGACCTGCGTGAACAGGTGTTGGTGCTCGACCTTCAGGAGGCGGGGGTACCCGGAGAGGTCGTAGTTGAGATGGTGTTCGAGGGCGACCAGCATCGCCGTCTGGGAGAGCCCGCGCAAGTGTTGCACCAAGGCGGCACCGTGGATCGTGTGGCGCTCGAGCACCGACTGCTCGGTGGCGGTCAGATGGCTGGACTTGCCCAGCAACGACCGGGGGATCCGCATCTTGCCGACGTCGTGCAGCAAGGCGGCGGTCCCCAGCGCAGGCAACATGGTTTCCTCCAAGCCCATGCGGAGCCCAAGCATCAGCGAGAGCACGGCGACGTTGACGCTGTGGTGACAGGTGTCTTCGTCATGCTGGTATAGGGCGGCGACTCCCAGCAGAGCGTTTCGATCCTGCAAGATGACCTTCACCATCGAGTTCGCCAGCAACCGGGCGTTGCGGAGGTTCAAGGGGCTGCCCTGCACCGCTTGGTAGTTGAGCGCGTCCATCGTCCGCAGACCGATACGGTACAGCTCGCGCGGGGCGATCAGCGCCTCCTTCGCCTCGTCAATGCTCTGCGTGCGGGGCGGTCCGGTCTTGATGTAGTGCAGGTTGGCCTCGGCGACGGCGTCCCCGACGGCGGGTCCCCCACCGGATGCCGCGACCAAGATCTCCACCAATCGGGCGGCCTCCTCGAGGCTCACGCCCTGGAGAAACTCGAGACTGCCCACGCGCTGGGCCATGAGTTGCTCCAAGAGTCCCGAAGCGTGCAGACTCTCCTCAAGCAGGATGCGATCCCCGAGAAAGAACGCATCCTCATAGACATCGAAATGCACGGATGGCCGCGCCTTCAAGATCACGCTCAACCCGCCATGGAATTCGTGAATGGACTGGGCGACCTGCGGGTGGCCCGGCAGGTACAGCAAGGCATTCTTACGCGCGGCTTCCAGCAGGCGCAGCACCGTACCCGGGCGGTCCGCCGAGATAGTCTGTGACAGCGGGAAGCTAAAGAGCGTGGGGGGGCTCGGGAAATGCGTCATGTCCGGCGGGGCCCGCCTTCTCCGCCGGCGAGGATTTCACGCGCGGCATCCCGCAATGTCCGACGCCCTTGACCAAATACCCACCGGGCGCGCGCAAGGCGGCGCAGCATCGGAAGCGCCTCTACTATGCGCAGCCGCGCGAACGCCTTCAGCGCTGCGACCTTCACAGAGACCACATCTTGCGTCCACTGGGGAGAGCGGAGCACCTGCTGGATCCCGTCGACGACGCGGGGATCGTTCGGCACGTCCCCGCCGCTGAGCACGCTGTACTGAATGCGGGGATCAGGGTCGCGGAGGAATCCGATCAGGGCAGTGCGCGCTTGATCACCGGGGATCTTCCGCAGGGCCTCAAGGGCCTCCCGCCGCACCCGGTACTCGGCGTGGGACGCTAGCGGCGTCAGATACTTCACCCCGGCAGGATCGTGCAACTCGCCGAGCACGAAGACGAGATTGCGGGCGAGGTGCCACGCGGCAGTGGGTAAGGATGCACCCAGCAGGTCGGCCCGCCCAGCGTAGATGTTGGCCATCAGAGTACACAACTGTCCCCGCTGGGCGGCTTCCGGCTCGCGTTCCAATAGCCGGACAAGGTGAGGCACAGCCAGCTCACGTACCGCCATCAGCGCTTGCTGGACGTCGTCGGATGGACCAGTCCGCCGTTGCAAAGTGTCGCGCACAAGTCGGGCGAGCAATCCACGATCCAGGACCCGGTTCAACTCGGCGTCGATCGTGGCGCCAGTCTCCGCGGCGCGCCCGCGCGCATCTTGTAACGCCTGCAGCCCTATGCGCAGGGTAGTGTACTCTTGGGCATCTGCGAGGTCCGTGAGGTGGGCGCACAGCGCTTTCGCGGAGTCCGCAATCTCTTCGGGCCGTTCTTGCAGGTCCAGGAGGTTGACCAGGCCGGCGATCGCGTCGTGGGCGACCTCCCGCTCGGACACCCTCCGGCGCAACACGTCCAGCGCCTCTTCCTCGTTGGGCCCCATGGTCAGAAGGGCGAGATCAATTCCCTCCCAGGTATCACGGTTGGACTGACCATCCTCCGCCTGGCCGAGCCAGGGGGAGCGCGACCCTGCTTTTTCACCCCCGGCGGCGATGGCTGTTTGCAGGAGGGCGGCCACTTCGGCCGCTTTCTCCTCCGGAACTCGGAGGTCAGCGAGAAACCGCCCCAGCCCCGCAGCGACGTCGCTCTGGGCGACAGGGCCCAAGACCAACAGGGCGATCTGCTGTCCGGTCAATTCACTCAGAATGGCTCGTCCGCTTCCCCCTTCCACCACTTGAGACACAAGCTCGGGAGCGAGGGCGGCACGGACCGGTTCGTCTAGCTGCAGGACGCCCTGCGCCAGATTCTGCAAGAGTGCTTCTTGGTCTTCGTGGGGCTCGTCGACGATGGCGCGGTCGAGGGTCTCCAGTGTCATCAGCAAATGGTCGACGTCAATCTGGGCATCGGCGTGCGCGGGACCCGCGACGGCGAGGTGGACACTCATCAGCATGCGAGCGGTCGCGGCGGGCCCCTGGCGCAGCACCGTGAACACCGCGTCCCGCTGTTCGGGGGAGAGCCGGCGCGTGCGGATCAGAGCTTCCACGATGCCCGCTTCGGAGAGCGCATCGGTCGTGGCCCGCAGCATCATCGCTTTCACGATGATGTGGGGCAGGTCTTGGCTCAGCACCAGCGGTTCCACCCCGCCGGCCGCCTCCAGCGCTTGCCGCTCCTGGGATAGGATGCGGAGCAGCGCAGCGATTTCGCCCTGGTCGACGCCGGGGAGGACGGCAACCGAGGCAAGGTTGCGCACATAGAAAAAGTAGGCCAATGAGTCCATGCTGCCTTCGGTGAGGGTGGTCCCGTCGGCGAGGAGCTTGTCTTTATTCACTTGCACACCAATGGCTCCGTACCGCTGCAGGTAGCCACGCAGCGTTGCGGTGACATCCGTCACGGTAGCCTGAGCGGAGGCGTGCGTCGAGGAGTACAGCTGGAAGGTCTTCAGACCAGCGTGCAGCCGCCGAAGCGCTTTTTCGAGTGATTGCCGTTGCGCTTGTTCCATTCTGGTTGTCCGACACGATCCGGGGGCCTGACGGTCCCCGACCTGGGATACAGTCCCATGCGAAGAATTCCTTTAGATAGAATTCCCTAGACAGTGCCCTTAGAGACGGGGGAAGCCTTGTTGCAGCCCGCCGCGGGCCTGCTATACTCGGGCATAAGCAAAGACGGGGAGGAGTACCCGCTCGCCTGCAGGAGAGAGGGGAGCCCACCGAGTGGAAGGCTCCCTAGCGTGGTGCGGGGAAGGTCGCCCCCGAGCGATTCGGAAGATGCCGTCAGATAGGGACGGCCCAGGTCCGAGGGGATGCGCCCCTGAGCGCGCTCTAAAGAGCCGGTTGCTGAGCACGGGCGGATCGTTCGCCCGCGTGCGCGACGCGGAACGCGGGTGGCACCACGGAGCGAAAGCCCCGTCCCAACGGACGGGGTCTTTTTGTTGGGACAGGATGGGCGACTCCACGTCGATGGCGAGGGCAGGGGGTGAGGACATGGTGAAAACGCTACCGACAACCTATGATCCGCGCCAAGTGGAGATGGCGCGGTACAAGATCTGGAAGGATGCGGGTTACTTCCGCGCCCTCCCCGATCCCAAACGCCGCCCGTGGGCGGTGATGATGCCTCTGCCCAATGTCACCGGCGAACTTCACATCGGCCATGCGCTGAATAATGGGATGCAGGATGTCCTGNCCCGTTTTAAGCGGATGCAAGGCTTCAATGCACTCTATCAGCCGGGGACGGACCACGCGGGGATCGCGACCCAGAACGTGGTGGAGCGCGCGCTGGCCAAAGAGGGCATTCGCCGCGAAGCCCTCGGCCGCGAGAAGTTCCAAGAGCGCGTGTGGGAGTGGGTCAGGAAGTATGGCGGCATCATCTATGGCCAGCTGGAGCGCCTGGGGATTTCGTGCGACTGGGACCGCAAGATCTTTACCCTCGACCCCGCCTACTACGACTCCGTGATGGAGGCGTTTGTCCGCCTATACAACAAGGGGCTCATTACGCGCGGCACNTACATGGTGAACTGGTGCCCGCGCGATGGCAGCGTGATCTCCGACCTGGAGGTGGAATACGAGGAAGTCGACTCTCACCTCTGGTATGTGCGCTATCCGGGAGCGGACGGGGGAGCCGGCATTGTCATCGCGACCCAGCGGCCTGAGACCATCTTGGCTGATGTGGCCGTCGCGGTGCACCCCGACGATGCGCGGTACCAGGGCCTGGTGGGTCAGTTTGTGCTGGTGCCCATCGTCAATCGCCGGGTGCCCGTGATTGCCGACCGGCGCATAGATCCCCGATTCGGGACCGGCGCGCTAAAGGTCACCCCTGGACACGCCCCACTGGATTATGAGATCGGTCAGGAGCACCATCTTCCCACGCTCGTGACCCTCGATCTGCAAGGCCGCATGACGCCGGATACCGGGAAGTACGCGGGGATGGACCGTTTCGCCGCGCGTGACGCGGTAGCTGCGGACCTAAAGGTGCTAGGGCTGCTGGAGCGCGTCGAACCCTACCGCACGAGCGTGGGACACTGCGACCGCTGCCATACAGTTATTGAGCCCTACATCAGCGAGCAGTGGTTTGCGGACATGAAGGGGATGGCTCAGCGGGCCGCGGAGGCGATTCGCGCTGGCCGCGTCCGCTTTCACCCGCAGCGTTGGGCGGAGGTGGCCCTAGACTGGTTGGACCAGATCCGGCCGTGGGTGATCTCCCGGCAATTGTGGTGGGGGCATCGGATTCCCGTATGGCAGTGCGGGTCCTGCGGGACCCGTCAGGCGAGCAAGACGCCCCCCGCCCGCTGCACGAAGTGCGGGGAGGGAAATCTGATCCAAGATTCCGATGTCCTGGATACTTGGTTCAGTTCTGCCCTGTGGCCATTTGCCACGCTGGGCTGGCCGCAGGACACCGCCGATCTCCGCTACTTCTACCCGACGAGCGTGCTGGTCACCGATCGTGGCATCATCTTCCTGTGGGTGTGCCGGATGATCATGGTAGGTTTGCAGTTCATGGACACGGNGCCCTTTGCTGACGTCTACATCCACCCGACCGTGCTGACCCTTGACGGCCGGCGGATGAGCAAGTCGCTGGGGACTGGCATCGATCCGTTGGAGATGGCGGATACACGCGGGTATGGCGTGGATGCGGTGCGCTTTGCCCTCGTCATGCGCGCGTCACAAACGCAGCAGGATATGCGGTTTGGCGAGAAGATGATCGAGGATGTCCGCAATTTCAACACGAAAATCTGGAACGCGGCGCGCTTCGTGCTGATGAACCTGGACGGCTTTGATCCGAACGCCTCCGTGGGCACGCAGTCGNCGGCCGATCGCTGGATCCGCAGCCGGTACGCCCGGCTGGCCGGGGAGGTCACCGCCAATCTGGACTCCTACCAGTTCGATAAAGCTGCCAAGGCGCTGTACGATTTCATCTGGAACGAGTACTGCGACTGGTACCTGGAGCTGGCGAAAGTCGACTTGCAAACCCTGCCCACAGACCGCGCCGGAGATTCGGCCGGGCGGCGGACCGCCGTGCAGCGCACCCTGTCGTCGGTGCTAACAGGTGCGATGCAGCTGCTCCATCCGATCATGCCATTTCTCACAGAAGAGGTCTGGCAGACACTGCCACATGACGGCCCCAGTATCATGATTTCCCCCTGGCCGCAGGTTCAATCAGCGTGGATCGATCCTGCCGCCGAACAGGAGTTGGAGGTCGTGATGGCGGTGGTGCGGGCCGTGCGCAGCCTGCGGGCGGAGCTGTCCATTCCCCCGGCACAACGGATTCCCGCATACGTATATGCGGAAGAGCATCAGATTGGCGTCCTGCGGCGGGCGAGCCGCTATGTGGAGGCTTTGGCGAAGGTTGGGTCAGTAGAGCATCACGCGCTCCGAGATTCCCGGCCGGCTCACAGTGTCGCCTCCGTGCTCGCGGGGGCAGAGATTCACCTTCCGCTCCAGGATCTGGGCGGGATCGTGGATTTTGAGAAAGAACGCCGCCGGCACGGGAAGGGACTNGAGGCTCTCCACACCGAACTGGAGCTCCTCCAGCGCCGGCTGGCGGATGAGGCATTCCGAAAGAATGCCCCCCCCGAGGTCGTCGCGCAGCAACGCCAGCGCCAGGAGGATCTGCAGACGCGAGCAAGGCGCCTGCAGGAACTGCTGGACAGCCTCGCGTCCATCCGGTGAGAGACCGAGCCGATGTCCGCCAGCTCGACGCCGCTCGCCAGGCGGTTCGGGCGGTGGGTGCGGCCCTCCGAGCTCACCGTCTCTACGCCGCCGGCCACAGTAGCACGCAGCGTGCCTTGCTGGACGCGCAAAACGCCCTGCGAGCCTATGCGGGTGCATACGGGTCGTTGCACTGCACGGTCGCCGCCCGCGGCGTCAGGTTTGACTTCGATTCGCACCCGTCTGAAGACGACGTGCTCGCTGAACTCAGTCGAGCCCTTGCCGCCGCCAAAAGCGCCAGCATCACTTTCCTCGCGGGCGTAAGCGCGGACCAGATCGGCGCGCTCGTGGAAACGCTCCACCTGCCGCGTCCCGCGTTGGATAAGGCAGGGGGCGCCAGCCGCCTGCTGCGAGAACGCGGCGTGCAGGCGATCGCGCTCGAGGACGATGTGGCGTCCATCCCCGCGCGGTCCGACGTGGGGGAGACCCTACTCCGAACTCTGCAAGCATCCCCGGACAGGCTCATCTTGCGCCTCCAGGAGATCGCAGGCACAGGCGCACAGGACGCTATCCGCATGCTCGTTGATGCCGATCGTTCGATTGCGAGCTGGCNGCCCCCGGCACGCGAGGACGCCTGGACGAAATTGGCCGCCGCCGTTGCAGCTACGGTGCCTCCGTTGCGAACGTCCCTCTGCCAGGCGATCATCGGCGCTGTACAGGAGCCCTGGGCGGCGTCCCTCGCGTCCCGGTGGCCGCCGGCGCTTATCGCCGAGATCCTGGGTGCCTACGCGGGATCGTCTGGGTCCTCGGTGGAAGGAACTGCAGCTTCGCTGCGCGAGCTCAATCGCGCAGCCCCCATGGTCCGTCCGCCCCGCACTGAGCCAGTGGAGCCCGCATCCCAGAAGGCTGCGCGTGATGTGCTGCTTTCTGTCGGCGATGTGTTCTTAGCCCCGTATGCCGTCGCGCGATTCCTCAATGCGATCGCCAGGCTCGAGGCTCCCAAGTTCGCCGAGGGCCTCCGACTGGTCGAACGCGACACTGTCGCGGCCGTGGGGGGGGAGGACATCCACACCGTGGCGCGCGTCCTGATCGGGCTCGCGGTCTTAGCCCGGCGGCTCCCCGATGCCCGCGGTGAGCTGGCCCGGGTCACGCTCCATCATCTACTGACGACGGGGGTTCGCGACCTGGTCGCAAAAAACGTGGCGGAGATTACAGATGAACGCCACCCGCTGCGCGCTGCTTTGACAGCGGCCCCTGAAGAGGCCGTGCTGCTTTTGCTGGATCTGCTCACAGACGAAGAGCGAATGGCTGTCCGCCGGCAGTTGGTCGCCTTACTGTCCATCCTCGCCCGCGGTCGACTCTCCCTGTTGGCCACCCACGTCGCGGATCCGCGGTGGTACGTGGCCCGTAATGTCGCAACTGCGATGGGGCAAATGCGCGATCCCGCCGCGGTGCCATACCTGAAGTCCGCGCTTCAGCATCAGGATATTCGGGTCCGGAAGGAAGCGCTGGCCGCATTATCCTCTGTCGGGACACGGGAGGCGGTTGCTGTGCTCACCGAAACCCAGCGCCACCCCGATGCGGCGACGCGAGCGGCGGCCTCGCACTGGCTCAAGGCCGTCGGGCAGCCACCCATGCCCTCATGACCCCGTCGTCGGAGATTGCCCAGGTACTCTTTGCGGCCGTACAGCAATTCCGCCACTACGGGGCCACGCATCCCGCCGCACGCCAGGCGGGACGTCAGTTTC
>JGI25382J43887_10001195_pt1 | contig 10280 bp, 10 predicted proteins | sample GraSoi013_1_40cm_3_FD_43887 | JGI IMG/M metagenome (IMG submission 43887) | reverse complement strand
GGCGCTCGCCGCCCTGGAGCCCGTTCCGCAGAGCCCGACCCGGGAGCTTCTCGCCCACGTCGCCCGGGCCCTGCTTTCGCGGAGCCACTGAAGATGACGGCGGCCCCGCCACCCTCCGCGGAACCCGGCAGGAAGGAGCAAGAGCGCGATCTGCTGCACGAGGTCGCGGATGCGGTCGGCGCCCTGATGGAGTTCTGGGGTTTCAAGCGCGTNATGGGGCGCGTCTGGACGCTGCTCTACCTCCGCGGAGAGGCGNTCTCCGCCTCCGAGCTGTGCGACCAGCTCTCCATCTCCTCCGGCGCCGCCTCGATGGCGCTCTCCGAGCTGGAGCATTGGGCGGTGGTCCGGAGGATCCGCAAGCCAGGCGACCGGCGCGAATACTTCGAGGCTGAGACGGACATCTGGAAGATGATCTCGCGCGTGCTGCGCGAGCGCGAGCTGGCGCAGATCGAGCGCGCGGTCGAAGTCTTCGAGCGCGTGCGCGAGAAGCTCCGGACCCTGCCCGCGCCCGGGGAGCGATCGCGCCTCGACGACATCGCGGACCGCCTGGGCAAGCTCGTCGATCTCGCCCGCGTCGGACGGGGATTGCTCGTCGCGCTGGTGCAACAGGGGCGCGTCGATCTGGGGCCGCTGGTGCGGTTTCCACGCTCCCGCCGATAATCGGGTTGGAACATCATGACGTGTACAGTCTAAAAGCGTAGTCGCTAAGCCGCCTTCGGCGGCCGCGACTAGAACTCCACCGCCACCCCGAACCGCCACGCGTGGTCGCTCAGAATCAGCGTCCCGCCTTGGTGGAAGTCGCTCAGATACGTCCACCCGTATTCCGCGAACAGCGACGCGCGTTGGATGCCGGTGTCCACATACGCTTCCCGCGCGAGCTCCACGTCGAGCGCGTTCAGGTTGAGGGCGATGCCGAGCGCGGTCGTGTACCCGTTGGTCCATCCCGATCCGCGCCCGCCGCGCTGCGCGTCGCTGGAGACCGCGCCTCTTCCGTTGTACGAGACCCAGAGGGCGCGCATCAGGCCTGCCTGCGCGTAGGGAATGAAGGGAAAGCGCTCCCAACGATCCGCGAGCCAGTCGAACCGGTACGTGGCGATCAACCCGAATGGGAAGATGTTGAGGGTGGTGGTGTCTTGCGCCTGCTGGACATTGCCGGGCGTCGAGCCGGGCACGATCGTCTTCCCATAGTTCTGCCAGAACCCGGCGGTCACCCCCACGAGCACCGATCCGAAAGGATGCGCCACCTCCCAGTCGAACTCGAGCTGATATCTGGGCGGGGCGCGCGGGCCGAACACGTCGTGATACGGCGTTCCCGTCAGGCCGGGCTCCGAGTCCACCTTCGGGTCGTAGCGGTCCATCTTGAATCCGACGAGAAAGCGCCGCGGCCGCCGCTCCTCCGCCCGCGCGGCCGGCCCCAGGAGAGCGAAGACGGCGATCAACGCCGCGCCGTTGCGCGCCCCGCGGCGCCTTCGCAGCAGCAGCGCGAGCGCGATGGCGACCGCCGCGATCCACGCCGATGCGCCGCCGGTGGCGCAGCCATGCCCGCCTTCCGCGCTGCCGCCCAGGTCGCGATAGTGATCGTAGAAGTCCGCGGAAAAGACGGGAAACCCGACCACAGGCAGCGAGGGGTCCGAGACGTTTCCGTACGTATCGCGCGCCACGACCGTCACGGTGTACCCGGCATCGTTCTGGAGGGCGCTGCCATTGTCGGTGTGATCGATGTCGGCGTTGGTGCCCGTGACCCTGTCCGCGACGCCGCCGTCGCTCGCCGTCCCCTCGGGCACCACATGAACGTCGTAGTTCGCGATGGTTTCGGCGGAGTTGCCGGCCGACCACGACACGCGAAGGTGGCTGTCACCGGGGCTGATCCCGAGGCCTTGCGGCGGCGTCGGCTTGGCGAGCGCATAGCTCACGGTCACGGACGCGCTGGAAAGCCCTCCCAACGCGAGGTACTGCACGCAGAGGACGTTCGTCACCGGGTTTGCGGAGGTAGCGTTGACGATGGCGGGGTCGTCGCATCCCCCGATGCCGCCATCGGTGAGCGCCATCTGGTTCGCGCTGACCGTGTCGGCTCCGGTCTGGGTCACCGTTTCGGAGCGATTGATCTGCGGTGTCGGAGAAGAAGGATTGGTAGTGCAGCTGGCCGGATCCCGCGAGCCCAGCAGCTTGACTTGCTCGCTTCCCGGGATGGGGGCGACCCCCAGATTCCAGGTCGCAATCAGCTGCATCGTCTTGCAGTTGCTCGACCCCACAAGAACGCCAGCACTCGAGTTGTTGACCTGCAGGGACACTGCGCCTGCCGTGAACGACGCGAGCGCGAGTGCGAAGGCCGGGGCCAGACGCATGTGGTGTCGGGTCATAGCAAGGAAGGGGCCAGCCGTGGGGCCTCCTGGCTCCCGGCGCAGGCGGCTATGCCCCTGGGTTGTTGCCGGAGCTGTCGTGGACCTCTGACAATTTGTCAGCGGCGATCTACCCGCGAGCGGACAGCTTGTCAGCGTGCTCGGACGCGAGCAGTTCGGCGATTTGCACTGCGTTGGTAGCGGCGCCCTTGCGCAGGTTGTCGCTGACCACGAAGAGCGCGAGCCCGTTCGGTCCCGACAGATCGGTGCGGATGCGGCCGACGAGCGTGTCGTCGTTGCCCGCGCCGAGGAGCGGCATGGGGTAGATGTGCTCCTTGAGATCGTCGATCACCTTCACGCCGGGCGCCTGGCGGAGCACCTCGCGCGCCTGCTCCGGGGCGAGCGGACGCTTGAAGAAGAGGTGCGCAGCCTCTGAATGGCAGTAGAAGACGGGCACGCGCACGCAAGTGGCGGAGACCGCCAGATCCGGGAGACCNAGGATCTTGCGGCTCTCGTTCACCAGCTTCATCTCCTCGTCGGTGTATCCGTTGCCGCTGTCCTTGCCGATCTCCGGCAGGAGGTTGAAGGCGATGCGATGGGGAAACTTCTCCGCCTTCAGCTCGCCCATGTTGAAGAGCGTGCGCGCCTGCGTCTGCAACTCGTCAATGCCCTTCTGGCCGGCGCCGGAGACGGACTGATAGGTCGAAACGATCACTTTCTCGAGCCCCGCGACATCGTGCAGCGGCTTCATCACCACCACCAGCTGGATGGTGCTGCAGTTCGGATTGGCGATGATGCGCCGCCCGCCCTGCCTCACCGCCAGCTCGACGTCCCGCGGGTTCACCTCCGGCACGACCAGCGGGCAGTCCGTCTCCATCCGGAACGCGCTGGAGTTGTCGATCACCACCGCGCCCGCGCGGGCTGCGTGTGGAGCGAATTCGCGCGAAACGGCGGCGCCCGGCGAGAAGAGCGCGATGTCCACGCCGGCAAACGAGTCCGGCTTCAGCCGCCGGACCACCACCTCGTTCCCCATGAACTCGAGCTTCTGCCCTTCGCTCCGCTCGGAGGCGAGCGGGACGAGCTCCCGCACGGGGAACTCGCGCTCTTCGAGCACTTTCATCATCTCGCGGCCGACGGCGCCCGTCGCACCCGCGATCGCCACCTTGTACTGCCTCATCTCATCCGCCTCGCGCTGGAAATCCCTGCACGTAATCCGGTGCCAGGGAGAAGCATGCGGACGCATCGTACGATGCCCCGCGCAATCGCGGTAGACAAAGGAGCGCCACCGCCGCGGCCCGCGGTGGCGCGCGCACGAGGCGGGCTCCTTCGGGCAACCGCAGTTCCGCTGCGAGGACGACCTGCGCGGGCGCTTGCGGCACCCCATCGCGAAACGCCTGGACGAACAACTCGCCCTTTCGCGCCTCGGTGGCCGCGTACACGAGGCCGCGCTCGCCTGCGGCGATCGCCTGGAGGCTGGAAGCGCCTGCGATGGGCAGCTTGCGCGCGTACGCGATCGCCTTCGCGGCGGCCAGGCCCACGCGCAGGCCTGTGAAGGAGCCGGGCCCGAGCCCCACCGCGACCGCGTCGATGCCGTCGAGGTCGCCGAGTGCCGCAGGAAGGACGTCGCCCGCCTTGGCGGGCGGCTCGAAGCTCCGCTCGCGCACGACCCGATCGTCTTCGAGGAGCGCGCAGGAGGTGTGCGGGGTCGAGGTGTCGAGGGCGAGGACCCTCACTCGAACCACTTCCGCATCGCGTCGTTGCGGAACGCGTAGAGCATCAGCGTGAGCAGGAGCGCGATTCCGACGACGTTCGCGACCTCGCGGAAACGGACGGACAGCGGCCGGCGGCGGATCCCCTCGATGAAGGCGGTGAGGACGTGGAACCCGTCGAGCACCGGCACGGGGATCAGGTTCATCAGCCCGAGCACGATGCTGATCGCGCCCATGGTGAACACCAGCTCGCGCCAGCCGTTCTCCGCGGCCTTGCGCGCCACGTCCGCGATCATCAGCGGCCCACCGATCGCGCGGCTCGAGATGTGCCCGGTGACGATCCGGACGATGCCGATGGCCTGCTTGCGGACGAACCCGCCGGTGTTGCTGACCGCCCGGTAGGCGGCATCCGGAAGCGCGTAGCGTACCCAGATCCGCTCGGCGTCCGCGAAGCCGTTCAGATCCGGGGCGGCGCCCAGGTCGGGCACGTCCTGGAGCAAGCCGGTCTCGTCGCGGTCCTTGCGGAGGTGGGGCGTGACCGTGAAGGTCAGCTCCTTGCCGTCGCGGCGCACCGCGATCCGGACCGGCTGCGTTCCCGCGGCCTTGATCGCGGCGTCCACCTCGTCGCTCCAGGAGAGCGCGGGGCGTCCGTTCACGGCCAGGACGCGATCGCCGCGCTTCAGGCCCGCCTCTTCGGCCGCTCCGCCGGGCTGGACGGCGAACAAGGTGAGATCGCTCGCTTCGAGNCCATAGTCGCCGGGGGCAACCGGGGCGGGGACCGTGAGCGAGAGCGGCTTGTCGGACCAGAGCGTTCCACCGGGCGCTTGCACCGCCTCGGGCCGCAGCACGTCGAGCTTCAATGCATCCGAGCGCGCCGAGAGCTGCTCCTGAAGCTGCTCCCAGTTCCCCACCGGGACGCCGTCCAGCTTGACCACCTTGTCGAACGTCCGCACCCCTCCCCTGCCCGCGGAAGAATCCGGCGAAATCACGGTGACCTGCGCGGCACGGGGAACGGCGGAGATGCCGATGCGGCCGTGCTTCACGGTCTCGACCGGGTCCGTCTCCTCGTGCACCGCCGGCACGACCCGCAGCGTCTCGCGCGCGCCGCTGCGCTCGACTTCCATCGTCACGGGCTGACCGCCGTGCGCGCGGATCTTTTCTTGAAGTCCGCTCCAGCCCACGACCGGCTCGCCGTCGATGCTCACGATCCGATCGCCGGATCGCAGGCCCGCCAGCGCCGCCGGGGATTGCGGCTTCACGTACCCGACCTTTGCCGCCAGGTCCTGGTGCGGGGCGGCGAAGACCACGAAGTACAGGGCCACCGCGAGCGCGAAGTTTGCGGCCGGTCCGGCGAAGGCGATGACGCCCTTCTTCCAGGGCGGCTGCTCGAGGAAACCCCGCCCGCGATCCTCGGGAGCGACTTCCTCGTACGGATTGTCGCCGGCGAACTTCACGTATCCGCCGAGCGGCAGCAGCGAGACGCGGTATTCGGTCTCGCCCGCGTTGAAGCCGAAGAGCCTCGGCCCGAAGCCGATCGAGAAGCGGATGGCCCTCACGCCCAGCGCCTTGCCNACGATCAGGTGCCCGAGNTCGTGGAAGAACACGACCACGCTGATCACCAGCGCGAACGAGAGCAGGGTGAAACCCGCCGACTGGACGAAGGTCATGGAAGCACGAGTTTAAATGTGCATGGTGCGGCGCGCCAGCAGGGTCAGGTAAGGAGGCGTGCACAGAAGAGGACAAAGGGGGCGTTGAAGAGGAGCGCGTCGATGCGGTCGAGCAGGCCGCCGTGGCCCGGCAGGAGCCGCCCGCTGTCTTTCGCTCCAAACGCCCGCTTGAGCATCGATTCCGAGAGATCCCCCAGGGGTCCGAGCACAGCCGCNCCGGCGCCGATGAGCGCCGCGCCCCAGGCGGAAAGCTCCGGAAGCCAGATCTGCCGCACGACCAGCGCTCCGGCGATGCTGCCCGCTGCACCGCCGAGCGCGCCCTCCCACGTCTTGCTGGGCGAGATGCGCTCGTACAGCTTGCGGCGGCCGAAGGCGCGGCCCGNGAAATACGCGAACGAGTCGTTGAGCCAGGTGACGGCGAGGGTGAGGAGGATCCACCACTCCCCCCGTGGCATCCCGCGCAACGGCAGCAGCGCGGCGAGCAGCAGGCCGGGATAAGCCGCGCCGAGGACCGCAAGACCGACGCGACGGGGGGCGCTCGGGATGTGCGGCTCGAACAAAAGGGTGTCCGCGAACGCGAGGATCACGACCGCGCTCAGGACCAGGTCCGTGGTCATCCACCCGGGCGACGCTTCCTGCAGCAGCGGGATGAGGAAGGCGGCGGCCGTGGACACGATCGCGGCGCCGCTCAGCTCCGTGCGCGGCAGCTGGTTGAGCTCGAAGGCGCAGGCCGCTGCGGCGGCCCCGATCAGAAGCGCCAGCGGGAACCCGCCGCGCCAGATGAGCCACAGCACCCCGGGCAGGAGCACGACCGCGGTGGTCACCCGAATGACCAGGTTCCGGTTCTTTTCGCTCATGCGGTGCGGATCTGCGCGCTCGTCTTCCCGAAGCGCCGTTCGCGCTTCTGGAAATCCTCGATGGCGAGCAGCAGATCGAGCTCGCCGAAATCNGGCCAGAGCGTCTCGGTGAAATGGATCTCCGCATACGCCAGCTGCCAGAGGAGGAAGTTCGAGACACGGAACTCCCCGCTGGTGCGCACGACGAGCTCGAGCGGCGGCAGCCCCTCGGTCCAGAGGCGGTCTTCGATCGCCCTGGCGTCGATCGAATCCGGGTCGATGCGGTCTGCGGCAATTCGCCGCGCCATGGCGATGATCTCCTCGCGGCCGCCGTAGCTGAGCGCGAGCGTCAGCGTCATGTCAGTGTGCGTCGCGCTGTCGCGGCGGAGGGCCTCCAGCGGATCGCGAACGCGTGGGGGGAGCCGATCGAGCTCGCCGATGGCGTGGAGCCGGATGCCGTTCTCCATGATCTCCGGCCGCTCGCGATGCAGGTAATCGCGCAGCAGGTCCATCAGGCCCGCGACTTCGTCCGGCGGACGCTCCCAGTTCTGGGAAGAGAACGCGTACAGGGTGAGCGCGCTCAGGCCGAGGCGGCGCGCGGCGCGCGTCACCTCCCGCACGGAATCGCTTCCGCGGCGATGACCTTCCAGCCGGCAGCCCCCGCTGCTCCGCCCAGCGGCCATTTCCGTCCATGATGATGCCCACATGGCGCGGGAGCGGGCGCTGCGCGACCTCCGCCTTGAGCTGGGCGATGTCCCGTTCGATACGAGGCATGAAGGCGCGGGCACCATAGCAGGAATGCTGCGCGGCGCGTCGTTCGGGTTAGGTTACCTTCCGTGCCCGGCTGGTTCGGCCCATTTCGCATCGAGCGCCAGGTCGGCCGCGGCGGCCTTGGCGCCGTCTACCGTGCGGTCGATTGCCGGACGGGCGTCACTGTCGCCCTGAAGATGCTTCCGCCCGGAACGGACCCGTCGTCTACGCGGCGGCTCCGCCGCGAGTTCGAGGCGCTGCGGCATCTGGACCATCCCAACATCGTCCGCGTGCTGGACGCGGGCGACGTCGACGGCATCTCCTGGCTGTCGATGGAGTTCGTGGACGGCATGGCGCTGCGCGAGTGGCTGGTGGTGGCCGGACAGCCGAAGCTGCTCGAGCCCGAGCCGGAGATGGATGCGCCCGAGGGCGTGGACCTCGACGTGCTCTTCGAGGAGCCGGACTCCGGCGCCTTGCTCGCGGCCGCGCGGGCCGGCCGGTTGCGGCTCGAGACCGGGCTCGACGCGACGCTGACCGACGAGGCGCAGCTCGAACAGAACAATCCCGACCGCCTCCATGCCCTCTGCGAGGCGCTCGCGCAGGTGTGCGACGGCCTGTCGTTCATCCACGCCCGAGGGCTTTTGCACCGCGACGTGAAGCCGGGAAACATCCTGGTCCGCCAGGATCGGCGTGCCNCGCTGGTGGACTTCGGTCTCGCCAAGCGGATGACCGACTCGGAGATCACCGATCACGGNCACGTGGTCGGGACGTACCGCTACATGTCGCCGGAGCAGGCCCGGGGAGAGGCGGTGGACCGGCGCAGCGATCTGTATTCGCTCGGCGCCACGCTCTACGAGCTGATCGCAGGCAGGCCGCCCTTTCCCCATCGCAACCAGCTCGAGCTGCTGGAGGCGATCATCTACCAGGACGCTCCGGAGATCGCGCGCATCAATCCCCGCGCTCCGGGCGCGCTCTGCCGGCTCGCGGAGCGGCTCATCCAGAAGCGCCCCGAGGACCGTCCCGAGAATGCCGCGGAGGTCGCGCTGCTCCTGCGGGTGATCGGGCGCGGAGTGTGGGGATTCTCGGATCCGCTGTTGGTGCCCCGCCCGCGCGAAGACCGGNCCTGAGCGCAAGGATGGCGGCTCAACGCGCCGCTTCTCTCACCCGCCGGCGGAGATCGGCGACGAAGTTCCCGCGCAGCCAGCGGTGCTTCCAGGCCTTCACCGCGAGCCAGCTCACTCCGACGGCGACGAGCGCGACGACCCACGGCCGCAGCGGAGCGCGCAGGCGATCGGAGGCGATCAGGGCCAACGCCAGCGCGATCCAGGCGGCCGCNGGGTTGTGCTCCTTGCGCAGGGCGCGGCGNAAATCCCACGGCCGCGCGCTGCGGGCGTCCGCCCAGCGAGGCCAGAATCGGGGCACGCGAGCNCACCANGCCTCGTACTGCGGCCCGAACCGATCGCGCAGGAACTGCTCCTCGGCGGCGATGATGGCGCGGTACTGGACCNCGAAGAGCAGCGCGACGATGCACAGCAGCCAGACGTCGTGCGCGATCAGACAGAGACCGAGCGTGATGCCCAGGTTGCCGAGATAGAGCGGGTTGCGCGTCAGCGCATAGGGACCGTCGGTATTCAGCGAGACGGCGATCAGCCTCTCGTTCTGCCCGGAGGTGCCGTCGGGCACCTGGCCCAGCACCCAGGCGCGCAGCGACTGTCCGGCGGCGCAGAGCGCGAGACCTGCGACCAGCCACAGCGGCGAAGCAGGGCCACGGCTGCGCCAGATCAGCGGGAGGGCGACGAGCACGAGCAGGACGGGCGTGAAGCTCCGCCACCTGAACAGCACGCGGCCCACCCGCTGCAGCATCGTTTGGCGTGGCCTATCAGGAGAACCCCCGTGCTACAAGTCGCGCGTGAAGGAATATCAGCGTCTTCTCGCGTCGGTACGGCCGCATCTCGGCCTGCTCGCGGCAGCGATTGCCTCGATGATCGTGCTCTCGGCGGCGACGGGCGCGTTCTCCTGGCTGGTCGGACCGATGTTCCAATTCGTCTTCAAGGGCGGCGCCCTCGACGCGAAGGCGCTGCGCAGCGCGCTGCCGTTCCTCGGCGCTCCGGAAGCGCTCCCGCGCGACACCGTGCTGCGCGCGCTACCGGTCCTCATCCTCGCCATCGCCGCCGTGCGCGGGATCGCCTACTTCGGCCAGTTCTACTGCATGGGCATGCTCGGCCAGCGCGTGGTCGCCGACCTGCGGCTCGCGCTGCACCAGAAGCTGCTCGAGCTGCCCCCTCGTTCTTCGCTCGCAGCGCCTCGGGAGATCTGCTGGCGCGCTTCGCCAGCGACGTCGCCGCCGTCGAGTTCGCGGTCACCTACGGATTCGCCGCGTACCTGCGGGACGGCCTCCAGATCCTGGTCCTGCTCGGCGTGTCCATCGCGCTCGATTGGCGTCTCGCGCTGCTCGCGTTCGTGGCCGTGCCGCTGACGGTCGTACCCATCGTCCGGTTCGCCAGGCGGCTGAAGAAGATCGCCTCTCGGGGACAGGCGCAGATCGGGACCCTGTACACGCTGATCCACGAAGCGCTGCAAGGCGTCCGCATCGTCCAGTCGTTCGGGATGGAGCGCTACGAGCGAGAGAAATTCTCCGCGGAACAGGACCGGTTCCTCGCCACCATGCGGCGCAGCTTTTTCCTGCGCGCGATCTTCACGCCCACGCTCGAGATCATGGCGGCGATCGGGATCGCGGCCACCGTCGTTTTCGCGGCGCGCGCGGTGGCCGCCGGCGAGCTGCAGCCGGATCGCGTGATCTCCTTCCTCGCCACCATCGTGCTGCTCTACACGCCCCTGAAGTCGCTCGGCGGCACGGGGCAGGGAGTGACGCAGGGGATCGCCGGCGCAAGACGTCTCTGGGAAGTGCTCGATGAGCCGGCCGAGCCGCCGCCGGGAAACGTCGAGTTGCCCGCTTTCACGCGCGAAGTGCGGTTCGAG
>JGI25382J43887_10001192_pt1 | contig 10284 bp, 7 predicted proteins | sample GraSoi013_1_40cm_3_FD_43887 | JGI IMG/M metagenome (IMG submission 43887) | reverse complement strand
TTCCGTCGGGGATTCCGCTGCGGTCAGAGCACGTTTCCTCCGCTGGGAGATTGTCGAGCCCCGTGTCGACCAGCCGCACATTCTCTCCACCTTGGGACCCGTCAGAGTCAATTTTGCCGTGCAAGTCGGTGAGCCCGTGCGGAGGGGGCACCACGGGATTGCGCTCTTTAATGCCGATCAGCAGTTGATGTGGGCCTGGGCAACCGACGATTTGCAATTGGAGCCCGGCTTCCACATCTTTTCCTATTCTTTTCCGATGCTCCCTTTGCGCCCCGGCACTTATTCCTGGCAGGTGAGTTTGTGGGAAGACAAAAACTTATTGGAACACTGGGACTGTCTCCCGAGAATGATCATTGCGACGGAGGTGCACCAGCACCCGCAAGATGAGTGGAACGGAGTGTTAAACGTTCCGGCTTCGTTTGCCCTGCAGAGAGGAGCCACCCGCTAGCGTGTCCGAGGAACGCATTTTCGATCAGCCCGCCTGTCAGCGCGTCAGCGAAGCCCGCTACGCTTTTCTCAAACCTGTGCTGTCAGATTTGCGGAGCTACTTTGCGGCGCGCACGGCTGTCGATGTGGGCTGTGGCCTGGGGTATTTCTCAGCAAGCCTGCGGGATTTAGGGTTCCATGTTCTCGGTCTGGACGGCCGCCGTGAAAACGCTGAGGAGGCCAGTCAGCGCTATCCGGAGATCGATTTTCGGATTATAAATGTCGAGCATCCTTCCATTCGGCAACTGGGTTCCTTTGACCTCGTCTTTTGCCTCGGTCTTTTCTATCATCTGGAGAATCCCTTTGAGGCCATTCGCAATCTACATGAGCTGACGGGCAAGGTAATGGTTCTCGAGAGTATGTGTCTGCCCACGACGCAGCCCTTCATGGCGCTTCTCGAAGAAGGCCCGACCGAAGATCAAGGTCTCGCGCACATCGCTTTCTATCCTTCCGAGGGGTGCTTGGTGAAGATGCTCTATCGGGCCGGCTTTTCCCACGTATATTCGTTCCGGCGGCTTCCTGAGCACGATGATTTTCGCTCCACTCGTCTGAAGAAGCGCGCCCGAACGATGCTGATGGCGTCACGCACGCCGCTGCCGCTTGCCTATTTGACGCTGACACCGGAACCTCATGTCGTCGATGATCCGTGGGCCACTGCATGGGCCCGGGCCGAACGTCCGCTCCTGCGCGCCTGGAGATTCCTCCGCAAGCCGTGGCGCGAAAAGAGGCGTTCCATCGGTTTCCGCTGGATTCGAATGTTCCCTCCCGCCCTTTTTCCTGTGCGACTGCCGTTCGGCGCTTGGTGGTTGGTGCGAAACGATGTTTGTGGGAAGGCCATCCTGGATGGCGGCTTTGAACGGACCGAATCTCGCTTCGTGGAAACATTCCTGCGACCCGGAATGACGGTGCTCGATGTCGGCGCGCATCACGGCTTTTACACCCTGCTAGCCTCACGAAAGGTCGGCCTTCGGGGTCGCGTTATCGCCTTTGAGCCTTCGCCCCGCGAAAGGAAGTTCTTGTTGCGTCATCTCCGCTTGAATCGCTGTAAGAACGTCTCCGTAGAGAGTTTCGCCCTCGCAAGTCAGGAGGCGCAGGCGAATTTTTTCCTGGTGGAAGGCGGGGAGACTGGCTGCAACAGCNTGCGCCCGCCGAACGTGAACGAAACTACCAAAATTCTTTCTGTGCCAGTGCGTAAGCTTGACGATTTTCTGCATCAGCAAGGAATCANGCAAGTTGACTTCATCAAAATGGACGTTGAAGGAGCCGAATTGGATGTATTGCGCGGCGCGGCGCAGTTGTTACGGCGGCCTCCCCGGCCCGTAGTTCTTTGCGAGGTGCAAGATGTTCGCACCCAGCCCTGGGGTTACAAGGCCCGTGAGATCATTGAGTTCTTGCGCGGCCTGGGCTACTCCTGGTTCCGGCCTCCAAAAGATGGAAGCTGGGAACAGGTCCCTGACGAGCAGGACCAATTTGACGGCAATTTTGTGGGGATTCCACAGGAATGTTTGCAGCAGTTACAAATACCGCGAGGCATGGGAGCCACAGCTGGGCGCGGGGCACTGCAAGATTGGGGAGCAGAGGCCGCCGAAGTGGGGCGCGGGGCCTCAGTCGCCGGAGGCATCACCAGAGAGACATGCTGACGATTCTGGCCATGCCGAAATCGTTTCGCGGACATTTTGCGATGATCCAGCGAAATGCCATCCGGAGCTGGACGTTACTCCGCCCTAAGCCGGAGATCATCCTTTGTGGCTACGAAGAAGGAGTCGCGGAAATCGCTGCGGAATTGGGCCTGATTCACGTTTCGGAGGTGGCTCGCAATGAGTATGGCACTCCGCTGCTGCGGGATTTGCTCGACAGGGCGGAACACATGGCCACCAACCAGCTGCTTGGCTACCTCAATGCAGACATCATCTTGATTGGCGAATGGATGGACGCACTCGCGATTGTCTCAAAACGGTTCGACAAATTCCTTATTGTCGGCGGGCGAGTCAATATTGATGTTCAGGAAGAAATCTCATTTGTTCCCGAATGGAACGCTTCGCAGAAAAAGCAGATGCTTGCCGGGGGCACGCCGGGGTCGCACACCGCCATCGACCTTTTCATTTTCCCGAAGGAAACATATCGGCAGGTGCCACCTTTTGCAATTGGCCGGGTGTGGTTTGATCAGTGGCTGATCAAAGCCGCGAGAAGAGCTGGAGTGCCGGTCGTCGATGTGACCGCCTTCGCTCCGGTCGTCCATCAAAACCACGATTACAGCCACGTTAGCGGAGGCATGGACTGGAGTTATCGCGGAGTCGAAGCGGAAAACAATCTGCGACTGTATGGCGAAGCACCGCACACTTTCACCCTGCTGGACGTCACGCATGAGCTGACGCGTGAAGGCAGGATCGAAAGAGTGCGGTTTCGACGGCAGGGATTCATGACCCGGCAGTGGCTCTGGGAAATCTTTGTCCGCAGGACTTATGTGCTGCGGAAACGCTTGGGGCTTCGCAAAGGAGCCTGGCAAGGAGTGGTTAAGAGAGACTCTGCGTCCCCGTAGAAGAGCTGAATCCTCGCGGCCATGTGCGCGGTGAAGGCAGCGAGAGCTTGGGGCAACAGGCATCCGTTCGGATGGTTCCTCGTTTGAAAGGGGAAATCGCTTCGATGAAACGTGCGCTGATCACCGGCATCACCGGGCAGGACGGCTCGTATCTGGCGGAGCTGTTGCTCTCCAAGGGCTATGAGGTGCACGGGATCATTCGCCGGGCCAGCACGTTCAACACGCAGCGCATTGATCACATCTATCAAGACCCGCACGACCCGCAGGCGCGGCTGTTCTTGCATTACGGCGACCTGGCCAGCACGGAGTGGATTCTCAATTTGATCTATAGTCTAGCGCCGGATGAGGTCTATCACCTCGCAGCGCAGAGTCACGTTAAGGTGAGCTTTGAGATTCCCGAGTACACAGGCGACGTCACCGGCCTGGGCACCATGCGGCTGCTGGAGGCTATCCGGCGCAGCGGGGTCAAAACGCGCTTTTATCAAGCCTCCAGCTCAGAGATGTTCGGTGCAGCACCGGCCCCACAGAGAGAGTCCACACCATTCCAGCCGCGGAGTCCTTACGCCGCAGCAAAGGTATACGCCTATTGGATGACCCGAATCTATCGCGAGGGTTACGGGCTGTTCGCTTGTAACGGCATCCTGTTCAACCACGAAAGTCCGCGGCGCGGCGAGACCTTTGTAACCCGGAAAATCACCCGCGGGGTGGCCCGCATCGCTGCTGGAGAGCAGGAGAAACTCTTCTTGGGAAATCTTGAAGCGGAGAGGGATTGGGGCTACGCCCCCGAATATGTCGAAGCGATCTGGCTCATCCTGCAACAGGACCAGCCGGAAGACTTCGTCATCGGCACCGGGGAGGCTCATTCGGTCCGAGAATTTGTAAGCGAGGCTTTCCAGTATGCAGGCCTGGACTGGCGGAAGCACGTGGAGATGACCCCGCGCTACCTCAGGCCCCTGGACGTCGATCGCCTGGTCGCCGATCTTTCCAAAGCCCGCACGAAACTGAGGTGGGAACCGCGGATCACCTTTCCCGAACTCGTGGCCATTATGGTGGATGCCGATATGGAGTCCGTTGGACTGGAGCCGCTGGGAGAAGGGAAGAGAATTCTGCGGACCAAGGTGGGTCACTGGCACCAATGGCAAGACTCCGTCACCAAAGTGGTTCAGGCCGTTGCGGGGCGAGCCTCGGAATGAAGGATTCAGGGCGCGCTGATTTCTGGGCCCACAAGCGGGTTGTGATCACCGGCGGACACGGCTTTCTCGGCTCGTTTGTCGCGGAAAAGATTCGCCAACGGGGATGCCGGGAGCTCTTTTTGCCGCGACGCCAGCAATACGACTTGCGAAAAAAAGAGGACGTCACACAGCTCTTCCAGGACGCGCACCCTCACCTATTCATCCACTTGGCAGCGGTCGTCGGTGGAATTGGAGCGAACCGCCAGCATCCCGGCAAGTTTTTCTACGAGAACGCAATCATGGGATTGCATGTCATTGAGTGCGCACGGCGGTATGGAACTGACAAGCTCGTCTGCATGGGGACCGTGTGTTCCTATCCCAAATTCACTCCAGTCCCGTTCAAGGAGGAAGATCTTTGGGCTGGGTACCCGGAGGAGACCAACGCGCCGTATGGGCTGGCGAAAAAGATGTTGCTCGTCCAGTTGCAGGCGTATCGGTTGGAATACGGCTTCAACGGTATTTACCTCGTTCCTGTCAACCTGTACGGCCCTAGGGACAATTTTGACCCGGAAACCTCCCACGTGATCCCCGCCCTAATTCGCAAATGCGTGGATGCGCGAGACTCCGGTGCACCCAATATCCTTATTTGGGGAACGGGTGCGGCTACGCGCGAGTTTCTTTACGTGAAGGATGCCGCCGAAGCTATCGTCCTGGCGGCCGAGAAGTACAACAAGGCCGAGCCTGTCAACTTGGGTTCGGGTGAGGAGATCAGCATCAGGGATTTGGTTTTTCAGATTAAGGAATCGGTGGGTTACGACGGCGCGGTCGAGTGGGATAACACCAAGCCCGATGGCCAGCCGCGTCGCTGCCTGGACACCACTCGTGCGCTGCGGGAGTTTGGCTGGCGCGCTCAGACCACTTTTCGCGAAGGGTTGGATCGCACCATCGCCTGGTTTCTTGAGAACTATGATGGAAAGTTCGATGAGGTAGCGAAAACTGGCTCTGCTCCTCGCGGCTGAGTCACCTCGGCTAGAGATAGGATCCAGAAACTGGGTCGTTCAGGGTCTCGAAACGCCATGAAGATCGCACTGCTACAGCGAAACTACACCGTGGCCGATCTGGAGGGTAACGCCGCGCGGATCGCGGAAGCGACGCGCCAGGCCCAGGAACGCGGCGCCAGCCTGGTTGTGACCTCCGAACTCGCCTTGCTCGGTTACCCGACGCGCGATCTTCTTCTTCACCCTGCCTTTGTCACCCGCAGTTGGCAGGTGCTGGAACAACTCGCGGAGGTTCTCCGCGGAGCTCCCCCCGTACTTGTGGGCATCGCCGAGCCGAACCAGGCGCGCGAAGGTCGCCCCCTGTTCAACTCTGCTGTGCTCTTGCAAGGCGGCAAGGTCCAATCCCGATTCCGCAAGTGCCTCCTGCCGACCTACGACGTCTTTGACGAGGATCGGTATTTCGAATCGGCCCCCGGCCCCCAGCTTCTGCCGCTAGACGGCTGGACCATTGGCATCACCATCTGCGAGGACATCTGGAATGACCGCGATTTCTTGCAGCGGCGTCGCTATCACGCCGACCCCGTCGAAATACTGATCGAAGCGGGCGCCAACTGCGTGGTCAATATTTCGGCGTCGCCCTTCACCGTGGGCAAGCAAAAACTTCGCGAAGAGATGCTCAGCCGGATGGCGTGCCGCTATCGGATTCCGCTGCTGTACGTCAACCAGGTGGGCGGCAACGATGACCTGGTCTTTGATGGGCGCAGTATCGCGTTTGATGGCTCCGGCAGGCTGATCGCCCGCGGCCGGCCGTTTGATGAAGATCTGGTTCTGGTTGACCTGGGAGAGTCTTGCGGGTCCATTGCCCCGGATGAGTTGCTGCCCGAGGCGGAAATCTGGCAGGCGTTGGTGCTCGGGACGCGCGACTATGTTCGCAAGTGTGGCTTTCAGCGCGTGCTTCTAGGCCTCTCCGGGGGCATCGATTCATCGTTGACGGCTGCGATTGCCGCACAAGCCGTCGGCCCCAAAAACGTCCTGGGCGTGCTGATGCCGTCTCCGTATACGAGCCGGGAAAGCATCGAAGACGCGCTGGAGCTTGCCCGCACCCTGGGCTTGCCCACCCGGGAGATTCCCATCACCGGCCTGATGACGGCGTTCCAGGAAGCCCTGCGGGATGCTTTTGCCGGTTATTCGCCGGACGTCACCGAGGAGAATCTGCAGGCCAGGATTCGCGGCAACGTGCTGATGGCCCTCTCGAACAAATTCGGCGCGTTGCTGCTGACCACTGGGAACAAATCAGAACTGGCCGCGGGGTACTGTACGTTGTACGGCGACATGTCAGGAGGCTTTGCGGTCATTTCAGATCTGCCCAAGACGATGGTCTATCGCCTGGCGAAATGGCTGAATCGCGCGAGCCTCGTGATTCCGGAGCGAGTTTTGAGCAAAGCNCCCTCGGCCGAGCTCCGGCCAAATCAAACCGATCAGGACACGCTGCCACCCTACGACCTGCTCGACGCGATCCTGCNGCAGCATATCGAGCAACACCAGTCAGTGGAAGAGATCGTTCTCCAGGGATTGGATGAAGCGATGGTGCTCCGCGTCCTACANGGAGTCAAGCGCGCGGAGTTCAAGCNCAAGCAGGCTGCGCCTNGCATCAAGGTCACCGACNGAGCNTTCGGAACAGGCTGGCGGATGCCGATTGCACGCAAAGATTGGGAGTGCAGGGCGCTAGTTCTGAAGACCTCCGGAGAGGAGGGATATGGGTAGAAGCTTTTTCCGTAGTGAGCGTGCTGCCCGTCTGCGACACAATCGCCCACGCCCTACGCCTCAAGCAGGTGGAGGAGCATGACAAGACCTTTCGTCAGCGTTCTGATTGACACGTATAACCACGAGGGTTTCATCGAGCAGGCGCTAGTAAGCGTGCTCGAGCAGGGGCTGTCCGCAGAGGAGATGGAAGTGATCGTGGTGGACGACGGGTCCGCCGACAATACATCAGCAATTGTTCGCAAATTCGCTCCCCGGGTGCGGTACCTTTTCAAACCCAACGGCGGCCAGGCCTCGGCGTTCAATGTCGGCATCCCCGAGATGCACGGGGAGATCGCTTCTTTCCTTGACGGCGACGATTGGTGGGCACAAGACAAACTGCCGAAGGCGCTCGAGCAACTGGCCAGAAATCCCGACATCGGCGCGGTCGGCCACGGCTATTATGAGGTCTATCCCAACGGCCAACGCCCTCGTGCTTTTGTGCTGGAGAAGCCGTACCGGCTTCACCTGGGCGACCTCGCGACGGCCTCGCTGTTCTCTCATCTACGCTGCTTTCTGGGGACCAGCAGAATAACCATTCGCAAGGGGATTCTCGATCGCGTTCTACCTGTTCCCGAGGAACTCGTCGTCGAGGCCGATGAGTTCATCTTCACCCTGGCTGTGGCCATTGGCGGAGCGCTCATCCTCGATGAGCCTCTGTTCTACTATCGGTTGCATGGCGGCAATCTTTTCCAGTTCGGCTCGAATGACCCGGTCAAGTACCGCCGCAAGCAAACCGTGCTGGTTGCGTTGCTACGCACGCTGCCGTCGCGGTTGGCCGAGTTGGGCGTTGCCCCGGAAGTGGTCAGAGCTGTTATGGAGCCCGTGTGGGTGGATGCGGAGCGCATCCGCCTGCGTCTCGACGGCGGCTGGCCGTGGGAGACGTTTAGCGTCGAGCGGGCGGCTTACCGGCTGGCCTACCGGGATGCTGATTTCGGCTATGGTCTGTTCAAAGCGGCGGCGCTGGCGCTGACGGCGCTGCTGCCGCCGCGGCGCTTTTACCGGCTCCGACAGTGGTACGCCGAGAAGAACCTGCGCGAACTGCGGAAGGTAATCGGGGAGCCCACACCCGCGGCGCCCGTCATCGAACGCAGAATGGAGATATGAACAGGGCGATCATCGAGGAGCCGCGGTTCGAGTCTGTTCACATCTCGAGTAGAGAGGTAGCCGGTGAGCATTACGGAAATGATGCGGCGCGACTGGGACGACCGCCCGCAAGGAAGCTTTCCATTACATCGCCACGTGGCGGCAGGACTGGGATCCCGACTCGTTCCTTCGGTCCGGCGAAGAGGATTACCAGCGGCTCGTCGAAGTGTTCTTTCGCCGCTGGCAGTGGCAGCCGGGTGGCAAGGCGATGCTCGAGCTGGGTTGCGGTGCAGGTCGGATGACCCGCAGCTTTGCCCGCCGCTTTGCATGCGTTTATGCCTGCGATATCTCTCCCGAAATGCTCCGTCGTGCAAAGACTCTGCNGCCGGCAGCCGACAACATCGTCTGGTTGCAAGGGGATGGTAAGAGTCTTGCNGGCGTGGGGGCNAACTCTGTCGATTTTGTCTTCAGNTATATCGTGCTCCAACACATGCCGACTGAGGCGCTCGCCTTCCAGTACGTCCGGGAGATGCTCCGTGTGCTGAAGCCGGAAGGCGCTTTCTTGTTTCAGTTCAACAGCGTTCGTGAGCCGACAATGAACCGCACGGGTCGCTTAGCTTGGGGGGTCGTGGACGCCCTGTGGACGATTCGGATGAATCGCGCGAGCCGTGCTGTTGCCTCGTGGATGGGATGGGACCCCGAGTTGGCGGGGAAGAGCTGGCGCGGAGCCTCGGTCGAAGTCGACCGGATGCTCGAGGTGCTGTGGAGTGCCGAGGGCGCGGTGCAGGAGATGAGTGGCGCAGGTACACCGATGACTTGGTGCTGGGGCATGAAAAGGGTAGGGAATGGCCGATGATCAGTCTGGGGATTAACTATTCGCAGATGCACGACTCCTCAGCCTGCATTGTGCGCGATGGCGAACTACTGTTCGCGGTCGCCGAAGAGCGCCTGAGCCGGATCAAACACGATGCCGGGTTTCCAGCGCTGGCTATTCAGGCCTGCCTGAAACATGCCGGGATTCAGGCCGACCAAGTGGACCATGTCTGCATGGGCTGGCCGGCGCCGCGCGCGATCTTCCTACACGACTTGAAATGCTATGCAGCAGGCAAGCACAGGGCCAGTTGCCTCAATCTGCTGAACACAACGCGCTACTTCCTGAGCATGTGGCACCAGCATGGCGGGGCCAGTCGATTTACCTATCATTTTGGCTCGACTAAGGCGAGGTTTCGCTTTGAAGACCATCACCACGCGCACGCGCTTAGCGCCTACGCCTACTCCGGGTTCGAGGACGCAGCGATTGTTGTCACCGACGGCCGTGGCGCCTGGGAGGCCACTTCCATCTGGTACGGCTACGACGGGCGGATAGACCACATCCTAACCATTCCCTGGCCTAACTCGCTCGGGCTTTTCTATGCGGAGTTCACGTACTATCTCGGCTTCCAGAAACACAGCGACGAGTGGAAAGTGATGGGGCTTGCCCCCTACGGTCAGCCGGGGGTGAATCTTCGGCCGTTCATTGTGCCGGACGACGCCCCCTATTGGGTGAATGCCCCAGGGCTGCTAGGGCGGAACGCCGGTGACGTCTCCGCGATTGAAACTGAGTTGGGTCCCAAGCGGGTGCCGGAGACCGAGATCGACAACCGCTACAAAGATATTGCGTTTGCGGTGCAGGAGGCCTGCGAACGAGCCATGATGACCGTGGTGCGCATGGCCGTCGAGAAAACCCGCTGCCGAAACCTCTGCATGGCCGGCGGCGTGGCGCTCAACTCCAAAGCGAACGGAAAGATTCTTACCTCGGGACACGTGGACCGTCTCTTCGTCCAGCCGGCCGCGGCGGACGACGGTGTGGCGCTGGGGGCGGCGCTGGCGCCGTACCTGGACGCCGGAGGGCGCTTGCCNGTCAAGCCCATGAGGCATGCCTATCTGGGACCGGAATGGGGCGACGCCGAAATCGAATCCGTGCTGCGCACTTNCAAGCTCCGCTACACACTCCTCAATGACCCGGCCAAGGTAACGGCCGAGTTGCTGGTCGCCGGGAAAATCATCGGCTGGTTCCAGGGGCGAATGGAGTTCGGCCCGCGCGCTCTTGGCAGCCGCTCGATCCTCGCTGACCCGCGCGACCCGGAAATGAACGCCAAGGTCAACAACGCCGTGAAGTTCCGCGAGTGGTGGCGCCCGTTCGCGCCCTCGATGCTGGCCGAAG